>Ga0209341_10004120_pt1 | contig 13445 bp, 10 predicted proteins | sample RifCSP13_2_FD_184020 | JGI IMG/M metagenome (GOLD analysis project Ga0209341, IMG submission 184020) | Soil microbial communities from Rifle, Colorado - Rifle CSP2_sed 13_2 (SPAdes) (version 2) | ecosystem: Environmental > Terrestrial > Deep subsurface > Rock core/Sediment | place: Rifle...
AACCACCACCAGAATCCGGCAGTGAGCGCCCCCTCCTCGAACGCCTCGTTGATGATGGTCCCCCACGAGACGCTGTTGGGGTCCCCCAGACCTAGGAGCGCGAGCGTGGTCTCGGAGAGGATAGACAAGGCCACCGTGAGGACCGTGTTGGCGAATATCACCGGGAAGACGTTCGGTAGGATGTGGCGCGTCACGAGGTGCCACGTGCCCGCGCCGAGCGCCCGGGCGCGCTCGACGTATGGACGCTCCTTCACGGTAAGGGCCTGCGCGCGAACGAGCCGCGCCGTGCCGGCCCACGAGGTGATGCCGATCACGAGGATGATGTTGACGAGAGTCGGGCCGAGGATCGCCGCCATCACGATCGCGAGCGCGATCCAGGGAAGCACGAGGAACCAGTTCGTGAAGGCGTTCAGTAGCGTGTCGATCCGTCCGCCGAAGAAGCCGGCGGCGATCCCCACCACCGTGCCGATCAGCATGGTAACGACGGTCGCCGAGAACCCGACGAGCAGCGAGATCCTCGATCCGTAGATCACAAGCGAGAGCACCGGCCGGCCGAACTTGTCGGTTCCCAGGGGGTTGTCCACGCTCGGCTCCTCGAACGCCGGGTAGGAGTTCGTAGTCGTGTACGAGACGTTGAGCTCCCGCTCGTCGATCAGCAGAGGAGCGAAAACGGCCAGCAGGACGAACACGGTCATGATGACCAGCCCCGCCATGCCCTGGCGGCTCCTGCGGAACGTCCGCCAGTAGCCTGCGAGCGCGCGACGCCGTCGCGCCCACGCGATCGCCCGGGGGCTGCGGGGCGGCTCGGCCGGCTCGGGTAGCTCCACGACAGTCGGCGCGCCCGGTCTCGGCTCCTGGGGAGTGAGGGGCTGCAAACTACGCCTCCCGGATCCGCGGGTCGAGGTAGCTGTACAGGACGTCGGCAGCGAGGTTGAAGACGATCACCGCCAGGCTGAACAGGAGGAACACGCCCTGGATCACGGGGTAGTCGAGCTCCGCGATCGACTTGTACTCGAGGAGTCCGATACCCGGCCACGAGAACACCGTCTCGACGATGATGGCACCCCCGAGGACGTATCCGAAGCTGTAGAAAACGAGGGTCAGGGTCGGCAGGATCGCGTTCGGGACCGCGTGGCGACGCCTGACGAGCTTCTCCTGCAGCCCCTTGGCTCTTGCCGTCTGCACGAAGTCCTCTCCCATCGTCTCGAGGAGCGAGGATCGCATGATGATCGCGTACTCGCCGATGTAACCCAACGTGAGCGTCAGCAGCGGGAGGAAGAGGTGGTTGAGCACGTCGAAGAAGTGGGCGAAGCCGGTGAAGCCCGCTCCCGAGCTCTCGTACTGGCCGGCGGGGAACCAGTGCAGGGTTCCAGCGAAGAAGATCAGGAGGATCATCCCGAGCCATCCCTCGGGCATCGAGTACAGCACCAGAGACCCGAAGAGGCTGCTGGTATCGAAGAGGCTCCCGCGTTTCCAGGCCCCCTTTATCCCTATGAAGAGCCCGAACGCGGTGGAGAGGATCGTCGAGAGGCCGACCAGTAGGACCGTGGGCCAGAGCCTGTCGGTGATCATCTCGGTGGCGGGAAGGCCTGTCTTGATCGAGGTTCCGAAGTTGCCCGTCACCGTGTCGGCCATGTAGATGACGAACTGTTGGGGGAGTGGCCGATCCAGCCCGAGCTCGTGCTGGAGCTCGAGCTTGTCCTCCTCTGTCAGGTGGAGGCTGCGCGCGTATAGCTGGACCGGGTCGCTCGGCATCACCCGGAAGAGGAAGAAGTTGAACGTTAGGACGAACACCAGGGTGGCGATCGCGTGAAGCGTCTTCCTAAGGAGATACTTCCGCGATCCCACCCTGGCGCTCCGTCCTCCTTATCCCGCTAGGCCTGCTCCTCGCCGCCGCGCCGTCGCATGAGCGCCACGAGGATCACGATCACGACCACCCCGGCCGCGATGGCGATCCAGACCCCAGCGGAGAGACCGGGCTTCTCTACCGTCGTCGGTGCTCCCTCGATCGGGTGGAGCGAGAGGTACGAGTCCGCCCCCCACCCGAACAGGTAGAACCCGTCGGGCTCCGGCACCGGCACGTAGCCCTCGAAACGGTCGGTCCGGAACGCCTGTAAGTCGTTCTCGTACGCCAGCACGATCTGCGGATTCTCTCGGTAGAGGAACTCTTGCATCTCGACGATGAAGGCGCGGCGCTCCTCGCGGTCGAAGATCGTGCGCTGCTCCTCGTACATCGCGTCGAACTCGGCGTTCGAGTAGCAGCCGTCCGACCACCCCAAGCACTGGCCGGTCGTGTGGAGCGACAGGATGAAGTCGGGGTCCGGGTCGCCGCACCAGCCCCAGACGTAGGCGTCGAAGTCCCCATCGGCCCACAGGACGTAGGCCTTGGTCGTGCTGACCGGCACCAGGTCCACTCCGATGCCGATCTGCTCCAGCCAGCCCTCGATCAGCTTGCCCGTGTCGTTGGAGCCGGCCTCGTCGGTGAGCGTGACGATCTCCCACTGGAGCGGGTGCCCGTCCGGCGCCTCGCGCACTCCGTCGTTGTCACCATCCACGTACCCGGCATCCTCGAGGGTCTGAGCGGCGAGGTCGAGATCGAAGGTGAACTCGTCCTCGGCCGGGATGTCGTAGTACCAGAGCTCCTGCTGTGGCCGGACCACCGAGTCGCCCGGAACCGCGTACCCCTGCCAGATCGAGCTCACGATCGCCTGCTTGTCGATCGCCTGGGCGACCGCGTCCCGGACGGCCAGGTCCTCGATGGCCGGGTCGTGCGTGTCGGTCTTGCCCTGGCCGCCGAAGTTGAACGCGAGGTTGCTGAAGCAGCCGGCCGGCGCGACGTGGGTCTGGATGTTCGCCTCGCCTTCCAGCGCGTCGAAGAGGGTCGGCTTCAGGGCCTCGGCGAACTGGATCTCGCCGTTCTTGAGGGCCTGGACCATCGCCTCCTGGTTCTCGTAGATGTGGAAGACGACCTCGTCGATCACTGGGTCGCCGCCCCAGTAGGGACGGCGCGCCTCCATCGTGAAGGACTGGCCCTTCTCCCACTCCGTGAGCTGGAACGGGCCCGAACCGATCGCGGGGAAGTTCTCGTATTCCTTGAAGGCCTTCTTGACCTCGGCGGGGTCGTCGCTCACCTTCGTGAACTCCTCCCACACGTGCTTGGGGAGGATCGGCACCCACGGGGGGATCGTCGGCGCGAACGTCGGCTCCTGACTCTCCCATACGAGCGTTGTCGGGTTGGGAGCCGACAAGGTCGGGTTGAACGGCAGGTAGTCCTTGAAGAAGGCGAGCCTGTAGTCGGCGATGGCCTGGTAGGTGAACACGATGTCCTCGGCCGTGAGCGGCTGGCCGTCGTGCCACATCGCGTCGTCGCGTATCTCGAAGGTCCAGGTCATGTAGTCCTTCGAGTGCTCGGAGGACATCGCGATGGCGGGTTCGGGCGACAGGTCCGAGTTCGCGAAGTTGAATAGCAGATCGTAGTTCATCCACAGCATCTCGTAGTCAGCCGTGCAACACGCCCGGAAGGGATTCGGAGACGTGATGTCCCCGGTTAGGCCGACGTCGAAGACGATCTTCTCGTCCGTCCCTGCGTCGGTCTGCGCGAGGGCCGAGCTCGCCGGACCTAGGACCAGCAGGCTGAGCACGACCAGCGCGATCGCGCTTCCCGGTCTGCTCCCTCTCATGACCTCCTCCTCTCCCCTCGATGTCCCCGCATGGTGTTACGGAACCGGTCGGAGGGCCGGTTCTTCCACGACCAGGCGCCGCTCGTCGGCGTCCAGGGTCGCCGTTACCCCGAGCGGCAACGTCGCGTGGTGTTTTCCGTGCCCAAGCGGGAGCTTGTATAGCACGGGCACCCCGAGCGGCTCCAGCCTCTCCTCCAGCATGTCCTCCAGCGAGGGGACCCTGGCCCACTCGGGCTTGTCCTCGCTCCAGTCGCACTTCTCCATGTGCCCGACGACCACCCCCAGGACGCCGTCCAGCTTTCCGGTCTGCTCGAGATGCACCAGGTGCGCCTCCAGGTGCGTCGTGGGGGTATCCACGTCCTCGAAGAACAGGATGGAGCCCTCGAACTCGGGCTCCCACGGAGTGCCGATCGCGTGCTGCAGCAGCCACAGGCAGCCACCGACGATCGGCGCCGTGACCTTGCCTCCGCGGATCGGGCGTCGGTAGGGATCGTCGGGGTCGTTGGGGATCCCCCCGGTTGTCTCGCCCTTGAGCGTCCGAAGGAGGCGGTCCTTCGACCAGTCCCCTCGCTCCGGGGAACCCCAGCCGGAGAACCCGGGGCCGTAGAAGGTTGCGAGCCCGGTCTCCTTCAACATCGCGACGTGGAGCGCCGTGATGTCGGAGTACCCCACGAACGGCTTGGGGTGGTCGCCGATCAGACCGAAGTCGATGTGGGGGAGCATCTGCGCGGACCCGTAGCCGCCGTGGAGAGCTTGGACGACGTCGACCTCCGGATCCTCGAACATAGCCATGAGGTCGCGAGCGCGCGTCTTCGGATCGCCGGCCAGATGGTCCTTCCGGTCCCAGATCCCCTCGCCGAGTTTCACCCGGTAGCCCCGCGACTCCCACCACTCGACACTCCGGAAGACCTCCGAGCGGTTGTACCAGGGCGTCGAGGTCGCGACGACACCGATCGTTCCGCCGTCCGGCATGGGGGCGCCGAAGAGGGTCGCCCTCACTCGAGCGTCTCCCGGGGTTCCCAGCGGACGGGGAGCGGCTTTCCCCGAAGCTCGGTAGCGAACGCCACGCACTCGGCCACGGCAGCGTCGAGGAGCGCGTTGCCCTTCTCCGCCGTCGCCTTGGTCGGAGCGCCGTGCACTCCAGTGTGGCTTATCGCGTTCCACCATGGCATCAAGCGGAGCGGCCCGTCGGTCCAGTCCATCCAGCTGTTCGGTCCCTCCGGGAACGAGTTCTCGTCGATGGCCCTGTCCATGTCGACGGCGTCGGCGTCGATGGCGAGGTAGATCGACGTCTCGAGCTCGCACGCGTGGCCCATGCCGCCGCGCTCGGACTGGCGGACCTCCTCCACGACCTTCAAACCTTCGTCGCTGGAAAGGTAGAAGGCCGAGGCCGCGAGGACGCCTGGATGCTCCAGCCCGATCAGACGCGCCGCCATGTCCATGAGCGGGATGTTCGAGCCGTGGCCGTTCAGGAAGAGGATCCGCTTGAACCCGTGCCGCGCGAGGGAGGATCCTATGTCGACGCAGTAGCGGACGAACGTGTCCCAGCCGATCGTGATCGGGCCCGGGAATTCCATGTGGTGGGGTGTGTAGCCGTGGGTGACGGGCGGCAGGAGCACCACGTCGTCGGGGATCTGCTCGGCGGCGAGCCGGCAGATCTCGGTCGCGATGCGCGTGTCGGCGTCGATCGGCAGGTGGGGGCCGTGGTCCTCGAGGGTGCCCGCGGGGATCAGGCACACACGATCCTCCTCGACCGCCCGCCGGACCTCCGGCCAGGTCAGGCGCTCATAGAGGAGCGGGTTCGTGCGGCTCATGACTGCGTCACCGCCTCGAGGTCTATCTCCAGGTATTCGTTCTCGCAGGGGATCCCCGGAGCCACCCACATCCGGCGCGTCTCGAGCTCGGTCACCATCGAGAACATCACGGCCGAGGCCTCCTCGCCCTCGTCGGGGTTCGGGTGGAGGCAGATCTCCTGGGGCGAGGACCCGTGGTCCTTCATGATCTCCATCACGTCCTCGACCGAGGTCGGCTGCCGCCCCTCTATCAGCTCGCGGAGTCGGGCGAAGCGGCCGTTGCTGCCCACGGAGGCCTCCGGTGCCATCGACGCGAGATCCGGGGCGAGATAGTGGTTCGTGTGGACGCCGGGGCCGGGATGGACCGCGTGGCGCTTGGCGGTCGTCTCGACGATCACCGCGCCTCCACCGGCGAACGCGAAGACGTGGCCGTACCCGCCGGCGCGCGCGGGGAACGCAGCCCTTTCGGTCGCGTCGTCGGGGTTCGCAGCGTTGAGCGAGTGGCGCGAGACGAGTACCCGCGGCACTCCGACCCCGTCGTCGCTGGCCGTGAGCGAGCCTATGCCCTGCGCGCCCCCGCGGCTGTTCATTCCGACCGCCGGCAGGCAGCAGACGATCGTCGGGGAGGCCGTGCGGACGGGGTTTTCGTCGGGCACGTCGATGACGACGGCAACGTTTCCGGCGTCCCCGGCTAGCCAGTGCTCGTTATGGGCGAGGAAAGTCCTCTCGGGCGTGACTATCGAGAAACTCGAGCAGCGCTCGACGATCGGCAGCTTGGGCGCCTGGAGGTAGCCCTCCTTCCTCTGGAGGAACAGAAGCTGACCCTCCGGTGACTCGAGGAGCGGCTCGAGTTCCTCGAACGCGTTGATCGCGAAAAGCTCGAGGATCGGCACCATCGCTCCGATCGACATCCCCTTCAGGGTCGCCATGAGGGCCGGGAAATGGCCCTCCGCTGCGACCAGGTAGGGGGTTAGCAGGTCGGCGAGCTTCTCGGAGGACACCCCGCGGCGACCGAGGTACCGGTGGTAGAAGTCCACCGAGCCCTTGATCAGGTCCTCGAGCTCCCTACCGATCTTCTCCCCGCGGGAGAAGGCGTCACCCTCCGCCCTCACGACGCGAAGCTCCGTCACGTTGCCTCCCGGCATGCTCTTGCAGGCGTCATCGTACCCCCGGCCTCCGCCCACCTGGCGCCGCGGTTGCGTGCGCGCCCGCGGGTCAAGCCGACGAGGTGTCCCGCAGGGCCGCCTCCTCGATCGTGCGCACGAACTCGGTCTTGCCCTCGACGTACGCGTATACGTCCGTGGGGAAAAGCTCAGCGAGCCGGCGCTTCAGCCGCTCGTACTCGGAGACGATCGTGGGATCTCTCCGGAGCGCATCGCGGAACTCGAGGTGGCGTCGCTCCCACTCCCCGCCCAGGAGGCAGACGTGGACGTGGTGGCCCCGGACACCGTCGACATCGTGGCTGAAGTACTCGTGGTCGATCGCGATCGGATCGAGCGCGTGCCGATACCCGAGCGCCAACAGCGGCTCCACATAGGTCCGACGCGGCTCCATCGAGCGGGTGGAGACCTGGATGTCGATCACGGGCTTGGCCGCCAGACCGGGAACCGCGGTCGAGCCTACGTGCTCGATCCGGACCGCGACGTCCCCCAGCGCCTCCGCGATCCGGGTCCGCTCGCGCTCGAACTCCTTGGGCCACGCGGAGTCGTAGTCGACGATCTCCACCGCGCGCGTGCGGCGCTCCTTCCTCGTGGGCGTCCCGGGGATCCCTTCCCGGGCGAGGAGCGCGAGGGCGTCGAACAGCGACTGCTGGGCGTCGTCGTCCGCCGCGGTCTCCTCCGGATGCCATTGCACACCGACCATCCATCCGTCCGTGCGTTCGATTGCCTCGATCAGCCCGTCCTCGGATCGGGCCGCCGGCGCGAGCGCATCGCCCAGGCGATCGATGCCCTGGTGGTGGTGGGAGGGGCACCGGATCGTCGGGGCCGCCACCGTCGCGCGCAGCCTCGTCTCCGGGACGACATCGACGTCGTGGACGGTTCCAACACCATAGGTCTCCCCCCGATGGTCGATGAGGCCCGCGATGTCGGGGAGATGCTGGTGCAGGGTCCCGCCGAACGCCACGTTCATGACCTGCGCACCGCGGCAGATCGCCAGGGTTGGCGTTCCCAGCCGATCGGCGGCCGACAGCAGAGCGAGCTCGAACGCGTCGCGCACCGGGTCGACGCCGTACAGGTCAGGGTGTAGCTGCTTTCGGTACCGCGCGGGATCCACGTCCCCGCCGCCGATCAGGAGGAGCCCGTCGAAGGCCGCGAGGATCTCCTCCGCTCCCGCATCGTCGTCCGGTGGGACGAGCGCGGCCCTTGCTCCCGCCCGCCGTAGAGCTTCGACGTAGAGATCCGGAACGCCGTACGCGCCGGTGTCCCAGCTGTCCACGCGCCCGCGTTCCAGGTGATAGGTGGGAACGGCGATCAGGGGCCCGGATGACACACGTCGAGTCTAGTGGCCGACGCTTGGTCCGGCGCCCCGACCGTGTCGATGGCACGTACCGGGGGGTCAACTGTGCCATGTGCACACACTGAGCCCCGATGCACGTGGCACGGCCTCGTGGTCCGGGAACAGCTAGGCCCGTACGCTGCTTTCATGCGCGCTCGAGTCGTATGAAGGAGGGCGGGATGGCCCGAGCTCTTGTCGAGAGCAACCGATCACACGTGCTACCCCTCGAGCTCGCTCGACCGATGCCGGTCATCGCTCGCGGCCACGGTGTCTGGCTCGAGGACGCAGCCGGTCGCCGGTACCTCGACGCGATGAGCGGAGGCTCGATGGCCTCGACCCTCGGCCACGGTCGCCGGGACATCATCGCCGCCGCCCGAGCCCAGGCCGAGTCGCTGACCCACGTGCACAACGAACGACTCACCACCCCGGCTCAGGAGCGGCTCGCCCGTGAGCTGATCGAGGTGGCACCAGAGGGGTTCACCCGCGTCCGCTTCACGGTTAGCGGCTCCGACGCGAACGAGATGGCGATCCAGCTCGCCCGGGCATATCACGTGGAACTCGGTGAGCCGCGCCGCTGGCAGGTGATCTCACCCGCGCAGGCCTACCACGGCCCGACGATGGAGACGCTCGCGCTGACCGGTCGCCCGGGTCTCCAGGGTCCGTTCGGACCCTACATGCCGCGCCACCTGCACGTCCCGCCGAGCAGCTGGCCCTTCGACCCGACCGGCGAGGCGGCGCTGGAGGCCCTGGACAGCGCGCTCGAGGAGGCCGGCCCCGAGAGCGTTTCGGCGTTCTTCTGCGAACCCATCAGCGCGGCCGCGCTGCCCGCGTACACACCACCCCGGAGGTTTTGGGAGGGTTTGGCCGAGCGTCGTGAGCGCCACGGCTTCCTGGTTTGCTTCGACGAAGTGGTCACCGGGGTGGGTCGCACCGGGCGCTGGTTCGCGGGGGCCGGGACCGCCTGCGCGCCGGACGTGATCGCGACGGCGAAAGGGCTCGGGGCGGGTTATGCAGCGATCGGGGCTCTGCTCGTCAGGGAGCAAGTCTACGAGGCGATCGCGGGCGGCTCGAGGCGCTTCACCTTGGGGCACACGTGGGACGGTGCTCCGCTCGCCTGCTCCGTGGGCCTGGCGGTCCTCGATGCCCTGCGGTCGGAGAAGCTGGTCCAGAGGGTCCGGGACCGAGGGGAGAGCCTGCGGGACGAGCTCTCGCGCGCGCTGTCGGGCATCCCGCTCGTCCGCGAGGTGAGGGGCCACGGCTTCCTGCTCGGCGTGTCGTTCGTCGACCCCCGTGACGGCGAATCGTTCCTCCCGCCGGAGCTCCGTGTGGCCGCTAGGATCGACCGGGTCGCTTTCGAGCGAGGCCTCATCACGCTGTCCACCCAGCCGACGCGCGACGGCTACGCGGGCGACCAGACCCTTTTCGCGCCCGCCTTCACCGCGAGCGACGAAGAGCTTGCGGAGATGGTCTCGCGGTTCGAGGACACCGTCCGCCAGGTCGCGGAAGAGGTGGAGACGGAACTATCCGAAACCGGTTCGCTGTACCCATCACCCACCGGAGGTCCGTGATGAGCTCGACCGAAGAGCAGGCACCCGTGTCCCTCCGTGCGCTGATCCTCCAGCACGAGCAACCCACTCCGCCGGGCCTGGTGGCCGAGTGGCTGCGTCGGCACGAGGCGACCGTGGACGTGCTCCGGATCGATGTCGAGGATCACGACGTCGACCCCGCACTGTATGACCTCGTCGTATCGCTCGGATCGGAGTTCGCGGCGTTCGACGACAGCAAACGGTTCGTGCCGCGCGAGGTCGACCTCATGCGACGAGCGATCGACGCGGACGTCCCGATACTCGGGCTGTGCTTCGGCGGTCAGATGCTGGCCCGCGTGCTCGGCGGAGAGGTGTTCCGGTCCAAAGAGGCGGAGATCGGGTGGCACCCGGTCCGAAGCAACGACCCGGAGCTCGTTCCTGGGGGACCGTGGTTCCAGTGGCACTTCGATACGTTCACGCTCCCACCGGGCGCGACCCTTGTGGCGGAGACCGACGCCGCCCCGCAGGCCTTCTTCGCAGGCAGGAGCCTCGGCCTGCAGTTCCACCCGGAGGTGACCCAGGAGATCATGGACGACTGGGTGCGCTCCTACCCCCACGAGCTCGAGGCCGAGGGCGTCCCGCCGGACGAGCTCCTGGAGGAAACCAGACGGCGCATCGACGCGAGCCGGAGGATGGCCTGGCAGATGTTCGAGCGATTCCTGTCAGACGTCGCGCGGCTGCCCCCGCAGGGAGCGACCGGGATCCCCGCCGGCGGCACGGCCGAGCCGGCGGTCTCCTGATCGGAAGCGAATGAGAGGGGCCGAGATGCCGGGAACGGTTCGGTCGGACGAAACGAGCGTGTTCACTCGTCTCCTCGACCTGTCTTACCCGAACATCGAGCGGGGCGAGGGCGTCTGGCTCACGACCACCGACGGCGTGCGCATCCTGGATGCCTGCTCCGGCGGCGCTATGGTCACGTGCCTCGGGTACGGGGTGCGCGAGGTGGTGACGGCGGCCGCAGAGCAGGCCGAGCGAATCGGCTACTTCTACAACCACCACTTCACGAGCGAACCGCAGGAGCGCCTGGCCGCGCGCCTGCTCGAGGTGGTGGCGGCCGAGATGGCTCGGGTCCGGTTCGTTTCCGGCGGCTCGGAGGCGAACGAAACGGCTCTCCAGCTCGCCCGCCTCTACCACGTCGAGCGGGGGGAGTCGGAGCGCTGGCGCGTGATCTCGCAGGCCCAGGCCTACCATGGCTCGACGATGGGCACGCTTGCCCTCACCGGACGGCGAGCGTTGCAGGAGCCCTTCACCCCCTACCTGGCATCCCACCTCCACATCCCGCCCTCGACATGGCGGTTCGATCCTACGGGGGAGGCCGCACTCCTGGAGCTGGACCGTCTCCTCGAGGAGGCCAGCCCGGGAACGATCGCCGCCTTCTTCTGCGAGCCCGTGAGCGCGGCGGCTCTGCCCGCCTACTCGCCCCCGGATAGGTTCTGGCGGGGTTTGGCCGAGCGCCGCGAGGAGCACGGGTTCCTTATCTGCTTCGACGAGGTGGTGACCGGGATGGGGAGGGTGGGGAGCTGGCTGGCGGCACACCAGGTCCCGATCGAGCCCGACATCGTCACGATCGGGAAGGGGCTAGGCGCGGGCTACGCGCCGCTGGGGGCCGTGCTCTGCAAGCAGGACGTGTACGACGCGATCGATCAGGGCTCGCGCGAGTTCGATCTCGGGCACACCTGGGACGGGGCGCCGCTCTCGGCGGCCGTTGGGCTCGCGGTCCTGGACGTGCTCGAGGAGCGGGGTCTGGTGGACCGTGTCCGGGAGCGCGGGCCGAGCCTGCGGAGCGAGCTGGGGGCCGCGCTCGAGGGCTCCGAGATCGTGCGTGAGGTGCGCGGTCGGGGCTTCCTACTTGGCGTTGAGCTGGTCGACCCCCGGGACGGGGAGTCCTTCCTCCCCGATGAGCTGGAGGTCGCCGCGCGCGTCGACGACACTGCCCTCGAACACGGGCTTCTGGTCACCTCGACGCATCCGCAGGCCGATGGGTTCGCGGGCGACCAGACCCTCCTCGCGCCGGCCTACGTGAGCACCGATGCGGAGCTCGCGGGGATGGTGGATCGCTTACGGGTCACGATCGAGGACGTGGAGCGCACGGTCAAGGAGCAGCTCTCGGGCAGGTCCATCTGATGAACAACGGCGACACGCGGGCGTCCGTCTCGCCGGGGAACGCGCACGAGGAGTTCGTTCTACTAGCAATCCCCGACATGAACGGCTCGCTGCGCGGCAAGGCGCTCCGACCCGAGGCGTTCGAGGCGGCGGTTCGACGCGGGACCGTGATGACCGACCTCATCCTGGGCCTGGACCCGGTGGACACGCCGATCTCCGACTACGAGCGGTTCGGTGTCGCGGTGGGAGCGCCCGACCTGGTCGTGCAACCGGAGCCCGACACCCTGCGGGAGCTCCCGTGGCGGCCGGGTTGGCGCCTCTGCTTCGCAACGCCGAGCTGGCCCGACGGCTCCCCCTGCGAGATCGCAGTGCGGGAGGTGTTCAGGAAAGTCCTGCAGCGCGCGGCGGACGCCGGCTACGAGGTGACGTCGGCGCTCGAGTACGAGATCCGGATCTGGGACGCGCAGGGGGACCCGACGTCGAGCGGGATCAGCTACAGCCTGAACGAGATCGGAGGCTACGAGCGGTTCCTCGACCACTTGGTCCGCGCGCTGGAGGGACTGGGGGTCGAGCTGTCGGCCGTGCACACGGAGGCCGGTCCCGGGCTCCTCGAGCTCAACGTCCGAGCGCGCCGCGGGCTGGCCGCGGCCGACGACGCGACCCTGTTGAAGTTCGGCGTCAAGCAGGTGGCCTCGTCGATGGGGATGCGCGCGAGCTTCCTCGCCAAGACCAGGCCGGGGGAGGAGGGCTCGAGCGGGCACGTCCACATGTCGTTCTGGCAGGAGGAGACGAACGCGTTCGCCGCTCCGAACGCGGTCGACCCACTGCCGCCGGCCTTCTCCTCGGCCGTGGCCGGCTTGCTGGAGCACCTGCCCGCGGCCTCGCTGGTGCTGAATCCCACGATCAACTCGTACAAGCGCCTGGTCCCCGGCTGGTTCGCGCCTATCAACGTGAGCTGGGGCTACGAGAATCGGTCCTGCGCGGTGCGAGCGATACGCTCGGACCGGCAGGATCTGTGGCGGCTCGAGTGCAGGAGGCCCGGCGCGGACGCCAACCCGTATCTGGCCCTAGCCGCCATCGCCGCCTCCGCCACCGACGGCATCGGGAGGGAGGCGACACCACCGGCGCCGATAGTTGGGGACGCGTACGCGAGAGCGGATCTGGTCGAGCTGCCGGGCTCCCTGGAATCGGCGATCCGAGCGTTCGAGGGCGACGATGTGCTGCGGCGGGGGCTGGGAGAGACGTTCAGCGACTACTACGTCACGTCCCGCGAGTGGGAGCTGAAGGCATGGCGCGATACGGTCACGGACTGGGAGCGGCAGCGGTACGACCGGGGCGTCTAGCGCCCGTGAGGATGGTTCGAGATGGCGATCGAGAATCTGATCATCGGAGGAGCCGGGACGGGGGCGTCCGCCGGCAAGACCTTCAAGGTGATTGAGCCGGCCACGGGGGAGCCTCTGGCCGAGGTGTCAGAGGGCGGGCCCGACGACGCCCGGCGCGCCGTGGACGTCTCCTACCGAGCCTTCGAGGAGGGGCCCTGGCCGCGCATGCCTGCAACCCAGCGCGGGCGCGTCCTGCTGCGGGCGTCGACCATCGTACGGGAGCGGCTGGAGGAGCTCGCTCGGCTGGAGGCGCGCAACGTCGGCAAGCCCATCCGGGATGCCCGCGACGAGATGGGCCTAGTCGCCGACACGCTGGAGTACTGGGGAGGGGCCGCCAACAAGGTCTTCGGCGAGACGGTCCCCGTGCAGGACACCGGGCTCGACGTGACGCTCCGGGAGCCCGTA
>Ga0209341_10004124_pt1 | contig 13438 bp, 10 predicted proteins | sample RifCSP13_2_FD_184020 | JGI IMG/M metagenome (GOLD analysis project Ga0209341, IMG submission 184020) | Soil microbial communities from Rifle, Colorado - Rifle CSP2_sed 13_2 (SPAdes) (version 2) | ecosystem: Environmental > Terrestrial > Deep subsurface > Rock core/Sediment | place: Rifle...
TTAGGTAGATCATCGAATGAATTTTGAAAATCTCCCAACCCAGGTGTCATTGCGAGGCGTTCTTTGCCGAAGCAATCTCCCACTTTACCCGGCAATGAGATTGCTTCGTCGTCGGCAGCAAAGCTGTCGCCTTCTCGCAATGACAGTCGATCCGATAGGATTTCATAAATCATTCGAATACTTATTTAGCCGTCTTTCAAGACGGCACCTGCGTGCAAAACTAACGCAAGCTCACATCGAAGGGCCGGATTTTGAGCTTGGCGGCGATGAACTGCTTGTGGGTTAATTTCAGCACGAGGGCGATGGTGCGGATCTCTTCGATCTCCAGGTAAGAGACGCCGCCATCCCCGGCGGCCACGGCGAAGAGCACATCCAAAAAATGCACCCGTTCGGCCTCGCTCGTGCTCTCGAAGAACTGCCGCGACATGCGGTAATAGTCGAGACCCTTACCGATTTCGGAGACGGCGATCTCTGCGACCAGGGCCGACTGGAGTGCGGAAAGGCGCCAGGCTTCCTGGATGGCTTTGACCATGCTGTCGAACTCACCCTCCTGGACCTGGCGATCGACGTAGGCCACGCGCGCCATCAACCCGCCGGCCAGGCTTAACTTGCGCAGGTCCGCTTCAGTGATGTCGATCTGCGCCCCTTCCAGCTCCAGGCGGCAGCTGACGGCATAAAAAACCTTGTTCTTTACAAAATCATCCAGGTAGCGCTCCCGGTTGGGGGCGTCCGCGACGGCGCGTGAGCGGCGGTCCACGGAATTGCCCAGCAACTTGCCCATCTTTCCCAGGACGCCGACGTCCGCCTGGCGGATGGCGGATTTGATCTCCTCGGCAGCCGATCGCTCTTCAACCGAGATTTCACCATCCGCGCCGATCAGCGCGTCGATGGCGCTCAGCGCCAGGGCCTTATCCTGCGCGGTGCCCAGGCTGGAGCGCAGTTCGGCCGCCAGCCGGGCGCGCTCGGCTTCGCCCACCGGCGTCTCGATGTAAATGTCCAGCTCGGCCCAGTCGCTGGCGGTCATCTCCGGCAGATGGAAGAGCAAATCCTTCATGCTGTTGATCTCGTCATTGGTAACCGCGCCGTCCGCCCAGGCGGCGGCGATCAGCAGCTTGGCTAAGGCTTTAATCACATTTGATCCTGGCACGGAGGCCTCCCTTTTTTGATTGAAACCACAGATTCACACAGATTCACACAGATTCCTGATCCGTGTTTATCTGTGTTCATCTGTGGTTGCATTTTTTGCTTGTCTCACGAAGTTCGAATTATTAATGGGACGCTGAAAAACGCTGATGAACGCTGAACGAATAACCTTTATTTATAGGACGCTGAAAAACGCCGATGTCGCTTCGCTTACACGCTGAACGAACCGTTCTTTAATTGGGACACGGATTGCACGGATTCTGTCCTGGTCAAAAGCTGCTCACACTTCGAGGGCCGCACAAAATTGTCGATCTTGACTATCTAACTTCATGACTATGTGACTATTCGACTAAATATAGACAATTTTAACCGATAAGAAGCCAGAATCAAAAGCATGTTATAATGTGTCTACATTTGTAGACACAATGGGGTTACCTGGCTATTCTTTCCAGGCAGCCCCGGCAATCCTCCTGCAGGAGAAATGAGATGATCACAGTCGGCGTCCGAGAATTGAAACAGCGAGCCAGCCAGCTGGTGCGCATGGTGCGCGAACAGGGCGGCGAAGTGCAGATCACCTACCGGGGTGCGGTGGTGGCCCTGTTGATCCCGGCCAGGCGGGCTGAGCCAGGGGAAGGAGCAGGGCGAGCCTGGATGGAACTCGACCACCTGGCGGCCGAGATCGGGGCGCGCTGGCCGGCGGGCCTCTCGGCAGCGGAGGCGGTTGCCGAGGGCCGCCAGTGAGCGGGCGGGGTGGGGGCTTCGTCGTCGTCGACGCCAGCGCCTGGGTCGCCAGGCTGGTGCCGCAAGACGCCTTTCACCCCGGGGTGAAAACCTGGATGGAGCGCCAACGCTCTGGAGGGGCGATCCTGCTGTCGCCGGCGCTGCTGCTAGCTGAGGTGGGCGGGGCAGTCTCCCGGCGCACGGGCGATGCGCAACTGGCGCGCAGGGCAATCGACAGCCTGGAGGGCTTACCTGACCTGCGCCTGGTGGAAATGGACCAGCCCCTGGTGCAGGCAGCCGCTCGGCTGGCAGCTGAGCTGGGCCTGCGCGGGGCGGATTCGTTCTACGTGGCCCTGGCGGCGCGCTTGAAGATCCCCCTGGTCACACTGGACAGCGACCAGAAGACCAGGGCCGCGGGCGTGATCGCTATCGAGCCGATTAATGGGACGCTGATAAACGCTGATACACGCTGATAATATTCTATTAATGGGACGCGGATGAACGCGAAAAAACGCAGATGGACGCTGATCTTTCTTGTTTGGTTAGGACACGGATTACCCTTTGAGCAGCGTTCAGCAATCGGCAATCAGCATTCAGCAATCCGTATACGACTGAATACTGAACACTGATCACTGGCCACTGATTACTCAAACTTCTCCCCGTCTCCCCCTCACCCCGTCCCCCCTTCTTCCTCTCCACCCTTCCCCCTCTCTCCATATCCCCCCTTCCCCCCTTCATCCCTCATCCTTCATCTTTCATCCCTCATCCTTTAGAAACTTCCTCTGCCACTCGTAGAGCTTATTGAGCGCTTCGATCGGCGAGAGGGTGTTCATGTCCAGGGACTGCAGCTCGTCCAGCAGGGGATTGGTCTCGGGGAAGAGCGCCAGCTGGCGGGAGGCCAGCGGGTTGAGGCGCACCGCCTTGCCGGACGAGGCTTCCAGCTGGCCCAGGATCTCACCCGCCCGCTGCACGACCGGGCGCGGCAGGCCGGCCAGCTGCGCCACGTGGATGCCGTAGGAGCGGTCGGCCCCGCCGGGCACGATCTTATGCAGGAAGACCACCCTGCCGTCCGCTTCGCTGACCGCCACGTTGTAATTGCGCACCCCGGGCAAGAGGTCGGCTAGCTGGGTCAGCTCGTGGTAATGCGTGGCGAACAGGGTCTTGGCGCGCAGGTGGGGGTGGTTGTGGATGTATTCCACCACCGCCCAGGCGATGGAGACCCCATCGTAGGTGCTGGTGCCGCGCCCGATCTCGTCCAGGATCAGCAGGCTGCGGTTGGTGGCGTGGTGCAGGATATTGGCGGTCTCGACCATCTCGACCATGAACGTTGACTGCCCGGCGAAGATCTCATCCTGCGCCCCGATACGGGTGAAGATGCGGTCGACCAGGCCGATGCGCGCCGCCGCGGCGGGCACGAAGCTGCCGATCTGCGCCATCAGCACGATCAGCGCCACCTGGCGCAGGAAGGTGGACTTGCCCGACATGTTGGGGCCGGTGATGATGCGGATGCGCTCGCCCGGCTCGAACACGGCCTCGTTGGGGACGAAGCGCTCGCCGGTCAGCAACTGCTCCACCACCGGATGGCGGCCGCCTTCGATCGCCAGCACATCCTCTTCCACCACCTCCGGTCGCACGTAACCGCCCAGGGCGGCGGCTTCCGCCAGGCTGGCGAGCACGTCCAGCTGGGCGATGGCGCGCGCCGAGGCGAGCAGGACCTGCGCCGATCCCGCCAGGCGCTCACACAGCTCGCCGAACAGGCGCGCCTCGATCTCGCGGATGCGCTCCTCGGCGTTCAGCACCAGCGTCTCGTACTCCTTCAACTCCGGGGTGATATAGCGCTCGGCGTTCACCAGGGTCTGCTTGCGGATGTACTCGGAGGGGACCGTCTCGGCGTTAGCCTTGGTGACTTCCAGGTAATAGCCGAAGACCTTGTTGTAGCCCACCTTGAGGGATTTGATGCCGGTGCGCTTGCGTTCCACCGCTTCCAGGCCGGCGATCCACTGGCGGGCGTGGCGCGAGCGCTCGATGACCCCATCCAGCTCGGCCGAATAACCCGGGCGGATCACGCCCACGCTCTGCAAGGTGGCCGGTGGCTCATCGTCCAGGGCGGCTTCCAGCAGGTCCAGCTCCTGGCTGCAAGGGTGGAACTCCTGCAAGACCCCCTGCAAGGCCGGTTCAGCCTCAGGCAGCAGGCCGCGCAAGGCTGGTAAGCGCCCTAAGGTGCTGCGCAGGGCGACCAGGTCGCGCGGCAGGGCAGTGCCGCCCACCACGCGCTGCGCCAGGCGTTCCAGGTCAGCCAGCGGTTTGAGCGCCGCCCGCAGCTCGGCGCGCAGCAGGCCGTTGGCGACAAAATAGGCCACGCCCTCCTGCCGCTGGCGGATTTGATCGACGTCCAACAGGGGTTTGCCCACCCACTGCTGGATCAACCGGCGGCCCATGGGCGTGACGGTATGCTCCAACACCCCCAGCAGAGCGCCGCGCTTGGCGCCCCCGCGCAGGGTCTCGGTCAGCTCCAGGTTGCGCCGCGTGGCGGCGTCCAGGGTCATGAACTCATTCAGCTGGTATGCCGACAGGCCAACCAGCAGCTTGAGGGCCGCCGGCTGGGTCTCCTCCAGGTACTGCACGATCCCGCCCGCGGCGCAGGTCGCCACAGGCAGCCCGCGCAGGCCAAAGCCATCCACTGTGCCGGCCGCGAAGTGGCGTAAGAGCGCTTCCTGGCAGCGGCCCGGCTCGAAGCGCCAGCCAGGCCAGGGGGTGGCATGGCCGGGCGCACCCTCCCCCAGGTTGAGCGTATCCGGGTGCAGCACCTCGGCCGGGCGCAGGCGCATCAACTCCGCCCGCAAGCTGGCAGCGATGTCGCCAGTGCTGAGCTCCGTGGCGGCGAATTCGCCGGTGGTGATGTCGGCGTAGGCCACCCCGGCGCGCTCCTCGCGCAGCACGACACAGGCCAGGTAATTGTTGGCGTCGCCCGGCAGCAGGCCCGGCTCGACGATCGTGCCGGGCGTGACGACCCGCGTCACCTGGCGCGGCACCAAGCCCTTGACCGGTTGGTCGCCGACCTGTTCACAGATGGCGACGTGGTAGCCTTTCTCGATCAGGCGCGCCAGGTAATTTTCGGCAGCGTGGTAGGGGATGCCAGCCATGGGGATGCGCACGCCTTTGGCGACGTTGCGCGAGGTGAGCACGATATCCAGCTCGCGGGAGGCGATCTCGGCGTCCTGGTCGAAAGTCTCATAGAAATCGCCCAGGCGAAAGAACAGGATGGCGTGCGGGTATTGGCGCTTGATGTGCAGGTATTGCCTGCGGATCGGGGTGGCGTCGTCGGCTTGGGTCACAGTCTCATTGTATGCTGAGCTACGAAAAACGGCAAGGAGATTTTCCAGTTCATGACGATCGGCGTGTCTATTTACGAAAAATGTCGATTGCGTTTTTTAGCGCTTTTGGCTATAATTTATTCACTATATTCGCGCAGAAAGGAGACCTTTACAATGGCTAACGTAACTTTTGAGCACGTCACCAAGCGTTTCGGCGAAGTAATCGCCGTAAACGACCTGGATATCAAGGTCGATGATAAGGAATTCCTGGTGCTGGTCGGCCCGTCCGGCTGTGGCAAAACCACCGCCCTGCGCTGCCTGGCCGGCCTGGAGGATGTCACCGAGGGGCGCATCTTCATCAGCGACAGGCTCGTCAACGACGTCGCCCCCAAAGACCGGGACATCGCCATGGTGTTCCAATCCTATGCCCTTTATCCCCACATGTCCGTCTTCGACAACATGGCCTTCGGGCTAAAATTGCGCAAGACGCCCAAAGATGAGATCAAGCAGCGCGTCGGGGAAGCTGCCAAGATCCTGGGCATCGAAACCTTGCTCGATCGCAAGCCCCGCCAGCTGTCCGGTGGGCAGCGCCAGCGCGTCGCCGTCGGGCGTGCCATCGTGCGGAAGCCGAAGGTCTTCCTCTTCGACGAGCCGCTCTCTAACCTGGACGCCAAGCTGCGTGTCGAGACCCGGGCGAACATCAGCAAACTGCACCAGCAGCTGGAAACCACGTTTATTTACGTGACCCACGACCAGATCGAAGCCATGACCATGGCCACGCGCATCGCGGTGATGAACGCCGGCCTGCTCCAGCAAATAGACACCCCGCAAAACCTGTATGACCGTCCCGACAACCTGTTTGTGGCCGGCTTTATTGGCTCCCCGGCGATGAACTTCTTCCCGGCCACTGTTCGCAAAGGCGATGGCAATCTGTTCATCGATGGCAAAACCTTAGCCGTAAAGGTCCCCGAGAACCGCACCAGCGTCTATGCCCCTTATGAGGGCAAGTCCGTCACTTTCGGCATTCGTCCCGAGGACATCTTCAACCCTGAGTTCGCTCCCCCCGGGATTATTGCCCAGCCGGTAGAGACCAATGTCGAGGTGACCGAGCTGATGGGGAATGAGATCTTCCTTTACTTGAGCAACGGGGAGCACAACTTTATCGCCCGTGTCGACCCGCGCACCCGCGTCCAGATGGGCGACAAGATGCAGATGGTGTTCAATATGGAGAACATGCACGTCTTTGATCGCGAGACGGAGCTGGCCGTTCGCTAGACTTGGGCGCGTAGGCAAACTCCTGAGCGGCTGTCATTGCGAGCGTTTTTTGCGAAGCAATCTCTGGTGTGAAACGCGCTCGACGCCGCCTGGAGCAGGTAGAAACTCGCCAGGCCAATCCAACTAAATTAAGAGCTTCTGGGCGCAGAGTAGATCAAACCGGCTCTGCGCCCTTATCGTGAGATCCAGCAAATATCAAAACCATCTTATCAGGAGTATCCAACATGCCATTCGATCACATCCCCCCATTGTTGAACGCCTCGCGCAGCAAGATCGTCTTGCTGGTCATGGATGGCTTGGGAGGGCTGCCCATAGAACCCGGCGGTCCGACGGAACTGGAAGCCGCTCAGAAACCGAATATGGATCGCCTGGCGACGGAAGGGATGATCGGCCAGACCACCCCCATCCGGGCCGGGATCACCCCTGGCTCCGGGCCGGCACACCTGGCGCTGTTCGGCTACGACCCGATCCAATACGAGATCGGCCGGGGTGTCTTGGAAGCAGTGGGGGTGGGGCTACACGTCGGCCGCGGAGACGTCGCCGCGCGCGGCAACTTCTGCACGCTGGATGCAGCCGGAAATATCACCGACCGCCGCGCCGGGCGCATCTCCACCGAAGAAGCTCTCCCGGTCGTTGAGCGCCTGAAAACGATCAAAGTTCCTGGCGTGGAGACTGAAGTGCGCCACGTCAAAGAGTACCGTTTCGCCGTGGTGATGCGGGGGAGGGACCTGAACCCCGCCATCGCCGATACCGACCCGCAGCGCACCGGCGTCCCGCCCCTGCCGGCTGAGGGGCGCCAGCCGGTCGCCCAGCACTCGGCTAACCTTTTCAACCAATGGATCGATCATGCCCGCCAAGTCCTGGCCGGCAGCCCGAAAGCCAATGGCCTAACCTTACGCGGCTTTGCCACCGATCCCAACCTGCCCCCCTTCCGAGAGTCCTATGGATTGCGACCGGCGTGCGTGTCAGTTTATCCCATGTACCGGGGTGTGGCCTCCCTGGTGGGCATGGACGTGGTTCAATTCACTGGCGAGACCCCGGAGGACGAGTTCACCGCCCTGGCGCAGGTCTGGCAGGACTACGATTTCTTCTTCGTGCATATCAAGAAGACAGACAGCAAGGGCGAAGACGGCGACTTCAGCGGCAAAGCTAAGGTGATCGAGGGCGTCGACGCGGCCTTGCCGCGCCTGTTGGAACTCAAACCCGATGTTTTGATTATCACCGGCGACCATTCGACACCCACCCGCCTGCGCACGCATTCCTGGCATCCGGTGCCTTTCCTGCTCTGGGCGCCGGCCACCGTCCGCCCGGATGACCAGAACCAGTTTGGCGAGCGCGCCTGCGCCCGCGGCGGCCTGGGGAATTTACCGGCGCTGGATGCCATGCCCTTGGCATTAGCCCACGCCGGGAGGTTGGAGAAGTTCGGGGCGTAAGCCATGGACATCTCTGCATATTTGCATTTGAAATGCAAATATGCTGAAGGATCTGCTTGTACCCATTTTCATCGATCTGAAGAATCACGATTTGATTCTAAAGGCGACGCTTTCCGCCGTAGGCCCAATGCCACGGCCAGCCCACCAACCAGTGACAGCGCGGCGATCGCCAGGAAGGCGTCTCGCCAGAAGCGCTCCGGAAACAGGCGGATCAGTGTGTCAGAATAGCGGAAAACCCAGGTACCAGGGTCGAAGAAGACTTCGTGGAAAGCCACGAAGAACACCCCAAAACCAACCAGCACGATCGGGATGATCACCCCGACGAAGATCACCGTCAGCCAGCCGCCCCTGGAGAGAGCCTGGCGGAAGGTAAGCCACCACCGGGCACGCCAGGCCCATAAACCCAGCAGGAGCAGCGCCAGGAGGCTGGCGTACCAGACACGCAGGGCGCCTGTAACCACGATCTTTACGTCAACCATATGGCCGAGCTCGCGTTCGTTATACACCGGAGAACCGTCTGCGAAACGCAAATCACCCAGGAATGAGATCCCCGCCTGGTTGAGCAGGTAGTCCAGGGCGATCTGCGACCAATACAGGCGGTCAGCCTGTGAGAAACCATATGGGTCGTCTGGGAAATTTGGGGTGCGATATTCAATGTTTACGAAGATGGGGGTTAACAGCACTCGCACCACGGTTAAAACCAGTGCCACGAGCACTATTAGGCTAACCACCCCGGCGAGGATTCTATAGAATAAAACCGATCTCTGGCCAGTTTGTCCGCGCGCACCAGGCTTCATTGCAATACCTCCATATCTCCAAATAACACAAACCTGAGGATCATATTGTTTGTGATCCACTCGATCGGCGCCCGGTCGTCGGTGAAAACGGTCGTCGCAGCGGGTGTTGGCTGCATATTCAGCGCAGCCAGCCTGGCGGCCTCGATCAGCAGGGGATGCACATCCCCGCGCTCGCTCAGGTAGACCAGGTTGCCGTATAAGTTCTCTACAGTTGTCGGCTGGAGGGTGGCATACACCACGCTGTTGAACGTCCCTGGCACATCCATCACATAAATTGAAGGGAAGAGAGTGCGGATCGTCCCCACCAACCCATCGATCAAGCGCCGGTCGTCTGGCGCCCGGCCGACATTGATCACCAGGACGCCCTCCCTGGTCAGGTGATCCCTGGCGATCTGGAAGAACTCGCGCGTCGTCAGGTGCCAAGGGATATAGGGCGGGCGGTAGGCGTCTACCCCGATAATCGTGTAGCGGCGTGAGCTGTGTTCCAACCCCCAACGGCCATCCTGGGCAATGGCATTCAGGTTGGGCGCGTTCATGTCGAAATACTTGCGCCCGACGGCGATGATCTCGGGATCGATCTCGAACCCATCGATCGGGATCGGCCCGTAAGCCGCCGTCGCCTGGCGTGCAGTCGTCCCAGCTGCCAGACCGACGATCGCCATGCTCTCCACCTGCTCCGGCGCAAAGCGTGGAGCATTAAAAAAGGGCGCCGCCAGGAACTGCATCCAGGGGCCCGCATACATCAAATCGGTCGGGTGATACATGGAGTGCACCCCCTGCCCATCGTTCAACCGCAAGTAGCGATAACCGTCTTTCTCGAGCACCTGGATATAATTGTAAGCCGACTCGCTTTCATAGATTTGCCCCGCGCTTTCCTTAATCCCTCGCCTGGTCCCAAACAAGCCCAATAAAATCAGCAGCAGCAGCATCCACAACCAGGGCACAGCCGCCCTCCAACCGCTCGCAGACCAAAGACCGCCGATCGCCACCAGGGTCAGGAAACCGCTGAAGACCAGGAACGTGTCCGTGGTGCCGATGGTCGGGATCAACAACAAGACCGGCAGGAATGTGCCGACAAATGAGCCGAGCGTCGAGATGGCATAAATCCGGCCGGACACCCGACCCGCTTCAGCCGGGCTGCCGATCGCCAGGCGGATGGCAAACGGCGAGATCGTTCCCAACAATGTGACCGGGAGAACAAAGAGGATCAACACGCTGCCAAACGCTCCGAAGAGCACGCCGACCTGCAATTGATCGAAGGCGTCCGCCGCCAGGCGCAAGACAGGCCGGGCGATCACCGGCACCAGGCCGACCGTAAAGCCGCCCCAGGCCATGATCTTGTACAGGGTACCCAGCTGCGGTGACCGGTCTGCCCACCACCCACCGAGGAAATAACCGGCGGTCAGATAAATCAAGATCAGGCCGATAATGCTCGCCCATACCATATTGCTGGTGCCAAACACATTGCCAAGCAGGCGTGAGGCGGAAAGCTCAACCGCCAGGGTGGTCATGCCGGACGCAAAAACGGCAAAGTAGAGGTATCTATGCTTTGTTTTCGAGAGCATCAGCGGTTCTCCAGGACCTGCCAGCTGATAAAGCCGGCAAAGCGTACCAACCAGAAGGCGATCAGCCGGTAAGTCAGCCCGGCCACAAGGGCTACGGCGCCCGGCACACTGATCCAGGAGAAGAGCACCGGCACAAAGGCATCCGTCATCCCTGCACCTCCCGGAAGGGCTGACGATCCGCTGAAAGTCAGGATCAACCCATACCCTAAGAACAATGTGGGCAGGGAAATAGCGTAACGGAACAGATAGAAACAGGCGCCTAAGGTGAGCACATCCAGGATCACTTTTCCATAGGCAGCCAGAACGAGCTTCACAAAAGAGGTCAACTGGTATTTGGTCAGGTTCTCTTGAAACAGAGCCAGGCGTTCCTTTAACTGGTTATAGTCCAATCGACGGAAACGACCCGCGCTGCGGTTCCACCCGGCAACCACTCTGGCAAGAATGATCTGGCTGCGCGCCGGATGGTTGAGCAGCCACCAACCATACCACAACACCCCAGCCAAAAATACGCATAAAAAAGAGAATAACGCCACATCCTTAACTGACAACCCACCAATTTGTAAAAGATACGCGACCCCCAATAAAGCTACCGATACCAGCGCAATGATTTCTAAAACCGTTTCGACCATCAGAGAGAAAAGCGATTCTTCTGGAGCATAACTGTATTTACGCAACAGATGGACGCGTAATGCCACCCCACTCAATCCCGCACTCGGGATAGCAATTTGGATGAAAGCCATTGAAGTTAGCACAGCAGCCAATGTACCGAACTTGATCTTGCCCGAGAAGGGTTCGAGAGCCAGGGCATTCAGCCAGGTCAGAGAAGTGTACGAGATCACCTGGACCAGGAGGGCGACGCCCAACCAGATCCAATTTGCCGTCCAAAACAGATCTGCGGCTGCCTTGATCTCCTTCACCAGAGGCAAGAAGAAATAGACCAGCACGCCAAATAAAGCCAGGGATAAGACCCTTTTCAGCCATGTTAGGCTTCCCTTTCTCGAGGAACGGCTTGATGGCGTTAAATTATTCGCAACCATGAAGGAATAGCCGGGGATTATCCTGGGCGTGGCCGCAGGCGAGAACGCCCCCTGAACCTGTGCAGCCCACCTGCAAGATACCAGGCAGAAACGATCTGGGCGTACATCCTGGCTTTCGTCTTAACCCCCAGCCAAAGGCCTCGCCGCAGCTCGCCAGGGATGTGCCAGGCGCCATGCAGCAAGACCCGCCTGCACCGCCAGCCATTGATTTGGGCCGCGACCGTCAGGGCAGTCTCGATCCCATATCCGGCTGCCGCCTTAGGTGAGAGCGTCTGTAGGAGCTCCGCCCGCAGGCAGCGCTGCCCGCTCAACCAGGGCGCGAACCGCTGACTCAGGTCTGTTTTCCAATCTCCGCCCCGAAATTGCCCGATAGTCATGTCCGCCTGGCCATCCAAAACCGGTTGGATCAAATCCAATACGTGCTGGGGGTGCAAGCCCATCAAATCTGCATCCAGCATCAGCAAATTGCCTGCCCGGCTTGCGCCCCACCCGGTAAAAACAGCCTGCCCCTTACCCAGGTTGGTTGGGTGTTTAATCACCCGGATACGCGGGTCGAATTCCGCTTCTCGTCGACTTACCTCCGCCGTGGCGTCTTTCGATCCATCGTCCACGACGATTATCTCACTCAGGCATTCCACCTGGTGTAATACCTTCAGGACCCGGCTGATCCGGTCAGCTTCATCATACGCCGGGATGATCGCTGCCACAGAATCACGCGCACGCGGTCCTGGATTGGGTTGAATATTATTAGAGGGGGGGATTGGTTGGTTGCGGTGTTTTTCGTCCAAAAAGGGCCTCCTGCTTCCAACCCTGGATAGACATTATAACTTAAATCGAACCCTCTTTCCTGGCTGGAATTTGCTGCAAGCCCCTTTGCTTCTCAATGTCCATCTATTCTACTTGGTATAATTAATTAGTACGGATTAAGCGTATGGGATACGGGATGTCCGTGCCTGGCCTTATCTCCTGTCCTTTATTCCGTTATCGATTAACCCCTTGACGTAGGAGCAATCATGCCCGATAAGTCCTTCACTGGCGCTCAGATCCGGCAATCTTTTATCGATTACTTTGTTGCCCGCGGGCATACGTTTGTGCCCTCCTCTTCGCTTGTGCCGGGAGGCGATCAAACCTTGCTCTTCGCCAACTCCGGCATGGTCCAGTTCAAGGATGTCTTCTTAGGAACCGATGTCCGGCCTTATAAACGCGCCGTCAATTCACAAAAGTGCATGCGGGTGGCTGGCAAACACAATGACCTCGACGATGTCGGCCGTGACGATACGCACCATACCTTCTTCGAAATGCTTGGCAACTGGTCTTTCGGAGATTATTATAAAAAAGAGGCGATCGAGTGGGCCTGGGAGCTGCTGACAGAAGTCTGGGGATTGCCCAAGGATCGCTTATGGGCGACTTGTTTCGAAGATGAAAAAGGAGAGATCGAGCGCGACGATGAAGCCGCACACCATTGGCGCCAGCAACCCGGTTTTAACCCTGGCCATATCGCCTTCTTCGGACGCAAGGATAACTTCTGGGAGATGGCTGAGGTCGGCCCCTGCGGCCCGAACAGTGAGGTTCATTACGATCTGGGGCCAGGACATTGCAGCCTGGAGGGAATCGCCGATCACGCATGCAAGGTGAATCTGGTGGGTTGCACCCGTTTCGTGGAACTGTGGAACCTGGTCTTCATTCAATACAATCGCTCTGGCCCCAGCGCCCTGGAGGTTCTGCCGGCCAAGCATGTGGACACCGGCATGGGGTTGGAACGCATCACCCAGGTGCTGCAGGGCGTCGACTCGAACTACAAGACCGATTTGCTCAGCCCAATGATGGACACTATCCAGCGCCTGAGCGGCCACAGCCAGTCCGAACGCGCCGCCAACATGACTCCCTACCGGGTGATCGCCGACCATGCGCGCGCAGCTGCCTTTTTGATCGCTGACGGCGTGGTGCCGGGGAATACCGGGCGCAATTATGTCTGCCGGATGATCATCCGCCGTGCTGCCCGTTTCGGCACCCTGATCGGACTGCACAAACCCTTCCTGGCTGACGTGGCCGAAACCGTGATCGAGAACTATGGCCAGTTCTACGCAGAGATCGCCCGCAACCGGTCAGCCATCCTGGATAACCTGACGCGCGAAAAGAAAAGATTTCAACGTA
>Ga0209341_10004128_pt1 | contig 13437 bp, 16 predicted proteins | sample RifCSP13_2_FD_184020 | JGI IMG/M metagenome (GOLD analysis project Ga0209341, IMG submission 184020) | Soil microbial communities from Rifle, Colorado - Rifle CSP2_sed 13_2 (SPAdes) (version 2) | ecosystem: Environmental > Terrestrial > Deep subsurface > Rock core/Sediment | place: Rifle...
AGCTTTTTACGTATACCAAAAAATACAAACCGTAAACACAGAGCATGCGGAGTGCCTTTTGTAAACGCCCCCGCCTTAGGCACCCCCTCTTTAGTAAAGAGGGGGTTGGGGGGAGTTAGTCCTCTGTGGTTAAAGATTTACAGCTATCCGAACACCGTCATAAAGACCGCCGTCAAAAGTATGTTTACTATTGATGCCGGGAGCAACACCTTCCAGCCGAAGGTCATCAACTGGTCGTACCTGAACCTCGGAAATGTCGCCCTGACCCATATCATGAAGAAGACTACGGCAAAGAGCTTTACCATAAACCAGATAAATGGCGGCAGGATCGGACCGTGCCAGCCGCCAAGGTAGAGGGTTGTGACAATACCGGACACTGTAATGATATTTATGTACTCGGCAAGCATGAACATGGCGTACTTCATGCTGCTGTACTCTGTAAAGTAACCCGAGACCAGCTCCGATTCTCCCTCCGGGAGGTCAAATGGGGTCCTGTTCAACTCGGCGATGGCAGCCGTTATATAGATTGCGAAGCCAAGAAACTGGGGAATTATGAACCAGACGCCTTTCTGTGCTTCTATTATCTTCACCATGGAGAGGGACTGGGACATCATGATCACGCCAACTATTGCAAAACCCATCGAAAGCTCATAGCTGATCATCTGGGCGGAAGACCTCAGCCCACCCAGGAGCGAGTATTTGCTCTCCGACGACCATCCAGCAAGGACTATCCCGTAAACCCCGATGGATGAAACTGCAAAGATGTAGAGGATACCTATGTTGATATCCGCCATATAGATATCAACCGACCTTCCAAATATAGTAACCGCAGGTCCGAAGGGAACGACTGCAATTGTCATGACAGCAGGTATCAGGGCCATGGCAGGGGCTATTACAAAAACCACTTTTGAGGCATTGTCAGGGATTATGTCTTCCTTGAGGAAGAGCTTTATGCCGTCTGCAATAGGCTGCAGGAGTCCCCAGGGGCCGACCCTGTTCGGCCCCGGCCTTATCTGCATGTAGCCGAGGATCTTTCTCTCTGCCAGCGTGATATATGTCATGGTCAGCATCACTGCGCCGAATATGACGAACATCTTTACCAGCATTATTATGATAAATTCGGTCATTACCTGTCTACCTCTCCCATAACAGGATCAAGGGCGCCTATTATGGCAACCAGGTCGCCTATGAGTTTTCCTTCGGCCATCTTTGCGAGAGATTCCAGATTTACAAATGAAGGAGGCCTGAATCTAAGCCTGTAAGGCTTATTGCTTCCATCAGACACTATATAGAAACCGAGCTCTCCCCTGGGGGTCTCTATGCTGTGATAAACCTCACCAACAGGAGGTTCAAACCCCTCGGACACTATCTTGAAGTGGTGGATCAAAGACTCCATCTCTGTCATTACCTTCTGCTTCGAGGGGAGGCACACCTTCGGATCATCTGCAAGGAATGGGCCGCCTGGCAACCTGTCCAGGGCCTGCTGTACTATCTTAAGAGATTGCCTCATCTCCTCCATCCTTACCATATACCTGTCAAATACATCCCCTACCTTGCCAGTGGCTATATCAAAATCATATGTCTCGTATCCGCAGTATGGATTCGACTTCCTTATATCCCAGGGAACTCCGCACGCCCGGAGGAGCGGTCCGCTTAACCCCAGGTCTATGGCATCTTCTTTAGATATAATTCCTACGCCTTCAGTCCTTATCCTGACTATCTTATTGTCCTGGAAGATACGCTCGTAGTCGTTCTTCATCCTCTCAGGGAATATCTTTATGAAGTCCCTGACCTGTTTCTCAAACCCTTCAGGAAGGTCCTTTGCAATCCCGCCTATCCTGAAATAGTTGACGGTAAGCCTTGCCCCTGCGCACGCCTCAAACATATCGAGGATCTGCTCCCTTTCCCTGAACGTATAAAAGAAGAGACTCATGGCGCCTATGTCTATGCCAAAGGTTCCAAGCCAGAACAAATGGCTTGCGATCCTCTGGAGCTCTGTAAGCAATACACGGGCAACCATGGCCCTCGGCGGAACCTCCATTCCAAGGAGTTTTTCAACTGTCATGCAGTATGCAAGGTTGTTTGAAAGGGAGGCGATGTAGTCCTCCCTGTCCGTCAAAGGTATAAACTGGTGGTAAGTTAGGTTCTCCCCGAGCTTCTCCACTCCCCTGTGCAGGTAACCGATATCAGGGGTCAGCTTTACAACCGTCTCACCGTCAAGCTCAAGGATGAGCCTCAGAACCCCGTGGGTACTGGGGTGCTGGGGACCCATATTAAGTATCATATTCTTTGTTTCAGCCATCTATTCCTCGATCTAAGTTCTTAAAAGAAGTTGAGAAACTAAGAAGCTAAGAAGTTTGTGGGTCTTTATTTCCCAACCTCTCATCTTCTCAATCTCTTATCTTCTGCTTTCTGAATTATCTTCCCTTCAGAGGATAATCCTTTCTCAGCGGGTGACCGTCCCAGTTCTCAGGCATCAGTATCCTGGTCAGGTTGGGGTGGCCTTCAAAGATTATCCCGTACATATCAAAGGCCTCTCTCTCATGCCAGTCTGCAGTGCTCCATACACCAACTACTGAGGATATCTTTTCCCCTTCTCCAACCATTGCCTTGAGCCGTATCCTGTGATGCTTGTTTATGGAGAAGAGATGGTAGACCACTTCAAACCTCGGTTCCCTCCCCATGTAATCAACACCGCATAGGTCGGAAAGAAAATCAAAGGAGAGGTCAGGGTCGCTTTTTAGATATCTGCAGACCGCAACTAAATCCTCTTTCTTTATGATCACCGTGTTCTCGTCCCGGAATGAATAAGAATCCAACACCGAAGCAGAAAACCTTTTCTTCAATTTTTCGACCACCATCTCTGACATTTCTATTCCTTCAATAAAACAACTTTTTTACCGCAGAGGCGCGGAGACACAGAGAACTACTTTACCTCAAATTACCGTTTAAAATCTTCCTCAGCGTCTATGCGTCTCGGCGGTTCAGTTAGGCTCTCTTCACCCTTAATGAATGTTCCTTGTCAATCTTCTCCTGGAGCTTCATGATCCCATATAAAAGCGCCTCCGGGCATGGAGGGCATCCTGGTACATAGACATCTACTGGGACGATCTCATCAACACCCTGAACAACCGAATATGTATCAAATATATTCCCCGTGTTTGCGCAGCTACCCATTGATATCACATAACGCGGTTCAGGCATCTGGTCATAAACAGCCCTTAACGCAGGGGCCATCTTCTTAGTTACAGTCCCTGCGACTATCATTAAATCTGACTGCCTAGGAGTCCCCCTGAATACCTCGGCCCCGAACCTTGATACATCATATCTTGCGGAGACCATGGCTATCATCTCTATGGCGCAGCATGCCAGACCGAAGGTCATGGGCCACAGGGACGAACGACGTGACCAGTTTATGACCTTCTCCGCAGAAGTAACCATGACATTATCGCCAAGCTTGCCGAGTGCCTGTTCTATTCCCATTCCAGTGCCCCTTTCTTCCATACATAGGCAAGACCTATCAGAAGTATAGCGATGAATACGCCCATCTCAATGAGCCCAAACATCCCGAGTCTCTTAAAGACAACGGCCCATGGAATCATGAATACACCTTCAATATCGAATATGATAAAGAGCATGGCTATGATATAGAATTTTACCGGGAACCTCTCCCTGGTGTTGCCTATTGGAGGCATCCCGCATTCATAAGGTGAGAGCTTTTCTCTGTAAGGATTTTTAGGCCCTATAAGGTGTGATGCGAGGATGGTGCCGAACGCAAAGACAACTGCAAGGACAAAGAGGGCTAGTATAGGTAGGTAGTCTATCATGTCGTCCCCCTAATTAAGATTATTAAGATCAATCGGGAAATCGGCCTGAATCATGCCCTCGGCCATAAAGTTCGATTAAGATAATTTAACTTTCCCTTTTTGTCAAGGAGAAAAAGGTTGATTGTTCGTTAGAAATTATGGGCATGCGCTGGCATTTAATGAGATAAACTCCTTGATAGGAGACACCCATTCTGTTATCCTCTTAAACATGTTCACAATCGCCGACAAGGCACTCATCGCCTTTCTTGCCATTCTTACCATCTTCAGTTACTCCATGGCAAGTGGTGGAAGGCAGGGGGTGGAGATCAGGATAGAGGCTGACGGGAAGCAAGTCGGAACCTACTTGCTCAGAAAGGACAGCGTTATTGATGTAAAAGGTGTCCTTGGCACCAGCAAGATAAACGTCAGGGGAGGGAAGGCCTCATTTTTCTCTTCCCCTTGCAGGAACAAGGTATGCGTCCATCAGGGAGAGATCAGCAAAAACGGCCAGATGGCTGCATGTCTTCCCAACAGGGTTGTCGTTAGGGTTCTGGGGGGTGAGGGGGATTATGACGCAGTTACACGTTGAAAGAGCCTCCGACCTTGAAAGGGTAAGGAGAAACACCCACCTGGCCCTCCTTGTGGCCCTGGCATCCGCTGTTCATACCATAGAGGCGGCCATTCCGACTCCGGTCCCCTGGCTCAAGTTCGGGTTTGCAAATATACTCACCATAACAGCCATATCCTTGTACGATTTTTGGGCAGGGTTGACTGTTGCGTTCCTCAGGGTTATGGTGGGCTCCCTTATCTTAGGGACGTTCCTGACCCCCTCCTTCTTCATAGGGCTTTCCGGGGCGATTGCAAGCGCCGTGGTCATGGGGATCTCGTACAGGTTTTTCAAAGGTATTTTTAGCCTTGTCGGGATAAGCGTCCTTGGGGCATACGCAAGCAACCTGGCTCAGGTTGTTACGGTTTACGCCTTGTTCATTAGACACTCGGAGGTATTCATGCTCCTGCCGGTGTTCCTGGGGTTCGGGCTTGCAACAGGTATCGTGAACGGGATAGGAGGGGAGTTCCTCGTTGGGCATATAAAGAGGCTCCCTGCATTCAGGGCTGTTGTGTAAAAATTATTTTTCAGACCCCGCTTATTGAGATAAAGGACCCCTGACTTGACTCCCTTTATCCTGTTTGATATTCTTTGCAAAGTAAGATTGGACTTTTTGAATTGCTGGAGGTGAGCAGATGAAGGCGATATGCACGGAAGTACCGGACCGGATGTATGTGGAGGTGAAGTCACTTGTGGACAGCGGCTGGTTTCGAAACGAAGACGATCTGATTTTAGAGGCCCTTCGACGTTTTCTGGATACCCATAAAGTTGAACTGATGGAGCAGTATATCCGTGAAGATGTAGAATGGGGCCTGCATGGAAAAGATTAAAGGGTATAATGCTGCGGTTTGTGATGCAGGCCCCGTTATCCACCTTGATGAGTTGGGAAGTTTAGACCTCTTGTCCGATTTTCATCCACTGATGATTTCAAAGACAGTTCAGTCGGAAATAATTAAACACAGGCCAACGGCATTAAAAAGTGCCGGATTTGAAATAAAACTCGTTGATCTAATCCCATCCCAAGGGCCGCGCCTATCAGTCCTTTCCAAAGCTCTTTCACTTGATCAAGGTGAACTGGAATCATTATCAGTTGCGCAGGAAATGCCCGGTGTCTTTTTTCTTACAGACGATGCGGCGGCACGTCTTGCAGGGGAAGAGCTCGGATGTAAGGTGCATGGAACTGTAGGTATAATTATCAGGGCGATTCGTAATAAGATGAAAACTCCGCATGAGGTTGTTGGGCTGCTCAGTCAGATCCCGAATAAAACAACGCTTTTCTTGAGACCGGCATTATTAGAAGAGATTATTCAGAAGGTTAAAAAGGAATATTCTTTATAGGTCTCTCCGGCGGGATTGCCAGCGCCGTGGTCATGGGGGCCTCGCACAGGTTTTTAAAGGTATTTTTAGCCTTGTCGGGATAAGCGTCCTTGGGGCATATAAAGAGGCTCCCTGCCTTCAGAGAGGTTGTTTGATAGTCACGGAAGTTTGTGTGAAAAGCTTGAAGAGGAGATGGCAAAGTAGAGTTGCAAATCTAATATCTTGTAGAACTTAAAAATATAGGAGGGAAATGACAATGACAGCGGCGGTCGAACTGGTTCATCAGATCGAAAAACTTCCGCCCATAGAGAGAGTAAAAATCGTTGATATCGTTATGCGTGATGTAATGCGCCCCGATGCCGATATTGATAAGGTATGGGCGCAAGAAGCTCTGAGACGATGGGACGCCTATAAAAAAGGGGAAGTTAAGCCGGTTCCCTATGAAGAAGTAATGTCCAAGTATAAAAAGTCATGAAGCTATCTCTCTTGCCTTTAGCTCAAGCGGAGCTTGATGAGGCCTTTTCATGGTACGAGAAACGGGCCGTCGGCCTCGGATATGAATTCTTGATGAGTTCGATCAATCAGTGCGACTTATCGCCTCTTTCCCCGAGGTGTTTGAGCAGATAGAGGATTACGTGAGGCGTTGCCTTGTCAACCGATTCCCTTATGGAGTTATTTACGGCATTGACGGAGAAGAGGTAGTCGTTATTGCGGTTGCCCATTTGAAGAGAGAACCAAATTACTGGATAGATAGAAAGAGGTTCTGAGCATCATCTATTTTCGTCATTTCCGCATTGTTTAAATGGGAATCCAGAAGTAACTTATGCCGAGAATAAACGAAGCCACAGATACGGATTTGAAGGTCATTGGAGAGTTGAGCAACCTGGCAGGAGGCGGGAGATACCTTGGGGAGTATGCCTTGAGCGCCCTCCTTTTCCCTCGCCCCTTGCGGGAGAGGGACAGGGTGAGGGGGACACTACCCCTCTTAGATTAAGAGAGGGTCAGGGTGTTAAGGTTGGCAGATAAAGCGAATTTATGATATTTGGGCAGAATGTTTAAACGAGAAGGAAGGGTATTTCTATCCGCTTACATTCATAAACCCCCTGGAGGTGGTTTATGAAAACGACTAAGAAAGCTATGCCTATTTCAAAAGCTCTTACCGAGGTCTGGGAGTGGAAGGAAGAGGTTTATAAAGACATTAATAAAATGTCGTTTGAGGAAAAACAGAAGTATTTTAAGAAGGGATTAACCGATGCGGCTAAACTTCTAAAGGGGAAACTTAAAGCCAACCCGGACGGCAGTTATTCTATAGTCAAGCAGGCATAGAGGCAATCTCCCTAATTTGCCATCCCCGCATTGTTTAAGCGGTAATCCAAAGGTGTTATACCACGAATAGACGAAGCGACGGATTTCTCTCTTCCCTCGCCCCGAATAGGGGGAGAGGGGCAGGGTGAGGGGACAACAAAGGTTAGCGAGAAATTATGAACATAGCTCAAATTGAAAACAACTTATCAGAGTTATTAAAGTCCTATTCGAGGGACACCTTCATTTATGATCTATTGCTTGCCTATGGCGTGCCGAGAGCATCTATTACAAGGCTGCAAAAAGGGAGTTTAAACCTCTCCAAAAACAAAGGTGAAATTGCATGGAAGAAAAAGTTACTCTTTAAAGAAATTGAAGGCGAAGATTTACATGAAGCAATCTCTGAATTAAAGGATGATGACAAGGCCACAAAGCATGACCCTCGCTTTATCGTTGTTACAGATTACGATACGATATTGGCGATTGATACCAAAACAGCGGATACTTTAGATATACCGGTTTTAGATATTGCAAAGCATTTCGATTTCTTTTTGCCTTTGGCCGGCATGGAAAAGGCACAGCACCAAAGCGAAAACCCTGCTGATGTAAAAGCAGCAGAGCGCATGGCAAAGCTGTATGACGAAATAAAGAAAGACAACCCCGCAAATACGCCCGAAGAAGTCCACAATCTCAATGTTTTCCTTTCCCGTTTGTTGTTTTGCTTTTTTGCAGAGGACACAGGCATTTTTGAAAAAGGGCAGTTTACCAATGCCATAAGCAGCCATACTCAGCACGATGGGAGCGACCTGCATACCTACATTGACAATCTGTTTGAGGTGATGAATTCCGATCACAAACAGAGAAAAAACCTTCATGCATATCTGGAAGCATTCCCTTATGTTAACGGCGGACTTTTTAAGGATAAACTCCATGCTCCCATTTTTACAAGGCGAAGCCGACAGGCAATAATTGACAGTGGCGAATTAGACTGGAGCGCCATAAATCCTGACATATTCGGCTCAATGATTCAGGCGGTAATTACCCCTGAGCATCGTGGCGGCCTGGGGATGCACTATACCAGTGTGCCGAACATCATGAAGGTGATTGGACCGCTGTTTCTAAATGACCTTTATGAAGAGTTTGAGGCTGGGAGGTATGAGCCACGCAGGTTGCAGAAGCTATTGGAACGCATCTCAAGGCTGAAGATATTTGACCCAGCTTGCGGAAGCGGTAATTTTCTCATCATTGCCTATAAAGAGCTTCGCCTGCTGGAAATAAAGATCTTGCAGCAGTTGCAGGCATTACAGAGAACTGCCTCAGGATTTGAACCCAAACAGCGGGAGTTGATACCCAAGGCGCAGCTATCTCTGGCAGCACAATTTCAGGTAGAGTTATTTACAAGAGTACAGCTATCCCAGTTTTATGGGATTGAGTTAGACGACTTTGCGCATGAAATAGCCATCCTTTCTTTGTGGCTGGCGCAACACCAGATGAATATGAAGTTTAATGAGGCGTTTGGTAAGGCAAGCCCTACCTTGCCATTGCAAGCAGGTGGACACATTGTACACGGCAATGCCACAAGATTGGATTGGGAAAAGGTTTGCCCGAAAAAAGATGATGATGAAATTTATATTTTGGGTAATCCGCCATATTTAGGTGGTAAAGGTCAATCAGCAGCGCAAAAAGAAGATTTAGAATTAGTTTTTAAAGGAAATAAAAATTTTAAGGAACTGGATTATATCGCTTGCTGGTTTTTTATAGCTTCGGATTATATTGATACTAAATCAAAATTTGCCTTTGTTACTACAAGTTCTCTTTGTGAAGGTGCACAAGTTGAACAAATCTGGCCATTAATTAGCAAAATGGACAATGAAATATTCTTTGCATATGAGCCTGTTGCACAAACCCAAAAATTGCCCTTCGACAGGCTCAGGGCGAACGGGTCATGTGTTGAAATCATTGAACTTTTTGCCGTTCATGGTGAGCTTGTCGAAGCGTAAAAGGCATTTGTGCAACAGGCTCATATGCACCTTTCAATTGGACAAACAATGCAAGAGATAAGGCTGGTGTTACTTGCTCAATTATTGGGATAAGAAAAAAAAGTAATGATTCAAAATATTTATATCGAAGTAGCATTCGACAAAAAGTTTCAAGAATTAATGGTTACCTAACAACAGGTGCAGAAATATATATTATAAAGAATCTAACGTCAATTTCTGGATTACCAACAATGATTACAGGCAATAGTCCTTATGAAAATGGAAATTTAATGCTAACACCTGAAGAAAAAATGGATTTGCTCAAAAATTACCCCGAAGCAAAACCTTATATAAGGAAAGTAACAGGCGCAAATGAATTTCTTAACGATATTGAACGGTGGTGCTTATGGATTGAAAATGATAAATTGAGTGATGCTTTAAAAATACCTCCAGTTGCTGAAAGAATAGAAAATATTAAAGTGTTTCGTTCAACGGGTGGCGAAGTAGCAAGAGGATTAATGAATCGTCCACATCAATTTAGATACACTCATACTGCTAAAAAATTACTAATAATAATTCCAATTGTTTCATCAAGTAGAAGAGAATATATACCATTTGGAATACTACCTTCCGAATACATTATTTTAAGTTCGGCTGCTGCAATCTATGATTCAGAGACATATGTTTTTGCAATCCTTAGTTCTAAAATTCATATGCTTTGGGTTAGGTTAACATCGGGCAAATTAAGAGGCGATATAAGATATTTATCAGCATTAAGCTACAATACCTTTCCTTTTCCAAAAATTAACACCACACAAAAGCAAGAACTTGAAAGAAATGTTTACCAAATTTTAGCAGAAAGAGAACATCATTCAGAAAAAACATTGGCTCAATTATACGACCCCGATAAAATGCCTGATGGTTTGCGTGAAGCACATCATCAATTAGACCTTGCAGTAGAACGCTGTTACCGCAGCAAGCCTTTTGACAGCGATGAGGAACGCCTGGAGTATCTGTTTAAGCTGTACGAACAGATGATCGCAGAGGAAAAGGGAAGAAGCGGAGAACTGAATTTTGACCAACCCAAAAGCAAAAGGAGAAGGAAATAATTATGGGAAATACAAAGTCCTTGGCAGTTTTTGAAAATAAAGAGGTGAGGCGTTATTATGATGAGGTTACGGAAACCTGGTATTTTTCAGTGGTTGACATTGTTGCTGCCTTAACAGATTCAATCAATCCGACAGATTACCTCAAAAAGCTAAGAAAACGGGATTCCGAGTTAGGATCCTACCTGGGGACAAATTGTCCCCAGGTAGAAATGTTAACCAACGGGAAAAACCGTAAAACATTAGGGGGTACAGTTCAGGATATTTTACGTTTAATCCAATCCATCCCTTCGCCCAAAGCCGAACCATTCAAACAATGGCTGGCAAAAGTGGGGTATGAACGTATGCAGGAAATTGCCGACCCGGCGCAGGGTTTAGACCGGGCAAGAGAAAACTGGCAAAAGCTGGGGCGCAGCGACAAATGGATTCAGCAGCGTATGACCGGGCAGGAAACCCGTAATAAGCTCACCGATTACTGGAAACAGGCAGATATAAAAGAGCAAGATGAATTTGCCATGCTGACCAATATCATTCATCAGGAGTGGACAGGTTTAACGGTTAAAAAACATAAGGACCTGAAAGGTCTGAAGACTCAAAACCTGCGAGATCATATGAGTGAGGCAGAGTTGATTTTTACGGCATTGGCAGAGTTGTCCACACGCCAAATTGCAGAAACAGAAGAAGCCAAAGGTTTGCAGGAAAATGCAAAGGCAAGTAAAAAAGGCGGCGCCATAGCCAAAGATGCAAGGCTGGCATTGGAAGCAAAAACCGGTAAGCGCGTCGTAACCGGAGAGAATTTTCTGCCACCAGGCAAAGAGAAAAAGCAAATTGAGTCTAAAAGGAAAAAGAGATAATCATGCCTGATATAGTACATGTGACATACGCCCAAACTGGGCAAAGCTCCAAAATCAATACCCTGGGTATGCGTGAAATGCAGGAGAAGGCGTATCAGGCAAGAGATGCGCAATACCTGTTGTTGAAAGCCCCGCCTGCTTCGGGTAAGTCAAGGGCTTTAATGTTCATTGCCCTTGACAAGTTAGTGCATCAAGGGCTGAAAAAGGTGATTGTCGCCGTTCCAGAAAAATCAATTGGGGGTTCCTTCGCCAAAACCAGTTTGAAAGAGTTCGGCTTTTTTGCTGATTGGGAGCCAAACGATGAATATAACCTATGCACGCCAGGAATGGACGGAAGCAAAAGCAAGGTACAGGCATTTAAAAATTTCCTGGATAATGAAGAAAAGATTTTGATTTGCACCCATGCAACGCTTCGCTTTGCCTTTGAAGAATTAGAGGAATCAAAATTCAACAACACTCTTTTGGCGATAGATGAATTTCATCACGTTTCAGCAGATAATGACAGCCGTCTCGGTGAATTGCTACGGTCTATCATGGCAAAGTCAAATGCCCATGTTGTAGCTATGACAGGCTCCTATTTCCGTGGCGATACTGTGCCTGTTCTTTTGCCCGAAGATGAAGCCAGGTTTACCAAGGTAACTTACAACTATTATGAGCAGCTTAACGGCTATACCTATTTAAAATCGTTAGGCATCGGCTACCACTTTTATCAGGGGAAATACACCTCTGCCATTCTTGAAATATTGGACACTGACAAAAAGACAATATTGCATATACCTAACGTAAACTCCGGGGAATCCACTAAAGACAAGCACAATGAAGTAGATACCATTTTGGATGCAATCGGGGATATTACAAAGGTTGATCCTGACACTGGAATCATTTACGTAAAAAGACATACGGACGGTAAGGTTTTAAAAGTTGCCGATCTGGTAAATGACAATCCAAGAGACCGAGAAAAAGTAGTGTCTTATCTGCGCGACATCAAGACCGTTGACGATATGGACCTGATAATTGCTCTCGGTATGGCGAAGGAAGGATTTGACTGGCCGTTCTGCGAACATGCCTTGACTGTAGGTTACAGAGGCTCATTGACTGAAATCATCCAGATTATCGGGCGCGCCACACGGGACAGTGGTAACAAGTCTCATGCACAGTTCACTAACCTGATTGCCCAACCAGATGCAGCAGACGATGAAGTAAGGCTTTCGGTAAACAATATGCTGAAGGCCATTACAGCATCATTGCTTATGGAGCAGGTATTAGCGCCAAATTTCAAGTTCAAAACTAAACTATTGGATGACGACAAGGCTGAGGCAGGGGAAATAAAGATCAGAGGGTTTAAAACACCAAGTTCAAAGAGGGTAAAGGACATCATTGAATCCGACTTGAACGACCTGAAGGCAACCATACTGCAAGATGACACTATGCTGAAGGCGATGCCGGGCAATGTTGACCCCGAAGTAATCAATAAGGTCTTAATTCCTAAAATCATCCAGATCAAATATCCTGAGCTTACAGAAGATGAAGTTGAAGAAGTGCGCCAGTATGTAGTGGTTGATTCAGTAATTAAGAGCGGAGAGATAAAAGAAGTTGGCAACAAGCGATTTATAAGGATGGCAGGGCAATTTGTAAATATTGATGATTTGCATATTGACCTGATAGACCGCATTAACCCATTCCAGAAGGCATTTGAGATCTTATCTAAGTCAGTAACGACAAGGGTTTTGAAAGTAATTCAGGATGCGATTGAGGCAACAAGAATTCAAATGACCTTGGAAGAAGCCTTATTGCTCTGGCCAAAAATCAACGACTTTGTTAAAACCTTCAAGAAGGAGCCAGGCCTTCAATCATCTGACCCGTTAGAAAGAAGAATGGCAGAGGCAATTATCTTTTTAAAAGAACAAAAGCGAAAAACTCAAAATGGATAAGGATAAAAAGCTTCAAGAAATATTTGAAAACGACCCTTTGGGCTTATTGAACATCAAGCCTTCAACTTCTCCTGCAAGGAATGAAGATGAAAGACTTGTTGCTTCATTCGAGGAAATAAATGATTTCTTTGAAAAGAATAATCGGGAACCAGCGCAAGGCGGAGGGATACAAGAACATCAACTGTATTCCAGGCTTAAATCACTTAGAGAAAGTCCGACTAAAACGGAGATGCTCAAAGACCATGACAAACATGGTTTATTGAATTATGAACAAAAGCAGATCACCTCTTTAGACGACATTCTCAATGACGATTCATTAGGCTTGCTTGATGATGATTCGGAAGGGCTCTTTGAATTTAAACATATTAAAAAACAAGATGAACGGGCAAGTGCCGATTTTGTTGCAAAACGAAAGCCTTGCAAAGATTTTGATAAATACGAACCGATCTTTAAAGAAGTTCAAAAGGACTTGTCGGGCAGTAAACGTAAACTAATTCCTTTCAAAGAGGAAAATTTAAGAGAAGGCGATTTTTAC
>Ga0209341_10004129_pt1 | contig 13433 bp, 1 predicted proteins | sample RifCSP13_2_FD_184020 | JGI IMG/M metagenome (GOLD analysis project Ga0209341, IMG submission 184020) | Soil microbial communities from Rifle, Colorado - Rifle CSP2_sed 13_2 (SPAdes) (version 2) | ecosystem: Environmental > Terrestrial > Deep subsurface > Rock core/Sediment | place: Rifle...
ACGCTGACCGGCAACATCGGGGCGATCGCCCGAGTGGCGACCGACATGTTCTACCAGGGCGGGGTCGACGAGGTCCGCATATCCGCCGTCGCCCGGTCTTCGGGCTGGACGACCACCGAGTACAACAACCTCAGCGCGCCATCGAGCTTCTACGCGCTCGGTACGGCCGAAGCCAACGCCAGCTTCTGTGGGCCCACGGCGACCCCAACTGCGACAGCCACGCAAACAGCAACACTTACGCCTACGGCGACGAGCACACCGACGGCTACGGCTACGGCGACGGCCACGGCAACCGCCACGGCGAGCGACATCCCGACGCCGACCGCAACGCCAACGATTACCTCGACCCCGACGGATACCCCGACACCGACCATGACGCCTAGTCCGACGGCGACCTCAACGCCCGGCGCTTGGGGGCCGTGCAACTACGCTTACCGCAAGATGATCACGATCCAGTCCAGCCAGGTTGCCGCCAACCAGACGGACTTCCCGGTGCTGATCAGCCTATCGTCCGACACCGATCTGGCGAACTATGCCCGATCGGACGGGTGGGACATCTCGTTCACCTCATCGGATGGCATGACCCAACTCAGTCACGAGATCGAGTCGTTTGATCCGGGGACGGGTGCCCTGGTGGCCTGGGTGAAAATCCCGAACCTGTCGTCGTCGAGCGATACGGACATCTACATGTACTACGGTGATCCCGCCTCGTCGGACCGGCAGGACGTACCCGGGGTGTGGACGAACGGGTACTTGGAAGTCTGGCACCTGGACGAGAAGTCTGGAACCCTAACCGACTCGACTTCGAACGGTTACACCGGGACGGCCAGCGGTTCGGTCGATCAAGACGTAACCGGGCAGATCGACGGCGCCGACGAGTTCCTGGGACCGTCGACGAGCACGTATCTCACGCTGGCGGACGGGGATCTCGGGAGCAACGTTCCATTCACCCTGAGCGCCTGGTTCCGCTTCGACACCTCGACTGCCTGGGCCGGGATCGCCACCAAGGGCCGTGAGCTCGGTTTCGATTGGATCGGGCTGTGGGCAAACGGCACCCAGTACGTCTTCGGCTGGGACTGGCAGGGCGGGAAGGGCGGCAATCTGGACGGCGCAACGACGCTGTCCCCCAATACCTGGTACTACGGCACGGGGACGTTCGACGGAACCGACCGGCGTCTCTACCTGAACGACGCGCTTGACGCAGGCCCGAGCGCCGGCAGCTACGCCGGGATCACCGGCTCGGACATCAGTGTCGGCAATGACTTGACCGATGGGACAGCCAACACCTTCGATGGAATGATCGACGAGGTTCGCCTTTCGAGCTCCGTCCGCAGCCTGAGCTGGATCCAGACCGAATACAACAACCAGTACGATCCTTCGGGCTTCATTGCCCTGGGCACCGTCGAAACGAATGCCACCTTCTGCGCCGCCACCGCCACGCCGACGGCAACGGACACACCAGGTCCGAGCCCGACACCCACCAGCACCGCCACGGCGACGGCGACGACCACGGCCACCTCGACGGCCACGGCCACCCCAACTCCGACGCCCACGGCGACGGCCGTCGCCGGACTTGTGGCGCATTGGAAGTTCGATGAAGGCAGCGACCAGAGCGCGGCCGACTCATCCGGGACCGGCAACACCGGCACGCTCGGAACCACCGGCGGAGTGGACAGCTCCGACCCGGCCTGGGCTTGCGTCGCCGGCGGCTACACCCTGGACTTCGACGGGGTGGATGACCAGGTGCTGGCGCCCGACTACGATGTCTTAAATACGATCACCATAGCCACGTGGATAAAGTGGGATGTGATCGGAACCAGCGAAGGAATCATTTCAAAGCGTACTGACACCGAGGTCGCCGGAAACTGGGCGCTGCGAGGAGACAACACTACCCCCGGGTATTTGGAGTGGATGGTGTGGAGCGGTTTGGACAGCTCTCAATCTCTCCTTACTTCCACCGCAATTAGCCCTGGCGTCTGGACCCATGTTGCTGTGACATTCAACGATTCGACGAATGCGGCAGATTTCTACATCAATGGCACGCTGGATAATAGCGGATCAATCAGCAATAACCTAGCCGACACGCCGCAACCGATAGTCATCGGTTGGTCTGGACAGAACGTCCAGTTCTTTGATGGCAGCATTGATGATATGCGCATCTACAACAGCGTGCTGAGCCCTGCCGCGATCAGCGCGTTGGCCGCCTCGCCGCCGACGGGTTGTTCAGGTACAGCAACGCCCACGCCGACCGCCACAGCCACGCCGACCGCCACAGCTACGCCGACGGCGACGGCCACGCCGACAGCGACGGCCACGCCGACGGCTACGACTACGGGTGCCAATCTCCATCAGATCCACTACCGCTGGCGGTACGACGATGGCGGAGAGGTTGCTGGCTCATCGCCAAGCCAGGTGACCGCCGCAACCGACACCACGACCACCAGTACCACCGATGTCGCCGTCTCCGGCATGTCGATCACGCCGGGCGCCGGGGATTACCTCGTCTGGTTTAGCGGCTCGATCGAGAGTAGTGCGGCGGGCGTGCAGAATGTCTCCTTGTATGTCAACGGCGCCCAGATCGCTCACACCGAACGGCAGATCACGACCGAGGCCTCGATTCCCGCGACCTCGTTTCCGGTGGCTCTGCATGCCAAGCTCACCGGCGTTTCCGCTGGACAAGCGATCGATGTCCGCTGGAGAACCAGCGCCGGCACCGCAACCATGCACCAGAGAACGTTGGCCGTGGTGCCAATGAGCGCCAGCAACAGCACGCAGGTCACCGCCACGGCCGATGCCACCACCACCAGCACTACCGATGTTGCCTTGGCCGGCATGTCGATCACGCCCGGCGCGGGGGATTACCTGATCTGGTTCAGCGGCTCCATGGAAGGTACGTTGGCCAACTCCACCCAGTACGCTTCCGTCTACGTGAACGGCGCCCAGCTCTCCCATTCCGAACGGCGCGTCTTCACGGAAGGCTCCATCCTGAATAACTCTTTCCCCGTGGCCACCCATGCCTACGTGACCGGCGTTGGGGCCGGCCAGACCATTGACATCCGCTGGAGAACGACCGGCGGTACCGCAACCATGCACGAGCGAACTCTGGTCGTAACCCAAGTTGATCCATCCAACAACACGCAGGTCACTGCCACGACAGATGCCACCACCACCAGCACTACCTTTGTGGCCCTGGCCGGCATGTCGATCACGCCCGGTGCGGGGGATTACCTGATCTGGTTCAGCGGTTCCATGGAAGGTTCGTTGGCAACATCCACCCAGTATGCCTCTATCTACGTGAACGGCGTCCAACTCTCGCATTCCGAACGGCGGGTCTTCACGGAAGGCTCCATCCCCAATACCTCCTTCCCCGTGGCCAACCATGCGTATGTCACCGGCGTTGGGGCCGGACAGGCCATCGATATCCGTTGGAGAACGACCGGCGGCACCGCAACGATGCACCAGAGGACTCTGGTTGTGCAGCGGGTGACCACGGCTGCGGCGACATTTGCCGCCGCCCAAGACACTGCGATCAGCGGCTTGGTCACCGGCACGACGCGGCGCCTTCGCTTCGAGGTGTCAAATGAAGGAACACTTAGCTCAAGCGGCGTGACCTATCAGCTTCAGGTCGCTGAAACGGCTGCATGCAGCGCGGGCGCCTACTCAGCCGTCCCCACCGGTAGTAGCGGCCACTGGCAGATCGTCAATTCAATCTACATGACTGACGGCGCACCGACCTCAAACATAGTCCCCGGGCTATTCGACGAAGCGACCACCTTCGTCACCGGGCAGCTCAAAGACGCTGGCAATGCGACCAGCAACATCACGCTGGCGTCAGATGCGTTCACCGAGGTCGAATTCGCTATCCTGGCGACTGGGAACTCGACGCCCGGCGGAAGCTACTGCTTCCGGCTGTACGACAGTACCGCGGCAACACCGCTGAACACTTACGATGTGTATGCGCTGGGGAGCATCCTCCCGTGATCCTCGCCGCCTCACCCAACGGACTCCTGGGGATGCCCTTGTCTCCCGCCCTTTGGGCCCTCCGTCCAGCACGAAGAGCCTGGCGCCCGCTTGGAGCCGGAGGAGACGGACCAAGGTCATTTGACGATGGCTGAACTGCGAATTCTGGACAGCGGCGACGATCCTGCCCTGCGGGCGCTCACGCTGCAGCGATCGGACAAGCCGGAATTCAGGCCCCGCCTGTCGGGAGATGGCGGCGCCGTCCGAGATGCCATCTACCTTGCAGTTCGGACTCATGACGATACGCCAGGCGGTACTCTATATTTGGTTGGGTGGGCAGAGCGTCCATTGGGCGGTCGGAGGCGTCAAAATCAAACGACGAGCCACGTCGACACGCTGGCCACAGGGCGGATGTGGCGACAGGGTCATATAATGAGCATTCTCGCACCTGAGCAGGGCTGTAAGGTCATACCGGATCCGGCGTGCTTGCTCCGGCCTTTGTCGTGGCAAGGTGGGATCGGCAATTCCCTGCGAGACGTGGTGTCGACACGATTCCTACGGCGGACTCACCTGCCTGATCTCCTGGTGCAGGGGTCCTTCAGACAGCGCGTGGCCTACGGCCCCCGGGGAGTCAAGGCCGGGTAGAGGGCCACGGGTCCGGACAACCAACGACGGCCGGACCGGTGACCGAGAGTGGCAGGAAGACGGGAGATTTGAGCGATTTCTTCTCGCCAACCGATGAGAGCGAGGGAAAAAGCGAGCGAGCCGGCTTCTCGAGACGGGCCCGCTGGATTGTCCTCGCGTTGCTCCTCCTCCTTGGCCTACTGGGGTGTGCCTGGGTTTCGATCCGGTTCTTCCGCACTTTAGCTGCTCCAACCCCAACGCCGGCTGGAGTGTCAACCCCCACGGCAACCCCCACTGCCCGCGGCATCTTGTTACCGACGGCCGCGCCGACGTCTTCACCTACGCCGACGATAGCGCGCACGCCGACGGCAACCAGGACCACGTCCCCGACCGCCAGTCTCACCCTGACCCCATCGACGGCGGGCACGTCGACGCGCACCCTGACCCGGACGCCCTCGCGCACGCCCACCCGCACTCTGACGCCTACCTTCGGTCCTTCCCCGACGAACACCCTCACGCGGACACGGACGGCGACGCGGACCCCGACGAGGACACTGACACCAACTCGGACACGTACTCCAACCCCTAGCGCGACCCGAACCCGAACGGCAACGGCGACTTCCACATCGACACAGACCAGGACCGCGACGGCGACCTCCACATCGACCTCCACAGCGACGGCCACGTCCAGCCCCACTTCCACGGGGACGGCAACCGCGACATCGACTGCGACAAGTACGCCGACGTCTACCGCGACGGCGACGGACACCTCCGCACCCACGGCAGCGGCCACCGCGACGCCGACCGCCACGGATACCCCGACGGCGACCGCCACCGACACGCCGGGCCCAAGCCCGACCCCGACGGACACGGCCACGCCCGGGCCGAGCCCGACGCCCACCTCGACGGCGACCGCGAGCAACACGCCGGTGCCGACGAGCACCCCGACGGCCACCGGTACTGCGACGGATACGCCGACGGCGACCGCCACCGACACGCCGGGTCCGAGCCCGACCCCGACCGACACGGCCACGCCCGGGCCGAGCCCGACGCCCACCTCGACGCCGACCGACACACCCACCTCGACGCCGACCGATACGCCCACGCCCACGCCGACGGACACGCCCACGCCGACGCCGACCGACACGCCCACCTCGACGCCGACCGACACGCCCACGCCCACGCCGACGGACACGCCCACGTCGACGCCAACGGATACGCCCACCCCGACGCCGACGGATACGCCCACGTCGACACCGACCGACACGCCCACGTCGACGCCGACCGACACGCCCACGTCGACGCCAACGGATACGCCCACCGCAACCAACACGCCATTCCCGGGTGGGACCCACTATCGATCCATCGGGATCGACCCAGGTGTCCTCTATTCGACCGGCTCAGCCTCGATCAACGCCGGCACCACGACGGTGACCTTCGGCGGAGGCGCCAGCCTGCCCACGAACGTGGGTGTCGGCGACCGGTTGGTCATCGGCGCCGAGACCTTCTACATCCTCTCGCGCGACTCGGCGACGCAGGTCACCGTGCAAACGGCCGCGGCCTCCACCCACACTGACGAGGCTTACTCGATCGCCCGGGCCTACAACACCTTCCAGAGTTGGGAAGACGATCGGGATGGCAATCTGGTCGCCGAAAACCGTATTGAGATCGGCGTTGCCTACAACGACGGGGAGTTCGTCGCCGCCACCGATCCCATGGTTCTCATCTCAGGCTCGATCACCGACGCCTCACATTACCTGTGGATCACCACCGGCCCCGGTCAGCGGCACGACGGAACAGCGGGGACCGGCGCGGTGCTCAACGGCTCGGGGGCCACCGAGTACGGTCTGCGGATTGCGGACTCATACACGCGGGTGGAGGGCCTCGAGCTGCGCGGGTTCCATGAGCCGACCTCCGACGCCGCCGCCTCGATCCTGGTCGCCAGTGGGTCGACCGATGTCCTGTTGGATGGGCTGATCATTCACGACTTCCTAGAACCCGCCAACGTGGCTTATGGGGTGCGCACCTCGGCCACTATGTTGGCCGACAGCTTCACCCTGCGGAACAGCGTCATCTACGACGGCGATACCTCCGGCGTCCGGGTCAACGACCCACCCGACATCGTCACCGTCGAGAACGTGACCGTGTACGGCATGAACGGTCGCGGGGTAGACCTGGCCGCCGGGACCATGACCGTCACCAACACCATTTCCATGGGCAACGGTGGGGTGAACATGGACTTCCGCGACCTGGTGGGCGGCATGACCCAGTCCTATAACATGTCCGAAGACGCCACCGCCACCGGGGCCGGCTCTCTGATCAACCAGATTACCGCCGATCAGTTCGTCTCCCTGGTCGCCGGTTCGGAGGACTTGCACTTGAAGGCCGGCGCCAGCGCCATCGAGGCCGGCACCAGCCTGGCCGGGTCCTTCACGGACGACATCGACGGCGACAGCCGCCCGCAGATCGCCCTATGGGATATGGGTGCCGATGAGTACGTGCCTCCGCCGGCCACCGCGACGCCGACGGCGACGGATACATCAACGCCCAGTTCGACCCCGACCGATACGCCCACGCCGACGCCAACGAACACGCCCACGGCTACGCCGACGGATACACCCACGCCGACACTGACGGATACCCCCACGTCGACGCCAACCGACACGCCCACCTCGACGCCGACCGACACCCCTACGCCCACGTCGACGCCAACTGACACGGCCACGCCAACCAACACGCCACTGCCGGGCGGGACGCACTATCGCTCGATCGGGATCAATCCAGGCGTTCTCTACTCGACCGGCTCAGCCTCCATCAATATAGGCACGACCACGGTCACCTTCGGTGGAGGGGCCAGCCTGCCCACCAACGTGGGCGTCGGCGACCGCCTGGTCATCGGCCTGGAGACCTTCTACATCCTGTCGCGCGACTCGGCGACGCAGGTCACTGTGCAGACCGCCGCGGCCTCCACCCACACCGACGAGGCTTACTCGATCGCCCGGGCCTACAACACCTTCCAGACCTGGGAGACCGATCGCCAGGGCGACCTGGTCGCCGAGAACCGTATGGAGATCGGCGTCGCCTACGACGACGGGGCGTTCGTTGCCGGCGGCGTCGTGCCTCTGGAGATCCTGGGATCGACCACGGACGCGACGCACTATTTCCGGGTGACGGTGGGGCCAGGGCAGGGACACAACGGCACGGCCGGGACAGGCGTCGTCCTGGATGGCGGTGGCAGCACCCTCATGGCGATCAACGTGGCGAATGACTACACGCGCATCGAAGGGTTGGAGCTAAAAGGGTTCTACGAGGCGGGGAACTACGGACAGGCGGTGCGAGCAGGGAGCGCCTCAAATGTTCTGATCGACCGGCTCCTTATCCACGGTTTCAAGGATCCGGTTGGCAACGCCTGGGGCATTCGCCCTTCAGGCACGGATCCGGCGAGCATAACGATTCGGAACACGATCATCTACGACGGGGATGATGGGGGGATCTACCTGAGCAATGCGGCGAGCACCATGACGGTCGAGAACACGACGATTTATGGTATGACGAACAACGGCATTTACCTCGGTGGTGGAACGCTGACGGTGCGCAACACCATCTCCATGGGTAACGGTGGCCTGGACTTCGCGAATGGCGGAAGCATGGCGCAGTCCTATAACATGTCTGAAGATGCCACCGCCGCCGGCGCAGGCTCGCTCATTAACCAGATCCCCGCCGACCAGTTCGTCTCGCTGGTTGTAGGCTCCGAGGACCTCCACCTGAAGGCGGGCGCCGACGCCATCGAGGCTGGGACCAGTCTTGCCCCGTCCTTCACCGACGACATCGACGGCGACAGCCGGCCGCAGATCGCCTTGTGGGACATGGGCGCCGATGAGTATGTGCCTCCGCCGGCCACCGCAACGCCGACCGCCACGGATACGGCCACGCCCACGGCGACGCCGACGGAAACGTCTACCGCGACCGCCACGGCAACCGCTACCGCCACCGCGACGGACACGCTCACCCCGACAGCTACTTCCACGCCGACCCCAACCCCGACGTTATGCGCGTTTTGCAGGATGTACTGGACTGACGCTGGCACTAATAAGGTGCAGCGCGCCAACCTCGACGGGTCGGCCGTCCAGGACCTGGTGACAACCGGGCTCAGCTATCCGTACGGAATCGCACTGGACGTCGCCGGCGGGAAGATGTATTGGGTTGACAGGGACGCCCTCAAGGTCCAGCGAGCGAATCTGGACGGCTCCAGCGTCGAAGATCTCGTCACCACCGGCCTGGTTAGCCCGCGCCATATCGACCTGGATATCGCCGCCGGGAAGATGTACTGGGTCAACCACGGTACGGGTGGAAACGGCTCTATCCAGCGTGCCAACCTCGACGGCTCCAATGTCGAAGTCGTTCTCTCCGCCCTCACCAGCCCGCAGGGAATCGCGCTAGATCCCGCAGGCGGCAAGATGTACTGGACCGACGATGGAGACAATGCCATCCGGCGCGCCAACCTTGACGGAACATCGGTGGAGGACCTGGTCACGGGCCTTGGCTTGCCCAATGGCATCGCCCTGGATCTCAGCGGTGGCAAGATGTACTGGGTCGACGATGCAGCGCTGGGGAAGATCCAGCGAGCAAGCCTGGACGGCTCAAGCCTCCAGGATCTGGTTACCACGGGAGTGGTCCCCAAGGACATTGCGCTGGATGTGGCAGCGGGCAAGATGTACTGGACCGAGGATTCGACCAACAAGGTCCAGCGCGCTAATCTGGATGGCTCCAACGTCGAAGACGTTGTCATCGGCCTGTTGACCCCGCGCGGTATCGCGCTCGATCTCAGCGGAACAGCCCCCACACCCACGCCGACGCCGACGTCGACAGATACGCCCACCTCGACGCCGACCGCAACGGCAACCGCCACGGCCACCGCGACCGCGACGGATACACCCACGCCGACACCGACCGCGACTCCGACCGACACCCCGACGCCGACACCGACCGCGACTCCGACCGACACCCCGACGCCCACGCCGACCGCGACACCTACTGCGACCGCCCAACAGTACGGTTTCGATCCGGGCACCTCCCTGATCAGCGCAGCGCCGGCCTCGATACCCAACGACGGCACGACGGCATCGACCATCACGGTACAGCTCAGGGACGCGTATTTGAATGACATCACGACCGGCGGCGAGACGGTCGCACTCTTTACCGATCTGGGCTCACTGAGCGGCGTTACAGACAACGGAGACGGGTCCTATACCGCCACATTGACCTCCTCCTCGACCGGCCTGGCCACAATCACTGGGGCCGTGAACGGCTATTGGCTGGTCGATATCGCCCAGGTGACGGTCACGCCGCTGGCCTGGAACCAGTGCGACTACCAATTCCGCAAGAAGATCACAATTCAGGCCAGCCAGGTCTCCGCCGACCTCACCAACTACCCGCTCTTGATCAATCTGGCCTCCGATGCCGATCTGGCTGCCTCTGCCCGCGACGACGGATTCGACATCAGCTTCACCTCCGACGATGGGGTTAGCAAGCTCAGTCACGAGATTGAGCATTTCAACGGCGCGACCGGCTACCTCGTGGCCTGGGTGAGAGTGCCCAACCTGTCCTCCAGCGTTGATACCGACATTTACATGTATTACGGCAACCCCAGCGCGGCCAACCAGGAGGACATCAATGGGGTATGGGACTCCGACTACATGTCCGTTTGGCATCTGGATGAGAGCGGCTCCGGCGCCCTGTTCGAGTACCGCGACAGCACGGCGAATGCCAACCACGGCACCGGCGGCAAGGAATACGCCAACTACGTTCCGGCTCAGGTCGGAGGCGAGATCGGCTACGGCCAGACATTCGATGGAGTCAACGACTTCATCGATATGGCCAATTCCGGCTGGTACAACACCGGTTGGGGCTACCGTCAACGCATCATCATCGACGGCAACCTGGTGAGCGGAAGTACCGACTTCTCGAACTTCCCGGTCCTGGTCAATTCCACCGTGCCCGACTGGCGTCATACCTCCAGCGGCGGTCACGTGGGCAACCTCGACGGCAGCGATATTCTCTTCACCAACGACGAGGGTGCCAAGGTCGATCACCAGATCGAATACTACGATCCGACGACGGGACATCTGGTGGCCTGGGTGGAGCTGCCGGTGCTTCCGGTCAATGAAGACACGACTTTCTACATGTACTACGGCAACGCTGGAGCGGCCGACCAGCAGAACGAGGCCGGCACCTGGAGCAACGGCTTCGAATCGGTCTATCACCTGCACGATGACTTCGCCGACTCGACCGGCAGCCATGCGGCGGCCACGAACAATGGTTCATCCGATGTGGCCGGCTTGGCCGGCGACGGCCAGAACTTCAACGGCTCCAGCGATTACATCAACGCTGGCTGGATCTCGAACTACTCCGCCAGCCAGAACTTCACCTGGTCGGGCTGGTTCAGGGTCAATGGGGTGAACAGCAGCGATGATCTGCTGGGCATCGAAGATCGGGGCGCCGGCGACCAATCCGAGATCCGCCTGGCGGTGCGCGATGACCAGCCGCCCAGCGGCCAGGCCGACAGCTACGACATCTGGATCCGGCCCGACACGGGCACCTCGTACAGCGGCCCGGTCACGATCACCAACCCCGATGACGGAAGCTGGCACTATGCGGCTCTGCAGCGTGACGGTAGCACCGCCCGGCTGTACTACGATGGGGCGGAGGTCGACAACGCCGCCGTCGGCACCGGGGCCCTCAACTTCCCCGTCACGCTGCTCATCGGCGCCCAATGGCAGACCGACTCGAGCGGCCAGCGCAACTTCTTTGAGGGCGACCTGGACGAGATCCGCACCTCGACCGTCGCCCGCAACGCCGGTTGGATCGCCACCGAATACGACAATCAGACCGACCCCTACGCCTTCTACCGCATCCTTCCAGAGGAGCAGCAATCCGACGTCGAGCTGGATCTCACGGGAACACAGATCACGCTGGAAGCCTGGGTCAACCTCGACTCGGCCGCGCCGGCGGAAACCGGTGTGATGACCAAAGACGGCTATGGCACGGGCTACCGCATGACGCTGCCATTCTCTAGGTATGCCCAATTACAACTCGGCGAAAACGCCAACCACCCATCGAGCAACACGGCCCTGGCCTCCGAGACCTGGTATCACGTCGTCGGCGCTTACGATGGCGCCGACATGCAGGTATACCTCGACGGCGCTCCGGATGGATCAGCCGTCGCCAAGATCGCCCCCAATATCGAGGCAACCGGCAAGGAGCTCTGGGTCGGCCACGGCGACCACGCCATCGAGGAGGCGTGGAGCTTCCCGTGGGGCGGTGAAATCGATGAAGTGCGTGTGTCGGATATCGCCCGCTCGGCGAATTGGATCGCAACCGAGAACAACAACCATGACTCGCCCGCTACGTTCTACGCCGTCGCAAGCGAGGAACTGAACGCTTCGTTCTGCGGCGCCACGGCGACCCCAACAGCCACCGCGACGGCGACCGCAACCCAAACGTCGACGCCGACGCCTACGCCGACGGCCGGACCCTGGGCGGCGTGCAATTACAGCTATCGCAAGCCGATCACCATCTACGCCAGCCAGGTGAGCGGGACCCAATCGAACTTCCCGGTGCTGATCAACCTGCCGTCCGACACCGATCTGGCGAACTATGCCCGATCCGATGGGTGGGACATCTCGTTTACCGACTCGGATGGGACGACCCAGCTCAGCCACGAGATCGAGTCCTTCAACTCGGCTACCGGTGCGCTCGTCGCCTGGGTGAAGGTGCCCAACGTCAACTCGGTGTCCGACACCGTTATTTACATGTACTACGGGGATCCGTTCTCGAGTGACCGGCAGAATGGGCCGGCGGTTTGGTCCAACGGCTATGCCGCCGTATGGCACCTGGCGGAGGATCCCTCGACCGCCCCGCCGCAAATGGTCGACAGCACGGGCAACGGACACGATGGGACTTCGAACGGGGCCATGGATTCGGGCGACCAGGTCTCCGGACTGGCGGACGGCTCGCTGGATCTCGACGGCATCAATGATCGCATCAGCGTGGGCTCGATCATCGGGGACAGCGCGACCTTCACCATGTCAGCCTGGTTCAACATGTCCTCGACCCAGAGCCCGATGAAGATCCTGGCTGAGGGAAATACCGGAAACAACAACCCGATCATCTACATCGACGCCAATGAGAGCGTGCCTGGCGACGCCGAGTTCTGTGTCCGCGATGACACCGGCGTTCCCGGCTGCATGGGCTACGACGGCGGCTACAACGACGGCTTGTGGCACTACCTCGTGGGGGTCCAGAGCGCCAAGGATAGCCGCGAGATGTTCGTCGACTCGATCTCGCGCGGTACGAGCTCGACGACCCTGGGCACGCTGACGACGCTGACCGGCAACATCGGGGCGATCGCCCGAGTGGCGACCGACATGTTCTACCAGGGCGGGGTCGACGAGGTCCGCATATCCGCCGTCGCCCGGTCTTCTGGCTGGACGACCACCGAGTACAACAACCTCAGCGCGCCATCGAGCTTCTACGCGCTCGGTGCGGCGGAGGCCAACGCCAGCTTCTGCGCGCCCACGGCGACTCCCACCCCGACCGCCACGCATACAGCGACACCTACGCCAACGGCAACGAGCACACCGACCCCAACAGCCACGGCGACGGTCACCGATACGCCGACGGCCACTCCGACCGCCACCGCGAGCGACATCCCGACGCCGACCGCAACCCCGACGATTACCTCGACCCCGACGGATACCCCGACACCGACCATGACGCCTAGTCCGACGGCGACCTCAACGCCCGGCGCTTGGGGGCCGTGCAACTACGCTTATCGCAAGATGATCACG
>Ga0209341_10004130_pt1 | contig 13433 bp, 12 predicted proteins | sample RifCSP13_2_FD_184020 | JGI IMG/M metagenome (GOLD analysis project Ga0209341, IMG submission 184020) | Soil microbial communities from Rifle, Colorado - Rifle CSP2_sed 13_2 (SPAdes) (version 2) | ecosystem: Environmental > Terrestrial > Deep subsurface > Rock core/Sediment | place: Rifle...
CGCGCGCGTCAACGCCAGCACGGGCTCCGTCAGCCGTCGCGACAGCCACCAGAAGAGGACGGCGGCGAGCGCGATGCCGGCCGCAAGTGCGAGCGCGAGTCGCCCGGCGAGCGTCACCCACTCCTGCCGCAGCTCCGCGACCGGCTTGGCCACGATCAGCCAGCCGAACGGCTCCGTTCCCCTGACGAGCCGCACGGGATGCGCAACGGCGAGCAATCTCACGTCGTCACCGGGTGGCGTGAACTCGAACGTCACGAGCCGGTCGCGCTCGAGCGCGACGTCGCCGAGCGCGTTCCTCGGCAGCCGCTCGAGCCCGAACCGCTGTCCGGGAAAGAGGGAGGCTCCGACGTAGTAGAGCTCGTCGCCCGTCGCCAGCTCGAGATTCTCGGCGGCGAACTCCGGGGCCTTGGCGCCTTCGTCGCTCGAGCGGAGCGCCGACTCCGCGTACAGGTCGGCGAGACCCGCGGCCTCGAGCTCGAGCTCCCGGACGGACTGGGAGTGCGTGACGTCGCGGAAGAACCGGACCGCGAGCGCTATCGACACGAGGCCGAAGACGAGGACTGCCGCCAGAAAGAGGGCCGTCAGACGAAATCGGAGGGTCCCGAGCATCTCGGGCTCAGGGTACGCCTTCCCCTACGCGGCAGGGGCCGGCGAGCGCTCGGACGTGACCTTGTAGCCGACCCCCCACACGGTCACGATCGGCGACGCGTCTCCGAGCTTCCGTCGGATCTGACGGACGTGCACGTCGACGGTCCGCGTATCCCCGGCGAAGGTGTAGCCCCAGACACGCTCGAGGAGCTGGTCACGTGTCAAGACGATTCCACGGTGATCGAGGAGCTCCCAGAGGAGGTCGAACTCCTTCGGCGCAAGTCGTATCTCCTCGTCCCCGACGTACACCTCGCGCTTTCCGGCGTTGATGACGAGATCGCCGTGCCGCAGCTCCGCGCTTTCGCTCCGCCGCCGCTCAGGCGCGGCGCGCCTCAGGACGCTCTTGACCCGCGCGACGAGCTCGCGCGGATTGAACGGCTTCGTCATGTAGTCGTCCGCACCGACCTCGAGGCCGATGATCTTGTCCACGTCCTCGTCGCGAGCGGTGAGCATCAGGATGGGGACGTCCGAGCTCTTCCGGATGTGGCGGCAGAGCTCCACACCGTCACCGTCGGGTAGGTTGAGGTCGAGAACGATGAGCGCAGGCGAATCGCTCGCGATCTCCGCCAGGGCCGCCTGAGCGGTCGAGGCCGTGCGCACGGCGTATCCCGCGTTCTTGAGGTAGGCCGCGACGAACGAGGCGATCGACGTCTCGTCCTCGACGACCAGGACCGTGTGCGGCTGGGTCATCGCGCGTCGCCCGCCGATCGGGCGGAGCCGTCATCGGGAGGCGGCCCGAGCTTGAAGCGCACGGGCTCGTCCGGGAGCGGCGTGCAGGTCTCGGGCTCCACACCGCAGTCCACGCCGTCGACGGAGTAGACGCCCGCGTCGTCCTCGGGAGACCGGCGCTCACCGTCGAGGGAGACGACACCCCTGCCGACGGCGGAGACGGCGATTCCGATACCGCGGATGACGATTCGATATCCGCCTCCGAGCATCCGGAAGCGTAGCCCTTGTCCTCGGTAGAGCATCCTCGTCGGGCTGAGACGTTGCTGCGTCAACTTCCGCCCGGTCACGATCGCGATGTAGCGGTCGCGAGGCGTGCGGTCGACGACCACGATCGAGCCGCTTCCGAGAAGACCGAGGACGGAGCCGCGCAGCTCGAGCATGACGACACCTTTACCGCCCTGGACGGACAGCACGCCCGCGCTCGGCTCGGCAGCACCCGCCACGCCGGCGAGCAGCGCCGTGACGGCGACCGAGCAGATGGAGAAGACGAGCGTCCGCATAGCTCCAGCTCGCAGTATCGGGATCGGGCGTGTGTCGGCGGTGAGAAGCATGTAAGGAGACTGTTAGCGACCCCAGCCGGCCGCCGCTCACCGTAGATTCCGATACCGGCCCATGAGCGAGATCACCGACTTCGGCGCGATCGTTCTCCTCGTCTCTGCAGGCGTGTTCCTCGCCGTCCTCGGGATGCGGGTCGCGGACCGGATCTCGGTCCCGAACGCGGCGATCTTCCTGCTCGTCACAGGTCTTGCCGCGGCGCTGATCGATCCTCTGCGGGACGCACTCTCGATCACCGTCGTCGAGCGCATCGGCGTCGTCGCGCTCATCGTGATCCTCTTCGACGGCGGCCTGCACATCGGCATCAACCGCTTCCGCCGGTCGGCCGCGCCGATTCTCACGCTGGGGCTCGTGGGCACGTTTGCGACCGCCGGACTCGTTGCGCTCGCGGCCCACTACGTCCTCGGCTTCTCGTGGATCGTCGCAGGGCTGATCGGCGCAGCGATCGCTCCAACGGATCCCGCGGTCACGTTCTCGGTCCTCGGGGGCCGCGAGATCCGCGGTCGCGCGGGGACGATTCTCGAAGGCGAGGCCGGAACGAACGATCCCGTGGGGATCGCGCTCATGATCGGGATGATCGAGCTCGCGACAGAAGAGGGTGGCAACTTCTCGATCGTCGTCACCGAGTTCGCCCTTGAGATGGCCGTCGGTCTCGCCGTCGGCGTGGCGGGCGCACTGCTTCTCCTCCCCGCGATGCGCCGAATCCGCCTGACGAGCCCGACGCTCTACCCGATTCGCGTGCTCGCGGGTGCGGGGATCATCTACGGAATCGCCTCGGTCGCCCACGGGTCGGGGTTCCTGGCCGTCTTCACCGCCGGGGTCCTCCTCGGCGACGTCGCCGCTCCGCGAAAAGGGGAGATCGAGACGTTCCACTCCTCGCTCGCGGCGCTGGCGGAGATCGGCGCGTTCGCGGCGCTCGGGCTCTCCGTCGGGTACAGCGACCTCGACGACCCCGCCGTGTGGGGTGAAGGTCTGGTGCTCGCGCTCGTCCTCGCCTTTGTCGCACGACCGCTCGCGGTGGGCGTTCTGTTGGTGCCCGTCAAGCTCCACCGCGGGGAGAAGCTCTTCGTCCTCTGGGGCGGTCTCAAAGGCGCGGTTCCGATCCTGCTCGGTGCCCTCGCCGTCGTCGCCGCGGTGGACGACGCCGGACGTATCTACGGCATCATCTTCGTGGTCGTCCTCTTCTCCGTGGTAGTCCAGGGCGTCTCGGTCCCGTTCGCCGCCGACCGCCTGCAGGTCCCGTTCCGGCGGGTGGACTACGACCTCGCCGAAGTGCTCGAGTTCGTCGTCAGAGACGACGCGTTCGCCAACGGCCGCAGGATCGGCGAGCTGCCGCTCGGCGAGCACGCCTGGGTGGGGGTCCTCATCCGGGAGAGTCGGCCCAGCACGTTCGACGACGACACCGTTCTCGAGCCCGGAGACCGCGTCCACGTCTACTGCCAGCCCGAGGACGCGGCCGCGCTCGAGCGGATCTTCGCGGGGACTTCCTAGCTGGCGTAGGAATAGAACCCGCGGCCGCTCTTGCGCCCGAGGAGGCCCGCGTTCCTCATCGCCACGATCCGAGGCGGAGGCGCCATTCGCGGCTCACGGAGCTTCTCGTACAGCGCCTCGGACGCGTGCACGTGCACGTCGATCCCGACGAGGTCGACGAGGGTGCAGGGGCCCATGGGCCAGCCGGCTCCTGCGGTCATGGCCGTGTCCAGGTCCTCGGGCGAGATCCGCGCCTCGTCGAGGACGCGGAGGCAGTCGTTCAGGAGAGGGATGAGGATGCGGTTGACGACGAACCCCGGCGTGTCGTGGCAGCGGATCGGCCGCTTCCCGAGCTTCTCCCCGACGGCGTAAACGGCGTCGACGGCGGCCGGGGAGGAGAGCTCCGCCTGCACGATCTCGACGAGCGGCATCAGCGGGGCCGGGTTGAAGAAGTGCATCCCGACGACGCGCTCCGGCGTCGAGACGGCCGCGGCGATCTCGGTGACGGAGAGCGCGGACGTGTTCGTGGCGAGGATCGCATCGGGCCGCACGATCGTCTCGAGTTCGGCGAACAGCACGAGTTTGGCGCCGAGGTCCTCCACGATCGCCTCGATCACGAGATCGCAACCTCCGAAGTCAGAGAGGCTCGTGGTCAGCGAGAGGCGGTCGAGCGCAGCTGCACGCTCGTCGACACCCATCGTGCCCTTGTCGACCTTCCGCTGGAGGAAGTGTGCGATACGCTCGCGCGCCTTCTCGCCGAACTCGTCAGAGACCTCTCGGCCGACCGTCGGGTATCCGGCCTCGATCGCGAGTTGCGCGATGCCCGAACCCATGGCGCCGAGGCCGACGACGCCGATCGTGTTGATTTCGGGAGCGGTCACTCAGAGCCGCTCGATGACGGCGGCGATCGCCTGCCCCTGGCCGATGCACATGGAGGCGATCCCGTAGCGCGCACCGCGACGGTCGATTTCGTTGAGCAACGTTGCCGCAATCCGCGCGCCGGTCGCTCCGAGCGGGTGTCCAAGCGAGATACCACCGCCGTTCGGATTGACGTCGCCCGCTTCCCACCGCTCGTGGAGACCCGTGTCCGCGAGGAACTGCAGCACGACCGAAGCGAATGCTTCGTTGACCTCGATCACCGAGACGTCGTCCCACGTGAGCCCGGCTTTGGCCAGCGCCCGCGCGCAGGCCTCCGGATTCCCGTGCAGCATCCGGTACGGATCGACTCCCGAGAGCCCGAAGGAAACGAAGCGGGCACGCGGCTCGAGCCCGAGACGCTCGACGGCTTCACCGCTCGCGAGCAGCATCGCCGCCGAGCCGTCGACGATGGAGCTCGAGTTTCCCGCCGTGACGACCCCGTCCGCCTTGAACGCAGGCTGGAGAGAGGCCAGCTTCTCCAGCGAGGTGTCGCGGCGCGGCGTCTCGTCCACGGCGAAAAGCACGATCGCCCCGGCAGCACCGACCTCGACGGGAACGATCTCGCGCTCGAACCTCCCGTCGTCGATCGCTGCGACTGCGCGCCGGTGGGACTCCAGCGAGTACTCGTCGAGCTCCTCGCGCGTGAGTCCCCATTCCTCCGCGAGCAGCTCCGCCGAGATCCCCTGCGGGACGATCGGCCAGCGCTCGCCGATTTTCTCGTTGACGGCGCCCCACCCGGCGTCGCCGAGGTTCGACCCCATCGGCACGCGGGTCATGTGCTCGACACCCGCCGCGACAACGACGTCCAGATGTCCCGCCTGGATCGCGGCGGCACCGTTGAACGCCGCCTGCAAGGAGGAGCCGCACTGGCGGTCGACCGTCGATGCACAGACCGTCTCCGGCCAGCCCCCGACCAGCACGGCCTGACGGCCCACATTGAGCGCCTGCTCGCCGACCTGCGTCACGCACCCCATCTGGACGTCTTCGATCTGCGCCGGATCGACGTCGAGGCGATCGACGAGGCCGTTCAGCACCTGCGCTGCGAGCTCCTCGGCACGGATACCCGAGAGCGAGCCATTTCGCCGGCCGATCGGCGAGCGGACGGCATCCGCGACGTACGCGTCACGCATCTGCGACAGCGTACAAGCGCCAGGTACCCGGGACGCCCTTCAGCCCGTGCTCGCCTTGCTCCTCGAAGGTGTAGTCCGACCCTGCGACCAGATCTTTGACCGTACCGGTCACAAGTACCTCGCCGGGCTCTGCCTCGGCAGCGACCCGTGCGCCGATCGAGACCGCGATCCCGCCGAGCTTGCCGTCGAGCCGCTCGCACTCTCCAGTGTGGAGCCCTGCCCGGATCTCGAGCCCGAGTTCCCTGAGATCGCCGCGGATCGCGCATGCACACGCGATCGCGCGTCCCGGGCCGTCAAACGAGGCGAAGAAGCCGTCGCCGGCCGTATCGAGCTCCTCTCCTCTGTATCGAGAGAGGAGACCGCGTACAACCGTGTGATGTCGCGCAAGAAGCTCCCCCCATGCCGTATCCCCGAGGTCGGCAGCCTTTTGCGTCGAACCGACGATGTCCGTAAAGAGGATCGTCGCGAGAACGCGGTCTGGCTCCTCGCGTCGCCCGAGGCCGGCGACGAACTCCGCGGTCGTGCGCATCGTGAGCTCGTGTGCCACATCGTCGACCCACGTGTAGACACCCTTCAGGCCGTGGAGACAGACGAGCTGAGCATTGGCGACCCGCTCGGCGAAGTACTCGGCAGGTCCGCGCTGGCTCTCTCTGTGCAAGATCAGCGAAGGGACGCGGACAGCTGGGAGGACGTCGCTCACATCCGACTCCATCGCCATCCGAAACAGAGCGACGGCTGCGCCGGGGCTCAGGCTGCGGCGCATATGAGCGACGAACCACTCGACGAACTCTCGATCTCGAGGCGCTTCCGGTGACCACTCGCGCAGCAGGCGCTCGAAGAAGTCCCGTCGCCCCCAGGCCTCGCGTATCTCCGCCAGCCGGAGCCGCCACTCGTCCTCGGTAGGTGCCCAAGGGTAGTCAGCTGCCCTCGTGCCCTTCGCGATTGGGTCGAGAAGAAGCAGCGCGTCCGTCCGCTCGGGATACGTGGCCGCGAAGAGCGTCGGGAGCGGCGTGCCGTTCTGGCCGGTCCAGAAGGCGGCGCGCTCGATGCCGGCGTGGTCCATCACCGCGCGCAGGTCGTCCATTCTCGTCTCGAGTGTGGGCACCTCCCGTACTCGATCCGAGAGGCCGGTGCCTCGCCTGTCGAGCATCAGCACCCGCGAGACCTCGGCCAACCCGAGCACGTGGCGCACGAGGAGCGGCTGGTCCCACGTCGAGAGGAGGTCGCCCGTGATGCCACGGACGAAGACGAGGTCGACGGGTCCGTCGCCGACGACCTGATACGCGATTGCGACGTCGCCGCTACGCGCGTAGCGAACGTCCGGCACGTCCACGCCTAGAGTCTCCCACGAACAACGCGTTCGATCGCCTCAGACGTCGACGACGGCATAGAGATGCCAGGTCCCCGGAACGCCCTTGAGCTCGTGCTCGCCCCTCTCCTGGAACACGATGCCGGATCCGGCGACGAGATCCTTGACCGTCTGAGAGACGAGCACTTCAGCCGCTCCAGCCTGACCTGCCACACGCGCGCCCGTATGGACGGCGATGCCCACGACCTTGGCCCCGACGACTTCGCACTCTCCCGTGTGCAGACCTGCCCGGACTTCGATCCCCAGCGCGTGCACCGCGTCGCGCACCGCAATGGCGCAGCGGATCGCGCGGGCGGGCCCGTCGAAGGTGGCGAGGAAGCCGTCGCCAGCCGTGTCGACCTCACGGCCGCGCCAGCGCTCGAGCTCGCGCCGAGTGGCCGCGTTGTGCGCTTCGAGCAGCTCGCGCCAGCGCCGATCGCCGGCAGCGGCCGCCCGAGCCGTCGAGTCGACGATGTCGGTGAAGAGCACGGTGGCCAGGACACGGTCGGGCTCGCGCGGCGGCCGAATGCCCGTGAGGAACTCCTCCACCTCGTCGAGAATCTCGTCCTGATCCCCCACGAAGGGGAGATGGTCGTCGCCAGGCAGCTCGACGAGCTTCGCGTCTGCGATGCGCTCCGCCATGTAGCGGGCGCCTTCGATGGGCAGCGACCGGTCCCCGGTCCTGTGGACGACGAGCGTCGGCGCGGTGACCGCGGGAAGAGCGTGCCGCGCGTCGATCTCCCCGTTCATGCGCGTCAGCGCGTAGGCGGCGCCAGGGCTGGCGCTCATCCGCAGGTACGTTGCCCACCACGTCCGAAAGCGCTCGTCGCCGACCAGGCTCGGAGCGCGCCTTTCGATACCCACCGGCCCGCCCCAGTTCTGCCGGATCTCCTCCAGAAACGCTTCGTACTCCTCGGGAGGGGCGCCGAAGGGATAGTCCTCTGCCCACAGTCGCCGGGCATAGGCGCCGATCATGACCAGCGCCGCCGTTCGCTCGGGGTAGGTGGCCGCGAACAAGAGGCACATCGGCCCGCCTTCGGAGACGCCCATGAGGGCGGCGCGCTCGGAGCCGACGGCGTCCAGGACCGCGCGGACATCGTCCATCCGCTGCTCGAGCGTCGGAAGCTCGTCGACGGCGACCCGGTCGGACAGGCCCGTGCCGCGCTTGTCGAACAGGATCAGACGCGAGAACGACGCCAGGCGCCGCAAGAAGCGCGCGAAGGAAGGCTCCTCCCAGAAATAGTCGAGATGCGAGACCCAGCCCATGACGAAGACGAGGTCGAGCGCCCCCTCCCCCATCACTTGATAGGCGATGTTGACGTCCCCGGACCTCGCATACCGCGTCACGGGCTGCATGCAGCTGAGGATTACACTTGCCGCGTGTCCACGACCGCGACCGAGCGCAAGCTCCTGATCGGCGGCGAGTGGGTCGAGACCGGCGAGTGGATCGAGGTGCGCTCGCCGTACGACGGGGCGCTCGTGGGGCGCGTGCCGAAGGCGGGCGGGGCCGAGACGCGTCACGCGCTCGATGCCGCGGAGGAGGCCATGCGCGAGCCCCTACCGGCACACGAGCGGGCGGCGATCCTCGACCGTGTCGCCGCTTCTCTCGAGGAGCGCGCCGACGAGGCGGCCCGGACGATCTCCGCCGAGGCCGGAAAGCCGATGAAGGCGGCCCGAGTCGAGGCCTCGCGTGCCGTCTCCACCTTCACCATGGCGGCAGTCGAAGCGCGCAAGCTGTCGGGAGACGCGATCCCGATGGACGCCTCCGCGGCGGGGGCCGGCAAGCTCGCCTTCACCCTCCGGCGGCCGATCGGCATCGTCGCCGCGATCTCGCCGTTCAACTTCCCCCTGAACCTCGTCGCCCACAAGATTGCGCCGGCGCTCGCCGCCGGCTGCGCGGTGGTGCTCAAACCCGCGTCGCAGACCCCCCTCTCCTCGCTCTTTCTCGCCGAACTGGAGACGGAAGCCGGCCTGCCGCCGGGTTGGCTGAACGTCGTCTGCGGCCCGTCGAGCGAGATCGGAGACGTCTTGGTCGAGGACGAACGCGTGAAGCTCATCACCTTCACCGGCTCCGCCCCCGTCGGCTGGGCGCTGCGCGAGCGCGCGCCGCGGAAACGGGTCAACCTCGAGCTCGGGAACGCGACCCCGGTGGTCGTCGCAGCCGACGCCGACCTCGACGACGCCGCCGCGCGTCTTGCGGCCAACGCCTTCTCCTTCGCCGGCCAGAGCTGCATCTCCGTCCAGCGGATCTACGTGGAGCGCCGGGCGTACGACGCCTTCCTCGAGCGCTTCCTCCCCCGCGTCGAGGCGCTCAAGGTCGGCGATCCAGCTGACGAGGACACGGACGTCGGCCCGCTCATCGCCCCGTCGGAGCGCGAGCGCGTCCTCGCCTGGATCGAGGAGGCGAAGTCTGCCGGCGCCGCAGTGCTCGCCGGCGGAACGCTCGAGGGTGACCTGATCCGCCCCACGGTGATTGCGAATGCGCCACCCGAGGCGAGGGTCTCCTGCGAGGAGGTCTTCGGCCCGCTCTGCACGGTGACGCCGTACGACACGTTCGAGGAGGCGATCGCGCTCGCGAACGGCACGCGCTTCGGCCTTCAGGCAGGCGTCTTCACGCGCGACGTCAAGGCTGCTCTGCGCGCGGCGCGCGAGCTCCAGTTCGGAGGAGTGACCGTGAACGAGGCACCCACGTTCCGTGCCGACCAGATGCCGTACGGCGGCGTCAAGGACTCCGGCAACACCCGCGAGGGACCGGCCTACGCGATCCGGGAGATGACGGAGGAGCGGCTGGTCGTGCTCCAGCTCTAGTGGCCCTCCGGCGGATGCGAGACGAGCCCGGAACGGCCCCGGAGCGCCGCTACGTCGTCCCCCCGGTCCGGGATCTCAAGCGCGAGCGCAAGACGCTCCTGCTCGTGCGCGAAGAACGCCTCCGCGACCTCGGGGGGCTCGCCCTGGAGATGTACAAGCGAGACCGCTTCAACGCCGGGCTCGTCGTCGAGCGCTGCGCGGAGCTTGTCGCGATCGAGGCCCGGGTGCAGGAGATCGACGCGCTCCTGGCCGGCACCGCGGGGCTGCGCAGGAGCGGGATCGGGACGATCTGCGCGTGCGGGGCGCCGCTCCTCCTCGGGGCGCGCTTCTGCGCGACATGCGGGCGCCCAGCCGGGGGCGGACCGCCGGCCGCGGTCTCAGAGGACGAGGCACCGGTATGACGGTCTGTCCGCGCTGTGGACAGGACGTCGCCTTCGGACAGGAGTACTGCCTCGAATGCGGCGTGCATCTCCCCGGGCCGGGTCCCCTCGGCTCGGCGACCGACGCCGGTGCGGGCTGGGTGCGGAGGGCCGCGATCGGGCTCGTGGTCGCACTCGCGGGCGCCGCGGCGGCGGTTGCAGCCGCCGGAGGCGGCGGCGGAGGGAGCAGCGTTCTGACGGCGACCGGTGGGTTCGCGACCGTGCCGACGACGAGCACGCTTGGCTCGCCTCCCGAGGCGGGGGCATCTGGGATCGTCGACTGGCCCGCAGGCCAGGACGGCTGGACGATCGCGCTTGCGTCGCTCCCGCAAACCGGAGGACGGCAGGCAGCCGTCGGCCGCGCGCGCAAGGCTCGAGAGCGCCGGCTCTCCCTGGTCGGGATCCTCGACTCCTCCCGCTACGCCAGTCTCCACCCCGGGTACTGGATCGTGTTCAGCGGGCTCTACACGTCGGAGGCGGAAGCCACGAGCGCCCTCCAGCCCGCGCGGGCATTCGCGAAGACCGCGACCGTGCTCCGGATCGTCCCCTGAGCTCGTTGTCTCGATAGGCGACCTTCGTCCCGGACTTTGTAACAAGCCGGAAAAGGCGCTACACTCCCACCTGCGGAGCAGGCGCTCCGCCTCTTTTCCGCCCAGTCACCGGGGATCCCAGGAGAGTTCGAGAGCCCTATGGACGACCATGCCGCCCAGCTGCGCTCGTGCATGTATCAATACTCGCGTGCGATTTACCGCTCGATCAAGGACCTGATCGACCCGTACGCAGACAGGACGACCCAACTGGAGTATCGCCGCGCCGTGCTGTGCGAGTGCGAGCAGACAATGGAGAGGCTCGCCGACGATCCGCACTACTTCGCGAGGCCCGACCGAGCGCTCTTCGCAGACATCAGGCGCTACTTCCCGATCACCTCGCAGGCCCAGGTCGCGTGGTCCGTGCGAGAAGGGCTCGGTGCAGCGACGACCTTCATCGAGCAGCAGGTCGAGGCGGGGCTCCTCGACGGAGGCATCGCCCGCTGCCACGCGACGACCCGCAAGGGTAAGGCGTGCCAGCGCACACCGCTCCCCGGACGGGACTACTGCCCGTCCCACCAACACCTCCAGCACGCCGCCGCCGCCGCCTGACGCCACAGGCCGCCAGTCGCTCCCGGCCGGCAAAGCCGGCCTCCGCGACCGGCTGACAACGCTCGCTGCGCGATCCGGCGGGCTCGCCGCTCGGCCGTACTACTTGTACTGTCCTTCGCGGCTCGCCCTTGGCTCCCTTGCGAGCGCCGCCCCTGTGACGTCAGGAACGTCCCCGTCCAACGGCCGGTAAGCTCGCGAAGCGATGTCGCACGACGCGGACAAGCTGATCCGGCAGCTCTCGCTCGTCGCCTTCCTGATGGCAGAGCGCCGCCCGCTGACGGCCCGCGACGTCAAGTCCAACGTCGAGGGCTACAGCGAGATGTCCGACGAGGCGTTCGCGCGCCGGTTCTACTCGGATCGCGCGGAGCTGACCGCGCTCGGCGTCCCGTTGCAGTCGCAGCGGGACGAGTTCACGGGAGAGGAGCTCTACACGCTTCGCTCCGAGCACTACTTCCTCGACCGGCTCGAGCTCGACGACGACGAGCTGGCCGCCCTCCAGACCGCTCTCTACTACCTGGAAGGGAAGTTCGCGTACGCGGAGCCGCTGCGTCTCGCGCTCCAGAACCTCGCGCTGGGGCGCTCGGGATTCGCGGAGCCGCCGACCGACACGGCCGAGCGCGTACGGGTCAGCGCTCCCGAGTACTCGCCCGAGATCGCGGGCCGGCTCTCGAAGCTCGAGTCGGCGATCTCAAAGCAGCGCACCGTTCGCTTCGGCTACTGGAGCCCCCGCCGGGCGCGTCCCGGCGAGCGCGTCGTCAACCCGTACGCGCTTCGCCTCGACGACGGCAACTGGTACGTCGTCGGGCACGACCTCGACCGCGACACCGTACGCACGTTCAAGGTCTCCCGCATCCGCGGCGACATCTCGGGCGACACGGCGTGGTGGATCGAGCGCACGCTCTCGGACGCCGGAACGGTCGAGGACGGCGTCTTCGAGACGGAGTATGCGAACGTCGAGCTCCTCGCCGGCTGGGTCCTCCGGCAGAACGGACGGGCGGTGCCGCTCGAGCCGGAGGAGCTTCGTGACGCCGTCGTCGACGGGCTCTCGCACCTCGCCGAGGAACATGTGGGACCACCGCGTGAGCCGGCAGGTCCGAAGCGAAGCGATCCACGACAGCCTCTCCCGGAGCGCCCGACCGGCCCGGTCGCCCCTGAGCGGTTCGGCGTGTTGCAGGCACTCCTCGCCCAGCTCCTCGCCGCCTGCGGCGACGAGCGGGCCGCAATCCTCGACGCGGCCGAGCTCGCCGGTCGCTTCTCGATTCCGCTCGAGGAGCTGCAGGACTACCTCTCCCTGCTCAACCTGGTCAACTTCGGAGGCGGTTGCTACGCGGTCTATGCACAACACGACGGGGACGTCGTGCGCGTGGACAAGGAGCTGTACGGAGACGTGTTCCGCCGGCCACCGAAGCTGACGCCGCTCGAAGCGCGGGCGATCCGGCTCGCGATCGAGTACGTCGGGCCCACGATCGCGGCAGAGGCACACACGCCGCTCAAGCGCGTCCGCCGCAAGCTCGAAGAGACGTTCGGCCGCTTCGATCTCGCCGGAACGCCCGAGCCGCGCGTGGCGTCGGACGAGGAGGCGCTCGTGAAGGTGCTGAGCGAGGCGACCGAGAAGCGGCGGGTAGTCGAGCTCGAGTACCTCAAGGAGGGAGACGAGAAGCCGTCGCTGCGCCGCGTGGAGCCGTACACGATCGAGCGCGAGCTTCCGGTCTGGCGCGTACACACGTGGGACCGGACGGTGGACGGCGCCCGAACGTTCCGCCTCGACCGCATGCGCTCCGCACGGCTGACCGACGAGCGTTTCGAGCCGCGCGAGGGGTTCGACCCCTCGTATCTCCACAACCCGCGCGTCGCGCTCCTCCTCCACTCCCCTGCCGTGGCACGGTGGAAGCTCGAGCGCGGCGCCCAGCCGCTGACGGACGGCTCGGCGCGCGCGCAGGTCCCGTACAAGACGGAGGAGTGGCTCCTCTGCGAGGTCTTCGCCGACCGCGGGAACACCGTGGTGCTCGAGCCCCAGCGGCTGCGGGAATTCATCGCTCGGCGAGCGAGACGGCTTCAGCGCGAGCTCGGTCGCGTTCCAACGCGACGGTAGCGTCAAGAAAGCGCGCCGGGACCGTGCCAAAGCCGGCGTCGGTGCCGCCCTTCGCCGGTATCGGCGCTAGCCTTCGTTGTCTCATACGACAACGAAGGAGCTCGGATGGACAGAACACGTATTCCACGCCGTGCGCTGGCGGGCATCGCAGGTCTGCTCGCCGGAGTGGCCGCTGGT
>Ga0209341_10004138_pt1 | contig 13417 bp, 17 predicted proteins | sample RifCSP13_2_FD_184020 | JGI IMG/M metagenome (GOLD analysis project Ga0209341, IMG submission 184020) | Soil microbial communities from Rifle, Colorado - Rifle CSP2_sed 13_2 (SPAdes) (version 2) | ecosystem: Environmental > Terrestrial > Deep subsurface > Rock core/Sediment | place: Rifle...
TGCGCGAGACCAACCAGTCCGTGCTCCATCGCCTCCGCGACGAGATCGAACCGGGTCACGACTCGAGGAAGACCGGGCGATGATCATCCGCAGCATCCTCACCAACCGCGTCGCGTTCGCCGTGGCCGCCGTAACCTCCATCGCGCCGAAGCCGGTCCTCGCACACTATCCCAACCTAGGCGCCCCCCTCACAATGCGCGGGCACTTTACGAAGGTATGAAGACAATGCGCTCCGGTGCAGCCGTTATCCGCGCCTTCCGGAAGATGGTATTCATCACCCGACGACGAGGTGTCCGTGGCTTGTTGAGGCTCCTCTACGACTACTACGGTCGGCGACACCGCTTCCTCGTTTACAAATTCGACTCCACGAGATCTCGGCAGACGCTAGTTCCAAGAGATCCTGCGCTTCGCGTCTCGATCGGCACCCTAGCGGAACTCCAGCACTGGCGGCAGACCACCAGCGAAGTCCCCCTCCCCCTCCTCCGAGACTGGAGCAATGGATGGAGCGACTTCTGGTGGGCATGGTATGAATCCCGCCTCGCCGGAATCGTGTGGGTGGTGGACAAACCACCACTCCTGCATCTCGAGCCCAACGGCGTGGCAATTTGCGACCTCTACACGATCCCCGCATTCCGAGGCAGGGGTGTCGGCAAGGCACTTGTATTGGAAGCTTGCAGAGCGATGCCAGACCGTGGCGCGACCCAGGTCTATGCCGCCGTCGATCCCGACAACATGCCCTCACGCCGGGTCTTCGAGACACTCGGTTTTTCAATTGTCGCTCACCTGGCTATCCGGGGGGTGTTCAGGAACGCCATCTCGCACAGCCGCCATATCGCCCCCCTGCAGCCCGGATTAAGGATGTCAGCCAATAGCATGCTTAGAAACGTTCTCAGCAATTGGACGGCAATGGCGTTGGCGGGCGCGATATCTGTATTTCTCATGCCTTTCATGATTCGGACGCTCGGTGACTTCCATTATGGGCTATGGATTCTTGTAGCGTCTCTCATAGACTATTACGGCGTCCTCGATTTCGGCTTGCGGTCGGCCATCCAACGCTTTGCTGGGCACCTCAAAGGGCGGGCAGATCGCGCCGCCCTAAACGACACCCTCGCCACGGCGATCGCGATGACGGTCGGCGTGGGTGTGTTGTTGCTCTTCCTGACGGCAGCACTCACAATCGTACTTCCGCCACTCTTCGGGGTTGCCGACAACGCCGCAACGGAGTTCCGGTGGTTGGTCTTGTTATACGGGCTGACCGTGGCGGTAATGTTTCCGGCTCGTGGGCTCGGTGCGTACCTGTGCGGACTCCATCGTTTTGATCTCTATAACGCGACTGCCCTCACGGCCCAGACCATACGGGCAATCCTGATCTTTCTGCTCCTTAGTCACGGGTACGGGGTCCTAGCCGTCGGGGCCGCTGGGCTGTCAAGTGCGGCCGTCGCCCTCGTGTTCAACTTTGTCCTTGTCCGAAAAATAGACCCTGATTCCTCGATTGCCTGGCGGCACACCAGCGCGGCGCGAATGTGGTCGCTGGTCACGTATGGCTTCTACAGCTTCCTCGCTATGCTCGGAGACACCCTCCGTCTGCCCGCCCAGTCCATGGCTATCGCCAGCCGACTGACGATCGGTCTGATCACTCATTTTAGCGTCGCGAACACGCTGATGACGTTTTCCCGCGAGATCGTCAACGGGGTGGCGGGCCCATTGCTACCACGGTTGAGCGAACTCGATGGCGAGGGGAACTCGGATGCATTTCGCACCCTGTTCCTGAGAGCCACTAAGGCCACAGCGCTCGTGAGTTCCTATCTCGCAGTCCTCATAATTCTCAACGGGGACACAATCCTCCGTCTCTGGGTAGGCGAACGCTTTGTCGGAAGTTATCCACTCCTCGTCATCCTGACATGCGCGTACGTAGCGACTCTGAGCCAATACCCGGCAAGGGCCGCCTTGCAGGCGAGGAATAGACATCACGCCCTGGGTTGGTGGACGCTCGTCGAAAGTGGCTTGAATCTCGGTCTGAGTATGTACTGGGCAGGCCAATACGGACTCCAAGGAGTTGCCTGGGGCACGGCTCTTCCAATGCTTGTCACCAGTCTGGTCATTGTGCCGATCTCCGTGACTCGTCTGGTCGGATTGACCATAGTCGAGTACGCTTCGTCCGCATTGGTACGACCCGCAGCGGTTGGCGGGCTGCTCCTGGGCTTTGTATCGCACGCTATCGAACCCCACGGATCGCCGGGCATCGGCCGTCTGGCCTTCACCGTCGGTTGGCAGACACTGGGGTTTTGGATTCTGGCCGTCGGGCTCGCCCTGGACAGCAGGGATCGTCGCCAACTGATCCAGCAGGGCAGCCGCTTTGTCAGAGAGCTCCGTCACCTGGGTACGCGAGTCGGTGCCCAGGCCACCTCCGGGGTCGACCGCTGATGCGCTACGGCCTGAGGCGCCCCGACCAGCTCGGAGCCCGCTTCCCTTATCACCCGCACCACAACATTCGTCATCTTGCGGTGAAGGACGCGCGGCGCGAGTTCTCGGGGTCGCCATGAGGCACGTGACCGACGTCCTTGCGTTGAAAGGAGCGGATGGCCGACATCCAGTAGTCGGAATCGACTGGTGGACGTTCACCGACAAGACGGTTGGCGGGGAACGCACAAACTTCGGGCTGGTGACAACTCATGACAATGCGTATGACGGCCGGGAAGCGCGTGTCCAGAAGGGTGCGGATTCGTTGGGCCGTCCGATAGGCAAAGAAGATCGAGACTTCGGCGATTTCCTGACGGGTGTCACGAGCGTGAACCGGGAGGTGGAGTTGATACTCCGCCGAGAAGCGGCAAACGGGAGAAAATGACATGAAGATCGGCCTCGTGTCGCAGGCGTTGCCCTATCTGCCCTCGCGGGGTGGCTTTCGGCTGTATGGCGGCAACCTGATCCGACATCTCTCCCGCCGCCATGACATCCACCTGGTCACCATGCTCATCGAGGACGACGAGACGCACCTCGACTGGGCGAAGGAATACTGCGCGTCGGTGCGGACGATCAACGTCCCGCGCGGTGGCAGGCTGCTGGCACCGCTCAGCGCGGTGACGGCCCACCTGTGGGGCCGGCCCCTTCAGCAGCGGTGGGCAATGGCCCGCGCGCTGGCCGAGTGCTCGCGTGACTGGGACATCATCCACGTGGAGGGCGGCTACGCGGGCGGGATCGTGCCCGACCTGCCCGTGGGCAAGGTGCTTTCACTCCACGACTCGTGGACACTCCGCTGCGCGGAAATGCTCCACTGCGCGCAGAGCGCCCGCGAGAAGCTCTACTACCACCTTCTGTCGTTCCACGAGCCCCGTTTCGAGCGGCTGGTCTACCCGCGTTTCGAGCGGGTGACGGTGGTGGCGCAGCCGGACGTCGACGAGTTGCGGCGCGTCGTCCCGGGCTGCCGCGTCGACTTGATCCCCTATGGGACGGACACAGAGTACTTCCACCCGGTCCGGATTGAGAAGCAGACGCACACCCTCGTCTTCCACAGCCACCTTGGGTACGCGCCCAACATCGCGGCCGCGCTCGAGTTCGCCAACGAGATTCTGCCACGTGTGAGAGAGCGTGTACCGAATGCAGTGTTCCATCTGATCGGCGCCAACCCTGATCCGAAGATCACGGCGCTCGCCTCCCGGCCGGGGATCCGGATCTCGGCGAACCTACCCGACCTGCGGCCGGCGGTGTGCTCGGGGCAGGTCTACGTCTGCGCCATCCGCCACGGCACTGGCCTCAAGAGCAAGATGCTCGAGGCGATGGCCATGCGGATGCCGATCGTCGGCTACCCGGGTGCGATTGTCGGACTCAGCGGCGTACCCGGCACGCATTACCTCCTCGCGCAGACGCCCCAAGAGTTCGCGGCACACGTCGTGGATCTCCTGCAGAACCCCCGGCGCGCCGAGCAGCTGGCGCAGGCCGGCCGCGAGTTGGTCGAGCTCGAATACAGCTGGGAGTCGCGCGCGCGGGCGTACGAGGAGCTGTATCAGCGCGTCATTGAGGAGCGGCGAGCGAGAACTGCGCCCGCAGGAATGAAGTTTCGGTCAGGCACGAATGGACGCTAGAAACTCGGAGAGGAGACCAAGCCAATGAACTGGACGGATCGGCCGGTACTGGTGACGGGAGGCGCTTCGTTCATCGGTTCCCATCTCGTGGAGGGGCTGATCGAGCGGGGTGCGGTCGTTCGAGTCGTGGACGACCTGAGCAGCGGCCAGCTTGAGAACATCAAGGAGCACGTGGATTCGGGGCGGGTGGAGTTCATCCGCGGTGACCTCAAGGACAACGGCCTGGCGACGAAGGCGGTGGGTGGCATGAGCGTCGTGTTCCACCTCGCCGCCGATCACGGGGGGCGCGGCTACGTCGAGCTGCACCAGTCGGCGTGCGCGCTGAACATGATGTTGGACCAACTCGTCTTCGACGCCGCCGCCAGGGCCAAGGCCGACAAGGTGGTCTTCGCCTCGTCGGGGTGCGTCTATCCGAACGAGCTTCAGACCGACCCGACCCAGACCGTGTACCTCACGGAAGACCTGGTCGGCCCCCCCTACGACGCCGACAATATGTACGGCTGGGCCAAGCTCATGGGGGAGATGACGCTCCGCGCCTACTGCAAGGGCTGGGGGCTCAAGGCCGCCTCCTGCCGCTATTTCACCGCCTACGGCAACCGGGGCCACGAGAACCACGCAGTGATCGCCATGATGGCCCGCGCCTTTCTCAAGCAAGACCCTTTCGACGTCTGGGGCAATGGCGAGCAGATTCGCAACTGGACGCACGTGAGCGATATCGTTGCCGGCACGATCCTCGCGGCCGAGCGGATCGACGACGGCACCGCGATCAACCTCGGCACCATGGAGCGCACGCGCGTCATTGATGCCGTGCAGGAGGTGCTGAGCTACACGGGACACAAGGCAAAGATCAGGTTCCTGCTCGACAAGCCCGTAGGGCCGATGAATCGCGTGGCCGACAATGCGCTGTCGAAGCGGCTCCTTGGCTGGGAGCCCCGGGTGGCATTCAAGGATGGTCTCCACAAGACGATCGACTGGTATTTCAGGACGAAGGACCGAGCGAAGCTTGCCGCGGAACTGGAGCGGAAACTCACGGAGCGGTAGAACAGTGACAGCAGCATTGATCGGGATTGCGGGCGGCACCGGCGCTGGCAAGAGCACGATCGTGCGCGATCTCGTTGAGCGGCTCGGGGGTTGTGCCATCGAGCTCGACTCCTATTACCTGGATCGAGCTGGCCTCCCGCCCGCGGATCGGCAGCGGCTCAACTACGACGAGCCCGCCGCGATCGACGTCGCCCTGCTCACCGAGCACCTGCGGCAGCTCGCGGCCGGGGGTAGCGTGCTGAAGCCTCGGTATTCATTCGAGACGCACACGCGCATCGGCGTCGAGCGGGTGGCAGCGGCACGGCTGATCGTCGTGGAAGGCCTATTCACCTTCTCATGGGCGGCGCTCCGGGAGCTGATGGACCTCAAGGTCTATGTGGATGCGCCGGCTGACCTGCGGCTGGCCCGGCGAATCCAACGCGACGTGGCCGAGCGGGGGCGGACGGCGAAGTCGGTGGTCGAGCAGTACCTCGCCACCGTCCGCCCGATGCACGAGCGGTACGTGGAGCCGACCCGGGCCTATGCGGACCTCGTGGTACGAAGCGACGGGCCGCTGGGGGCCTGCGTCGAAGCAGTCCTGGCGGCGTTGCCGGTTGCCTCGGTGGGATAGAGGCCAGGATGGCGAGCCGGCTTGGGGTGGTGCTCTCAGCGCTCGCGCTCGGGGCCCTCTACGCGCCGGTGCTGGGGGCGCTGGCCAAGGTCTGGTGGACCCACCCCTATGCGGGTCACGGGCTCTTCGTGCCGGGGCTGAGCCTGCTCTTCCTGTGGATCGAATGGCCGCGGCTCCGCGCGGCCCGCGGGCGGGGGGACGGCCGGGGCTTGCTCGGCGTAGTGGCGGCGCTGGGCCTCCTGGCGCTGGGGGGATGGCTCGGGAGCGTGATCGTCCAGGGGTTGTCGCTGGTTCTGGCGGTGGGGAGCTTCTGCCTCTGGACCCTGGGTGCGCGCTGGCTCCGGGCGGCGGCCTTCCCCATCGGATTCCTTGTCTTCATGGTTCCGCTGCCGCGGGCCGTCGTGGACGCGGTGACCCTCCCGCTTCAGATCTTTGCCGCCAGCTTCGCCGCGCGCGTGCTGGATCTGCTAGAGATTCCGCTGTACCTCGACGGGCTGTATATCCGGCTCCCGGGGATCACGCTGGAGGTGGCAGAGGTGTGCAACGGCCTCCGCTTCCTGGCCGGGCTCGTCGTGATGACCACCGCCTTCGCCCAACTCAGTCAGCGGACGCCGGCCCGCAAGGCGGTGCTGGTCATCTCGGCGATCCCTGTGGCGATCCTGGCCAATGCCTTGCGAGTGGCGGCGGTGGCTTCCGGCGCCTACTACATCGGCCCCGAGGCAGCCAGCGGGACCATCCACAACTGGATCGGCAAGAGCGTGTGGGTCTTCACCATCTTGATGCTCCTGGGACTGGGGCTGGGGCTGCGCAGGTGGGGGGCCCGGCCGGCTCGCGACGCTGCCAAGCCGGCCGGGGCCGAGCTAAGGTGAGAGGGGCAGTAGTGGCGACAACGCTCCGGTCATGCGTCCTGCCCGCCGGGCCGGCCCCGCTCGCGGATCTTCCGGCCCCAGATGCCGAGGCCGACAAGCATCGCCCCGAACAGCGCGATCACCGGAGGCTCGCTGACGGCATTCGTGACCAATCCACCGGTGATGCTGGTGCTGGCGAATCCGCCCGGCGGGCTCCCCGCCCCCGAGAAGACCAAGCCGAGATCACCGAACAAGGCCGACCCGTCAGGGATGCCGAAGTACGCCCTGAGGGCGGCATTCTTGGTGTCGAGGAAACTCGCGGCGGATATCTTAAGGGTGGCGCCCGACGCGAGGACGGTGGGAGAGGGGGACCAACTGCCGGAGAAGAGGAGCGTCCCGGTCGCGATATCCGTGGCATCGGAGAAGTCCACTCCGCCCGTGAGAGTGATGCTGCCGCCCCCGCCGAAGATCCAGGACGTCGCGGTGGTGCTGGTGAGGCCCCCCGTGGAGAACGACAGCGTGCAGAGCACGCAGGTGGCGGTCACGCCGCTATTAGAGGGAGTGCCGGTGCCGGTCACGCTGCTGACAGTAATGGAGCCCCCCATCAGGGCTCCCCCCAGAGACCCGTCGTAGCTCACGGTAGTGTTGATCTGGCTAGGGATGGTGAACTCGAGCGTCGGAACCGCGGCGGCGGCACCCACCCACCCCATGGACACCACCACGGCCAGGATCAGGCGTCGCATCAAACGGGTCATGGTCTCTCTCTCCTCCTCTGGGGAGAACACGCTATAGACTTGCCGCTTTTACAGAAGCAGACCTCATGCCACTCGACGGCGGCCCTCGCGGGCACAAGAAATCAAAGGGTTGTACATCTCTGGAGGGAACGCGTATGAAAGCCACTGCACAGAAGTCGCAACAGAAAACCTGCCCCTTGCAGGCCAGTGGTAAGGGAGCCCCAGCCGTGGAGGACGCTCGCCGGGGAGCAGGCGTACTGAGGCAAGGCCGTGGCCGTACCGGGCTCGCGTGGGCCGTCGTGTTGCTCGTGGTCCTGAGCCTCCTCTCGGCGTGCACTCGCTCGCCCGAGGCGCAGATGGCGCGCCATCTCGACCGGGGCGACCGCTACTTCAAGCAGGAGAAGTACCGGGAGGCGGTGATCGAGTACCAGAACGCCCTCCGCATCGACCCGCGTTCCGCGCATGCAGCGCGGCAGACCGGGCTGGCGCACTTCAACCTGGGCGAGCTCGGCCAAGCCTACCGCTACCTTCTCAGCGCCCAGGAGCTCGATCCCGCCAACGCCGAGGTGAGGCTGAAGCTCGGGGCGATCCTGCTGCTCGGCGGGCGCGCGGAGGAGGCCAGGGGACACGCCGAGTGGGTCCTGGAGCGCCAGCCGAACTCACTCGACGCGTTGGTCCTGGCGGCGGCCGCCGCCCAGACGCGCGAGGAGGTGGAAGCGGCGCTCCAGCGGCTGGAGCGCGTGCGAGGGGACTTCGAGGGCCAAGCCAAGTACCACCTCACCCTGGGCACGCTCCACCTCCGGCTCCAGGACGCAGCCATGGCCGAGGTCGCGTTCAAGGCGGCCGTGGCCCGGGAACCCAGGTCGGTCGAGGCGCATCTGGCCCTGGGGAACTTCTACACGTCCCGGGGCGACACCGCCCAGGCCGAGCGATCCTTCAAGACCGCATCCGAGCTCGCCCCGGTCGGATCGCCGGCCCGCATTCGCCTCGCGGACTTCTACCTGCTCCTGCGCAACCCCGACGAGGCGCGGCGCATCCTCACCGAGGTCACCGACAAGGCGCCGGACTTCCTGCCGGCGTGGCGACGGCTGGCGGAGCTGGCCTTCGCCGAGCGCAAGTGGGACGCAAGCGTCAAGGCCCTCGACGCCGTGCTCAAGAAGAGCCCGCAGGACCTCGACGCCCGCTTCCTGCGGGGGCGCGTGCACCTGGCGCTGCGCGAAACCACCCAGGCCATGCAGGAGTTCCAGCGGGTGCTCAAGGCCGAGCCTCGGCTGGCGCCGGCCCGGTATCAGCTCGCGGTGGCCCACCTCCAGGCCGGCAACCTCCAGCAGGCCCGTGCCGAGCTGCGCGAAGCGATCGCAGTGGCCCCGAACTACGTCGAGGCCGCCCTGCTGCTCGCGGAGCTGAACCTCCAGGCCGGCGCGCCCCAGGCGGCGATCGAGGACCTCACCGGTCTCCTGGCCCGTCAGCCGGGAGCCCTCGGGGCATATGTAATGCTCGGATCGGCCCACCTGGCGAATCGCGACCCGGCCAAGGCCACGGAGGCCTACCGGCACTTCGCCGAGCGGGCGCCGAAGGATCCACGCGGACCGTACCTCCTTGGGGTGAGCCTCGCGAGCCAGGGGCGGCTGGCCGATGCGCGCAAGGAGCAGGAAGCCTCGCTGGCCCTGGCGCCGGCCTTCGCCGAGCCGCTGGGCCAGCTGGTGCGTATCGCCTTCGCCGAGCGAAAGCCCGAGGTGGCCCTCGAGCGCGTGCGCAAGCAGATCGGGCGGGTGCCCAGCTCCGGAGCGCTTCACTTCCTGCTCGGCCAGGTGCATCAGGCGCGCGCGGAGATGCGGCCGGCGGAGGAGGCGTACCTGAAGGCGATCGAGCTCGAGCCGAGGCTGACGGGCCCCTATCTCCAGCTCGGCCAGCTCTACGCCCAGGAGGGGCGATACGAGCCCGCCCTGGCGAAGCTCGACGCCGCGCTCTCGGTGAACCCGCGCAATGTGGGGACACTCATGCTCATCGGCGTCACCAACCAGCGGCGGGGAGATACCGCCCGGGCCCGCGAGGCGTTCGAAAAGATCCTGGCCGAGAACCCACGCTTCGCGCCGGCCGCGAACAATCTGGCCTGGATCCTCGCGGAGCAGGGCGGGGACCAGGAGCGCGCCCTCCAGCTCGCCCAGCTCGCCAAGGAGCTGGCGCCCGACGAGGGGGCGGTGTCGGACACGCTGGGGTGGATTCTCTATCGCCGCGGGGTCTATCAGCGGGCGCTGGCGCTGCTGAAGGAGGGAGCGACGAAGCTGCCCGACAACCCTGAGGTGCAATACCACCTGGGGATGGCCGCGGCCAAGACCGGCGACAGGGAGCTGGCGCGCAAGGCGCTGACCCTGGCCGTGGCGGCGCGCTCGGAGTTCATGGGCAAGGACGAGGCGCGCAAGGCCCTGGCGGAGCTGAAATAGAATGGCTGCATTGGATTGCCAGATGCGCAACGGGTTGCATATATTGCCCGACCCAAGGTGGCCGTAACCTCCGGCCAGATAATGAATCGCCTGCGTCGCCGCCGCTTGGCACGCGTCCTGCTGCTTTCCCGCCTGGCTATGCTTGGCGCCTACGGTCTGCTCGTCGTCGTGCTCGGAAGTTTGCTGATCGCGTCCCCGGCCGAGGCCGTGTTCACGGAGTTCATCGTCAACGGCGAGTTTGGAACGAATGCCTCTCCCTCCCTCTCCTCGTGGACCACGGCCAACACCGCCAACGCGAGGGCGAGCACAAACACCATCAACACGAGCGGCGGCAATGCGGGGTTCCTGGTAGGGTCCACCGGCTACTTCACCAGCTCGTTCGCTGTGCTCGGGGACGTGCGCGGACGCATCGGCGGCCCGCCAAGGGGCGGCACGAGCACCCTGTCGCAGGCCTTCTCGCTGCCGGCTGCGGACGGCGATAGGCAGGTGACCAGTTGGAACCTCACGGTGTCCTTCCGGACGGCGTTCGATGGCAAGTACGACAGCGAAGAGGACGATGGGGAGCCAGATCGGTTCTGGGCCACCCTGACCGGTGTGACGGGGAATCTATTCACCCAGAAGTCGAACGACAGCCCCGCGTTTCCCGACTGTGGGCCCTCCACCGCCTGCGCCAGCACCCAGAAGACTCTGTCCTTCAACACTCTTTACGCCGGACTCCTCCCGGGCCCATACACGCTGACCTTCTCGCTCTTCGAGGCCAGCGGGTCCGATACCAACACGGCCGCGGGCATCGACAGCGTTTCTGCGCTCGGAGCCGCGAACCTTGCGCCGGTGCCGGAGCCCACCACCCTGCTCCTCTGGGGCACGACCGCAGCCGGGCTCGGCGGCTTGGCCTGGCGGAGGTGGCGTCGCAGCCGGCCCTCGGAGTAGCCGCGCAGACCCGGATAATTCCCTCCCAGCGCGCGCTCATCGCGCGCCGAGCACCTCATCGAGCGAGAAGGTCTCCCCGCGAGCAATCTCCCGGCGGGCGAGCCGCACACTCTTGAGCAAGCCGGGGGTGGACAGGAGATCCAGCGTCTCCAGCCCGCCGAGATCATAGGCGCACGTCATCATCCCGGTTGCGGCTGGGGGAGATGCACCTCGTGCGGCGACGGCCTTCCCGGGCCAGGATGAGGCGAAGAAGGCGCTGGCCGCGCTGAAGTAGCGGCTCGAGGGGTCCGGAACGCCTCCCTCTCCCTCGGGAGGGAGAGGGCCGGGGTGAGTGCGGGCTAGCTCCCTTCCCTGCAATATTTTTCGCATATCCAAACCGACGGCCGGGCCCGTCGGCGACACGGGCCCATCGCCCCAACTGTCAGGAAACCCGACACCTTCGACCCACGGCTCCTCACGCGCGGTGCCGCCAACTGGCTGCTGCTGCGACCGATACTGCGCCGGCCGGGACGCCCGGTCAAGGGCCCCGGCGGGGTCAGGTCTTGCAAGACCTGACCCCAAGAGCCTCAGCCGATGCTACAGTGCGAGTGTGCGCGCCGCGCAACACTTGGGCGTCCTCCGGAGCCGAGCATGAGCGAGGCTGCTTCCCCCATGGATCCAGCCCTCGCCGAGATCGTCCGTCGCCTCGTCGAGACGTTGCGGCCGGACCGGATCTATCTGTTCGGCTCCCGGGCGCGCGGGGACGCCGGAGCCGACAGCGATTATGACCTGCTGGTCGTCTTGCCGCACCTGTCGGAGCCCGCGCACAGGGTGGCACAGCGCGCCCACAGCGTGTTGTGGGGCTTGCCGGTATCGGCGGATGTCCTCGTTTGGTCGCGGGAGGCGTTTGACGCCCGGCTTCACCTGAAGGCCTCCCTCCCTGCGACCGTCGTCCGGGAGGGCAAGCTTCTGCATGCCGCATGATGCTGCCCGGTGGGCCGACACCCGCGGTTGGCTGCGCAAGGCGGCCCAGGATCTGCGCGGGGCCGAGATCGACCTCGCCGCTGCCCCACCGCTCGCGGGAGACGCCGCGTTTCACTGCCAACAGGCTTCCGAAAAGGCGCTCAAGGCCTTTCTCGCCTGGCGCGATGTGCCCTTCCGAAAGACCCACGACCTTGCCGTGATCGGACAGCAGTGCGTGGCCCTCGACGCCACGCTCGAGCCCGTGTGCCGCCGGGCCGAGCGCCTGACTGCGTTCGCCTGGATCTTCCGGTATCCCGGCGATGCCGAGGAACCCCCGGCCGTGGAAATTGCCGAGGCGCTCGGCTTGGCTCACGAGGTCTACGGAGCCGTCCTCGCCCGCCTGCCGGCGGAGTTGCGGCCCTGAACGAAACGCACGACCCCGCGGTACCGACGGGTGCGCCTCTCGAGGAGTCAGGTCTTGAAATCCAGCTCCGTGGCCGGCGCCCACGGTGAGACCAGATCCCCTCTTTCTCCGATCGACGGGCTGACCCCCGGCGACCGTCGTGAGAATGTCGTAATGCAAGACCTGACCCCGGACCGGATAGCCGGGGCGAGGTGTGGCTGGCCAGCCTCGACCCGCGCCGAGGCACCGAGCCCGGCAAGACGCGACCCCGTGCTGCTGCTGCAGGCCCAAGCGCTCCTCGACGCCGGCCAGGCGAGCCCGCCTGAGCGAGCGGGAAACTCCCGATGGGAAGCTGGAAGGAAATTCAGGGGAGGGAACGGTCAGGGAGTGGAGAGGCTAAGCTCGGCCTCGACCCTGGCGAGGCGTTCGTGGAAGACGACAGGCCGCTCGAGGACCGCGATCCGCTCTGCCTTAACTACCGAGGTTGTCTTCAAGCCTGTTTGAGGGAAGGCGGGATCTTGACTGCTCAGAGGGAAATCTGACGAGGACCACATCACCGGGTTGGGAGGTCGTCGGCATAGAGGTCAGGCTCGGTCAGCCATTCCTGGAACCCGAACTCCCCCAGGCGCATCCATCCACGGACGTCAACACGCTCAGCGAGTTTCTCGAGGACGATCTTGAGCTGCTCAGAATGCTCGTCAACGACGGTGTCCGCGTCGGGCACACGTCAGGATTGTGAGATGACCTCACCCGGCGCCCGCTGACCGCCGCTCCCGGAAGTCCTCGAACCGGCCGCTCAGCTTGCAGCACCGCAGGGCGATGATCAGATCCGCTCCCACTGCGCCCTGGTCACGCCGGCTTGGCGGAGAACCCGCGCGAGTAGCCCCACGCCGATGTCCTGGCCGTGCGGATTCGGAATCGTCAGGACGAGGTCGCCGCGCACCATGAACTGGTGCTTCCCACCCGAGAAGGGACCACCGAAGCCGAGAGCCCGCAGCCCACGGATCAGTGCTCGGCGTGGGATCGGCCCCCACGCTGGCATCAGCCGGCCTTCTTCACCCTCACCGTCAGGCTCCGGAGGGGAGGCACGCTGAGCCCCTGCGCCACGCGCACGAGCACCCACTCCTCGACCACCTCGCCCAGCTCCTCCCGGCAGGCCTCGAGCGTGCGTCCGGTCGCGAGCACCCCCCGGAGCGGCGGCACTTCAGCACAGAAGCTCCCGTCATCGAGCTTGTCGTACCGCGCCCGGTGCAGGGCTTCGTCCACGTAGCGTCGAATCATCGTCGGCACCTCAACTTGTCAGATGGCATCGGAGGACATGGTACCCGACTTGGCGGCCAAGCAGTGCCGTCAGTTGCCTGTCTCCCCTGCTCCCCTACCGGCCCC
>Ga0209341_10004140_pt1 | contig 13414 bp, 8 predicted proteins | sample RifCSP13_2_FD_184020 | JGI IMG/M metagenome (GOLD analysis project Ga0209341, IMG submission 184020) | Soil microbial communities from Rifle, Colorado - Rifle CSP2_sed 13_2 (SPAdes) (version 2) | ecosystem: Environmental > Terrestrial > Deep subsurface > Rock core/Sediment | place: Rifle...
ACAGCATTAGAGGAAGGATATCTGAACCGCGAGCGCATTCTTGAGTTCGCTGGAGCGCATTGTGAGGGCGCAGCCGCGCGAAATCTTAAAGTTCGAAGCGACTACGGGATTGACCCTTGGGGTACAGCTTACTGGTTATCTGTGAAGAAGCTAAGCGATGAGGAGCACCAGGTGATCGTCTATTCATTTGGACCTAACCGGCGTCGAGACAGCCAAAGGTCTCCGTCTAAACAAGAGGACGCCGGGGACGACATCGTCGCAACCGGCATTCTAAGTAAGAGAAGCCAATAAGCCGGCGAGAGCAGCTATGACTTGTCGAAAGCAACTCACTAAGCGAAGTATTCTGGGTTGGGCAATAGTACTAAGGTGAAGGAGCGGCTTGGCTCGACTTACAACTGTTCGTTCCGGAGCCTGGGACGCGAGATGGTCGATGGCGATCTGGAGTATCGGAAGAAAACCGTGTTTTAGCAACCAAGACATTTGCCATTTCCAATTGCCAATTGCCAATTCGCTTCGTCTTCACCACAGTTCCCTGTAAAAGTCAGATAAACCAAGACCGAAGACCAAGCTCCCCAGAACAAAAGACCAAAATTGGCAATCGGCAATGGTTTGAAGCCCGGTCTCAATCTCGATTTCCATCCTCAAGAATTTCTCAACCGCGCGGTTTCCCATCCTCAAGAATTTCTCAACCGCTTTGAATACGCTCTACCTGTGAAAACAGGTGTTCGAATTGAGCCCGGCAGCGCTGTCTGCCCGTGATTTTGTCGCAACTGTAAGGCCGAATAAGGAGAAGAGATGAATACAAAACTTCGGGTTTTCTCACTTTTTGCGGTTGCCTTTTTTATGGCTCTCACCGGCCGGGTGGGCCACACGCAGTCTGCGGCCTCTCTCGTTCGTGGGCCTTATCTCCAGTCGGGTACGCCCACGAGCATCGTCGTCCGGTGGCGAACCGATATCCCAGCCGATAGCCAGGTGCGGTACGGACCAGCCCCTGATGCTCTAAGTTCGAGCTCCCTTGACCCGGCGCCCACCACCGAACATGAAGTAGTTCTATCCGGCCTCTCCACAAGCACACGCTATTGCTACTCCGTCGGTTCCTCCAGCCAGGTTCTCTCCGGAGGCGACGACGCACACTGCTTCGAGACGGCTCCACCTGTCGGTACCTCTTCCCCCGTTCGTATTTGGGCTTTTGGGGACGCCGGTTTCGCCGACGACTCGCAGCGGGCGGTTAGGGACGCATACCTGAACTTCGCGGGAGGCCGCCGGACGAATGTCTGGCTGATGCTTGGCGACAACGCCTACTTCAATGGCACCGACGCAGAGTACCAGGCTGCCGTATTCGACATGTATCCCTCGCTGCTCAAGAGCACCGTGCTCTGGTCTACATTCGGCAACCACGAAGCGTTCTCCTCGGATTCGCCTTCCCAAAGCGGCCCCTATTACGATGCCTTTACCTTCCCGACAAAGGGCGAGGCTGGCGGGGCCGCCTCGGGTACGGAGGCCTACTATTCATTCGACTACGCCAACATCCACTTCGTGTCCCTCGACTCCGACGACACCCCGCGCGGAACCTCCGACCGGATGCTAACCTGGCTGCGCGAGGATCTGAGCGGCAACACGCAGGACTGGACCATCGTCATGTTTCACCATCCTCCGTACAGCAAGGGCTCGCACGACTCAGACAACGCTGCTGACTCGGGCGGCCGGATGATGGAGATGCGCGAGAACGCGATGCCCATCATTGAAGAGTTTGGAGTGGATCTGGTGCTCACCGGACACAGCCACTCCTACGAGAGATCTTTTCTGCTCGATGGCCATGACGGAACTTCCGACACTCTGAGCGAGGCGATGAAGAAGGATCCGGGAGATGGCCGAGCCATTGGTGACCGCGCTTACTTTCGGCCTGACGATGTGACGTTGGATGGCAATGCCGGGACTATCCATGCGGTGGTCGGAACTGGCGGACAGCCTGGATTCGGACCATTCTTCAATCACCCTGTTATGGTAACGGGCTTCCCCGCCCTCGGCTCGCTCGTCCTGGACGTTTCAGGCCCAAGGCTTGACGGTCAGTTCATCGACACACGGGGCGTCGTCCGCGACAGCTTCGCCATCGAGAAGGCAGCTGCCTCTCCGGCGGTGCCGAAGCAACGGCCAATCGCGGACGATCCCGAGCCCGATCAGTCTGAGGGGGTAGACCACGACGGCGCGTACTCAGTAAACTGGACCTATTCGGCGCCGCCGACCGAGCAGCCATGTGGCTTGCGCGTCGACGAGAGCCGCCTCGTTTTGCAAGCTTTCCACGACGACGCGGGAGAGCCGCTCATAGTTGGCTCCAATTCGACATGGCAGGGAGACTCAGCATGGACCTCGGGGCCACATCCGGGCACGGCGACGACCGGGTATTGGCTTCCCTACACTGACGGGGTGGATACGGTTCTCACGATGAAATCCGCAGTCGTGATTCCGGCCAACCGCGCGGCGGTCCTGACCTTCGCGTCGTACGAAGAAATCGAGGAGCGTTTCGATTACGGCTTCGTCGAGGCAAGCGTGGATGGAGGCCGCTTCCAGACGCTCGCGACCTACACCGGCATATTCCACGGGGTGCGTTCAATCGACCTTTCCGGCTTTGCTGGCAAGTCGGTGACGATCCGCTTCCGATTGGCGAGCGACTTCCTAGTGTCGTTCCCCATTCAACCCGGCTGGTTCATCGACGACATCCAGATCCGGACGGGAGTTTTCTCGACGGTCGGGGGCGTCGACGGGTCTACGGGCCAGTTCGACGTCAGCGGGCGTTCCGGTGGAATTTACGGTTACCGGGTTGCCGGACTCTTCGGAAACTGCGCCGACAGTCCGACCGCGGGCACACTTTCCCGCGTCCGCCTGATCACAGTCGCCGCCGCGCCGCTGACGGCCGAACCCACGGCGAGTTTTACTGCCACACCCAATCCCGCGAACGTTGGACAGCCGGTCTTCTTCGACGGGTCGGCATCGCACGATAACGACACGGAAGGCCCGGCGCCAGAGATAGTCAATTATTTCTGGTCGTTCGGTGACGGGGCTATCCAGTCGACAACCGGGGCCGTGACCTTCCATTCCTACGGGTCGCCGGGAATTTATCGGGCGACGCTCACCGTCAGGGACAACGACGGCGGGAGTGCGACTGAAGAGATGTTTGTGGTCGTTACATTACCGACTGGGCCAACGGCTCATAGCGCCTCTGGCTACGGCTCTTTCCAATTCTCCGGTATGAAGGCGAGTTTTGGATTTAGCGTCGAGAGTTCGGCCCAAGGTAGCTCAGGACACCTTGAGTACCACGACAGGGCAAACAGGTTGAAAGTCGATATCACGGAAATCACCTCGCTTGTGGTTACCGGCAACCAGGCGACTTTCAGCGGCCCTTGTCGCATCAACAAGACCTCCGGCTTCGACTGCGTGGTTGACGTCGTCGATAACGGCGAGCCGGGTTCAACCGACACGTTCCGGATCCGCATCAACAACGAGTACGACGCGGAAGGCACGCTCGAGATAGGAAATATCAAGGTTCGCTGAGCCTTAGTTGACTGGGCCTGTAAGCGGAAATGGACGAAGTCGAATCAGGTTTCGCTGGTCAGGGTTTTCAAGGGCACTGGAAGGTACACAGCATACTCAGCACAGACTTTAGTCTGTGATTGGCGTTGGGCCATCGTTATCGCCGGAGCGCTGATGCATGGCGCCTTCACAGACTAAAGTCTGTGCTACTTTTCTATGTGCTACTTTTCGGTTACGTCAGTGCCTGGATCTTGGTCCAACCACGTCGCCTTCGCTCGGCGGCCGAGGACCACCGCCAATCTTCCGGACGCGTGACCAAACCAGCTTTGACCGGATTATTCTCTATGTAAGCAATAATGCGAAAGAACTCGTCCTCGTCGCGTGGCCAATGATCAAACGATTCCTCCTGCCAGAAGTGCTGACCGGTACGTCCAAGTATACGGTTAGCTTCTCGGGCAGTGTATCCCTTTAACTTCTTGGTAATCTCCTTGACGGGAACATAGGACCGTTCTTGTCCACTCTCAGAAGTTACTCGTTTCGGCAGATAAACGCGGATTCACGCCGATCAGACAGAGCCAGGAAGTAACTGAGGAGGCTCTTAGCTCAGTGTTCTCAGTGTCTCAGTGGTGAGTCTGCGGGCAAAGCCTTTAACCACGAAGACACGGAGCACACAGAGAACTTGCGGGGACGAAGTTCCCCGCAACTCCCCACAACTTGGCTTCGAAGAACAAATTGCAAAGGTGGATACTGCTGAACGAAAAGGGATAGCAGTTTGAAAACTGGAGCGGGCGACGGGACTCGAACCCGCAACCCTTAGCTTGGGAAGCTAATGCGCTACCATTGCGCCACACCCGCTCACGGAAAAGGATGAAGGCGGAAGGATGAAGGATGAAAGAAAAGATCTGATCCAATGCGAAGAGTAATGAAGCGGCTGCCGAGCTGTCAAATGGGTAGCGTCAGGTTACCTCTCGTTCCTAATGCTTGGCCTTTTCGCCTGTTTCCCTGTTCCCCTGTTGCCCCTGTTTCCCTGTTCCCCTGTTCCCCTGTTTCCCTGTTCCCCTGTTCCCCTGTTCCCCTGTTCCCCTGTTTCCCTGTTCCCCTGTTTCCCTGTTCCCCTGTTTCCCCTGTTCCCTTGTGCTGCCTTTGTCCTTCATCCTTCTTCGTACTTTCTTACCACTCCCCTCCACAATCCTTGCGCTTTCAGGATCAATTCAATCGTCTCGCGTACGGCCCCGTAGCCACCGCGACTGCGAGTCACATAATGCGCACAGGAGCGGGTTTCTTCTGCAGCATCGGCGACAGCTACCGCAAATCCAGATCGTCTCATTAGCGGAACGTCGTTTAAATCATCGCCAATAAAGGCCACCTCATTGGAGCTAACGCCAGCGTCAATTAGTACCTCTTCAAAGCTTTTGATCTTGTTTTCACTTCCCTGCCGTATGAACCCCATTCCCAATTCCCGCGCTCGTCGTTCAACTGCCGCCGAGCTTCTGCCAGAAATTATTCCCGACCTTAGTCCCGCCCGATGCAACAACTCGATACCCAGGCCGTCGCGCGCACTAAAACACTTCTGTTCATCCCTGCCATCGAGCAACCAAAGGCGCGCGTCAGTAAGCACGCCGTCGCAGTCCATCAGAAGAAGTTTGATGCGGGAGGCCCGGTTTTCGATCTCAGAACCATTTGCCATATATCATTTCACATTCATCATTTTTCATTTTCATTTACTGCCGTGATGTTTGATTGGATTCAAGTTCGGTTCAATCAGAATCAATCAATCTAACACAAGTGTTAGAGAATAATGACAGATGAAAAATGGCAAATGATATATGGAAAATCTTACCTACAATCACTGACTACGGACCATGGACCACCGACAACGGACCACTATCTAACCTCAAATAGCTCGATTCCTGCCAGCTTCCAACTGTTGCCTGCCCGCGAAAGAACCAAGACCGCAGTTCCCGACTGTTCTCTACCCAACTCTTTTGCGTTAATGCTGACGTCGGCCGCCGCCAGATTCGCTGTTAACATCTCGGTTCGGAAGACGCGAGTTTGCCAGAGCTCCGGCTGAGTACCAACAATTCCGCCCACAAACCTTACCAACTCACCTGGAACTACACGGGCCTCTAATTCCGCTTTTTTGCCTCCAGTGATTGCCTGATCGAGTTGGGCGATGAAGGCGCGCACTGACTCGTCTATTGGTGGGGCACCGTTGCTTGCAGATTCCGCTCTGATTCTTCCGGCACGCGCGGCAAGAGAGGAAGCGTACTCGGCATCAGTGCGGACAGCATCATTGAAGCGCCTGGCAGCTTCAGCGGGCTGGCCTCTCCTCATGGCGATCTCGCCAAGTCCAATACTAGCCCACGCCATCGCCGCGGAAGTGGGCAGCGGTTCATCGAGAGCTGCGCGAAAAAGCTTTTCGGCTTCATCCACTCTGTTCTGGCCCAGTAGAGCGCGAGCTAAAGTCGTTCGTGCTTCAACCGTTTGCGGCGTCGTGACCAATATCTCTTTAGCGACTGCTTCTGCTTTGGCATAGTCCTGCGCCCCAAAGAGGCGCGATGCTTCTGCTAAGGCATCCGGAATATTCCGAATTCGAGGCGCAACGTCGTTCGAATAGTCCAACTGAGGATAGATTTTCTCAGGATCGATCTCGGCACGAATAAGGCGAGCCGTGGTTTGAAATGTGGCCTCGCCAAAATTCTTCCCATTAACAGTTGCCTCCGTCGAGACCTGCTCGCCCCGATCGGATGTGGCCCGAACCATAACTTGCGCATCCGTCGAGCCTAAATTGCGCAACGCAGAAACCCAAACAGCACCTCTTTGCTGCGGCATGCCAATCATCAAATCCATGTCGGTAACCTGGTCCAATTGCTGGTCCAGCAGAGTTTTTATCGGTTCTCCTCCAGCCTGCGCGAGAGTCGCTCGGAAGGCAGCCAGACTAAGTTCACTGGAATTGTCTTTCCCTGACTGCAGTAGATCACGTAGCGTGCTGATGAATCGATCGTGACCGAGTCGCTTATCGATTAGCCGCCAAACCATTGCCCCCTTGTTAGGCACTGAGCTGAAATACGTGTCATCAAGCTGGGTCGTGCGCGCGAGTGGGCCGTCACGTCTGGCAACGCCAGCGTAAGCCAAGCGCTCACGCAGTAGTTCTGCCTGGGACGCCTCGCGTCCAAACTGCTTCTCGATAAAAAGAGTTGCCAGAAACCGCGTAAGGCCATCACGCAACACGCCACCGCCGTCGCTGCGTATTGCTGTCTGACCGCCGATCCAAAGCCGGGCCATCGCCTCCGAAACCAGGAGGACAGAGCCGGCGTCAAGCTTTGGTCTGCGAAACACCGCAGTCTCAACCAGCACTGTGCCGGTGTCGCTGAAACCAGCGCCGCGCCTGACCGCTACCAGCCGTACCGGAACGTCGGGCGGTGCCCCCACCAAGCCGCCGAAGAACACACGCGCGTTGGCAGCAACTCCAATAATCGCCTCCGCCTGCTTTCGTTCCTCAGCCGACATGCCTTTGGGTAGTAGGGCCGTGATTCCCTTACCTTCTCCGGCGCCTTCTACTCGCTCCCACTCCCCCTGCACAAAGAACGGCTGCCCATTTAATGATTGCTCATACACGCCCGCGGCCCTTTCAACCCCGGAGCTGACCACGCCGGCTCCATTTACGGTCAGACGAAAAGGAGCGGTGTCTGCCGCCTTTATTGTGAACGGAGTATTCAGAGCCGGATACCAGAATGAGAGAGGGAGAACCTGCGATTCGATAGGGGAGATTGCCGAAAGGCCCGTGTTGCTCTCCACGGGAAGCGTGTAGTTAATTCTAACGAGCGCACTTGCCCCCGGCGAAACAGGCGACGGAAGGGTAACGGTTACCCTCTGGAGGTTTCCTGTAGACTCAGCGATTGTGCGAAAGAGAGCGTTACTTCCGCTTACCGACACGCCTTTGACAACAGCTTTGGAATTAATCCGAAACGTAGGAGTTGAGCCCGGAGCGCTGCCAACATTCTTGGCAGTAAGCACAGCGACATTGGAAAGGGCGCGTGCTCCTTGCTGAATATCGACTGAGATGTCGAAGTTCGTGATCTGCCAGGCTGCCCGCGCGTCTTCCTGGGCTGACAGGCCTGGCTGAATAGAATAGGCGATTAAGCCAAGAAGGATACTAAGCCAAGCGTTCTTCATATGAGTGAATGTTAACTGCAAGGCGCCGGCCGGAAAAAGCCCCGGGACACTACCAGACAATATTGCAGGCCAGACAGCGCAAATACGATCCACGAAATCACACGAACTTTTTACCAGCAACTCGGTATTATCTCGTGTGATTTCGTGGATCGTCGACCGTTGGAATGATCCCGCAGGGATGAAATACCAACCAAACCGTTCCAAATCTACCCATGGTGAGTCGACTGATTACCCACCAGGTTCTGAATATCGCGCAGCATGTATAGAAGCGGCTGCATTCGTTCGAGCGGCAACGCGTTTGGTCCATCCGACGGCGCGCGCGCTGGACATTCGTGCACCTCCATAAACACCGCGTCAACTCCACAGGCAACGCCGGCCCGGGCAAGGGGTTCGATGTATTCGGATTGGCCGCCCGTTGCATGCCCCAGGCCACCCGGCAACTGCAACGAGTGGGTCACATCAAAAACAATGGGAACACCAAAGTCACGCATGATCGGAAAGGATCGCATGTCTACTACCAGATTGTGATAACCAAAACTCACCCCTCGCTCGGTCAGCATTATTCGATCGCAGCCGGCGGCGCGCGCTTTTTCCACAATATTCCGCGCATCAGAAGGCGCGAGGAACTGTCCTTTCTTTATGTTGAGTGCTCGTCCTGAACGAGCTGACTCCAAAACGAGATCAGTCTGCCGGGACAGAAACGCTGGTATCTGCAAGATGTCGGCTACTTCCGCCACCGCGGCTACTTGCGATACTTCGTGAACATCGGTCAGCACTGGCACTCCGACCTCTTTTTTGACGCGGCGCAGTATGTCCAACCCGGCATCCATCCCCAGGCCACGAAAACTGTTAATCGAAGAACGGTTCGCTTTGTCGAAAGAGGATTTGTAGACAAAATCCAAACCCGCCGCCCGCGCTCGCGCAGTGCACTCACGCGCCATCATCAAAGCATGTTCCTCGGATTCGATGACACAGGGGCCAGCGATAATGGTCAGCCGACCATCTCCAAAAGTGGCATTGCCGGTCTTAAAGGATTTCTGGGGCATGGAAGTCTCTTTGCATTACTAGAAGGGTTTTTTCAATATACGCCCGGCCTTCTTCAAAATCGAACCGACCTTCGTGTCCTTCTTCTTGTTGGCATTTTCTGGCTTCGGTTTCTGCTGCTCCGGTTTAGCGGATGGAACCGGCGAGGGCGATGGCGATGGTTCCAGGGTTGGCGAGGGACTCGCTGCTACTGCCAAGGTTGGAGCAGGCACTGTGCCCCTGGAACGAACCGCAAAAAATGTCGCGCCGACCACTAGAGCCAGCCCGACCAAACCAGCCAACAGAGCCCACGATCTCTTGATTCGCGGATCTGAGCCAAAGGTAACACTAATGCGAGGGAAAGCCGCGGCCGAGGTGGCTCCAGTGTTAGGTGGTTCACTTTCCGGGACCGCGCGTGATCCAGCGTCACTCACTACCGTTAGATCGCTGGCTCCTGGATTCGTCACGGCACGAGACTCGCGTAAACGAGCTAAATCGATTATCAATCTGCCCGATGGTGATTCTGTTCCAATATCCCGCAATTTCTCCAAGTCAGGCGCTGCGACCATCTGTGCATGCTCGAGTCCCAGCCGGTCGGCAATTTGCAACAATTTATGGTGAAATTCCGAGGCATTCTGTGGACGATCTTCCGGTCGCTTTTCAAGTGCATGCAACACTAGTCGGGCCAGCTCCGCAGGAATCGCAGCCGTAATGTCACGAGGATCGCGTGGCAACTCAGCAGAGTGCTTTATGGCGATGGCCAGTGGCGTGGCACCGCTGAACGGCACAGTACCGGTGAGCATCTCGTAGAGAATAACGCCCAGACTGTAAACATCAGCCGCCGGTGTCAACTCAGCCCCGTTGCATTGCTCAGGAGACATGTAGCGGGGGGTGCCAATCATTGCGCCCACTGCGGTCAGCGTTTCCTTATCGCCTTCATCGAACGATTCACTCGCGAGTTTGGCAATTCCGAAATCAAGTACTTTAACCACCGACGGCACGTCCGCTCGTTGCACAATAAAGATGTTGGCCGGCTTCAGATCGCGGTGAATTATGCCCGCCTCGTGTGCAGCAGCGACCGCAGCGGACGCCTGCAACATCATGGAAACTGCGCGCGCAGTCTCCAACGGAGCCTCCCGAGCAAGCACGTCACGCAGAGTTTGTCCCTCCAACAACTCCATCACGATGTAAACGTATCCGTCGGAGGTGTGCCCGAAGTCAGTTACCGTAACAGCATTGGCATGCTGCAGTCTTCCAGTGGCTTTAGCCTCACGGCGAAAACGGGCCTGGGCAGCTTCATCTTCAACAAAGCGCTGGTTGAGAACCTTTACCGCCACGGGTCGGTCAATGAGCAGATGAAGGGCGCGATAAACAGTGCCCATGCCACCCGCTCCCAGACGCGCCTCGATGCGGTACTTGCCATCCAGGGTCTGGCCCAGTAGTGGATCAGCGTGAGTTGCAACTACGGTCGGGTCAGCCTCGAGGGGCGTGTGGTCCTCTGGGCACACTTCGATCCCAGGCATGTAGTTTCTTCCACAGGTGGGACAATGCAACATTAAGAGCTTCAGAGGGAGAGCGAACCTCAAGGGATTATCGCGTAAAACGTTCGGGGATGCACTTGCTGGACCTAATCGGCGCTGCTAACTGTTGCCCGTTCGTGTATTACCAAGTCCGGCTCACTGTTTTTATCCATTGCGGTCTCGTTATGGAGGCGGTTCTCAAAAGCGGCGCGCACGAAGGAGGCAAAAAGCGGATGGGCGCGGAGAGGTTTCGACTTGTATTCAGGATGAAACTGGCAACCTAAGAACCAAGGGTGAGCGTCACGAGAGAGTTCAACAATCTCAACGAACTTTCCGTCCGGTGAGACACCACTGAAGATTAATCCTGCGTCTTCAAGTGTTTCGCGAAACTCCGGATTGAATTCATAGCGGTGCCGATGTCGCTCGCTGATCTCTTCGGCGCCGTCATATACCTGCCTCGCCAAAGAGCCGGCTGCCAGGTTGCAGGGCCAGGCGCCCAGGCGCATTGTGCCTCCCAGCTCATCCACGTCGACGAGATCTCGGAGTTTGAAGATGATTGGATAGGGAGTTTCGAGATTAAACTCGGTCGAATCGGCATCTTTCAGCCCACACACGTTGCGCGCATACTCGATGCAAGCAGTCTGCATCCCCAGGCAGATGCCGAAGTAAGGGGTGCGAGTTTTTCTCGCGTAAGAGATCGCGCGAATCATGCCAGCTACGCCCCGTTTTCCAAAACCACCAGGAACGAGGATCGCATCGAAATCACGTAAACGGGATTCGTAATCATCACCATCCATCAAGTCTTCTGACTCAATCCACTTCACGTCCACACGCAGGTTGTTTGCCACACCACCATGAGTAAGGGCTTCGCGCAAAGATTTATAGGAATCTTCAAGCTCAACGTACTTACCGACAATGGCGATTGAGGTCTGTCCTCCGGAAGGCTCGCGTATGGTGGCGACGAGCTTGCGCCACTCGCTCAGATCCGAATGCGACGCGCGCACGCCAAAACCCAGCTGCGCGACAATTAGCTCATCCAATCCCTGTTCATGAAAAGCCAGCGGCACGTCATAAATCGTGTCTACGTCCTGAGCGCTTATTACCGCTGATTCTTTCACGTTGCAGAACAAGGCAATCTTGGATCGGAGATCGCGCGAAAGCGGCCGCTCCGAACGACAGAGCAATATGTCAGGGGCGATACCAATTTCCCTCAGATCGCGCACAGAATGCTGGGTGGGTTTAGTTTTCAGCTCGCCCGCTGCGGCAATAAAAGGAACGAGTGTGACATGAATAAAGAGTGCATTGCCGGGCCCCTCTTCATTTCCCATCTGCCGGATCGCCTCAAGAAAGGGTAGCGACTCAATATCACCAACGGTGCCGCCAATCTCAACAATCACAACATCAGGATTATCGTCTTCCGCCACCGCGCGAACAGCTTCCTTGATCTCGTTTGTGACGTGTGGGATCACCTGAATAGTTTTACCCAGGTAATCGCCCCGCCGCTCCTTTTCAATCACCGAAAGATAGATGCGGCCCGTGGTCCAGTTATTAGCCTGGGACAGATGCGCATGAGTGAATCGCTCGTAGTGACCCAGATCCAAGTCAGTTTCCGCGCCATCATCTGTGACGAACACTTCACCATGTTGAAATGGCGACATCGTTCCCGGGTCAACGTTTATGTAAGGGTCGAGTTTTATGAGAGCAACTCGCAAACCGCGCGCCTCGAGTAGACAACCGATCGACGACGACGCCAGACCTTTTCCCAAACTCGAAACCACCCCACCAGTAACGAAGATGTATTTGGGCATCACCAGTCCTTTCACTTTGCTAAGTTCTTCGATCCGCATCTGCTAGATTGCCTTCTGCATCACCGGCCTCTGGGCCATCACCCGATTCCTGTTGGCCGTCGTAGTACCCTTGCTTAAAGTCTTCCTGAACTTCCATCGCCTTACCAGCAGCCGGATCCAGAAGGCAATCTAGCACGGTTAATCCCGCACTCAACAGGCTGGGGACTTCGTGTGCTCTTTTCTCAAATTCCTCCGGAGTAACTTCGTAGGGCCTGGTCAATCGGGCCAGCCCAAACAAAGCACATACCAGAACAAATGCCACAATGCCGAGGCCTATGATGTCGTTAAGCATTTACTTCGAAATCGGAATTGGCGTACTAGTGTCGAGACCCATCTCTTCAACGATACTACGTACTCGTGCTAAGTCCTCACTCGTGTCCACGCCAATCGAACGCGTGCTTGCCTTGATAGCCTTAATCCTTACATTATGTTCGAGGGCCCGCAACTGCTCCAGTGATTCCTCGCATTCCAGTTCAGACGGTGACCACTGGCTGAACTGGAGCAGCACATCACGACGGTAAACGTAAAGGCCGGTATGTTTCTTAAACCGCCTGAGCAAGTCGGGTTCGCGTGTGAGCGCTGCACTGATATCACCGTGTTTTCGCACGGCGTCGCGAGGATAGGGTACAGGCAGACGAGAAAAGTAGATTGCTGTCTTCTTATTGTCTACCACAACCTTGACTATGTCTGGGCTAAGCACCTCTTCTGCGGTTTCCATTGGTTCCCATGTCGTAACGATCCCGACGTCAGGATCCTGCATCAACGCTTCAACTGCTCGCTCTATCGTTTCAGGGGCAATCAAGGGCTCATCGCCCTGAACGTTGACAATAATCTCAGCATCATCCATTTGCTCTACTACTTCTGCCAGACGATCTGTCCCGGTCCGATGATCGCCACGCGTCATGATTGCTTCATATCCGGTGGCGGAAACCACCCCAAAGATGCGGCGATCGTCAGTTGCAACAATCACTCGCGAGACATTACGAGCCGCGAGAACACGTTCTACGACGCGGCAGATCATGGGTGTTCCTGCTATGTCCAGCAGGGCTTTTCCAGGCAAACGAGTAGAATCAAAACGCGCCGGAATGATAGCTATTGCGGTTGATGGGAGTACTGTTTGGTGGTCAATACCCGTTTGTTTCACGGGATAACAGATTAACTTGCGCCGCAGTGGAGTGTCAATCAGTGGCAAATGTTGGTTGGCGTCCTGGATGAGACAGCTCAACTCCTTGGAGACAAGTATGCTGAATGTCAGAGTCGTAACTAGAGTAAGGTAAAGGGAGCACCTACTCGAGGAGAAACGACAATGACAGCAACAGA
>Ga0209341_10004141_pt1 | contig 13413 bp, 11 predicted proteins | sample RifCSP13_2_FD_184020 | JGI IMG/M metagenome (GOLD analysis project Ga0209341, IMG submission 184020) | Soil microbial communities from Rifle, Colorado - Rifle CSP2_sed 13_2 (SPAdes) (version 2) | ecosystem: Environmental > Terrestrial > Deep subsurface > Rock core/Sediment | place: Rifle...
GTCGGTAGGTGCTCCGGGTGTTCCCCGTGAGGGACGCCAGGTATGCATCCCAATCCTCGGGGAGGTCGACCGATGCGAACGGGACTCCGGGCAGGGAGCGTGAGTCCACGAGCCCGTCGCCCAGGATCCCCGAGGCCGCCCGGCGGGTCGGCGAAGAGGCCGGCATGTATCCGAGGTCCCATCGGCCTAGGGGCCACCTCGACGCGACGTGGGCGAGGATCGCCTCCACGGCGGGCCCGTCCGGCGGGGCGGCGAACACTTGGCCCCGCAGGATGTCACCCGGGTAGCCGATGTTGTTCCCGATGAACCGGAGCGTGGGGACGGTCATCGGGCCCAGCCGGTCGCGGACCCGCATGAACGGCGCGTACCCCACGAGGCTCCCGGACCCGTCCCACGCGACCACGGTCCGGCCCGATCCCGGCTCGCTCAGGTGTCGCATCCAGAGGTCCAGGTGCGACGGCTCGTGGAACGGGGTCCAGTCGGGCACGCGCGGCCGGAAGGTCTCCAGGGCGGACGAGAGGGCGTCCCGTCGCCCATCTGGCCCAATCTCCTCGATCGAGAGATCAGTCACGCACCTCAGCGGCCCCGCTGGGCCCCGCACCGCGGTGGTCCGGACGGCCTGCGGACGGCCTGCGGCTCGCCCCGCTCGGACGTCGTCACCCGTCCAGTCCTCTGATCGTGCCCGACCGCTCGGTACCGGGACCCAAGTCTTGCGGCACGACGGCAGGAAGCGGGTTAAGAACTGCGCACCGGATGTACTCATTTCCATCACATCCCCGTTCCTCGTTTCGCGGATGAACGACTTGGAGATCGCCTTCGGAGGTGAGGACGTCGATCCTCGTCCTTCCGTCCCGCTGCCTCGCCAACCCCCCTCGCGTCGACGCAGGGTCCCGACCAGCCGCGGAGCTCGCGGCAGGCGACGCGGTGTGGCGGGTCCCCGCACTCGTGCCGGCGCGTCGTGCCGATTTGCAACGACGTTACCCGATGACGATTCGCGCCCGCGCGTCCGTCTCGAGGCAACACGACGTGCGGTTCGGCGAGCCCCGCTGGAGCGTTGTCATCCATGGAACGCCGCCATGTCGTCCGTGGATCATGCTAGCGGTGGACGAAGTGGCTTTGATTCGTGATTGTGAGACGTGTAATCAACTCCAAAAATTACGTTCGATAAAAGCACCATAAACCGGATATCCGCCGGACCCCGGTCGCCAGCCGACCCCGCATGCAACGACACACTTCTCGCCATGGAATCCTCCGGCGCAGGCCCGCTGTGGCGGCTCGACCCGCGAGGGGGACGGCCGCGCAGAAGTGTCTCGGGATCCTCGCGGCGGTCCTGCTCGCGGTTCCTCTCGGCTCGTACGCCGCGAACGAGTTGCTCGGAGGCGAGGTGGACCTCGCCCCGTCCGTCGCGGCGATCTCGATCCAAGTGATCCGGTCTGGGCCGACCGAGGCGAACGTGATCGGGCTCACGGACGGCGTGGGCCTGCCGATCGACGTGCTCGTGAACGGGCAGGTCGTGCGGAGCGGACTCGTCACATGGCTCGGCGAGTACTGGTTCCTCGGCGTGCCCGTGACGGACGGCGCGACGGTGAAGACCCGGATCGCGTTGCTCGAATCCCCGACCGTCGTGGTGCCCGCGCACATCCCCGTGGCCCTCCCGCCATCCGGGTTCATCTACGCCCTCGGGACCCAGCTCATGCGGGATGTCACGGAGATCGACCTGTTCGGAGTGAACGAGGCGACCGCGTTCTCGTACGCCCTGCAGGCCTGGGGCTACAACCGGGCCCAGGACGCGGGGAAGAACCAGCTGTTCCCGTCGGGCCCCGACACCCAGATCCCCGGGGTCGTGACGGTCGACGACCTGTGGCGCGAGTACTTCCGGTATTTCCTCCACTACCAGCAGAGCACGGACCCGGGCAGCCCCGCGCCGAACCTCCTCCGGATCTGGATCGTGGACCTGAACTGGGGCGACTTCGCGTACGACCTGTGGGAGTCCCAGCGGGCGACGTTCTACGCGATCTTCGACCGGATGCTCTACTGGGCGGACCGCGCGGGCGTGTACATCGTTCCCGTGATCGGCCAGAACATCGTCGGGGCGGCCGACAACACGTATTACGTGCGCTCGAGCCCGAACTACGCGCGGCACCTCGCGTTCGCCCGGGACCTCCTCGGCCGGTACGACGCGGACCCGGCGATCGCGATGTGGGACCTGTGGAACGAGGCGGACGTCCTGAACGATGCGTACTGGGCCTCCGTCGGGGGCATCACCGGCTACCGCGCGTGGCTCACGGGCCTCGTGGCGGACCTGCGGCCGTACAGCGACAACCACCTCTTCACGGTCGGCTCCGCCCAGTGGCCGGACCTCCCGGGCCTCCCGACGGTGTTCGGGTGGCAGAAGCACTTCCTCTTCAACGACATCCCGGGCCTCGATGTGTCCCACGAACACGCGTACTTCGGGGTCGAGGACCAGTACCTCGTCGACTGGCGGGCCGGGATGTCGTAGGCCCTCGGCCGTCCGTACTTCGTGGGGGAGATCGGGTACAACGGGCAGCGCCTGAACCCCCTCGGATACGGGTACTGGCCCTGGTTCTCCCGGCAGTGGCGCGCCGCGGACGCGGGCCCGCTGGCCACGATGGTCTTCGTGAACAACGGGAAGGGCGCGTACGCGGACTACCCGTACCTGGGAAGCCTGCCCGCGTACCCGCCAGAGGATTCCCCGCCGCCGCCTCCGCCGCCGCCCACCCCGTTGGACGTCCCGGTGGGCGCGTGGCGTGGCCGGTACTTCGACAACGAGGACTTCACGAACCTGAAGCTGGAACGCCTGGACAGCGCGATCGACTTCCCCTGGGGGATGGGGAGCCCGGACGGCCTGATCGCGGCGGACACGTTCAGCGCCCGGTGGGACGGGTACTGGGACTTCCCGCAGGACGGGATCTACCGGTTCACGATGACGACGGACGACGGGTTGCGCGTGTGGGCGGACAACGGGTCCGTCCTGGACTCCTGGATCGTCCAGCCTCCGACCACGTACGTGCGGGACATCGAGGTCTCCGCGGGACGCGCCTACGTCGAGGTGGACTACTTCGAACGGACCGGCGAGGCGATCAGCCGGGTCGCGTGGTCGTACCTGGCGCCTCCGCCCCCGCCGCCGCCCCCGGCGAACATCCCGCCCGACGCCGTGTTCGCGTACTCGCCCGCGAGCCCGCAGGTCGGCGAGGACGTCCGGTTCGACGCGTCCGCGTCGACGGACGACCGGGGGATCGTCGAGTACGCGTGGACCTTCGGGGACGGACAGACGGGCACGGGGCAGATCGTCAGCCGGGCGTACGCCTCGAGCGGCGCGTACGACGTCTCGCTGACCGTCCGGGATGCGGACGGCGCGAGCGACACGATGATCCGGTCCGTCGATGTGCTCCCAGTGAGCGACCCGGGGCCCAACGGGCCCCCGCAAGCCGGGTTCGTCTACGCGCCCACGGCGCCCGTTGCAGGGGAGGTCGTCCGGTTCGATGCGTCCCAGTCCACGGACGACGTGGGCGTCATCGGGTACGCGTGGGACTTCGGGGACGGCGGGACGAGCGCGGGCCAGGTCGTGACCCATGCGTACCCGGCCGCGGGCACGTACAACGTGACGTTGACGGTCCGGGACACGGACGGGGCCGAGGGCACGGCGCGCGCCTCCGTCCGGGTGGACCCGCTGCCGGCCCCCGGGGTGAACGCACCGCCCGTCGCGGCATTCGAGGCCTCGCCTTCTCCCGGCCTGGAGGGCGCGACGATCCTCTTCGACGCGTCCGCCTCGACGGACGACGAGGGGATCGTCCGGTACCACTGGAACTTCGGGGACGGGCAGACGAGCGAGGGTCAGGTCGTCACGCACGTGTACTCGGACCACGGCTGGTTCACGGTGTCCCTCACGGTCCAGGACGCCGACGGCGCGACGGACGCCGAGGTCATGAGCCTGCGGATCTTCCCCGTGACGGCCAAGCCGAAGGTCTTGTCCGCGTCCTGGAACCCGGATCGGTCCCAGCTCGATGTGACGTTCTCCCAGGCCATGAACCGCACCTCCGTCTCGGAGAACCTTCGGATCGACCCGGCCGCCGTGCACGTGGTGGATTGGGCGAACGACAGCCACCTCCTCCTGACCCTGAACGGGCTCGCGGGCGGCGGCCTCACGTACCTCTTCACGATCCTGTCCGGGGCGACGGACCTCGACGGGAATCCGATGCTCGAGACGTACACGTTCGAGTTCGTGCCGGCGGGCGCCCCGGCCCCCTCGTCTCCTTGGCCCCTGGCCTTCGAGCTGCCGTTCTTGAGCCTGGCCGCCGCGCTCGTCACGGGCTTCCTCGGGGCGGTGGTCCTCTTGCGCCGCGACCGGTCCAGGTCGCGGGACGCCCTGGAGGTCCTCCTGGGCCAAGTCGATCCCGCGTCGAGCCGGAAGTGACGCGGCCCGGGCTCGGGGAACCCGCGTGGCGCCACCATCTCGGCTGTTAAGCCTTTCGGTTGCACCTGTGTTGCGTTCCACGCGGGTCCGCCCCTGCCCTTCATGGCCCCCGCCGCCCGGTCGGACTCCGTGCGGACGGGCTTCGCGGAGCGGCCCGCGGACCTCTGGGTCGTGGCGGCCCTCGCGACCGGGCTCATGCCACTCGGAGTCCTCGGGATCGGCGGGATCGCGGGGATCGCGGTGGGCGTCCTCGTCGTCCTCGTCCTTCCCGGCTACGCGGTCGTCGCGGCCCTCTTCCCCGCGGACGGCGAGATCCGCTGGATCCAGCGGCTCATCCTGAGCATCGTGATGAGCCTCGCGCTCGTGCCCCTCGCGGGCCTCGTGACCGCTTCCCTCCCGGGCGGATTCCGCGTGGAGGCGGCCCTCGGACTCCTCGGCGTCGGCACGGTCGGAGCCTGCGGGATCGCCCTCGCGCGTCGGCGTCGGCTGCCCGCGGACCGCAGGCTGCGCTTCGCTCTCGACGTGCTGCCCCCGAGGCCTGCGGGCGCGACGGGGACCGACCGAGCCCTCGCCCTGCTCCTAGGGGTCGCCGTCGTGGCCGCGACCGCGTCGTTCACCATGTCGACCCTCGCGCCGCCGCTCGGTTTCACGGAGTTCTACCTCCTCAACGGCGCGGGCGGGCGGGGCCCTTACCCGACGAACCTGAGCGTCGGGGAGGAGGGCCTCGTGATCCTCGTCGTCGTGAACCGCGAGTCGCGCGATGTGAACTACACGATCAGCATCTTCACCGCGACCCTCGCGGGCACCTTCAACGCGACGTCGGGCCGGAACGAGACCGTCGAGGTCCCGTTCGCCGCGACGACGAACATCCCGGTCGCCCTCCAGGCCGGATCCGAGACGCGGTTCCCGTACCGCTTCACCATGAACGAGACGGGGGAGTACGCGGTCCGGTTCCTCCTGTACGACGACCCGGGGGCCACGGAGGCGTACCGGGGACTCCGGCTCGTCGTCCGCGTCACGTAGCCGGGTCGGTCTCGACCGTGAGGCGGACCGGGACCCGTCCCGGCTCGGGTCGGATCGCTGCGACCGCGGCGTCCAGGATCTCCTCGAGCCCCTCGCCGCGGAGCGCGGAGACGCGCGGGTGCCCGGCCGTCCCGCCCGGGAGGTCCGCCTTGTTCTCCGCGACGACGGTCGGCACGTCCGGGAACGCGGCTCGCACGGAGTCCAGGAGCCGCTCCTGCGCGTCGAGCGGGTATCCGCACGTCCCGGTCGGGTCGAGGAGGAACAGGATCGCGTCGGCCACGTGGGCCAGGGCCGCGATCGCCTGCCTCTCGATCCGGTTCCGGTCCTCCATGGGCCGGTCCAAGAGGCCCGGGGTGTCGAGGATCTGATACCGCGTGACGCCGCGCTCGAAATGCCCGACCGTGACCCCCTGGGTCGTGAACGGGTACTCCGCGACGCGCGGCGTGCCCGTCGAGACGGCGCGGACGAACGCGCTCTTCCCCACGTTCGGGTATCCCGCGACGACGATGGTCCGCACTTCGGGGTCGATCGTCGGGAGCCGTCGCAACGCGCGCCGGGCCGCCTCGAGGGCGTCGAGGTCCTCCCCGACCTGCTTCACGATGGACGCGAGGCGCCCGAACGCCTCCCGTCGGAGCGGGGACAAGTCCTTCGTCGCGGCCTTCCCGATCCGCCGCACGTAGTCGCGCGTGACCCTCCCGCTCTGGTCCGCGGCCCAGTCCGCGGCCCCGAGGTGCTTTTTGAGCCGGCCCACGTCGAGGAGGATGTCCGCGATCTCCCGGTAGAACGGCGGGAGCCGGTCCAGGCTCGGGAACCCCTTCACGGTCGCGCGGAGGGACGCCTCGATCGTCTGCCCCGCGATCTGCACGCGCGCGACCGTAAGGTTCCGGGTGCGCGTGGCCCGATCGACGCCCTTGGACGTCGCCTTGCTCGCGCGGCGGAACGCCTTGTCGATCAGGCCGTCCGCGCCGAGGACGGTCCGGAGCTCGAGCACGCGCGTCCCAAGGGGGCGCCCCGGATAAGGATGCCGCTCACGCGGGACTCAGGAGGTCCACTCCGACGCGGAACAGGACGACGAGGATCGCGACCCGGTTCAGGGCCGCGAGGAAGTTCGCGATCAGGTACATGTCCCGTCGGAGGGCCCGGCCCTGCTCGTTGAACAGGGAGTACAGGTACAGCGGGATCGTGTCGCTCATGAGGGGCACGCTCAGGAGGATGTACAGACCCGTGTAGCCCGTCTTGCTGACGAACGCCTCGGCCTTGTTCACGACCGTCTCCGCGAACTTGAATCGCTTGGACCAGAACCGGATCGTCCCCTCGACCCGCACGCCGAGGACGAAGATGAGCCACGCGCCGAACGTCTTTCCGACCGCGAGGGCGATCGTGATCCCCGCGAGGTAGCCCCACCGCCCGTCGATGAGGGGGAAGATGAGGGCCACCTCGATCGGGATGGGCAGGACGATCGCGACCGCGACCGCGTACGCGAACACGAGGAGCACGTACACGAGGGGATCGTTGTACGCGGCCTGGAGGAATCCGAGCAGGGACTCGATGACGTCGACCACGGGGGCCAAGCGTCCATCCGGGACGCCCTATAAAAACGAGCCGAACTCAGTGTCCGGCGCTGGGAACGGGCGCCGGCGGGAGGGGATGGAGCTTCCCGTCCCGGGTCAGGAGGACGACCCGGCTGTCCTCCCGCTCCGCGGCGATCCCGTACCCGGTCCGCTCCGCGAGGCGCTCCGCGAACGCGCGGATCGACGCGTGGCTCGGCACGTGGTCCGCCCGCATCCGAAGGCGGGACTCGCCCACGAACGAGTAGCCCTTGCACTCGATGAACATGGGGGCCCCGAGCCCGTCGAGCTCCGCGTACTCGTCCTCCCAGCCCAGGTTCCACCCTTCCACGAGGGTGTGACGGATCACGGTGCGCGTGTCGAGGCGCGGGAGGAGGGCCAGGGTCTCCTTCACCTTGCGGAACGCGGCGTCCGACTTCGCGGCCATGAGCCTCTCGTACACGGCCTCGTTCGGGGCCGCGACGGTCACGTACAACTGGGTCGGGAGTCGGCCCTCGGAGGCCATCCGCCGGAGGGCCGCGGGCGTCGTTCCGTTCGTCACGAGGAACGTGGACATCCCGCGTCGCCTGAACTCGTCGATCATCTCCCCCAGGCGCTTGTAGAGGGTCGGCTCTCCCGTGAGGCTGATCGCGACGTTCGTCGGGTGCCATGCCTCGAGGAACCGCTCCCGGGTCACGTTCGGATTCCCCTTGAAGCCGGTCAGGAGGAGGCGCTGGGACGCGATGGACTCGTCCACGATGAACCCGGGGTCGTCGGCTTCGAGGAGGCTGTCGGATCCCCACTCCTGGGTGCGCCAGCAGAACTGGCAGGCCAAGTTGCACGCGTCGACCGTGGGGGTCATCTGGAGGCAGCGGTGGCTCTCGATCCCGTAGAACGTCTGCTTGTAGCAGCCGACGTCCCGTGTGAGGGCGGACTTCGTCCAGTGGCACAGCTTCACGCCGCTGTGCTCCCCGACGATCCGGTAGCCTTGCCGCTCGAGGACCTCCTTCTTGCCCTCGTCCATCGGCGACGCAAGCGGCGGGTCGCTTAAAGGGTTTTCGCGGGGGCCCGAAGGGCGAGCAGGTCCACGTCCCCGGGGGCGAGGCGCGCCACCCGGAACGCGTCGTCCTTCGCGACGACCGCGTCGAGGTGGCTCAGGTCCAGCGCGAACTCGAGGTCGTGGACCTTCATCCGACGGTCACGAAGGGCGTGGGTCCCCGCGACGTTCGTCCGCAGGATCGCATCGATGGACCGCCTCTCAACGCCTCCGATCCCGCGGAAGATCCACCACGGGTCGAAGTGGGCGAGCCGCGCGAACCCCTCCACGGGGAGGGACTCGATGGGCCGGAGGTCGTCCTCGGCCGCGTCCGCGCGGATCTCGCCGCCTCGGAGGACCGCGCGGGAAGCGAGGATCTGTGGCCGGCCCCCGAGGACATCGAGGACAATGAAGGGGACGGCCCAGTCCGCGCCCACGAAGGGGAACGCGTACTTCGTTGCGAGCTGCACGTCGCGGAGCGCGACGCGTCGGCCCACGAGGCCCCGCTGGGTGGGCCGGCCCTCACCCGGCATCCGAGTCCTCGTCGAATCCCGCGAGGCCCGCCGGGCGATCCTCCCGCGGCCCCGCCCCCTTCCGTTTCGCAGCGCTCTCGAGGAGATGCTTCACCGCGTGACTGTCCTCCTTCTCCTCGAGGAGGTACGCGGCCTCCTTCTCGTCGAAGCCCAGGAGGGCCGTCGTCTCGACGCGGAAGTCCGCGTCCGAGACGAACAGGGCTTTGAAGTCGGGCAGGAGGTCCGTGAGGACGAGGGTCACGGACGCGTGGAGGTGTCGGCCGAGCTTCTTCGCGACCCCGGTCCGCGCGGCCCGGAGGGAACGGGAGCGGGACATCTGCGCGAGGTAGAGCGGGAACTGGAGCTGGCCTCCCGCGAAGCGGCGCTTCCGGGCCACCGCGACGCCCGCGGACATCGCGTCCGTCGCGTACGACCAGAGGCCGTACGCCCGCTCCCGGCGGGCCCTCCCCAGGAAGATGTCCGCCCTCGCGAGCCGCTCGTACCCTCGCGCCCGGTCCTCCGGGTCCGGGTACTCGTACGGCAGGTTGTGGTCGATCCAGAGGACGATGTCCTCGGGCTGTTCGTCGAGGTCCCTCAAGGCGTCCCGGGCGCGCTTCGCGTCCCCGGAACGGAAGATCTCCTGGAGGGCCGCGAAGATCGTCGACGGGCGGTCCCGGTACCCGAGGACGGACGTCTCCTGGCCGCGCAGCACGGTCTTGCCGAGCGCGATGGACTCGAGGTCGTTCAGCGCGGACCGGAGGTCTCCCGCGGACCGGTCCGCGACGAACTCGAGGACCTCGTCCGCGATGTCGATCCCCTCCTTGGAGGCAACGTTGCGCAGCACATTTTTGATGGCGGACGCGTTAACAGATTGAAATTTCACGGCCCGAGTGAGTCTCTTGAGGGTCGAGGACCGGCTCGTGAGGGCGTACGCGTCGTTCACGATGAGGACGACGGGATGGCGGGTCTCCTGGACCATCGCCGCGACCGCGGCGACCCCGCCCTGGTCCTGTCGCCCGAAGATGTGGTCCGCCTCGTCGAGCACGATGAGCTTCCGGCCCCCTTCCGCCGCGCGGCGGAACTCCCCCGTGGCGTCGAACGTCTGGAGGACGGCGCCCCGGCCCGCGACCTTCCGGATGGCCTCCGCGTTCCGCGAGTCGGAAGCGTTCATCTCGATCGGGGTCCAGCCGAACTCCGCCGCGAGGGCGAGGGCCGCGCTCGTCTTCCCGACGCCGGGATCCCCCTGGAGGATCACGGCCCTCTTGTCCGGGATCCCACGGGACCAGGACTGGGCCCACTTCCGGAGCTCCGCGATCGCGGTCGGGTTCCCGACGACCTCCTGGAGCGTCACTGGCCGGTACTTCTCGGCCCAGTTCGTCATCCGGGGCCGTGGAACGCGGTCGGGGCGGATAACCCTATCACAGAGGAGGCCGGAACAGGTGGTTCACGTGCTTCGTTGAATTTGTTTAGCTGTAACCGAACAGATTAGAAAAGGATAGGTGAGACGTAGACCCAACTCGTCGTGCTCATTTTTGTGCATTCGGGGGGCCCGCCTCGTACAGGTCGCACAGCTCCCGGAGGAACTCGTCGTACGTCCGCCGGAACTTCAGTTTGTACAGTCGATCGCGCGTATCTGTCGTGACTTGGATCGTCGTGATGTCCTTGCTAGGTTTTGTCATGCTGGATTCTCGGGACCATAGTTCTATATCTGATTATAATGCTATGTTCATCAATATCACTGTAGATTGTCAACTCGATTCCTGGAGGGGCTCATTGTCCCTCGGTAGACCGACCGAGAATGGAAGTGCAAGTGGTTGGCGTACTGAAGTCGACGGCGATGGGGAACGCGGGTAGCGTCGCCCGGATTCATGATGGAGTTACAGGCGCGACGGAGGACCCGAAACCCCTCTCGCCTCGAAGAATTTTCATTGACACATCGGCGGAGTGACTCTTCCTGGTCAACCGGGTACCGCCGCCCTTGATGAGATCGAACTCGAGTCGGTTCGGCCCCTTCGATTTGGTTCCACCCGCAACAGGCGCAGTGACGTTCACGACCTGACAGTAGTCTGAGCGCGCGGACTCGACGCCTTCTGCGAGCGCGACGACTCCATTCGCGAGCTTTGTCTGGATGGGCCTTCCATCGCTTCGCCGCCTCACGCGCTTTGCCGGATGAGCCCTGCGCCACTGTCTCGCAGCCTCGTTCGACTTCCACGGCATGCTCATACCACGGTGAAAGCGAAATTATGCCCAGTTGTGAGGGGTGGGCGAATCTAACCCCGCACCAGCACAGACTCTTCGAGGTGACGCCGCGGATTCCGTCGTCACGCCACATAGTCCTCGAGTCGCAGCTGTGGCGTCTCGTCGCGCCTCTGGTCCGGACGTCGGATCCGCCGCTGCATCTCGTTCTGCACCCGGTTGAACGTGTCGATCTCGATGAGGGGCGCGTGCTTCCCGCGGCGGACGTCCCCGTTCGACCGCGTGAGCCCGCAGTACACGGGGTTGCTCAGGATGTTCGCGATCGTCTGGCTCGCCCAGGTCCGTCCCGTCTTCGTCCGGTATCCGTCTCGGTTGAGCTCCTGGCAGATCTTCGCGATCCCTTTCCCCTCGAGGTACCGCCGGAAGATGAGGGCGACGACGCGCGCCTCCTCCGGCTTCACCTGGAGGGCGCCCTCGATGTACTCGTACCCGTACGGGCTCGCGTACACGAGGAACGAGTTCGCTTTGCGCGTTGCGCCGTTGAGCGCCTCCGCGCTCTGCACGCCCCGGGCCCTCCGGAGGACCTCGCGCTCGTTGAGCCCCCGCTCCGCACACAGCTTGCGCAGGGCCTCGTCCTCGGACTCCGTCCGGTACTGCTGGAGCATCTCCCGGACCGAGCCGAATCGCATGAACACCTCCCAGAAGAGGAGCGGATCGCTGGGCGCGGAATCCGCGCAGTGTCGGCACAGGACGACTTTCTGCGTGCGCTGGGTTGGATCCCCGCGTGGGTCCGCGTCGACCTCCCGGTACGTGAGCGCTTTCGTCCCCCAGCACCGCACGCATCGGCCGTCCACGGTCACGCCTCCAGGGCGAGCGGCCCCTCGCTCGCCCGTTCCGGGATCGCGCGGGATCGGAGGAGGGTCTGCGCCTCGTTGAACGCGTCGACGCTCACGATGCCCTCGTGTTCCCCGCGGCGCAGGACGCCGTCCCACCGGAGGTATCCCGCGTAGATCGGGTTGTGCAGGATCCGATACGCCTTGAGGACCGTCCACCGGGTACGGCGCTTCGTGAGCAGCCCGCGTCCGTTCAGACTTTCCGCGATTTCGGCGAGGGTCTCGCCCTCAAGGCAGCAGTCGAAGATCGCGCGCACGACGTCCGCCTCGGTCGGATCCACATGGAGACGACCTTCCGAGACGCGGTACCCGAGCGGCGCGTGGAACCCCAGGATCCCGGGTCCCGTCTTCGCCTTCTGGGCCATCCCCATGTACACGCGCTCGCCGATCTGCTCCGATTCGAGCTGCGCGATCCGCTGGATGATGTCCATCACGAAGCGGCCCATCGCGGTCGACGTGTCGAGGGACTCCGTCGCGGAGACGAAGTCCTTCTCCCACGCGAGGAGGTCGTCCATCATCTCCATGAAGTGGCGCGAGTTCCGGTGGATCCGGTCCATCTTGATCACGAGGATCGTGTCCCAGCGGTCCCGCTCCTCGAGCATCCGCTGGTACGCGGGGCGCTTCGTGTCGCGTCCCGAGTAGCCGTCGTCCACGTACGTTGCGCCGATCGCCCAGTCCCGCGCGCGGCAGTACGCCTGGAGGCGGTCGAGCTGCGCGTCCAGGGAGAACCCTTCCTTGGCCTGGTCCTCGGTCGATACCCTGGTGTAAAGAGCGACCCGGACCACTAGTGCACCCATCCCGGCCCCGCGCGAATGAGCGCGAGGGTAAAAAAGCGTGCCGGTGCGTGCGCACACGTGGGCTCGCGACGCGCGCAATCAGGATGGAGGTCTGCATTCGCGGCGTTTATTTTTATCCTCGTGATGATATAGTTATCGAGCGACCGCGACTGACCGCGGACGGCGTTCCTCGGCCATCCATGCTACGAAGTAGCACGGAATTCGTCATTTCCGTGTTTTCGTTAATATTTTACTTGATATCAATTTCATCGACTTTTGTATATGTGTATACGATACACATCCGATTGGAATATATGTGCCGATGCGAATATTATCGCTTCTTCTTGTCCCTGATCTTCGCGAGGACATCGGACGCATGATCCATGCGGACCCGACGGTCTTTCACGAGGACCTCCGCGACCCGGTCGATCTCCTCGCCGACGGCGCCGACCGTCGCGGCGATGTTTCGCGCATGGAGGGACATGTGGCCCCGCTGGATCCCCTCCGTCGCGAGGGCCCGGAGGGCCGCGAAGTTCTGCGCAAGCCCTACGGACGCGATGATCTCCGCGAGCTCTTGGGCCGACTTGACCCCGAGGAGGCGCACGTTCGCCTTCGCCGTCGGATGGACCGCGGTCGCGCCACCCACGAGGCCCACCGCGAGCGGGAGCTCGATCGTCCCGACGAGGTCGCCCTCCCCATTCTTCTCCCACGTCGTGAGGGACCGGTATCCGCTCGACTTCGTCGCGGCATAGGCGTGGGCCCCCGCCTCGATGGCCCGCCAGTCGTTCCCGGTCGCCAGCACGACTGCGTCGATCCCGTTCATGATTCCCTTGTTGTGGGTCGCGCACCGGAACGGGTCCGCGTCCGCGAACGCGTATGCGTCCACGATCCCGTCCACGACCTTCTCGCCCGGCACCGTGTCCGTGCCGATGAGGTCCTTCGAGAACACGGCGCGGGCGCGCGCGAGCCGGCGCACCGCGAGGTTCGAGACGATC
>Ga0209341_10004143_pt1 | contig 13408 bp, 12 predicted proteins | sample RifCSP13_2_FD_184020 | JGI IMG/M metagenome (GOLD analysis project Ga0209341, IMG submission 184020) | Soil microbial communities from Rifle, Colorado - Rifle CSP2_sed 13_2 (SPAdes) (version 2) | ecosystem: Environmental > Terrestrial > Deep subsurface > Rock core/Sediment | place: Rifle...
GACTTCGGCGAGGGCCCGCCGGAACTCGTCGATGAGGGGGCCCTTCATCTTCTCGACGACCTTGCCCAGCGCGGCATCGAAGCCGAGGCCGGCGCGGACGGAGATCGTGAGGAGGTCGAGGGCGTCAGGGATCTGGAGCAGGATCGCCTTCTGGCGCTTCTTCACCCGCCCGCTCAGCCAGAACTCCGGGAGGATGTAGCCGATCCCGAGGCCCAGGGCGCCGATGGCGATGCCGGTCAGGATCTGGCCCTGGAGCAGGCCGAACAGGATGAACATGATCGCGGCCACGACGACTGCCACGATGGCCTTGATGCCGAGCCAGTCGGCGGTCCGCATGTCGCCCGGGTTGCCGGCGAGCGCGAGCCGCTTCTCGGTCCGCTCGGAGAAGTTCGACGAGGTGATCCGGGCCACGCTGCCCGAGAAGCGGGCGGCGAGCGGCTTGATCGTCCGGTCGAAGAAGGGCTGCTGGAGCTCGAGCTCCTCGAGGTTCTTGGCGGTCATCGACCCGAGCTGGGTCAGGCGGGCCTGGACCGGGTCGACCGGCGCGCTGCCGGCCAGCCCGAAGGCGATGAGGATGACGGCCGCCGCCGCGACGGCGGCGACGATGATGGGCAGGAGGGGCATCGTCCTAGACCTCGATGTCGACGATGCGCTGGATGAAGAAGAACCCGATCATCATCATCAGCACGCCGAAGCCGAGGATGATGATCCCGGCCGGCAGGCCGCCGATGTTGACCTTCGGATCCCACATCGGGTCGAAGAAGCTGGGCGCGGCGAGGAAGATGAACCCCGCCAGGCCGAAGGGCAGCAGGCCCACGACGTAGCCCGACAGGCGCTGCTGCGCCGTCAGGGTGCGGATCTCGCCCTTGATCCGGACCCGCTCGCGGATCGTGTACGCGATCGAGTCGAGGATCTCGGCGAGGTTGCCGCCGACCGAGTGCTGGATGTTGATCGCCGTCGCCATCAGCTCGAAGTCGTCCGACCGGATGCGGCGGACCATGTTCTCCATGGCCTGGTCGAAGGGCAGGCCCAGGTTGACCTCGCGGATGACCCGCGAGAACTCGATCGAGACCGGCGGCCGCGATTCGCGGACGACGAGCTCGATGGCCTGGAGGAACGACGAGCCTGCGCGGAGCGCATTGGCGACGAGCGTGATCGTGTCCGGGAGCTGCTTGTTGAAGGCGTTGAGGCGGCTCGACTTGCGCCGAGCGAGCCAGATGCGGGGGATGATGAAGCCCAGGATCAGGCCGCCGATGAGGGCGATGATCGTCTGGAACGAGGGCATCACGAAGCCGACGATGAAGAACGCCAACGGCAGGCCGACCGTGGAGGCCGCCCAGATGCCGAGGAACTCCGAGGGCTTCAGCTTCAGGTCCGCCCGCGCGATCTCGCGGGCGAGGTTCGCCCCGAAGTCGCGCTGCTCGACGACGCGGTTGAGGCTCGCCAGCGCGGTGCTCTGGGCCAGAAGCTCGGCGAGGCCCTCGGGCTTCTCCTTCTTCTTGTCGCCCTTGCCGGACGCCGCGTAGCGCTCCAGCCGGGCGGACACGCCCGAGCCGCCGCCTGACGAGGCGATGCCGACGGCGATGAGGAGGATCGCCACAGCGGCGATCGCCGCGACGGCGAGGGTCATGCTGTTCACCGGTCTGCGCTCCCTCTCCGATCTAGTACGAGAACCCGAAGAGGCCCTGGGGAATGTGAATGCCCTGGATCTCGAAGCGCTCGACGAACTTGGGACGGATGCCGGTCGGCTTCAGCCGGCCCTGGATCTTGCCGTCGAGGACGCCCGTCTGCTCGAAGACGAAGACGTCCTGCATGACGATGACGTCACCCTCCATCCCCTGGACCTCGGTGATGTTGGTGATCTTGCGGGTGCCGTCCTTGAGCCGCGACTGGTGGACGATGAGGTCCACCGCCGAGGCGATCTGCTCGCGGATGGCGCGGACCGGGAGGTCGACGCCGGCCATGAGGACCATCGTCTCGAGTCGGGAGAGCATGTCGCGCGGCGTGTTGGCGTGGCCCGTGGACAGCGAGCCGTCGTGGCCCGTGTTCATGGCCTGGAGCATGTCCAGCGCCTCGCCGGAACGACACTCCCCGACGACGATCCGGTCGGGCCGCATCCGGAGGGCGTTCCGGACGAGCTCCCGGATCGGGATCGCGCCCTTGCCCTCGATGTTCGGCGGCCGGGACTCGAGGGTCACCACGTGCTCCTGCCGGAGCTGGAGCTCGGCGGCGTCCTCGATCGTCACGATCCGCTCGTCGTTCGGGATGAAGCCCGACAGGACGTTGAGGGTCGTCGTCTTGCCGGAGCCGGTGCCGCCGGAGACGAAGATGTTGAGGCGGGCCTCGACGCAGGCGCGCAGGAACTCGAACATCTCGGGTGTCGAGGTCCCGAACCTGACCAGGTCGTCCACGGTGAAGGGGGTGGCCGCGAACTTCCGGATCGTGATGACGGGACCGATGAGCGACAGCGGCGGGATGATCGCGTTGACGCGCGAGCCGTCGGTCAGGCGGGCGTCGACCATCGGCGACGACTCGTCGACGCGGCGCCCGATCGGGGCGATGATCCGATCGATGATCCGCATGACGTGGTCGTCGTTCTGGAAGACGGTGTTCGTCAGCTCGAGTTTGCCGGCCCGCTCGATGTAGATCTGGCGCGGGCCGTTGACCATGATCTCCGAGATCGACTCGTCCCGAAGGAGCGGCTCCAACGGCCCGAGGCCGATGATCTCGTCGGTGATCTGCTCGAGCATCCGGACCCGCTCGGCCCGGGTGAGGGCGAGGCCCTCCTCGTCGATGACCTTGCCGAAGATCTCCTCGATCTGGCGGCGAACCTCGACCTGGTTGGACAGGTCGAGCTTGGGATCCAGGTCCTGGATGACCCGGTTCTGGATCCGGAACTTGACGTCCCGGAACGATTCCCGGACTGGCGCCTGGGACATCAGCCTCGGCGCGACCGGCGTCACGGCCGGCGGTGCGGCGCCCCCGCCCGCCGGGGCGGCCGGTGCCGGCGTCCCGGCGACTGCCGGCTCCTGGCCCGGTCGGGCACTCTCGATCCGCTTCAGCAGGGACATCGCCACCACCCCTTCATCGCCCCCGAGGGCTGCCTGCTCAGGTCAATCATCGCCATGCGAACAGCGACTTCTTCGCCGCCGCCTTGTCCTTGGTCTTCGATTCGGCTGCCGCCGACGCGGTCGAGGCCGTCGCCGGTGCCGTCCCCACGACCGCGGTCGCGAGCCGGAGGACGTCCTGCGAGACCTGGGCCTCGCGGTTGCTCAGGAAGAACGGTACGCCACGGTTGAGCGCATAGACCACGCTCCGGCCGTCGCTCACGATCGTGTGATCCACTTTCCGGCCGATCGAGTGCTCCACATCCGCGACCCGGATGCCGAGGGTCGAGTCCGCGCGGTTGAGCACGAGCCGGATCTTGCCGGCCCCATAGCCCAGCTGCTCCGCGACCTCCAGGAAGAGGCGCATGTTCTTGATGCTCGTGATCTCCAGGCTCAGCAGCGTCAGGATCAGGTCCGCCGAGTCGAGGATCCCGAGGGTGGCGTCGTTGAAGGACGAGGGGCAGTCCACGACCACGAGGTCGTTCTCCGCCCGGAGCCGCTCCACGACCCGCCGGGCGTGGGCCGCGGTGATGAGCTCGGCCTGCTCCGGGGAGGAGGGGGCCAGGAGCACGCGGACGCCCGACGAGTGGTTGATGACGTAGCTGTCCAGCTCGTCCGGCTCGCCGGCCTCAAGCTGGTTCGCCAGGTCGGCGATCGACTTGTTCTTGGGGTTGAGATTGAGGAGGACGCCCACGTCCCCGAACTGGAATGAGGCATCCATGAGGGCCACCCGACGGCCACCGAGCGACGCCGCGGCCACGGCGAGGTTCACCGCGATCGTCGTCCGGCCGACGCCGCCCTTGGGGCTGAAGATGGCCACCACGATGCCCGGCTCACCGCTGGTGGACGCGGTCGAGGCACCCGCCGCCGCGGCGGCGATGGGGGCCGTGATCCGGCTCTGCTTGTCGCGCTCGCGCGCCCACACCTGTCGGATGGACGCGGTCAGCTCGTCGGAGCTGAAGGGCTTGACGAGGAACTCCCGGGCACCGGCGAGCATCGAGCGACGGAGGTAGTCCGCCTCGCCCTGGACGGACATCATCACGACCGCGGCCGTCGGGCACTTCACCGCGAGCAGCTCGGTCGTGGCGATGCCGTCCATGTCCGGCATGTTGATGTCCATCAGGACGACGTCCGGCACGAGGGCCACCGCCATCGTGACCGCCTCGGCCCCGGACGCCGCGGCACCCACGACGTCGATGTCGCTCTCGAAGCCCAGGAGCTTCGTGAGGTGATCGCGCGTCTCCGGGATGTCGTCGACGATGAGGACCTTGATGCGATCGGTCATGGCGAGTGTTGTGCGTCTCCTGCCCGCAGCGAGGCTACGGAAGGGGGCTTGGTCCAGGGACGATCACGAAGCCTGGCGGCAGGACGCCCCAGTCCGAGATCAGGTTCGCCAGGATCAGGCCCGTCGTCTCGATCGTCTCCGGGATGATCGGGTTGCTCTGCTCGTCGACGAAGTCCTTCGGCGAGCGCAGCGTCAGGGTGATGTTCCCGTCGACCTGGGCGAACTTGACGACCTCGGCCTGCTGCAGCGTGACGGCCAGGATGACGATCTCCTGCTGCCCGGTGAGAGCGGTACCGCCCGAATCCGGAGCCGGGGTCGGGGCGCCGGCTGCCGCCTCGGGTGGCGGCGGCAGGAGGGTTGCCACGACCTGGATCCCCTGGAGGAGGACCTTGACGCTGGTCGGGTCGTAGACCGCGGCCTCGCCGTTGAGCGGCTCGATGTCCGGGTCGACGAAGTAGTTGATCGGGAAGCTGTCAGGGCTGATCTCGGCCACGACGTCGACGAAGTCGCCGGTCTTGATGAGCGTGCCCACGCCCGAGACCTGGTCGACCTGGACGGCGATGCAGGTGAAGCCCGCCAGGCACTCGATGTTCGTCGGCGAGGCCTCGCTCAGGAACGCCGCCGCGGTGATCTGCTGGCCGCGGGTGATCGTCTGGCGGGCGACCTTGCCGATCGCCTGGCTCGGGTTGCCGAGCGCGCCGACCTCGCGGTCCTCCGTCGAGATCTTCTGGGTCGTGACCATCGCGGCGGTCACGGTCACCCCGAGCGGGATGTCGCGCGCGGCGACGACCGTATCGAGCTCGGCCGGCGGGGCCGTGGTCGCGCCAGGACCAGTGGGTCCGCCGGCGTCCCCGCTGAGCAGGATGACGACGAACACGAAGGCCAGAGCGGCGAGGAACACGCCGATGAGCAGGATGAGCCGATTGGAGCGCTTCAAGTGAGATCCCTCCCCGGACGCCGTGTGACAGGTGGCACCACTCTAGCACCGCCCTGATCGGCCGCGACTATACCAATGGGCTAGGACTACTGGTAGGTTTCGGCAGGAACGCACGCACGGTGCAAGGTGATTCGCAAGGTCCTCCTGGCGGATCGCCGGAAACGAATCGGCCCGTCCCCATTTCGGACGGGCCGCCTGGGCCCGAGCGGGCCTCGGGCCTGGTGGACTGACCGTCGACGTCGATTCGGCGAGCCGAGCACAACGGCAGCGGACCGTCGACCTTCCGGCCGCCGGTCCGCTGAGATCGGAATGAACGGGCGCCTAGACGGACGCGCCGATGGTGCTGAGGATCGCGCTGATCTGGCCACCCAGGAACAGCAGCGCGACGATCGCGACGATGGCGATGAGGGCGAGGATCAGCGCGTACTCGGCGAGACCCTGGCCGTCCTCATCCGTGCGGAAGGACGCGATGAGTGCGGAAAGATACGACATGCGGTTGGATACCTCCTTCCCGTCAGGCTCTCCGATGCCGGAGGCGGCGGTCACCGTATCGGTCCGCCGATGCGGGTGTCAAGGCCGCAAATGGTCCCGCCGGTGCGCGGGGGCACAGAACCCCGCCGACCCGGACGCGGAACCGCCGGCCCTGGTGGGCCGGCGGTCGTCAGATCCGGCTGGGCGGCTCAGAGCGATGAGCCGATGATGCTGAGGATCGAGCTGATCTGGCCCCCCAGGAACAGCAGCGCGAGGATCGCGACGATGGCGATCAGGGCGAGGATCAGCGCGTACTCGGCGAGACCCTGGCCGTCCTCGTCCTGATGGAATGAAGCGATGAGTGCGGAAAGATACGACATGCGGTTCTGGACACCCCCTTCCCTTCAGGCTCCCCGGTCGCCGGAGGCGCTGGCAACGTACGGTCGGACCCGACCAGGTGTCAAGATCACCGATGGTCCCAGCACCGCACAGTCACGTCAAAGGACCGCCGGCCCGACTGGGCCGGCGGTCCACTTTGTGGTGCGTGGGTGCGCCTAGATGGACGACCCGATGATGCTGAGGATCGAGCTGATCTGGCCCCCCAGGAACAGCAGCGCGAGGATCGCGACGATGGCGATCAGGGCGAGGATCAGCGCGTACTCGGCGAGACCCTGGCCTTCCTCTTTTCGCTGGAACGAAGCGATGAGTGCGGAAAGATACGACATGCGGTTGGACACCCCCTTCCCGTCAGGCTCTCCGATGCCGGAGGCAACGGCCAACGTACGTTCGGAGGGTCCTCCTGTCAAGGTCACCGATGGGCCCTCAACCGCACCACCGCGAGCACACGGAGGCCGCCGGCCCGACGGGCCGGCGGCCTCCGATCTCGAAACCGCTGGAGCGCCTAGACGGACGCGCCGATGGTGCTGAGGATGGCGCTGATCTGGCCGCCCAGGAAGAGCAGGGCGACGATCGCGACGATGGCGATGAGGGCAAGGATGAGGGCGTACTCCGCCAGGCCCTGGCCGGTCTCCCGGCGAAGCGTGGCGAGGATCGACTGGATGCGCGTCATGGGCCAAGGGCCTCCCATACGGATGATGTCACCCCCGCCTCATTTCACCCAGCGGGAGCGCCACTCTAGGCGCATCACCTGGTGCGGTCGAGGATGACCTTTGGGTTATGGCAACAGGACCCGGTGCCGGTGTGCGCCGGGCACGCGACCCGGCGAACGCGGTCAGCGCGGCCCGCCTCAGGCCGCGGCGTTGTCCCCCGCGGCGCGCTGTGGCCCCTCGTCGCCGGGCTCGGGAAGCGGCGCGACGAGCCGCAGTCGGCCACCCCGGTCGAGGACCTCCTCGGTGATCCCGAGTGTCGCCGCCCGGTCCGCCAGGTCGCGGGCCAGACTGGCCGGGAGCTGGACCGTCGCCGCGCGGGCAGCGGCCTCGACCGCCTCGGCATGGTCTCGCCGGCGCTGCTCCATCATCTCCGCCAGGGCCGGCGGGAGCTTCGCCCCGGGCGCGGGAAGGTCGACCGCCGGGACCTCGGGCGCACGCTTCTCGGCGGTCAGCTCGGCGGTCAGGACGTCGCCCCAGTCGAGTCGCAGCGAGATCCGGTCGGGGCGCAGGGCGAGATAGCCGGCCAGCGCCTCGTCGAGGATCCGGAAGAGCCCGCTCTCGAGCTCAACGGGCAGGCGCCGATCGCCGCCGAGCGCCTCGAACTCGACGGCGATCCCGGCCCGCCGGCCGCGGTCACGCGCGGCCCGGCGCAGCGTGGGCACGAGACCCAGGTCGTCGAGGACCATCGGGCGGACGTCGAAGATGAACGTCTTGGTCGCCTCGAGGGTGTGCTGGACCATGGCCACGAGCTGGCGGACCTCGGCCTGGGCGGCCACCGGGTCTGCGCCCACGAGCCGTTCCACGATCTCCGCCTGGAGGACGATGTTGGTGAGGCTCTGGGCCGGCCCGTCGTGCATCGCCCGGGCGATCTCCCGGCGGAGGTCCTCCTGGGCCGTGAGGATGATCCGGGACATCGCCGGCGCGGTGCCCGACGCGTCGCCCGCCGCCGGTTTGCCGCCCTTCCGCCGCTTGCCACTCCCCGCCGCGGCGTGGTCCGCGGCGTCGGCCGCGGACGCGCCGTCCTCGGCCGGGCCGCCTGCCTCGCCGTCCTCGGCCGGGCCGCCTGCCGCGTCGTCCGGCTCGGCCTCGGGTTCGATCCCGACCAAGGCCCGGACACGAGCGGCGTGGTCGTCGACGGCCTCCTTGAGCCGGACGAGGGCCTTGCGCTTGGCCTCGAGGATCTCCACCTGGGCGTCCATGAGGGCCGCCCGGCGGGTCAGGGTGACGGCCTGGTTGGCCAGGTCGATGGCCTCGCGGGCGGACGTCGAGGAGCCCATCGCCACGAGCTTCTCGGCCGCCGCCGCGCGGCGGGTCTCGTGGCGGGCGGATTCGCTCCGGGCCTGGCTGACGAGGAGGTCGATCTCGCGGACCTCGGCATCCAGGTTCGCCGATTCGGCGGCAATCTGGGCGGCGAGGTCGGCGCTGGCGGTCATTCGGGCCTCAGGCTCGCTCGGTCGCTGGGACGCGGGGGTGAGTGACGGTCAATCCTCGGGCATCTTGATCCAGCCCTGGCGCATCGCGTAGACGACGGCCTGGGTCCGGTCGTTTACGGACAGCTTCCGGAGGATCGAGCTCATGTGGTTCTTGACGGTCTGCTCGGAGATCGAGAGCGTGTAGGCGACCTGCTTGTTGGTCATGCCCTGGGCGATGTTGTCGAGGATCTCGACCTCGCGCGGGGAGAGCGGGGCGAAGATCGGGGCGGCCTCCTGGCCGTAGACGGCCAGCTCGCGGAACTCCTTGAGGACCCGCGAGGCGACGGCGGGCTGGGAGAAGACCTTGTCGTTGATGAGGTACTCGCCGTTCGCGACGCGACGGATGATGTTGACGAGGTCGTCGGGGCTGACGTCCTTGAGGATGAACGCCGCCGCGCCGGCCTTGATCGCGTCGAAGAGCGCGTCCTCGTCCTCCTGGACGGCCAGGACGATGATCGACACGGACGGCAGCTCGCGCTTGATGCGCTGGGTGGTTTCGATCCCGCCGGGCGACGGCAGGGACAGGTCCATGAGGATGATGTTGGGTGACGTATCGAGGGCGGCGTCCATCGCGCTCCGGGCGTCCTCGGCCTCGCCGACCACCTCCAGGTCCGATTCCTTGGACAGGATCTGGGCGATCCCCACCCGGAAGAGGACGTGGTCGTCGACGATCAGGATGCGGACGCGCTCCTCGCCGAGCTTCCGGCGCCGCTCCGGGCCGCTGTACTCCATCGCGCTCATCTGCTCTCCTCTGCTCCCCGCGGGATCGCGATCCGGACCACCGTCCCGCCATCCGGACGCGATCGTACTTCGAATTCTGCGCCGATCAGCTCGGCCCGCTCGCGCATGAACTGCAGGCCGAAGTTGCGGCGGCCCCGCGCCGCCACCGCCCCGACGTCGAAGCCCCGTCCGTCGTCGCGCACCTCGACGATCCATCGACCGTCCTCGTGCGTCGCCCGGATCGCGGCCCGTCGGGCATCGGCGTGCCTGCGGACATTCTGCATTGCCTCCTGGACGATTCGCAGGACGACGGTCTGGCTGGCCTCACCGATCTCGCGGATCCCCGGGTCGACCTCGACGCCGACCGGGATCCCGAGCAGGGCGGTCATGCTCTCGGCGGCGTCGCGGATCGCGCCCTCGAGGCCGAGGTCGGCGAGGATCGGCGGCCGGAGCTGGCTGATGAAGGCCCGGACGTCGCCGAGCTCGCGACGGAGCAGCTCCCGGAGGAGCCGCAGCTCGGCCGCCGCGAGCACGGGCTCCCGGGCGAGCATCCGCTCCACGACCTCGACCTGGAAGACCGCGTTGGCCAGGGCCTGGGCCGGCCCGTCGTGGACCTCGCGCGCGAGCCGCGTCCGCTCGGCCTCCTGGGCCTCCACGATCCGCATCTGGACGTCGATCATCGTGAGGGCGCCGCCGGGATCCGTCACGAGGGTCGCATCATCGGGGTCCAGGAAAAGCCAGGCTTCCTCCAGGCTCCGGATCCCGAGCTCGACCCGGGCCAGGGCGGACTGCTCCGCGCCGGCGACACGGGCAGCGATCGCCTCGTCGCGTCGCAGGACCCGGATCCGGGCGTCGTCCGCACCGGCCTCGGCCGCGGTCGCGGCGCCGGTCGCATCGGCGGCGCCAGTGGCATCGGCGGCATCGGAGCCGGTGGCCACGTCGGGGCCGTTGGCGAGGTCGGCCGCGCCGGCTGTGTCGGCCGCGCCGGCTGTGGTTGCCGCTACGGCCATGCCGGCCACGCCGGTAGCGGACCCTTCCGTGGCGCGGTGATCGACGCTCGCGACCTCGTCGCGCAGCCGCTCCAGCTGGGCGAGCTGCTCGGTGTGCGCGTCGCGGAACCGGTCGCGGACGGAGCGGAGGGCGTTCGCGCTGTAGGCCACGGCCGCCTGGGCCTCGGCGAGGAGGCTCTCGAGCCGGCCGTCACGTGCGTCGTCATCCCCGGGCCCGTTCATCCGCGGCGAGTATACGGGCGGGCTCCTGTGCGCCGGGGCACCGGGGTCCGCGGCTGAGCCGGCGGCAACGAGCCCCGAGCCTCGTGCTCCGCGCGCGAACCGTCAGGGGCACAGGATCCGGTAGACCACGAGGCCGTCGACGTCGACCGGGACCGATTCGAAGCACGCGAGGCCGCGAGCGGTCGAGAGGGCCGCCTCTGGCCAGATGCCCTCGTTGTCCTCGGCCACGATGACGAGCCGCGTGCCCGGGAAGCGGGCGGCGAGATCGACGATGCTGTCGGGCGGCTCGTCGGGCAGGGCCAGGGCGTTGGCGCCGGTGACCTCGGCGAGGTAGATCGGGAAGTCGGTGATGACCGGCGCGCCCCGGACCTCGATCGGGACGCCGGCCGCCGCCAGCGCCGCGGGGAGCGCCTCGAATCGTGCCCGAATGCCCTCGCCGTCGCGCCCGAACCCGGGCAGCAGGGCGACCGTGAAGAGCACCCCCGCGGCGACGCCGAGGAGCGGTCCGAGCCAGGCCACGGGACGGGTCCACTCGCGTCGCCGGCCGACATCGGCGAGGAGCCGGTCCAGGGCCAGGAGCGCGGAGAGGAGCAGGAGGACCTGCACCGCCGCCGCCGCGTGGAGGAACGTGCCCCAGGTCGTCGCGACCGGGAAGAGGAGCGTCGTCGCCGCGAACGTCAGGCCCGAGAAGACGAGGAGCATCGCCAGGGCACCTGGCGGCATTCGGGTGGGCACGATCGGCTCGAGCCGCGCCGGCCGGACCATCCAGGCGGGTGGCCGATCGGCCTGGCGCACACCCGGGAGATCGACCGCCGGCCACTCGGTCACGGATGGCGGGCGCGGCTGCGGAGCCGGGAGCGGCCGGGGCGGCTCGACCCGGACGATGACCGAGGGCGGAGCCGGCTCACCCGATTGCGAGGTCGGCGAAGGTCGCCGGGGCAGGCTGATCGCGGGCAGCCGCGAACCGAAGGCCCACCCCGTCGCCGTCCACGGCAGGGCCACCAGGCCGATCGCCGAGATCGGGATCCCGAGGAGGAGCAGGACGTTGACGAGGTTGTGGACGAACCCCGCGACCCGGAGCCCCACGAGCGTCGCCGGCCCTGCATCCAGGTACCGCGCCAGCGTCGGCATCTCGCTCCAGGCGAAGATGTCGCGCCCATCGAGCGAGAGCGCGTTGGCAAGGGCCTGGCCCGGGAAGGGGCTGCCGAAGGCCAGCCAGTCGCGGACGGCCCAGGGCAGGAACACGATGATCGCCGGGATCGCGGCCCCGACGACGAGCCCCACCCGGTGGCGCCGGGACAGGCTCATCGGGCTCCCGGCGACTCCTCCGGCCAGCCACGCGACGATGGCCCAGGCCAGGGCCAGCCAGATCGCCTCGTTCCGGGTCAGGGCCGCGAGCCCGAGGAGGATCCCAAGGGCCACGACCCGCCCGTCGTCCAGCCCCAGGCGGCTGCGCAGGCCTCGAGCGCCCGCAAGGACCACGACCGGGTCCCGCAGGATTCGCGCCCCGAGGAGGCAGGCGGCGAGGACGAGCGCGCCGAAGAGCATCGTCGAATCGGGGAGGACCGAGTGGAGGACGAGGGGCAGGAACACGGCCGCCGAGAGCCCGGTCCCCAGCGCGAGCGTCCGGGCCCGGCCCGTCGGGAGCCGGCGCTCCACGGCGACGTCGGCCGCCACCCGCCAGGCGAGGACGGCCACGAGCCCGCCGATGACGATCGAGGGACCCTGGGCCGCGGCGAAGCTCGTCCCGAAGACCAGCATCGAGAGCGCGGCGAGGAACGACGGGAGAGGGAGCCAGACCTCGAACGCCGGACGCGGGAACTCCAGGGGTGGCGTCCCGTAGCTCCAGATCGCGTCGCTGACGAGGCCGCGGCCCTCCACGAGGTGGCGGGCGACGCCCACGTAATAGGCGGTGTCCTCGGGTCGGGGGAACGTGATGATCGTCGCCGCCCAGGCACGGACGGCGACGGCGGCGATGAACACGAGGGCGGCCGAGGCCCAGGCCTCGCGGCGGCTCATCCGAGGCACCCCCCAGCGCCCATCAGCCGCCCTCGCACCGCGGATCGACCTCGGACGTGCAGACCGGGTAGAGGGCCAGCCGCGGGGCGCCGCCGTCGGTCGAGGGGACCGCGAAGACCGGCGCGCCGATCCACGGCGGCCTCGACTCCCCGAGCAGGATCGGGGCCAGTGCCCGCGCCGCGTCGTCGCGCTCGATGATCAGCCAGCGCGGCTCGTAGGCGCGGGCGACGGCCTCGATCGTCGCGAGCGGATCGTCGGGCGTGACGACCCCGCCGCGGCCGGTGAAGTACTTCATCCCGGCGGCATCGATGGACAGCAGGCGATCACCGGACGGCACGTCCAGCCGGTCGAGCTCGGCCGCCAGCTGCAGCCGCGGCTGGCGCGAGGCGTCCCAGGAGCCCTGGACCGAGCGCCCGAAGACGACCGCGGTCGCCATGACGAGGACGACGATGCCCCAGGCAAAGACCCCGCCCGCCTGGCCCTCGTCCCAGCTCCGGCGGCGGGCGGCGACCCAGCCGACGACGATGAGGACGCCCTCGATCGACAGGATCGCGGCGTGCGGCGCCAGGCCGATCGCCGAGTGGATGAAGGCGCCGCCCGGGACGTGGAGCGGGTAGAGGATCGTGGCGGTCAGGAAGACGACGCCGGTGTACAGGAACCAGGGCGTGAAGTCGCGCGACCCGAGGCGCCCGATCGCGCCGATGAGGAGGAACGGGATGAGCACGACCGAGCCGATGACGACGGCGTAGTTGCCGAGGGCCGAGCTGAGCCCGGCCAGGCGGCTGGCGATGATCGGACCCCAGCCCTGGTCGAGGAACTTCGCCACGCTCGGCTCGGCGGTGATCGAGTTCCATTCGCTGTACGTCCGGATCCAGAGGGCGGCCCCGGTCGAGCTCGTCGGCGAGATCGAGCCGAATGTCGCGAGCTGGCGCGCCCACCACGGCCCCATGACGAGGAGGAACAGGACGAGGCAGCCGACTGCGGCGGCGAACGAGATCGGGCGGCGGTCCTCGACGTGGACCCAGCTGCCGCTGCCCCGGCGGCCGCGCCACCAGC
>Ga0209341_10004145_pt1 | contig 13404 bp, 11 predicted proteins | sample RifCSP13_2_FD_184020 | JGI IMG/M metagenome (GOLD analysis project Ga0209341, IMG submission 184020) | Soil microbial communities from Rifle, Colorado - Rifle CSP2_sed 13_2 (SPAdes) (version 2) | ecosystem: Environmental > Terrestrial > Deep subsurface > Rock core/Sediment | place: Rifle...
TACAGGCTGAATGTCCCGGCCGTGGTACTGCCGAGCGAGGTGGCATCGAACTGCATGATATCGAAAGCATCCACCGAGAGACCGCCGATCGTGATGGCCTTGTCAAATGACATGCGGATAGTGTCTTCATCAACGATGGAGAAGGCAAACAGGTCCACCCCCCCGACGCCCACATCGGAGCCGTCAAAGAGCAAGCTCCACGTCTGGCCATCGAAACGCAGGATGTCTTCGTCAGACGAGGCCACCCCTCCGACCGTCCCGCTGCCCGTCAGGGAAAGGTCGAGGGGATTGCTGGACGGGGGCGGGGTTGGGGTCACGGTCGCCGTCGAAGTGGGGGTAGGGGTGTTTGTCGGCGTAGCGGTATTGGTGGGTGTATTTGTCGGTGTTGGCGTATTCGTCGGCGTGGCGTCAGGATTCGGCGTGTTGGTTGGAGTTGCCGTCGGCGTCGCCGTGCGGGTAGCCGTGGGGGTAGAGGTTGGGCTGCCGCTGCCCAAAGTCAGATAGTTATGAAAATAGTAGCGCGTCCCGCTGTCGCTGGCGATGACTAACAGGCCCGTGGCGCTGTTCAAGTTCTGCTTGGTGGACGTGGCATCGTTGATGTCTATATCCGTCGCACTTTGGATGAAGGGCGTGCCTGTTCCTATTGGGAACGAGATGTTGTTGAGATCGGCGGATTTGTAGTAAATAGCCCCGCCGCCCTCCGGGGCTGTCGCGAACATATAGAGGCGATTGTGCTCTTCGTCGAGCAGAACGATGGGGCGGGTATGATTGTCGCTCCCCCGGCCAAAAACGTAGCTCGACCAGTTCCCGGCCAGGTCGCGCACCAGCAGCATAATGAGCGGCGCGCTGGACGAAGAAAGCGAGGTCTTGGTCGCGGCATACACCCGCCCGCTGCCGTCCGCCTGCAGCGACTTGAGGTTTATGTGATCATCCGCGCAGGCGCCTGAGCAGTTCGGCCCCGGCAAAGCGGTTTGCTCCGGCTGCCACACGCTGTCGGCATCCGCATCCAAATGCACGGCGAAGTACATCTTCGAAGTGCTCTGGTTGCTCCACATCACCCCAATCTTGTTTCCCTGAAACGCGACGACCGCAGAGATGTCGTCGCTGTTTACGCTGACCGCCTGCGAACTCGCCGGTAGCACAACCGGATCACCCCAGACCAGATCGTCGCCCGTGCTGTGGTTGACCATGACTTTCCCGGATTCAACGTACGTCACCCACAATTGCCCGGTGGAATCCTTCGCCAGCACTAACGTCTCTGACCTGCCGCGGGTTACGCTGACCGGAAAGCCGGCGTCCAGACTGTAAGTCTTGGTTGCGGTGTTGTAGCTGTAGCGGTACAACCGGCCCCAGTTACTTGGACTGGCGTCTGGCTGTCCGTTGGTTGTGAAAACGTGGGAGGCTACATACAGGTGCTGGCCATCCCAGAGCGTATCCGCTTTACTGCTGTTCCGATCATCCAGAACTGTGCCGGTGTCCACCCACGCCTGGGTTGTGAGGTCCAGCTGGTAGATATGGTAGGCCTGCGCCGGGTCATTGTACAGGCTGCCCCACCAGTAACCATCGTTCCACCACAGCTTGCTCTCTGGCTTTTCTCCGGTCGGGGCCGAGGTGCCGGTAGTTCCGTAGGAAAAGTCGCGGTACCCCGCGTCCACCGGCTCGGCCAGCAGCGGCCGCATTGCGTTCGGCGCCAGCCCGGCCCCCAACAACGCCAAAAGGCATGCCCAAGCGACCCGCCTGGCGCGCCTCATTCGATGCGGACTGTTCATGGCTGCACTCCCTTTCTCGGCCGTCCTGACTGGCTGCTCTCCATCAGTTTCGGCCCCTCGGCGCCAATCTTAACCCGGCCTGGGACAGGTAGAAGTCCCAAACCAGTCGGGCCACTTCCTGAGCGACATCATCCGCTGGCTGACTCGCGTCCACGACGGCGAAGTGCTTGACAAAACTGCGCATCTGCAGATACCCCTGCCGCCGATGTTCGAGAGACTCGATGGTCCCTTCGCCTTTGCGGGCGAACAGCACTTCCGCCGGCGCATCGAGGTAGATCACCAGATCGGGTTTGGGATAAACGCGATCCAACAGGAAACCGTGGATGCGCCGGTGGAGCGAACGCCCTTCTCGGCCCACGGCGATGTCAGAGGCGTAGTAGTCAGAGAAAAAGTGCCGGTCGAATAGCACAATATAGCCCCGACTCTGGTAGCACCAGGCTAGTCCCTGCCGGAACCATTCCTCGGCCAACTGGTTGACCAGGCTCAGGCTGGACTTGAGGCTGGCAGCGCCGCGCTTGACCATGCCTTTAGGCCGGGGCGCAGGTTGAGCGGGGTGAGGTGGGCCGGCCCTCTCCGGTTTGGTTCCGGACGTGCGCTTGATCATGTGAATCAGGCGCGTCGTCGGCAACATATAGTTACTCGAGTCGCGGTTGACCCCCATGTACAGGTATTTGACCGGCAGCGGGAACATATGCTCCAGCCGCCGGCCAAGGGTGGTCTTGCCGGCGCCATCCAGGCCAATCAACGCAACCGTAAACATCGCCTCTTTCATTAGACCAGCATCCGTTCGACCAAGGGGGTGAGCGCCTCCTTCGTTTTGGGCGAGACCTCCGGCCGGCGGGTGAGCGAAAGATACGTCAGGGCATGACGTTGGCCCAGGGCGCGCAGAAAGTGAAAGTGCCGCAAGAAGCCCGTGGTCAGGGGGTACGGCAGTTCGGTCGTGATATACAGGACTCTCATCCCGACCTCCTTATTGCGTTTGAGCGTGCCCGGTCCCATTGGGGTTGGCAAAGAGCGCCTGATTCCCCACCACCCATTCGTACAGCCGCCGGACGCCGGCCGCAGGGCTGATGCGCGGTTCCCAGTTGAACGTCGCCTGCGCCTTCGACAGATCACAGATAAAGACTCGCTGATCGCCTGGACGCCACTCGTCCCAGCGGTTGGCGATCCGCTGGCCGCCCATCTCTTCCAACATCGTGATCAACTGCAGCAGCGACATGCTATTGTTCGGCCCACCCCCGACGTTGAACGCCTGCCCCACGCAGACGTCAATCTTGGCGATAGCCAGTTCATAGAGATCAACCAGATCGTCAATAAACAGCACGTCGCGCACCTGCTTGCCATCGCCATAGATAGTGATCGGCTTACCCAAAACGGCCGCGATCGTAAACCAGGCCACCCAACCCTGGTCTTCCATCCCGAACTGTCGGTAACCGTAGATGCACGATTGGCGGAACGTCACCGTGCGCAAGCCATAGATGCGGTGATAGTCAATCAGGTATTGGTCGGCCGCCCCCTTGGAGCAACCATAGGGGGAATGAAAGTCCAGAGGATAACTCTCTGACACGCCCCGCATGGCGGGATCAGCGTAGGCATAAGCTCCATTCCGCTCCACAATGCCGACGTTTTCCAGGGCGCCGTAGACTTTATTCGTCGAGGCGTACAGGATGACCGGGTCACGGCGGGTCTCGCGGATGGCCTCCAGCACGTTGAAGGTGCCGAGGGCATTCGCCTCAAAGTCCAGGCGGGGATCCGCCACCGACGTCGTCACCGCGGTTTGCGCCGCCAGATGAATCACGGCGGTGAAGTCGTGCTCACGAAACAGGCGGCGCAGCAGTTCAAAGTCGCGGATGTCGCCTTTGATGAATTGCAGCGACCCGCCCAGGGTCTTGAGCCATTCCAGGTTGGTGCTCAAGGCTGGATGGCGCGACAGGTTATCGAGAATCACCACCTCGACGCCGCGTTTCAGGAAACGTTGGGCCGTATTGCAGCCGATGAAGCCGGCTCCACCCGTGATCAAGATTTTCATATTGTTCTCCGTTTTACTGAATCATCGTTGAGAATCCACGGCCGCCGGCTCACGCTCGCCGCGCCGCCTCGTCCCATTCCAGTTCATCCAGGTGCGTCATCGTGTGCCGCCATAATGCATAGTAGCGATTGGCGCACAGCCAGGCCGCCGTGTTCACCCCCACAGCGCTTTCCTCGTGACCGATCTCGCCCAGGCGCGTCAGCAGGCTCGCGAGGTAGCGCACCCAACACAGGACCAACAACGGCGTCAGTAAATGTGATGCCAGTCGCAGCCGTCGGGCGTAAGCCCGGACATAGGGCCGCGCCCAGGCCGATCGGCCGAAGAACGCCGTATGGAAGGCCGATATGTACTGGGGCAGGGTGGTCACATCCTGCTGAGCAAAAGCCGCGTAGGTCAGGAAGAAAAACAGATCGTAAGTCGGCAGCCCGTGGGGCTCGGCCAGTTCCCAATCTATGACCCCGAGTTTGCCCTCCTGGAGTAACAGAAGGTTGGGATGGCACATGTCGCCATGCTCGAAGACTTGGGGCAGATCCGAGCCGCGCAGCGGCGTGAGCAAATCCCAGGTGCGATTGATTACCTCCCTTTCCTCACTCGACAGCGGAAAGGCCCGGACGAAATGGCGGAGGGGCCGCTCCACCAGCCGTTCGAACCAGCCGTTCCTGGTTCCGGTGACATTCAGATTCGGCTGCGCCAGCTCGCTCAGCCAGGCGAGCGCAGCCTCACAACACCGCGTCAGGTTGCGGCGGACCATGACTCGATCCATTGGCTGCCCGACGAGTGCGGTTTCGAGCAGGAGCGGGTAACCGGCGCACGCCTCAAACGCAATCACCCGCGGGATCGAGTCGAATCCGCCGGGGCGCGCGGCCTGAACGGCGCGCAGGCTGGCGGCCTCGCGCTGGAGGCTGGCGCTCGCTTCAGGCAGCCGCGAGACTTTGGCAATTAGCGCCGGAATGGGACGGCCATCGGCGAGCATAAGGAACACCACATGGGCGGAGGCGCGAAAGCGTGGGGTCAGGATCACACATGACAGCCGGTCGGGGGTCCCGTACCGCCCCAGGTCAAGTCGCTCCCCATGGCTTTTGAGAAACGTCAGGACGGTATTCACTTGCTCTCGCTCCTTGCCTGCTTGCGCGCGACGAGGCTGAAACATGGCACGAGGCGCGCAAGCAGTCCCATCCGCACAAGCGCGCGCCCAAGCGCAGACTTCAACCGCTCTGCTCCACCGCTCCGGTGTTGTCCCAGGGCGTGGGTGATGGCAACCGGGTCGCCGAGCGGGACAATTTCGGTGCAGGCCCCAAAGTTGGGCCAGTGCCAGTAAGCCTCGACCTCGACGAACCTCAACTGCCGGATGGCTGAAATGTAATCGGCGGGGGATCGTCCCCAGCGCCGGAGAACCTCGACGTACAGATAGCCTCCCGGCCCGACGAGTTCAGCCGCTTGCTTCATCTTCGCACCGATTGGCGCCTTCACCACGACCAGTTCGAATTGCGCTGACAGATTGTCATGCAGAGCGGCGGCCTCGATCACCGTTAGAGCCGCGCTGAACATGCGCAAGGAATCCAGTAAGGCGCCGCGCGTCGGGCCGAGATACGCTACCCGCCCCAGGATTGGATCCGGGAGGAGGAAACGCCAATCCACCCGCCGAGAAACCTGGAGCCGCATATCCGCGTGAGCCGCGACAGGCCCCCCAGCTCCGCCTTGCAGCCCCGCCTGTGGCATAGGCGCGACAAGCGCCAGGCCCATGGTGCGCCTGAGATTATCCAAAGCCCATGCGTATATCGCGATGGCTCTCGACCTCCCGTGCATGACAGATGTCGTTCTGTGCATCAGAGCATCTCCTCAGTACTTCTCTTCAAGACCTGCAGCCCCATCCCCTTGATCCTGCTGCTCTTGGCCGACCCTGTGGTTCAGCAGCCGGCCGGCCCATCGGTTCAGCTTGCGCCGCACTCGATTTCCAATCTGACGCCCGAGTGTGCCGAGCCGGTCGCGCCCGGCCAAACGGCTGATCACTGTCTTGCGCTCGGCGAGCAGTGCGGTCCAATTTTCGGCCTCGATCAGGGCCGCGAGTTGAGACCAACTCATCGTCGGCGACCAGTAGTCGGCCAACAGCGCGGCGAGATACTGTTCGTCCCCGATTTGGCGGCAGAGCGCCTGTAAGCGTCGCCGTCGCGTTGGCGCAAAACATTCCTTGTCCAGCACGCAATGGAGGAGCAAGGTGACCAGCTCGTCTTCCGGGGCCGGGACAAACACCGGGCCGGAGCGGCGCCGGTGACTGAGGCAATGGTCACCCAGCGCCGTGCGCAGAGCGGGGATCGGCCGGCCATAAGCCACTTCGGTGACCACGTCCAGTTTGAGCCAGGCCTGAGAATCCCGATCGTACGCGACGAAGAAGTGATGGGGCGCATACCCCCCACTCGGGAGGCGCCGAAAGCTGAGCTGTGACAGCAGGTCTTGCAAAGACGCCAACCGGTTCTCTAGGATAAGAAGATCCACCTCGCCCCCCTTGAGGAGTTGCTCAAGTTGATCGCCGTCGCGCATCAAACAATATGGGATGTTTTCTCGCTCCAGGGTTTTACAGACCTCCAGCACTAGTGCACGCATGAAGCCACCTGGCTAACCTTTTGATCGAAAGCGACCTGTACCCAGGCGCGGTCTTTGTACGAGCAGCGCAACGCCGAGCAGAGGAGGCGCTGGCCCCCGGCGATCTCATCACCGTTTCAGTCCGGAAAGGCACTCCCCACTCTTCTGCGGATGTGGCAAGAAGTTTATTCATTTGCTTCACTTTCTGCATGCAACATAATATCCGGTGGTCATGAAATTATCTATCACATTTTTATTTGCGACCTCACTATGCTCTTTTGTGATAATAAAGGAGAACAGTGGCGTTACTTTCGCAAGAAGCAACCAAAACAAGCGAAACGGCTTGAAATAGAGTGTCTCACACTGAAGACCAATTCTTTGAAAGAGTACGGCAAGAGTTCCAATGGTATCGGTTTCATTTCTAAACTCTAGAATCTCAAAGTCTCTCAATAAATGCATCAGCCCGCATTTTGTATATCTATAGTAGTCCTTAACGCTATGTATCGGGTATACAAATCGGGTTGTCAGAATCAGAGTCCCACCTTTTTTCAGGATTCTACGCATTTCACTTATGGCTCTTTCAGGGGTGTGCAGATGTTCCAATACCTCAGTACAAAGGATGCAATCAAATTCTTCGTCTCGAATCATGTGCAAATCATGGGCGTCTCCAACAATATCTACCCCAGGCATCATTCTAACGTCCAAGCCAACACGGTTAGGAAAATACTGTGCATAAGGCGAACGATTAGATCCAATATCCAACGTTTTTCCCTCGTTAGCATGTCGCCTAACAAATACATTTAGGTTCTTCCTTTCCGTTTTACTGATCAGCCCACTTTTGTCGAGAATCTTCAATAGGGTCGGGGGAAGACTTTCTCTTGCGGGTCGCGAACCCTTTTGTTGATTGCTAGAGTCGTTCATGACTAAGATCTCCTTTCCGCCGCCTCATCATCACTGCATTAAGCTCAGGCCTAAAGCGCGGCTGATGTCGCTTGCTGTCCGCCGCCGGTTGACTCCGCGGTCGCCCCTGGATCCTCCTCAACCATGCTGCTCGCCGCAGCCGCCAGCGCCATGATCAGCCAGAAATAGCGTATGTACGCGAAATGCAGAAACAGCCCGGTCGTCATATAAGCGACGACAGCGAACATATATCCCGTCATCAGGTGAGCGAGATCGGGGCGAGGCTGTATCCAGCGCGCCCGTCCCCGGACCAGGTCGCGTAGCGTCACGAACAGGATCACCAGCAAGCAGATCAGACCGAACACTCCGTTCTCCGCGGCGACCCCCAGATACAGGTTATGCGCCTGCCGGGTTGTTGTGAGCGCCCGGATGTCCACTAATTCGGCGTACTCCTGAGCGTAATATTTAAACATACCCGGCCCGACGCCGAATAGCGGGTAGTCGGCAAACACAAGCGCCGCGGCTAGGGTCTCGGTGGCGCGGCCTTCGATTGCGCCATCAACGCTATCTGTTCCCTCTCCGGCCAAAAAACTCGACAAACCCTGGAGGCTGGCCAGGCGCGTGCCATATTGCGGTATCGCGGTCAGGACCAGTGCTACTCCCAATACCATGACGGCCAGCCGCCGGAGGTTGATGTAGCGCATCACTACCATCAGTGCCAGCATGAGGACAAACCCTACGGCTGCGCCGCGCGAGAAAGCGAGCACGCCGCCGAGTGCGGTGAGGCCGGTCGCGAGGGCGGCCAGGACGCGCAGCCACGCCGATCGCTCACCCCAAAACCTGAACAAGCCGAGAGGCACCAGCATCAGCATGATCTGCGCGTAGCGGTTTGTTTCACCGATGGAGCCAGCCAACCGGAACTGCCTGACCTCCCCCTGAATGGTTTCAGCGCCGGTACGGAAACTCCCGGCCATGATTTGCGCGAAGCCGCCGTAGTTATTATCGTAGGTTTGAGTCACCTGCTGATAGGCCGACGCCCCCCCAAGTAAAGCGCCGGCGATGAGGAGGGCCCAGGTCGCCTGTCTCAGCATTTTTGGCGTCCGGACGGTGTTGATGATCAGGAAATAGAGCCCGATGCCTTCGGTGGCAAACGTCGCCAGGGATTGCTCGGAGGCGTTAACATCTCTTGAGGCCAGCGCCCCGAGCACCTGAATCAGCAGAAACAGGATCAGCAGCTTCAGGACCGGGTTGAGGATGATTTTCTGCCGGCGGAAAATCAGCGTGTGGGCGAACGGAATGACCAACAACAGTGGGATCGCAGCGATGGCAAATGCCGGCAGGCCGTGGAAACGCACGGCGACGACGGCGGCATTGGTGTATAGAATGAAGACGGTCGCCAGGACAAGGATATCCGGCCAGATCAAGAGGGCGAAGGCCAGCGGTGCCGCCGACGCCGCGACGATCGTCGGCAGGGGCTGTCGCGCCATAAGCAGGCCGATCGCCGCGGCGCTGCCCAGGGCGGCGATCAGCAAAAGCATGATCCTGCGCTGGCTGACGAGCATGTTCAGGAGTGACATTCTGGTCTCTTTGGAGGCACTGACTAAGGTGGAGGCACGACGGGCGGCGGTTCAGGATTTTCCTCTAAGCCAAAACCGTGCGTCAGCGTGCCAAAGCAGATATCCTGATCACAACGAGCAGGTCTGTCCAGGTGGTCAAACCATTTTTCGAAGCCCGGGAGGGTGCGGTGAGTGTAATAGTAGCGATGGGCAACTTCCAGAGCCGAGTCGTGTCTCCACTGGGTTTCTGAGTCGACAAGAATGGCTTTGATCGCCCGCTCCAGTGAGCCTCGACCTGGGTAAAGGTGGGTCGTTCTCGGCATGCCATCTGGATCGAGAAACGTATATTCAGGAATATCCGTGTTGTCCATGTTGTCAAAGCAAGAACGGTCGCCGCGTCGAAGCATCAATTCACATTGTTGGATGTTATGGCCCAGGTGAACTTGGGGATAATTTTGATACGCGCCGTTATATTGTTGGATATTGCAGTATTCGTCTCGCCGGGCGTCTTCAGGAAGGATGCCTTTCTCAGTAATCTGTGACTTGACGGGCGCCCAAGCGCTATTTTGTTGTGGACCGCTCAAGTAGTCGCAAGAATGAGCGCTGCCGTATTCCACCCCATACCCATTCATCCGGTTGAGAGCCAGTTGATTGGCATGCGCATACGCCTCGGCCGGCGTCAGCGCAACTTCCTCGCCATGGTTGACCTGCCTGGGGTTCCGATGGATCAGCCGCGCCTGGGGCCGATCCCAGAGATAATCGGCGATATAAGCGGTCGTCGTGGTGGCCGCCGCCCCCCAGTTGCTCTGGGAAATTGCGGCGGAATAGGACACCACGAAGTATGGGTTTTTGACGAGCCAGTTCTGGAAGAAGGCCTTGCATTTGCCGGTGCCGATCGTCGTGTCAGTGTACAGGGTGCTGGTCGGTCCCGTGCAGGTCTGGTCCTGCCAATAGTCTTCAATCAAATCCGCCGCGGCAACCAGTTCTGGCGTCCCCCAGCCGAAGTTCAGCTGGCACTGGTTATCCCCGAGGGATATGGTTTTGACCTCGGTCATAATGCGTTGCAGGGTATTTTTAGCCTCTTCGGCATAACGGCCCTCACCGGTCAGATGATAGGCCAGCGCTTTGGCGTAGAGAATGGGAACACCGCCAGTGTTGTCAATCCAGGTCGGGGTCTCGGAGTCTGGACAGCGGACCTCCGCCTCTAAAGAGTAATCCCAAGATCGGTCTGCCCACGTGAGGACATTGGATACGGCGCTCCGATACGGTTCCACCCCCTGATTGGCGTTCTCCGTGATGAAGGCTAGCTCCTGGGGTGAGGTGAGATAGCCTCTGGCACGGCTCATAGTCACCGTTTTCAAGATCACAGGAAGATGCAACGTCGAGGAGGTCTGGGGCGATGTTGGGATCTGCTTCTCGGCCCCCTCCGTTTGGAGCCAGGTTGGTAAGCAGCTGGTGAGGTATAGGATGCCCGCGGTCGCCGTCAGCAGACGCGAGATCAACTCCCTCTCTCGACGAGGTGTGCCCATCTGTCTCCGCATGCCTCCTTGAGAAACCAGCTTGGAAGGGATACGACCCCACTCGCGGTCGCAGGCCCTGAAGTTGGTGGTGCTCCCCGGAGATTCGACACGAAACCGCCAGTGTGAAGACAACACGCCGCGCGCTTGGCGTAGGGTTGGCCCAGCGGCCCAAATGGAAAGACGAGATGAGCCGCACCGAGCCAGCCCGTCTTGCCTTCCGGGGGCGGCACCATTATAGCCCGCTTCCAGGTAGATGGCTGGCCCGTTTATGGGAGCACCACGCTTTTGAATACATAACAGATAATCACGCGCGCGCGTGTTGTTCAGCTTCTGCATGATGACTGTCACTTCGTCGTACGCAGCGATGATCACACTGACCGTCGACATATCAGAGCTCTGCCTGATGGGCCGGAAACGAAACAGGCCTCAACTCCTCGGTTGGTTATTGATATAGGTTCGTACTGGATCTCGTTCTCTTTTTGTATAGCGAGCAACATTGAGGCGGACAGGCAGCACTCTCAGGTTATAAAGTAGACGATATCGGAGATAGCGGAGCATCTTCCTCCAGCCGCCTGTAAACATGCGCCCTGACGTTAGAACGATCAACTCTTTTGAACCCGAGTACGCCACTCGTCCTCCGACTGATTTAAAAGCTGGCCCGACATTCAATTCGTCCGCCAATATGCCCTTGTCGTATAAGTCCAGCATAAGCGAACGGTGCACCGCATAGTTGCTTCCCCGGGTAGTGGGGATACGCAAAACAAAGCGCTTGATCCAGCGAGCCAAATGATGAATTAGAATTCGAGCACGAATTGACCAATGTCCACGTAAGTTGTAATAGTCAACATGGGTATACGCTGCTTGGGCCCCCGCCTTGAACTGGTGGACATACCAGTCAATCAGAGCGGTTGGATGAGGTAGGCGACAATCCGCGTCGAAGAGAATAGCCATTTCAGAGGCAGCGGCCTGGACACCATGGAGGCGCGCTGTAAAGCCGACTGCCTCGCCTGGTCGCCGCACATTTGGAATGCTCACCACTTTTAGTCCAAGACTGCGATAAGTTTCTACTTCTGAGGGGGGCGCCTCAGGAGGGTAATTATTGATTACAAGAATGATCTCCAGCGAATGTGTTCCGGTATACCTTGTAATGTCAACCAGAATATGTAATACGTTCTCGAGATCACCCTGTGCATTGACCGGTATCACGATAGAGGCATCGGGTGGCCGCCCAGTGTGCCCGCCAAGCCGCACAACCTGTTCGCGCAGCCCGTTCAAGTCAAGTTCGCTCAGTGGGGACATTGCCAGACCTCCGTCTTCGAAACTCAGTGTAAAGTAAAGTAACTCGCCGGGCGCTCCTGGTTGGCGCCAGCGCGAACATCAGCACGCTGCGGCTCCCAGCGGTCAATCGTGCGGCCCCGCACCACATTCCAGGTCGCCACGAACGCCGCCGTGTTAACCATGCAGAAAAAGAACGGCAAGGTAAAGAATTTCGACCAACCGAGCCGCGCCCGGCCTAGCCCCAGCCCGATCAAGGCGCTGCCATAGAATGTGAGTTGGGCCAGTAGGGCGAGCTGGTAAATGAGGCCATCCCTCCACAGAAACGGACTGACCAGAAGCAGCGCCAACAGAGGAAAGACGACCAGACGACGCAGGACCTTGTGCGAGAGGAGTTGAATCGCGTAGAAGCCATAGCGAAACGGATTGAGCAGTTGGCGCATCACCAGCACCGCACGCAGGCCGCGGGTGATCACGCGTACCTTGCGACCGAACTCTACCTGGCTCGATTTAGCCACCGGCTCGTAGGCCACAGCCTCCGGCGCAAAGACCAGGCGATGGCCCTGCGCAATCACCTGGGTCGAGGTCACGAAATCGTCGGTCACGCCGGCCGGGACAGGGCGGAACAGGGAACGGCGGATGGCGTAGATCGCACCGGTGGCCGAGATGGCGCTGCCAGCGCGGGATTGGAATTGTTTAAGCTTCCGGTCAAAGTCCCAATAGCGGCGTTCACCTTCACTCCCCAGGTCGGCCCGGCGCCCCGAGAGATAGCGCTGGTCGCCAGCGACCCCGCCTACCTCCGGGTCGGCGAAAGGTCGGGTCAGCGCCCGGAGGGCGTCTGGCGCATACATGCTATTCGCGTCGGAAAAGACGAGGATCTCACCGGTCGAGGCGGCTACGGCGGCGTTAAGCGCCGGCGCTTTGCCCTGGCGCGGCAGCGACAGCGACTTAATACCCTGCCTCGCGTAACGGCTCACAATGGCCTCGGTGTTGTCGGTTGATCCATCCGACGCAACCACGACTTCTAGACGTTCGTGCGGGTAGTCGAGTGACAGAATATTGTCCAGTTTTGCTCCAATCGTGTTGGCTTCATTGTGCGCGGCGATAATCAGGCTCAGGCGCGGCGTAATCTCCCCCGGCTTGTAGGGGCGGCGCCCCAGCAGTCCCCGCAGAAAGACGAGCGCGGGAAACAGAAGGTAGGTATATAGGACCAGCGCCGCCGCACTCCACCACAAAACAAGCAGCACCAGGCTCATGCTCGGCCTCCCATACTAAAATGCCGTATGAGGGTGAAGCTGTAGGGGATGCCGGTCAGACGGTGGATCACAAACGCAGCGGCCGCTGGATGGCTGGCGAAGTGGGCGTGCACGTCGTCCAGCCGCCGAAGCAACGTAAGGCGCTTGCCAAAACCCAGACTGCGCTCGAACATGCTCAACAATTGGATCTCGCGGAAACGAAACTCTTTGAACTGCTGGCCCCAGCCCCGTATCTCCAAGTAGTTTAAAGGCCGATCCGCGCCGCGCGGATGCTTGTGCGGATAGGGCACATGCGCCCGAATGAAATTCAGAATCGGATTCATCCCCATCGGCTCGGCAAACGCGGCTTTGCCGCCCGGCTTCAGCAGACGAGCGAGGTCCGCCATCCCGGCATTGACATCCAGATGATGCAGGATCGCCTTCCCGAAAACCACGTCGAAGCTCTCGTCGGCGAATGGCAGGCGCTCACCGGGCGCGACGACCAAGTCAATATCGGCCTCGACGTGGAGAGCTTCGACG
>Ga0209341_10004146_pt1 | contig 13404 bp, 19 predicted proteins | sample RifCSP13_2_FD_184020 | JGI IMG/M metagenome (GOLD analysis project Ga0209341, IMG submission 184020) | Soil microbial communities from Rifle, Colorado - Rifle CSP2_sed 13_2 (SPAdes) (version 2) | ecosystem: Environmental > Terrestrial > Deep subsurface > Rock core/Sediment | place: Rifle...
CAAGGCGTATCTGATGATCAAGAAAGGAGCCAGGGCGAGTGTCACAAGCGTCGGCCACATGATAAGGAAAGCAGCTACGATGAGAATTAATCCCAAATACTGGGGATGGCGCAATTTGGCATAGAGGCTGTCGGTAACCAGTGATCCTTGGGCGTGGTAGACCTTTTTCCACCCCACGCCAAGGAGATAGAAACCTATAACTGTAAGGCCAGAGCTCACGACCATTACCAGATAGACCCCAGCGTCCAGGTTCATGATCCCGGTGCGAAAAAGAAGATATGCCAAGAGATGGCTCTCATTTCCTCCAAAAATCTGCGGTTCAATTCCAAGCAAAGGAGCCAAAAGATAAATGGTAAGCGGAATGCCAAACATCTCGGTAAAAAGGCTAATAAAGAAGGCCGTCGCCAGCCCTGCACCTTGCCACTCCCTTGGTTTCCGAGGACGTGTTAAGAAGAAGAAAGAGAGCAGGATAACGGCGGTACTGACGACCACTGTTGGCCAGTTCCCATACCACTCGTCAAAAGACATGTTAGACGGAGATCTGGTGACGGCGCTACCACAGCCCAAAAAAAATGAGCCCACAATAAGAATAACAACCACGGTCCGAATCCTGTTCCGCTGATTCATCATGCCCTCAAAAGACTTTGTGGATGCTGGTCATCGGGATTCGCTTCAGGCTTCATGCTGTAAATTTTGCTCTTATCAACGATGAGCTGTCCGCCTTCCGCAAGCTCGATCTTAAACCTATCTAGCGGCCTGGGCGCTGGACCCTCAAAGTTAGTCCCATCCTTAAAGAAGCCACTGCCATGGCACGGACACTTAAATTTATTTTCCGCCGGCAACAAGCGTGGGGTACACCCGAGATGGGTACATTTCGCAAACAAGGCATAGAGACCGGCTTCTTCCCTCACGATCCAGACCCGAAACTCCTGTTTGAATTTTTCATTGACCTCGCCGAGGACATAATCGTTGGGATCTCCCGCTTTAAACCTGCTAGGTGGCTCAAAGAGAACCCGAGGGAAGGCTGAGAGCGGAAAAACCAAAAACGGCAAAGCCACCCCAGCCCAGCCGAGTAAAAAAATCCCTTCTGGACCAGATACCTTTCTTCTTTTCTCCTTGGCTTTTCTCTTGACCCGCCATGGTTAAAGCTCCTGACAGGTTTACCTTTTATGCATCGTCCGCATCATGAAATAAGTTCCCAGGGGACAGGCCAGCATCGCTACGAGAATCAGAACGGGCGATAGAAAACCTGACAGAGAGATTCCGAAAAGTGGAATCACCAAGACTAAGAGGAACGGCGCCCCGCAACACAAAGCCTTAAGCAACATTCCCCTGAGCATCCCTTTTCCCTTGTCTCGGGGAACATCCACTCCCTCCCCAGCTTCAACTACCTGCATGGATGGGACTCTCTACTTTCTCTTTTAACAGTATCTGATCTGACATACAGACCCTCCCTTATGATTTTCCGCCAGCAACTAACTGCCCGAAATAACCTCGTCCCTCCTTGCTGTCCCAGTCTCTAGCGCCCATAGCCCTGCCTACAATCTCCCCTCCATTACCGATTATGGTGGTCACCGGCAGTGCCCAAGCCTGGTAAAGCTCAAAGACACTCCCATCCGAGTCCAGGAGCATTATAAAAGTAAGCTTGTGCTTCTTGGCAAAAGCATTAACTTGTTCCGGAGTCTCCCGAAAATTAATCGCCAGAATCACTAACCCGTTATTACCGAACTCCTTATGAAGCTCCTCCATCGATGGCATCTCCACCACGCAGGGAGGACACCATGTGGCCCAGAAGTTGAGAAAAACCGCTTTGCCCCGGAAATCCTTAAGGCTGACGCGTTTGCCGGAAAGATCTTCCAGAGTAAAGTCCGGGGCCGGGATCGCCTTCTCGGGTTTCTCGATCCTGAGTTTCTTAGTGTAACTCTCGGCAGCAGGTGCTGGCCCTTTTTTCTTATGAAAGAATCCCTCCGCGGAGTTTCCAAGAGCGAAAAGGTAAACGGCTGCAAGCAGAAAAGCCCGTATGCCTCTTCTTATACTCAGTGGAATAATCTGGCCCCTTCCTATCGTGTTCGCGCGAGCTCGTCATCAATCATGGCAACGAAGCTCTCCAAGATTGCGCACCCAATCCAAACAACGTGACCTTTTTCATCTAAACTCCTAAAACCAGTCCCCAGATAGATAGAAGACCGCTCCGGCCCCACTATAGACATCAAAGCTAGTAGGGAAAAACTTATTCAGAGAAGAAGGATCAGAGGATCAGAACAGAGTGGAACAGGTGAAGTGGAGTTTTTGGGATAGCGGCTATGTGAGAAATTGAAACGGTTTCTCGTCCCCAAAAAGAGGTTCTCTCAGACACACTCGGCAGAAAGGGCTGTATAACCTGAAGTTTTCCACCCTTAAGAAGACCATCACTTGGGAGCGACGTAAGAATGATCTTGGATGACGATCGTGGGACAGATCCGGAAGAGCAGGTGATGTCGGCTTGGTCACATCCGATTCTGCCAAATACCAGGCTTGCTTCTGCACAGCCTGGTTCCACTTCGTCGCGCTGGGTTGTCAAAGTAGGCACGTCGAAGGCCGCGAGGTTGGAGCACCAGACCCCAAAGGCAAAAAATAGGATGGCGACCAAAGCAGGAATTTTCCCGTTTCTCTTTGCCATAAAACCGATGTCAACGATCATCATGGATTGACAGTGAAAAGTCAATCATTGCCGAACGACCTGATCGACGATGATATCGACTCTCTCGGATCCGATCTCAACGGGATTTTTCTTGTATTCTCCGGATAGGTTTCCCGCCTCTCTTGTTGTTGGGTCTCTGTCTTTATCTAGACGCGCAGATACAACGACCTTAGCTGTGAAGGGCACTCCCGGCACCATGACGTGTTCCGGGCCGAGGGAGTAAGAAAACGGGAAGACCGGACGGTCAACTCGCCTGACGGCGAGAGGCGGACCGCTGGGGGAATTTGCCGATCGTGCAATGATGAATAAAACAGCTTGGCCGTCCACGTTGGCTTCAAGCTTCGGATCGATGGAAACTATCCCTTGTATCCTTAGTATTTGTGCTGGGGCAGTTTTCGCCTTCTGGGAGGTCTCTGGCCTTCCTTTTCCCAGTTGTGCGATTTCAGCGATGGTCTTCTGAATTTCCTTTCTCTCCTCGCTTGGCGGCATGGTGTCTACGAGTTTCTCCAGCGTGTCACTCGCCCCAGAAAAATCCTCTTTGGCGCGGTAAAGGACCATCCCTTTCCCCCAAAGGGCGAGGGGAAAGTCAGGGTTACTTGAGAGGGCTTGATCAAAAGCCATAAGGGCGCCATCTGCGTCTCCGCCCTGAGCAAGGATGAGACCCATGTAAGTGTGGGCCTCCGGGTGATTTGGATCGATAGCCAAGGCTCTCTTAAAGGAATCGATGGCCTTGGGCCATTCCTGCCGCTCGAAGGCGGCGCGGCCCTCGCTCAGAAGAGATGAAGAATCTCTGCGCGTTGAGGCCCCCATCTCCATCCCCGCCATTCCAGCGCTATCCCCGATTCCTCCAGGTGTGCCCGTGAGAAAGTCACCGGTGATATTATCCTGCTCGGACATCCGGGGTCGTATTGACTTGGTCAACAGGACTCCAAGTGTAATGCCAAAGATCAAGAGAAAGATTCCCCCTGCAGCGAGCCGCCGGGCTCGAGGACGGGCTTTCTCCTTCTCCGAACTGATAGCGGTCACGGTCGCCCCTCCTTTTTACCGGGAACAAAGCTTTTCGAATCAGATGGAAAAACGAGATCAAGTCTGAATGTACTATTCTCTGAAACTATTATCGTTCTGGACTGCCTTCCCAACTTCTCATGCCATACATCCATTTGATAAGTTCCGGGCGGTACTCCCTCAATGACGAATTCTCCCTTTTCATCCGTCACGGCAAAGTAAGGACTCGAAGTAACAACAATATAGGCACTCTGCCAGGTGTGGAGCACATCGCATTCGACCTTTACGATTCCCTCTCGCTTCAGGCGCTCCTTTACCCGCCGCCATGTGGGGAGACCAACATTAAAAAGTGTTTCAGGTCCCAGCCGGGCGTGAGCATCATGGAGAATCGGATCGCTGTTCAGGAGAAGCAATTCACTTCCTGTCGGCGCGACCTGAACGTGCGGGGCAAAAGCACAGTTCTTGTTGTCGAGAATCAAGGTTTCTAGCGTGCTTTCTTTTCCTTGTGACTTACCACCACGGAGCATTATGACAGCATTTTGGAGGCCGCCCTTAAGGTTCACTAGCAGGCTCTCGTTGGGAACTTCATTGCCGCAGAAGTGCCGGTTTTTGTTGACCTTGAGCGGCGCAGGCTTGCTAAAACGCCCCTCTAGCCGCACCTTGCCAGCGACCGTGCCGACCGCTTTCGATGGCGCGGCCTGCTGTGCGTAGAGCACAACATGCTCTAGAAAGGCCGGACTGGTAATCAACAAAAACAGCGCGGCGACCAGAGTAGAGTTATTTTTGTTTCTCTTTCTCACCAATATAGCGGTCGGGGTTCAGGACAAACTTGTCCCGGCAGCCGACTGCTCAGAAATAGTAAGTCGTCCCTTGGGACTCGTGCGTGGCCGCCGCTCGCGCGGGATCCACTTCCATCCGGCACACAGGATCGATAGCCATAAAACCTCCTTTAAAGTGTAATATCACTGCCTGCACTTGCATTAAAGTCTCTTGATCAACCACTCAGGGGTGAATCGGATCGCGTAGATGTTTAGTAGGGTCATGTAGTCGGTTATGAGAAGGATACCGACGATGATTAAAAGAATACCCGCCGTCACGTCAACAGCCTGGAGATAGCGGCGGAATTTCTTGGAAAACTCGAAAAACGAGTTCACGGCCACGGCGCTCAGAAAAAACGGAAGAGCCAGGCCTGCCGCGTAAGTAGCTAGATAAAAGATGCCTTTCCCAATCTCACTCGATGTCGCAGCCAGAGTAAGGATTGCTCCTAAGATTGGCCCCACACAAGGAATCCAAGCCGCGCCGAAAGTCATCCCGACGAGGGCAGATCCCAGGTAGCCCCCGGGTTTGTCTTTAAGACGGAACTGTAAGTAGCGGTCCAGGACGGAGATTCTGACGAACCCCATAAGATAGATTCCTACAGCCAGGATAAAGATCCCACCCAGGACACGGATCAAGCTGCGATAACTTAGAAAGAAGCTCGCTAGAAAACTTACCGAGGCGCCAAGAGATATAAAAACCAGAGAAAAGCCGGAGATAAAGGCGAGGGCGTTTAACAGCACCCGTTTCCGAATGTGACTGGCGACTTGGACAGCGCGCACCTCTTCTAAAGAAACGCCCGAGATAAAGGAAAGATAGGATGGGATAATGGGCAGCACGCAGGGGGAAAGAAAGGATAATATCCCCGCTGTGAAAGCGACAAATATATTAACGTCAGCCATTACTCTCCAACACTCCTTTAGCAAGCTCCATTATACCAGGAGCCGAACTGCTCGCCGCGCAAACAGATGCGACCGCCAATTGCGACTGCCCGACTACCAAAGTCCCCACCATCCCTTCTTATAGCCTCCCTCGTGGACAAGCTCCTACGAGGACCAAAGAGATGGAACGGTTCCATTTCCCCCCTCTAGTTATGATTGCTGCGCCGTCACCTGACTCACTGAGCATGTTTCCGTCAAGGCCTTAGCTCGTAGCAGTAGCGTCCACCCGAGTAGCAACACAGAACCAATCCCAATGTAGAGCTGTAACGGCGCAAAAAAAGTCAAAGCCCCGGTAGTGCCCAGCAACAAGACTACGAGTTTATTGCAGGTGGGGCAGCCCACAGCGAGAACCGATAACACTCCGCCCGATACGATCTTTCCATCACCGCTCGTCGAGCTGGCCACGAAGTGACTTCCAACGATCAAACCAACAAGCACCGACGACATTATCCATATGACGTAATCTTGGGCACGCACTGGCGTCATGCGCACAAAGAACGGGTTCTCATAGATCGCTGTTGGCAGCCCGATAACAAACAGTCCTATGGCCGCAGTCAGGCTCGTGATGCCCCAGGCTTTGAATGTGAACAGGCTGAAAGCAAGCGCCAGCGTCTTGAGATGGTTGCTAATAGGCAGACTATATCCGCTCATGACCCCTCCAAAACCGACAGTGACTAAGCTCAACGGGCTGCTTCACCTCGAAGCGAATTGTCAGCGGACCGCTTCGACGGTTTCCTTAAGCTTTCAGGCGGCTTGAGCAAAACTGCCGAAGGGGAACTAAGCCTTGCTTTCGCCTCGGCTATCCACTTTTTTGCTTGGACCACATCAGATGAATCAGGTGGGAAAAGTCCTGCAAAAACCTCCCACGCTTGGATGGCTCCCGCATCGTCTCCCCTGGCCCGAAGGGCATTTCCTTTGTCCCAAAGAGCGTGCGCGTAGGAAGGGTCCTGACGCAACGACGCCTCATAATAGCGAAGCGCAAGGTCAATATCCCCGCGTCCGAAGGCAACATTACCAAGATGGGTTAGCGCTTCAGGATTGGCAGGATCACGAGCAAGGATGGCGAGGTAGCTCTTTTCAGCCTCGGCATCCAAGCCCTTGTCAAGAAGACGATGAGCCTCATCAAGGGTGGCAACAAGAGGGAGCGTCGGAGGAGTAGTAGGCGGGGCGAAAAATCTCGGCGCCCAAAAGCCCCCAACAACCACTCCGCAAAGAAAAAGACCGGTGCCCCAGAGGGCCAGCACTTTTTTGGACGACGGACTATCCACTAAACCAGACAAAGGACACCCCCTAAGTATCGGCAGCACGGCTCAATGAAAATGCAAATTGATTTTGCGTCATACATTCTTTTACCATCTTAAGGGCCTCCGCCATCAGAAGCGGTGGCCAAATTTCATTTCTCTAACAGAGCCCACCTCATCCATCCATATCCGGAGAGATAAGGGGCCACCGAGAATGCCCAGCGGGTGGTCGGCAAATGCCAGGTCCCGGTACTCTATGACCCGGCGACCTCTGTCGTACAATTCTTGGTTCCATGGAAAGCGAGCGAAAGTTAGAAAAATTTGCACTTCTCTCAGCCGTTCCAACTCTCGGAGATCTGCGTTGCTCTTGGAAAAGAAGTGTGAGGCGTCGGTATTCGACCCATAAAGAGCAAAGGACTGCTGGTAATAGCCCTTCTCTGTTTCTGATACTCCTAGCCAGCGAAAAGGCCCTGGGAACAGGGGTACAACAGTCGATCGGGTAGGCAGTATCCCTTGTAATTGCATCGACTCCTGCCAGCGAACAAACGCCGTCCGTTGAACCGCAGCCGTGATAAGCACGTATAGCCCAATGGCTAAGAGTCCTGTAGTGGCCAAAGAAATCCTTCTGTGGTTTAAACGAAAACTGGCAACCAAGAAGCCTAGGGCGAGGGTAGTGAAGATCGGGTCAATTATGTAATGTTGAGACAGAGCAAAGCGCCGGTCAGTTATTGGCCAGAAAATGGCCGTGCCGAATGATGTGAGGAGATCTGATCCTATATGGGACAGAAGCCCGAGGTAAGCAGACCCGAAAAGATGAAAGAAGCTATCTCGTCTAATACCCCACACTAATCCGGCTACTAGCAAGGCGATCACCGCTCCACCCAGGAAGGAGTGGGTGGCGGTGCGATGGATCGCAACGGCCGCCATGGGATCCCAAAGCCGGGCGATCAAGTCTAAATCTGGAGCGAGAGCACCAATAAAACCGGCCGCCATCACTGACGTCTTATATCCGCTTGGAACAGCACGGGAAACGAGAACTCCCGTGACACCATGAGTTACGATATCCATATGAATGGCTTGGTTCACATCACCAGGTCTGCCAGAAAGACCACCAGGAGGGTCCCTAACCCTCCAATCATGAGGGTTATAAGCAGAAGCCAAAGGAGAACCCTGTCTATCGGTGTTACCACGCTAAACTCCAACGAGGTCTAGGGCGCGAGGATCGGCATCCCGCGGAGGAGACCAAAGGCAAAATAGGTGAGGATGACTACACCTGCAACAAAGAGCAGCGGAGGTATCAACGCTACGGGAGTATGAACATAGTCGATCTTCATCGGCGAAATCCGCGGCTCCATCCCTTTAATTGCCTCCTCCGCATAGGTCGCTTTCCTTCCGACCATTACTGTCATAACCATAACCAAAACAAATATAATCCCGGCCGCGATAGCAAAGGTCCCACCCACTCCCTTCGACAGATTCATTAAGGGAGCCCAGGAAGCCGGGTTGTCTACCCCGAAGGGTACCCAAGGTACCCGGCGGGGTACACCGGCCAACCCGGCTGCGGTCCCAGCCACTGACATAAGTAGAAGCGCTCCCCCCAGGAGATAAGGCTGAATTCTTGCCAGCCCCACTCCCCATAGCTGCCTTCCCATTAATATGGGAACAGCGTAATAGAGAGCACCCATGTAGGTTAGGTTTGCTCTACCAGCGGTCATAGGACGTGATCATAGGCCCCTTGTGCCTTTTCATGATTGTGTTTGGCCCCCCTCAGAGGTAAAGACTGGCGCAACATCCATCTCCCGACAGGCGGCTTGCAGGGGATACGGGACAGACAAAAGGAAACAGAAAAGGATTAAGAGAATCTTTCGGCCAAGCGTCTTCATTCGCTTCCCTAGATTTTCAAAAAGAGTCGGTCCGGGCAGCCTAAAAAGTTCATAAAAGGTGGATTCGCCTGAGCCTGTCGCTCCATTTTGCGACAAACTCGTCTCGGTTGATATCCAGGTCAGTGCCCCATGCCTCTTGTCAAAAAGGGATTGGAAACGCCTGAACGACTGTTGCTCTTTGCACTATCGGACGTCGCTAGAATGATCTGGTGCTCGTCTTGGATCTCGCCCTGTATAACCTCGGAATAGGAACCATCCGTAATTCCTAAACGCACTTGGATCGGTTGCGGCTGAAGATCCTTGAGGACATAAATCCTTACCCATCTACCATCCTTACTGTCCCCGCTTCTCGGCCTGCTTAACTCTGTGCGCCCGCGGCCCCCTCTCCCGCTTACCCCAGGACGGTTCGCCTGACGCAACGACTCTTGTGAACCTTGTTTCTCAAAAGGCGGTTTGAAGCGCATCGCCATGTTGGGAATCTTAAGAATATCACTTTTTCGGCTGAGTAAGAACTTTACATTGGCGGTCATTCCGGGCTTCAGGAGCAATTCCCGATTGTCGATCCCGGTTACTGTATTATACGTCACCACATTTTGCACGACAGTGGGAGCATGACGGACCTGAGAAACTTTGCCAGTGAAACGCCGCATCGGATAGGCATCTATAGTAAAGGTGACCTCCTGCCCTTCCCACACATTGCCAATATCGGCCTCATCAACGTTTGCGTGCACCTCCATCTTGGAGAGATCATTGGCGATCGTAAACAGGGTGGGGGCTTGGAGAGAGGCAGCCACTGTCTGCCCGACATCAACGTTGCGTGAGATCACAATCCCGTCTATAGGAGAGCGGATGACTGTGTTGGCGAGATCGACTGAGGCCTGATTTAATGCAGCCTGACTTTGTCCCACTTGGGCCTTTGCCACTTCGAATTGGGCTGCTGCGACATCAAAAGCAGTCTGTGCCGCATCCAGCTCGCTCTGTGAGATGAGATCGCGGTCTCTGAGCTCCCGGGCCCGCGCCAGGTTTCGCCGTGTATCTTCCAGGGTTACCTTCGTCTTAGACAGATTGGCCTGGGCCGCCAGTAGATTGGCCTTCCCCTCATCCACACGGGCTTTAAACTTGGCCTGATCAAGTCCACCAATCACATCACCCTTTTTCACCGTACTGTTAAAATCAGCGTAGAGCCTCGATATCGTTCCCGAGACCTGGCTTCCCACCTGTACCGTAACCACAGGCTGAAGGGTCCCTGTGGCCGAGACCACCTGGGTAATGTCGCCTTTTGTGACTGGCGCCGTGACGTAGGGTGATTCTTTGGCTCCATTCCCAAGACTCCAGGCACCGACTCCAAGGAGGCCAACTAGGAGAAGCAACACAACGATGGTTCCGGTACGCCTCATTCTAACGGCTCTTTTCGAACTTGCCGGAAGATCCCTTTACAACCTTCTGGTTCATACCGCTGCACAATCTCTAACCCGTTCTTCCCCGCAGACGACTTCGCTTCATGAACCCCTCATAGTTGCGGGTAATCAAATGCGTCTCAATTTGCGCCACGGTGTCCAACGCTACGCCCACGACGATCAAAAGCGCCGTGCCCCCAAAAAAGAATGGCACATTAAACTGGCTGACAAGGATCGTCGGCAATAGGGATACGATACACAGGTAGATGGCTCCACTGAGGGTTATTCGAGAGAGCACTCGCTCGATGAACTCCGCGGTCTTTTGCCCGGGTCGTATGCCCGGAATGTAGCCGCCGAACTTCTTCATGTTTTCGGCGACGTCACTGGGGTTAAAAACCACCGCGGTATAAAAGAATGCAAAAAAGATGATCAGCGCGGCAAAAGCCACGTCGTGCAGCCACCGTCCAGGGCTGAGATAGCTCGCCGCGGTTTGCACCCACGGATTGTCCGCGAATTGAGCCATCGTGGCCGGAAAAATCAATATGGACGACGCAAAGATCGGCGGTATCACGTTAGCGGTGTTGATCTTTAACGGCAGATGCGAGCTCTGGCCGCCGTACATCTTCCGCCCGACGACTCGTTTCGCATACTGGACCGGTATGCGCCTTTGCGCGCGCTCGACGAAAATAATCACGCCGACGACGATGACGACTAACACCAGGATCAGCAAGGCAACCAGGACTCCCATCTCGCCCTCGCGGATGAACTGAAACGTAGTGGTCACAGCCGATGGCAGTCGCGCTACGATGCCGGCAAAGATGATCAACGATATGCCGTTGCCGATGCCGCGCTCGGTAATCTGCTCGCCCAGCCACATGATAAATGCGGTGCCCGAGGTTAAGGTAATCACCGTCATCAAGCGAAAACTCCAGCCGGGAACCAAGACGATCGGTTGGCCGCCCGGCCCGCGCGCACCTTCCAACCCATAGCTGATCATCAGCCCTTGAATGATCGACAAAACCACGGTGCCATAGCGGGTGTACTGGGTAATCTTGCGCCGGCCTGCTTCCCCTTCTTTGGAGAGTCTTTCGAGATAGGGGAACACGACGGTAAGCAGCTGGAGAATGATGGAGGCGCTGATGTAGGGCATAATGCCTAGCGAGAAAACCGAGAATTGTTCGAGCGCTCCGCCCGAGAATAAGTTAAACAGGCCGAAAATCGTCCCCTTAACCTGATCAAAAAAAGCGGCCAGGGCCTGGCGATCGATCCCGGGCGTCGGGACATGGACGCCGAGCCGGTAAACAGCGAGCATGGCCAGCGTGAATAGTATCCGGCGCCGGAGCTCTGGAATTCTGGTGGCGTTTTGAAAACCTTCAAGCATAGCGGACTATTTGGTCTGCCTCACTGGAAAGAAAACCGGCCTTGCCAGAAGAAAACACTTTTCTCCGGCAATACCGTTAGGCGGCAACCGCCCAACAATGATACCCGACGTTCAACGGCAGATGCCCTGCTTCAACCTTGAACACTAGTGGCTTCTAAATTCTTACTTTTCTTCTTTCTTTCCCTTACCCTTCTTCTCTACGTCTTTGGCCGGTGCCTTCGGCTTCTCCACCCCGAGCTTCTCTGCAGTTTGATTATCTAGCCTGCCGGTACCCTTCAGGCGGCTAGCCTCCTGGAATTCCTTAATAGCTGCTCGCGTCTTAGCTCCCATGATCCCATCGATAGGGCTGGGATCATGTCCTTTGGCCTTTAGGGCTTCCTGGAGCTTTTTAATTTCCTCACTCGCTTTCGCAGGCGCCTTCTTCTCCGCCTTCTCCTCTTTAGCGGGAGCGGCTTTCTTTTCCTCCGCTGCCCAGGCCGGTAACGCCAGGATCATGATAAGAGCCCCTGCTACTGAGCTTCTGAGCCATGGTGTACTCATAGATTTCCCCTCCTTAGAAATTTTTTGCGATCTATACTTACGCAGCACGTTGAAAACCAAATACTCTTTTTCGATAAAGCAAATAACCCCCAAGTAAGACCAGCATGAAACTTATCCATTGATACTCAGTCATACCCAGGGCAATAACGGGATTAACGCGCAAAAACTCCACTAAAAACCGCATCGATCCTCCAAGGATCAAGTAAAGCCAAAAAATGGCTCCGTTTGGATAGCCTTTTTTCCTGAGAGACCAGAGAATTCCAAAGACTAGAAATGACTGGATAGTTTCATAAAGAGGCGTGGGATGAACTCTAACTCCCGGCGGGTATGGCATACCGGTCAATGGATCGACCCAGCCAGCGACTGCATTGGGAAATGCCATTGCCCAAGGAACCTCTGCAACCTTGCCCCAGGTTGCATCCCCCGCGAGAAAGCAGCCGATGCGTCCGACACCGTAGCCCAACGCAATCGCTGGCGCGGCTATATCAGCAGCTTTAAGCCAGAGTATTCTGTGCACCCGCACCCACCAACTTACGGCCAGGATCCCTCCGATCAATCCGCCGTACCAACTAAATCCAGCGCCGCTAAAAATAAAATCCCAGGGTGAGCGGAGAAAGTGAGCCCATTCTTCCAGGATGAAAAGAAGCCTCGCCCCGATGAGCCCACCTGCCGCCGCAGCAAAAACCATCGAAGAGGCATGTTCGGGATCCAGCCGATACCGTTTCAACTCTAACCGGATTACATAACCCGCGCATACAGCAGCTAAGGCCCAGAGTACCCCTAGGCTGTAAATCGTAAATGGTGCATTATGGTACAGGACAGGATACATGCCGCCTACTTCGCTTTCTCTCTGTAGACAACCAGTCTCATCCTTTCAAATCCCGTAACCCGCACGGTTTCACCCACAGAAAGTTCATCGCTAGACTCCGCATCCCAAAGCTCACCTCTCAACAATACCTTAGCGCCATCCCTCGTCTTGCTGACAACTTCTGCCTTCCCTCCCATCAACCCTTCAATGCCTGTGGTAACTGGCCGTCTGAAGTCTTTCCACATTACCCAAGCCAGCCAAAAAAAGACGAGAAAGAGCGGAACGGAGATAAACGTTGCCTGGCCGGGCGGCAAAAAGAAAAATAGCGCTAGAGCAATAAACGGGAGCAACAAAAGAATGTGGCACATACGTTGTTTCGGTGACCTAGGGTTTTACCTTTCCCGATGTGGACGCCTTCTTTAGCTCCTCTTCAATGAGCGACTCGAAAACTTCAAAGGGCTGAGCCCCGACAAGCAGTTGGCCATTGAGAAAGAATGCCGGGGTTCCTCGGGCACCCAGGAAAGCACCTATAGCGGTTTCACCTTCCACCTTCTTCAAATGCTTTCCGGAATCGAGACACTGATTGAACGCCTGGCTTTTAATTCCCAACTCTTTGGCATAGCTTTTAAGTTTTCCGCCGGTAAAAGCCAAAGGGGAACCGGCGCTGGCAAAGAGCTTGTCATGATATCCCCAGAACTTTCCCTGCTCTCCG
>Ga0209341_10004148_pt1 | contig 13398 bp, 16 predicted proteins | sample RifCSP13_2_FD_184020 | JGI IMG/M metagenome (GOLD analysis project Ga0209341, IMG submission 184020) | Soil microbial communities from Rifle, Colorado - Rifle CSP2_sed 13_2 (SPAdes) (version 2) | ecosystem: Environmental > Terrestrial > Deep subsurface > Rock core/Sediment | place: Rifle...
CTCCACCTCCTATCAGAAAGACCCCCGTTGCCCCGACTAACAACAGGATAGCGATGATAATCGCCATGAGGAAGCGGTTACGATATTCCCGGTGAGGCCAGGGGGTCTGGAGCAGCCGGGAGATGAAGTAAAGTGCCAGGAAAACCAGGGCCTGGGCGGTGTATATATACGAGGTTTCCTTAGTAATAAAGTGTAATACGGTGGCTGCCGTGAACCAGTAAAGATAACGCGGCGCGCCGCTTTCAAAGTATCGCAGCATGGCCCAGAAGGTCATCACGCCAAACAGGGCCACGAGAGATTCATTACGGGCGTAGCGCCCGTAGTAGAGCATATAGGGGGAGATCAACAGCAGCAGGGCAGCTACGGACCAACCGAAGCGGCCCAGGTAGCGACGGTAGTACCACATGAAGGCGACCGTGGCGATGCTGAACAGGGCGTGCGGGAGACGGGCGGTAAAATCGCTGTCACCAAACAGGAAATAAGACAGGGCCATCAGGTGGAACTGGAGCGGGCCGTGGGTCACCGGGTCGTGTTTGTAACCGCGTCCTTGTTCGAACAACCAGGAGAAATAGACGTGCGAGGTCTCGTCGTGGCTCATGACGCGCGCCCCGAGGAGATAGAGACGACTCAGGATGGTCGCTAATAAGATGGCGATAAACAGCCAGGTTTGCCAGTTCAACGCAATCCGGCTGAAGATTGGAACATCTAAAAAGGAGGTTTTCTCCTGATCGGGGGTTGGTTGCATGCTATCCATAAAGGGTCCCAGTTCTTACTCCTCCGCTAATAATATCAAAGTTATTTTCCTTTTTTGATGGGGCGCGGGCGTCGCGCTGGGTCTCTGCTGGCACCGCTGCGCTTATCGACTGACCGAATAGCCCCGCTGATATTCTTTATGGCTCGCGCAGCGCGAGCAGGTTTACCCTTCAGGGCATCGATCTCTTGAGGGGTGAGGTAACGCCACTGGCGGGGCTTCAAGGAACCAAGAGTTAAGTTGCCGATGCGTACCCGGATAATCTTTACTACTGGCAGGCCGAGACGGGAGCCGATCTCGCGAATCTGGCGCTTGCGCCCCTCGCGCATGGTCACGCGCAGCCAGGCGCCTTTGCCGGACAGAGACTCCGGGCGCACCTGGGCCGGGGCGGTCTGGTAGCCATCCTCCAGGACCACGCCCCGCCGCCAGGTCTGGAGTTGCTCATCGTCCGGGTGCTGGGCGACTAAGACGCGGTACTCTTTCTCGTGTCCGTAGCGCGGGTGGGTCAGGCGGTTAGCCAGATCGCCATCATTAGTGAGCAGGACCAGGCCCTCGCTGTCGACATCCAACCGCCCGACCGGGTATAGGTGCCCGGGCACCGGCACCAGGTCGCGCACAGTCTGGCGCGCCTCGGGTGCACTCACCGCCGAGAGCACCCCGCGCGGCTTGTGCAGGGCGATATACACCAGCGGCTCTGCTGCTGCGAGGGTGCGCCCATCGAACTCGATTCTATCCTTGGTGGGGTCCGCCTTACTCCCCAGGGCAGCGATCTGTCCATTCACCCGCACCCGTCCGGCGGAGATCAACTCTTCGCAGGCGCGGCGTGAACCCAGTCCGGCGTGAGCCAGGATTTTCTGCAGGCGTTCTTCCATAAGGCGTTATTATAACCCAGGGACTTTGTGATCGGCATATCGTGTTGCTGGTAGGATCTCACCATGGGGACCATTGATCTATTTTTAACCCGAAAATGTGCGCGGCAGCTTCGTGTGAGGTACAATTTACGGCGCTATGCCTGGTCGGCCCATCTGCCGCTCAGGATTTTGACCGATTTTGAAGAGTTTGCGGTTTATGACCGCTGGGACAAACCGGATAAGAGTGACAAGGCGCATACTGGGCGGGAACTTTACCTAGATTACTCCGGCTATCCGCAGCGCCGGAGGAGATCGCCGCCATTTTCTTAAGGGAGACGGTGCTAAAAGGCTCATTTCGACAAGACCCTGCTCCAGCGCCAGATCGAGGTAACCGATAGGCAGATCGACGCCCTGGTGTATGAGTTGTACGGTTTGACCGAGGAGGAGATCGCGATTGTGGAAGGGAAGCGGTCGTGAGCGCTCAGTGGCGACAAGCCTAATCTCTCGCACCGAAGTCGCCGCTGCAATCACTCGCGCCCAAAGGCTGGAGATCATCACTCCAAAATAAGCCTTGACCGCTTTGCAGTTATTTCGCTCTGAATGGGAAATCTTTCAGCGGTTGCCAGTGAATGAGCTGACTGTGATCCGTGGAGATGCTCTGGCTTGTGAATTCGGATTGCGCGGCTATGATGCGGTTCGCCTGGCAACTGCCTTACTTTGGCAAGAAACCCTCGGTCTTCAAGTGACGTTAGCGACTTTTGATCGGCAGCTTATCGGCGCGGGAATAAAAGTTGGTTTGAGCGTCTTGCCCGAAAATTGAATTACCTCGTCTACTCCCCTACTCCCCTGCTATCTTGCTCTTCTTCGAGCGGCGGGAGCTCTTCCAGGCTGTTCATCCCAAAATGTTGCAGGAAATCCGAGGTGGTTGCATAAAGGATCGGCCTGCCTGGCCCCTCGGTGCGGCCTACTTCTTGCACCAGGCCTTTGCTGAGCAGGCTCTTTAGCACGCCGTCGCTGTTCACACCGCGGATCGCATCCACCTGAGGCCGCGTGGCTGGCTGCTGGTAGGCGATGATCGCCAGCGCTTCGAGGGCTGCCCGGCTCAAGTGGCTGGTGGCTTCCAGCCCGAGGAAACGCTCGACTAAAGGGGCCATCTCGGGAGCCGTAGTGAGTTGCAGCTGGCCAGCGTGGCGTTGCAGGCGCAACCCGCGCCCTTGGAGCTCTTCGCCCAGCTGCGCCAGACCGGCCTCCACCTCAGCCGTGGTGATTTCCAATGCCGCGGCCAATTGCGCCGCAGTAACGGGACCTGGAGCGACGAATAGCAGCGCCTCCAGGGGGGCTTTCAAATCCTTTGGACTTTGTGGGTGAATGTTGTCAGACATGCTATAATCAGGCGTTGAAAATTGGTAGGAACTTTGTTGTTATTGAAGTCGTCACATTAATACCTTGACGAAGACCAAATTTAGTCGGGGTATAGGAAAATAGAATGAAACGTACCTACAGATTTTGGCTAATTATATTCGTTTTAGGCGCGGTTTCCCTAGCTTGTAACCTGGGTTCTTACCGCTCAAAGTCTCTGCCGACCATCCCGGTTTCCACAGAAGCCGCCCAAAGCCTGGAAGAGACTGCGCAAGCTGCCCTGGATGAGGCTGCTAAAAGCGGCGAAGTCGACCTGGTGATCGATGAAGCTCAGGTGACCTCGCTACTGGCGTTTGAACTGCAGAAAAGTGACCAACAGTTTATCAGCGATCCCCAGGTGTACCTGCGCGAGGGGCAAATGCAGGTCTTTGGGAATGTAAAGAGCGAGAACATCGCAGCCAAGGGGATGGTCGTCATCGAACCGCGAGTTGACTCAACCGGGCGGGCAAACTTCGAGGTTGTTTCCGCCAAAGTCGGCCCCATCCCGCTACCAGGTGACATCGTTTCCGAAGTCGAGGCCAGCCTAAACCAGATTTTCAACCAGCAGCTCGAGGCGATGGCGCCCAACATCTTCATCGATAGCCTGGTCATCGCAGATGGCTTGATGACCATCAAAGGGCATGCCAGGTGATCGTGGGATGAGATTATATCACCCAGGCTTTCGCCGCACGCTGATATTATTGGGTGTCATATTAATTATAGCGGGTTGTACCGCACCCCAGGTTGCCGAAGGGAATATCACCCTCGATATAACGGCCGATGGAAAAACTATCGATGTCGAGGTTCCAGCAGGGAGCACGGTTGATGACGCACTGAAGGCAGCCGGGATCCTCGCCGATCCCCTGGACCGCACCGATCCACCGGCCTATACCGTGTTGGGGGAAGGCTCAGTAGTGCACTTGATCCGCGTGCACGAGGAGTTCACCATCGAGCAAGTTGTTGTCCCCTATGAAAGCCAGGTACTGCGCAATGAATCCCTGCCTGAGGGGCAGGAATACTGGCTCCAGTTGGGGGAAAACGGTTTACAGGAAATCACCATCCGGCGGGTTTTCGAAGATGGAGAAGAAGTATCGAGTAGCCGGGTCAAGACAGTCACTGTGAAGGAGGCTGTGCCCCAGATTAAGATGGTCGGCGTGCAGAAACCTTTTGCGCCTCTGAGCATTGTGGGGCGCATTGCCTACCTGGTGGATGGGGATGCGTGGGTGATGGAGCGGACCACTGGCAATCGTCGTCAAATAGTCACGACCGGTGACCTTGACGGGCGGGTATTCTCACTTTCTCCTGATGGGGGTTGGTTGTTGTACACGCGCCGCTCGGAGGATGAGAACACTATCAACACCCTCTGGGCTGCCCCGGTAGCGGAAGGGGTTAGTGAACCGGTCGATTTAGGGATAACCAATGTGGTGCATTTCGCTGACTGGAAGCCAGGTTCGGTACTCACAGTTGCCTACTCGACTGTGGAACCACGCCCAGGTGCTCCGGGTTGGCAGGCCAACAACGATCTGGAGATACTCACTTTCAGCTCGACCGGATTCATCCATTCATTGCCGGTCGTTATAGAAGCCAATATGGGCGGCTTATATGGTTGGTGGGGCACTAATTTCACCTGGGCTCAAGATGGACTGCGCCTGGGTTATGCCCGCCCGGACAGCATCGGCGTGGTAGACTTGCAATCCAGCAACCTGACGCCGCTGGAGGAGTATGCTCCATTGCAAACTTTTGGAGACTGGGCCTGGGTTCCTGGGATCGGCTGGGGGCCGGATGGGAATTACCTGTATGGGGTGATTCAATCCCGACCCGAGGCAGCGCAGCAATTCGATTTGATGGCTGCCGATCCCACGCAAAGAGATCCCCTGGTGATTGTCCCAGATGTGGGCATGTTCGCTTACCCGGTTCCTTCCCCACTTGATGAGTCGCCCTCTGGGGAGCGCGCATTCCAGGTGGCTTACTTGCAGGCGGCCTTCCCTGCTCAAAGCGAAAGCAGCCGTTACCGCCTGATGGTGATGGACCGGGACGGGTCTAATCGCCGGGTGCTTTTTCCGGTTGAAGGAGCTGGTGGCCTTGAACCGCAAAGAGTAGTCTGGTCTCCGCAACCGCTGCTGGACCAGAGAGGGCGCGCCCTGGCTGTCATATACCAGGATAATTTGTGGCTGGTCGACAGCCTCAGCGGGGAAGCCTGGCAGGTTACCGGTGATGGCCTGACGAGCCGGGTCGATTGGAAGTGAAAATTGGAGGAATTTTAAAATGCGCGTTTTGATTACAGGAGCGGCTGGATTTCTTGGCTCTAACTTGTGCGACAGATTACTTGCCGAGGGTCATGAGGTGGTTGGGATGGATAATTTCATTACCGGTAGCCCAGACAACCTTGCTCACCTGACCGGCCATCCCAGATTCCTATTCATCCGGCACGATGTTTCGCATTTCATCTTCGTGCCAGGCAAAATCGACGCGGTCATGCATTTTGCCTCACCAGCCAGCCCGAATCCAAAATCCCCATTCGGCTATATGAATCTTCCGATCCAGACCATGAAAGCCGGGGCTTTGGGCACGCATAATACGCTAGGTATGGCCCGCGCCCAGAATGCCCGCTTCATCCTGGCCTCGACCAGCGAGATATACGGAGACCCGCTCGTTCATCCGCAGACTGAGGATTATTGGGGGCATGTCGATCCAATCGGTCCTCGCTCGGTGTATGACGAAGCCAAGCGCTTCGCCGAGGCCTTGACCATGGCCTACCACCGCTTTCATAACGTTGACACACGCATCGTGCGGATTTTTAATACGTATGGGCCGCGCATGCATGTGGATGACGGGCGTGTAGTCCCCAATTTCTTACAGCAGGCGCTGCTGAAACAGCCTCTTACTGTCTACGGTGATGGTTCACAGACGCGTAGCTTTTGCTATGTGGACGACCTGATCGAAGGAATTTATCGCTTGCTCCTTTCAGATGAGCACCTGCCAGTTAATATCGGAAATCAAGTGGAGACGACGATCCTGGAATTTGCCCAAACCATCAATGCGTTCACGGACAACCCGGCTGGCATCGTTTTCAAGCCCGAGGCGCGTGACACGAGCGATCCTCAGCGCCGCCAGCCTGATATCACCCGCGCCCAGCAAATCCTGGGCTGGGAGCCGAAGGTGAACCTCGAAGAGGGACTCCAAAGGACGACCCCATATTTTAAGGAGAAATTAGGCCTGGCATGACCGTGACATCGATATTGACAAACCCCCAGGAAAGGACTCGCTTCTTACGATTTGCGTTCGTCGGGCTGGTCGGAGCTGTGGTCGACTTTGGAACATTTAACCTTCTCTCGTCTGCATTGGGTGTTTCGGCAGTCCTGGCGAGCGTCTTCTCGTTCATTGCTGCCATCCTGAGTAATTTCACCTGGAACCGCTATTGGACCTATCCCGATTCGCGCACCAAGCCGGTAACACAGCAGCTGGTACAGTTCTCAGTCGTCAGCGTTCTTGGCTTAATAATTCGTACACCGATCATTGCGCTGTTAGAGACCCCACTGGAACGTTCGTTTGAAAGCGCGACTCTCCTCCCAATTGGGTTTGTCACCCCCAAACTGCTCGGCGAGAACCTGGCACTGGCCGTCGCAGTGATCATCGTGATGTTTTGGAATTTCTTCATCAACCGCTATTGGACCTACAGCGATGTAGACAAATAATTTATCTGTTACGCATTTCCCATCATGTTTCGCGCCTCATGTTTCAAATATTGCACATCTGGCCTTTGAGTATAATTCTACAAATGCCTGCATCACCTATTCCCCTCTACACTACTTCTGGTGCAACCGGTGGCTTTCTGCTCTATCCCTATATTTTCAACGCGGTTGGCGAATGGATCGGGTGGACAACTCTGGATAAACAGGTATATTCCGTTTTGGGGCAGTACGTTGGTTGGTTCAGCCAGGACTGGCGCATTCTGCGCAGGCGGACCGAGGAATTTGATCGCCCGCAGGGGACCCCTCCGCCAGCGCCAGCGCGGTTTATCCCCCCGGCGATCGTGCCTTTGCCGCCTTTGATGGCCGAATTGAAATATGAAACCGTCGACGTGCTGGATGAGATGCCCGATCTGCTGCCCACCTTAGATGCCTTCGCGTTTTCCGACGACGAAGGGTGATCGATTATTAATCCCGAACATCATTCCCAACCTGGGGTAGAAGAAAGCGAAATCTTTGCTATACTAAACAAAACCCTCTACCAATCCATCGCTCAGGAGCGCTGAACCATGAAATTTGCGAATCCCTTCAAGAAAAAGTCGATTAAGAAAGCCGAATCCATTCCCCTGGACCCAAATGAGATTCCGGAGCCGACCGATCTGGCTGGTTATCTTCGTCGGGGATGGGCTTATCATTCTCGCGCCCAGAACGATCGCGCCGAGCAGGATTTCCGGCAAGCGCTGGCGTTAGCTCCTGATACGGTCGATAGCCAATACGCCTTGGGATTGGTGCTGAAGGCACAGGGAAGGAAATCTGAGGCGATCGAGGCGTTCAAGAAAGCGGTTGAGTTACTGGATGCAGGTAAGGTGGAAGATCACTCCACGACAGAAATGCTGCACCGCCTCTCGATGGGTCACATCAATGAGCTCTCTTTAGGGGATTGGAACCTGGAGGAGCAGATTTGGCATCGCATCTAACCCATCGCCAGCGTCTCGAGGCTTGCCTGGCTGGTGGGGCGGTTGACCGTCCCCCGGTAGCGCTGTGGCGGCATTTCCCTGTCGACGATCAGTCTCCGGACAGTCTGGCGGCTGCCACGGTAGATTTTCAGCGCGTTTATGACTTCGACCTGGTCAAGGTAACTCCCGCCTCTTCTTTCTGCGTGAAGGATTGGGGCGCAGTCGACGAGTGGCGGGGAGCTGCGGAAGGCACGCGCGACTATACTCAACGGATTATCCGCCGGGCTGAGGATTGGGAAAGTTTGCCGGCGCTTGACCCCCACTGTGGTTATCTGGCTGACCAACTCGTCTGCCTGCGTCAAATCGTGACTGAGCTCGGGCCGCAGGTACCCGTAATCCAGACGATTTTTAGCCCCCTGGCCCAGGCGAAGAATTTAGTCGGTCGAGAAACGTTATTGGTGCATATCCGGCGTTACCCGCAAGCCGTCAGTGCCGGCTTGAAGGTTATCGCCGAGAGCACGCAACGCTTTATTGCCGCGGCGCACCAGACGGGCATTGCCGGGATTTTCTATGCTGTGCAACATGCTCAATATGGCTTACTTTCTGATCAGGAGTATGAAGAATTCGGGCGGCGTTACGATCTCCAGGTGCTCGCGCCGGCGCGGGATTTTTGGCTGAATATACTTCACCTGCACGGGGAGGAAATTATGTTCGACCGTTTCCTGGACTACCCCGTGGCAGTTATCAACTGGCATGACCGGGAAACGCCTCCCTTCTTAGCTGAAGCCCAAAGGCGGTTTTCTGGTGTATTGTGCGGCGGACTGCGCCGTTGGGAGACTATGGTGCTGGGCACGCCGGAGCAGGTGACCGCCGAGGCGCGCGACGCCATCACAGCAACCGGCGGCGAGCGGTTTATCCTGGGCACAGGCTGTGTCCTGCTTACCACTTCCCCACGGGGCAATATTTGGGCGGCGCGTAAGAGCGTTGAATCTGCGTCATCTTCATGACTGGATTGCGTGTCATCGCCGGGAAAGCCCGCGGCCGGAAGCTGCGTTCGGTCCCTGGCAGCTCCACCCGCCCGATCACCGATCGGGTTAAGGAATCTCTTTTCAATATCATCGGTACCGATATCCAATCGGCTGCGATCCTGGATTTATTCGCTGGGACAGGCGGCGTGGGGATCGAAGCCCTCAGCCGGGGGGCTGCCTATGCTCTTTTCGTCGACCTTGACCAGCAGGCTGTGCTGACTGTGCGCGCCAATCTGGTTAGCACAGACCTGGCTGACCGGGGGGATGTTCGGCGAATCGATGCTTTCACTTTCCTGCGCGGGGCGCCCGAACGCCCCTTTGACTATGTCTATATCGCCCCACCTCAATATAAAGGCCTGTGGAAAAAAGCCTTGTTGAGCCTGGATGCCCATCCGGCCTGGCTTACCGCGGATGCCTGGGTTATCGTCCAAATTCACCCCCGTGAAACTGAACCTATCGAGCTGCAAAACCTGGTCGAATTCGACCGGCGGCAGTATGGCAGCACACTATTGGTCTTTTTTCAGGCGTTGCCCGATGGATCTAAATCTCCCTCACCGCCGCTATAACCCCCTGACGCGCGAGTGGGTACTCGTTTCTCCTCATCGCGCCCAACGTCCCTGGCTGGGGCAGGTGGAAAAAGCGCCGCAGGAAAACCTGCCCGATTATGATCCTACTTGTTACTTGTGCCCGCGCAACGTCCGGGCGGGGGATCAACGCAATCCGGATTACGCATCCACCTTTGTCTTTGACAACGATTTTCCAGCGCTGTTGAAACCAGAAGAGGCGCCTATAACGAATAACAGCACTCACGTTTCACGCCCCGCGCTTCAAGATTCCCTCCTAATCGCAGAACCCGAATTTGGCCTCTGCCGCGTGGTTTGTTTCTCCCCCCGTCATGACCTGTCCTTACCCGAGCTCTCGCAAGCCGAAGTTGAGGCAGTCGTCCGGGCGTGGATCGATCAAACATCCATCCTGGCGGACAAGGGCTTCGTTCGCTATGTCCAGGTGTTTGAAAATAAGGGGGCGATGATGGGCGCTTCCAACCCCCATCCGCATAGCCAGGTGTGGGCGACGAGCCATATCCCCAACCAGCCAGCTCGGGAATCGATCGCCCAGGTGGAGTATCTATCTCAGCGAGCGTCCTGCCTGCTGTGTGATACCTTAGCAGCCGAGAAAGAGACTGGCGAACGCCTGGTGGTGACCAACGAGCATTTTACGGCGCTGGTACCGTTCTGGGCGGTGTGGCCGTTCGAAGTCCTGCTCCTTTCCAACCGCCATATCCCCGCGCTGTCCAGCCTGGAATCGGACGAAATCGCCGGCCTGGCGGACATCATCCGCCGCCTGACCGCCCGCTATGATAACCTGTTTGAAATTTCATTCCCCTACTCAATGGGCTTTCACCAGGCTCCGGTGAATGGCCCGGTGCATGCTGAGTGGCATCTGCATGCCCATTATTACCCGCCGCTGTTGCGCTCGGCGACCGTGCGGAAATTTATGGTGGGATTCGAGTTGCTGGCTTCGCCGCAGCGCGACCTGACTCCCGAGGTGGCTGCGCAACGCCTGCGCTCATCAAGCGATCGGCACTACCGGAGCGAGATTTAAAACAGGCCGCGGATTGTCAATAGGAAGCCGAAGATGATCAAGGGGATACCGATCGGCAGCAAGATGACGGTCACGGACAGGATTACCCCGACGATCAGCAGCACCAGACCCAATACGACCGCTACCAGTCTCCCGGTCAGGCCGACGATCCAGGCCAACAACCGCCAGATAGCCCAGAAAGGCCATAAATACCACGGGACTTTTTTCTCTTGTGATTCGGTGGACATATCGCTCTCCTCATTAACTATATACGTTGAACGCGAGAAAAAGTCGCAAAGGTTGTTAAATTCCCTACATATCACCCTATTGAAAATCTGTCGAGTCATTAAACTTGATCACTAGTTTACCATTGTCAGCGTAGGTGTAATGCGCGAAGAAAAGCGTACGATCGCGTCGAGCTGCCAATAGGCGCGGCAGCAGCGCGGGCAGGTCTTCCACCAGCGGTAAATTGTAGGCCCGCGAGACCGGCACCCATTCCAGGCTTCCCTCGGGGGAGGCAACCAATCGGCTCTCCGCGAGGGGCGCAGCCTGATCCAGCTCGCCGCGCAGCACGAAGATGAGTATGCCAGGCCTGTCGCCGACATCCACCGTGATCACACCACACAGCCATAAGTCATCCACCGATAGCGCTGTCTCTTCCTTCAATTCACGCCGGGCGGCGGTCAGGATATCCTCCCCGCGTTCGATATGGCCGCCGATGCCGTTGTACTGGTTCGCCCAAAGACGTTTGTGTGGCCCACCTTTGAGCAACAGGATAAAGTCACCGCAGGTCAGGAATATCAGGGTTCGCGGGATTAGCGTGTAGCGGTCTGAGGAAGCGCCCTGGTCGGAGGCCGGCATGGGTGGGAAGGCAATAGGGAGAAGGTTTGAGGAGACCAGATAACTTTGTTAGTCTTATTATAATTTGGATCTTCATGGTTGCGAGCCAGGCTGTAGTTTAATGGTTTAGATGTTGCATTCGAGGGCAAGTGAGGCTATAATCCAGACAAATGGACGCCACTCGTTAATCTGGAAGCTGTTCGAGCTTCTTCAGTCCCGAAAGAACGTCGCTCGACTATCTGACTATCTGACTACCTGACTAATAAAGGAGATGACAATGGATGAGTTTAAAGATCAAGTCTTTGGAAAAGTGACTGGGGATATGGACCCCTTTAAAAAGATCCTCAGCAAGATCCCTGGATTTGGCGGCTATGTGGAGCGGCAGAAACGGCGCGACTCGGACAAACTGATCCGAGACACGATTTTCGATCGCTTCCGAGAGCTCGAGGGGCGTGTCTCGGGTCTGCAGCGTGATTTCATCAACCAGGGTGCGATCTTCTATGTTGATGACTTGGAAGCTTCGGCGATCAAGTTGCGTACCTTCGCCGACCGGGTGCGCACAGCTTCCAGAGGCTACTCCGGACTGTTCGATGCAGTCGATATTAATGAAGAGGAACTCACCAAACTTTATGAATATGATGCCGCCATGCTGGGTTTGACCGACGATGTCGGCCACGCCATAGACAACGTGGAAGCCTCGATCGGGACGGATGGATTGCCAGCTGCGATCCGCAACCTTCAAACGAAGGCTCAAGAATGTGTCGAAACCTTCGACCGGCGTGAAATGGTCATCCTCGGGGCTTAGACAACCCTCAAAGCCTTGAAGATGACCGCCTAAATGAAAATTAATAGCTAAAGTATGTAAGCAGGAGAGATGACTATGGCCAGAATTTTTGATGTGGTTGAATATCCAGACGAGATGCGCGAGGAGATCGTGCATCGCTTCCCGGAGACTGGACCGGGGGATTTTCGCGTCGGCTCGCAGGTGATCGTGCGCGAGTCGCAGAACGCCGTGTTTTTCCGCGATGGCAATGCACTCGATGTCTTCGGCCCCGGCCGGCACACGATTGCCACGGCGAATATCCCTCTCGTCATCAACTGGATCGGCAAGGCGTTCAGTGAGCGGACGCCCTTCCCGGCGGAGGTCTATTTTGTCTCGATGCGTGAGTTTGCCGACCGTAAATGGGGCACAGCCCAACCGATCATCGTCAGCAACCCAAATATGGGGCTGGGAGTGGCGTTGTTGCAGGGGTTCGGAAGCTACAGCTTCCAGGTGAAAGACCCGCAGCAGTTTGTCACCCAAATCGTCGGCGCTCAAGGGATCTACCGCACTAGTGATATCGAAGGCCGGATGCGCTCCATGCTGCTCTCCAAGTTGCAGGATTTACTTGCAGAGACGGCGCAGACCAAGAAAGTAACAGAACTGCTCGCTTTGACCGAGGAATTGGGAGCAGGGGTACGAGCGAAAGTTCAAGACGACTTTGCTGCCATTGGCTTGACGCTGAAGGTGTTTTACATCGAGAACCTCAAGCCTTCCACCAAGTCGGCGGAGGAACTGCGCGCCATGGGTATGCTGGATATGCAGACCTACACCCAGCTGCAGGCGGCGGATGCCATGCGCGATGCTGCTCAAAACCCAAGCGGTGGGGCTGGCCTGACGGCTGGCATCGGGGCTGGCATGGGTATCGGCAATGTGCTCGGCCAATCCTTGCAGGGGATGACTGGCGCGGCCGGGGCTGCCGGCGCGGGAGCCGGTACGCCTTCCGGTGGCGGTGCTCCCAGTGGGAGCGTTCCAGACGTGATGACCCCAGCAGAAGCGGCGGGTTTTTTGAAAGTTTCTGAAGAGGATGTCATGGCCGCTATTCAGGCCGGAGATCTGAAAGCCCGCAAGCTGGGCAACGCTTACCGTATCAGCCGGGAAGCCTTGGAGACTTTCCTCAAAGGTTAATTCCAGCGACAATAATCTTTTCGCGCCCGACTTCGTCGCACGGCTTTGGCAGACCCGCATGCCAGGCGTCGTTTCGCATATTGAGTAGGAACAGCTCCCACAAAACCAGTGCATCGGGCGTGGGAGCTCTTCATTCCATCAGGTCCGCTTCCTGATAAGCTGCTCGCTCATCGTGGGCTTCGCAAAATGACTTTAAAAAGAAAAATCAGCGAAATCAGTGTCATCCGTGTCCCATTTAAGAAAATGGAGAATTGAAATGAACGCGTTTTCCTCCAAACGTTACTTTCGATTAACTGCCGTTGCAATCTGCATTGCCATGCTGCTGGCCGTTATGGCGGCCATCCTGCCTCAATCCG
>Ga0209341_10004152_pt1 | contig 13388 bp, 33 predicted proteins | sample RifCSP13_2_FD_184020 | JGI IMG/M metagenome (GOLD analysis project Ga0209341, IMG submission 184020) | Soil microbial communities from Rifle, Colorado - Rifle CSP2_sed 13_2 (SPAdes) (version 2) | ecosystem: Environmental > Terrestrial > Deep subsurface > Rock core/Sediment | place: Rifle...
CCCCCGCCGCACCTTCACGACGACGACGCCGGCCTTCAGGCGCGGCAACGCCTCGCGCTCCATCTCCTCCGCGAGTCGGCTCAGGGCCTCGAGCGACAGCCGCTTGACCAACTTGCACTGGCCGATGGCGCCCGGCGTCTCGAAGTCGAGGCGCTCGCCGGAGTTCGCCCAGTGGCGCCGGCCCCCGAACAGGTTGGCGGCCTGGCGTTCGAACCCCTTCCAGGCGGCGTCAGCCATCTATCGCCCGTGCGACCGGATCGTGCTCGCCACCGCGCCGATGGTCCCCAGCAGAGCATTGCGCGTGTCGCGCATCGTCTTCCGCTGCGCCGCGTGGTCGGCCTCCATCTCCTCCAGCTCGGCGATCTGGCCGGCGAGGTCCTGCGCGGCCTCGTCCAGCTCCTCGCGGCTCATCGGGATGAGCGGCGGCTGCGCCTGCTCGTCGGCGTGTCGAGCTTTTGGATTCCCCTTCGTCCGTCCTCCCATACTCAGGTCCTCCATGGTCGTTCTGGTGGCGCAGAGGATGCACAGCCCGTTCTGCATCGCGCCCTTTTTCCGGCAGCGGGTGCAGAACTGGTCCATGTCCACCGTGATCGTGGCGTCTGCGTGAGCCATCACATGCCCCCTTACTCCGTGCAGGAATATCGTTGCGGACAGGCCGTTCTCCCGGCGCAATCGTTCGGCCGGTAACAGAACGACGGACAGTCGGTCGGATGCGTCCGCGGCTCGGCAGGGTATGGGAGGGTCTTGACCTCACGCACCTTCCCCATGGCGTCGCCGATGGCGCGCGCCTCAGCCGCAGACGTGGTTTCGATACACACCGCCTTCTTTCCGTCGAGGAATGTGACCCAGAACGGTGCTCGGTATGTTGTCGTCGTCTCCATGGTCCTGCCTCCTATCGTCTGAACGTGTTGGCCTGGGGGCACGTGACCCAATGGGGCACCCGCCCGATCACTTCCCGGGTGCCGGGCTCGATGGCCGTCCCCCGCCGGCCGGTGATCGCCACGCCGTCCGACGTGATGAGCGTCCGCGTGCTCGCCGCCTTCCCCGCCGTCTCATCGAGCCACTCGGTCAGCACCTCGGGGTCACAGATCATCGCCTTCCCGGAGTCGCGCATGTGGATCCACACGACGGCGGCCTGGCAGCCGCGGCACTGGGCGAGCGGGCGGGTCATCGCATCCCCCTTTGAGCCCGCACGAGGCACACCTCAAGCCGCCCCCGCGCATCCGCAAGGTCGGCGCGCTCCTGGGCGATCTCGCGGGTCAGGGCCAGCTTCTCGCCGAGGAGCGTTCCGGCTCCCACGCCGACCACGAGGCAGCCGAGGGCCAGGAGCACGCTCAGGATGTGGGCCGTCATCGCTCCCGGGCCTCCATGCTCATACCGGACACGGCCAACCGCCCACACCGAAACAGTTGTCGCACGTGACCAGTCTGTGATGCGCCTCAGGATTGAGGCAACAGCAGGAATCCTCTTCACAGTCAGCCACCAGGTACCCATCGCCGTCGCATTCGAAGCATGGATGGAACCCTCCGTAGCAATCAGGGGCATCGCATTCCAAAAGCTCGCTCATCGCCCCCGCGCCTCCAGCCGCTCCAGCGCGGCGAGCATCACGCCCCGCCCAGCTCTCGCAGCAGTTCGGCCTTGCGCTTCTCCAACTCGGCCTGGATCGCCGCCACCTTCTCGATCTGCTTGACCACCTTCGTCAGCTCCTTCGCCGCGTCGATCGTGTTCATGGGTCCGCCTCCTGCGTGGTTAGAATGGCACCTCGTCCAGCACCTCGGCCGGGAGTCGTGTTTCCAGCGCCGCGCCCGACAGCACGTGCAGCACCTCCCGCGCCCCGACCTGGTTCTCTCCCCGCGTGCATGCCCTCCGCGGCCCGTCCGCCCTCTTGACCCAATGGCCGTCCTCGAGCTCGTAACGGTCGCCCGGAAACGACCAGTCCTCGCGCTGCCCGCTGGTCGTCCCGTGGCAGCGGTGGCAGGCACCGGACCACTCCAGCGGCTTGCGACAGATCGGGCAGGCGAAGGGACACACCTCGGTCATCGGGAACTGCCCGGTCCGCGAGCAGACGCCGTTTTTCACCGGCGCGTTGTCGGCGGGGCAGATGCTCACGGTCCCACGCTCGGCCTTCGCCTTGCGTGGCGTGCGATCGAGCCCGCAGACGGAGCACACCGCGGCGCTCGACGTGTTGAGCGCCTTGCATTCGCACGTCCACATCCGCGCCATCAATCCTGCTCCTCGTCGGGCCGTTCCGCCCGTCCGATCCAGCTCGCCAAGAACCGGGCGAGGTCCTTCCGCGGGGCCTTCCCCGGGTTGGCGACCATCCATGCCTCGGCCCTCAGCACCTCGTGGCCGTAGTCCACGCCGCCATGGGCTCGAACCAGCGCTTGCCAGTACACCGGGGTGCGGATGCGCCGGTCGGCGCCGAGCCTGGGGGCGCGGTCGAGGGCCTCGCTCACGCTGGCGGGGATCCGGAACTGAATCAGCGCCGGCGCCGGCTGGGCGGTGTCGGCCGGCGCGCCTGCTGTATTCGGTTCTCGGTTCTCGGTTCTGGGTTCTCGGTTCTGGGTTCTCGGTTCTCGGTTCTCGGTCTTCGGTAACGCCAAACCGGCTTTAGTCTCCGAAGGGGCATCGAAGGGCCTTGGAATACCGTAATAATCACAGAATCTTAGGATGATATCGAGCCGGGGTAGGGATGCGATTGATCTAGTGACGGCCTTGCGGTGCTTCGGATCGGCCAGACGGAGGGTCGGATCGTAGCGCAGCCCGTTGACCACCCACAGGATGAGGCCCTCGCGCTGAATCCAGCCAGCCCCCTCAAGGGCCTTCAATGCCCCTTCGATGCAGCGCAGCGAGAGCCCGGTCTGGCGGGCCAGGATCTCGGGGTAGCAGATGAAGATCGCCCCTGGGCCAGCTTGGGGGCAGAGACGGGCTGTCAACAAGGTCTGCCGCGCCGCGGCCGGCAGCGCCTGGAAGTCAGGATCATCGAAGAGCGCCGAGTAGAGGCTGCGGTTGACGCCGCGAGAGCCCATCCAGTCACCCCCCGTACGGGTGTACAGCATGTCGGGCCGCGCCCAGGTACGAGCTGGGCACTGCTCCGAACTTCGGAGGACGCTGGCCGGCGCCCACCCGACACACCGAGACTAGCATACACGGGGGATGTGGCCAAGGGAAAACACAGCTACGGTTTCGCCTTGAAGAGCCGCGTGAGCTCGGCCAGGAGCTTCGTCAGATCGCCCGTCTCGGCATGCTGCCAATTTCTCACCCCGGCGAACTTCTCGCTGAGCTTCACACGCTCGGCCGCGGGCAGTCCGAGTTTGTCAAAGCCAGCCTCCACGCGGTCGATGAGCGCATCTTTATCGGTGGCGCCCGGATCTGGCGTCTGGATAGCGCGGGCGGCTGGCGGGATCGCAGGGCTCACGGCAACCGCGCCGCGCGCCCACTCGGCGAGGCGTTCGCCCGACTGCTCCGTGATCGGCTGGTCGAGGGGAAACAACGCGCGATGTTGCTCCTGCAGCTTGATCGGTTTCGGTACGCCAGGCCGATCGGCCGTCAGGAGGAGGCTCGCGGTCAACTCGTAGGGCAGAGTCTTCTCGCAGACGGGAATCCAGCCGCCGGTTCCCGTGAGCGACTGCTTTGGCCGCACCTCCATTTTCCCGTCCGCGCCCCGGAGCATCTCGATCTTCTCCTCGGCCCGGAAGCAGAGGATCAGATGCGCGCGGATCTGGAGCAGTCGCTGGACCATCGCCTTGTGGGCCATCTTCGGCTTGATCCACGCCGTCATCTTGACGGCCTCGCGCTTCTTCCAGTCATCACCCCCCATGCGCGTCACCTCGGCCTCGTGCCAGTCGAGCAACCCGCCATCGCCCGCATGCTCGTGCGAACACGAGTCCACGACGATCACGGGATATCCGGCCGCGTCAGCGGCCTGGATCGCGTCCGCGTAGGTCTCGGGTCGGAACGGCGGCTTGAGGTCGCCATGGTCGAACGCGAACAGGTCGGCGTAGTGGCAGGCGCGCCCGGCCTCAGTGTCGATCACCGCGAATCGCTTCTCCCCGGCGATGCCTTTGGCGAGGCGCATGGCGGTGTAGGTCTTGCCGGACCCGCTCGCGCCGATCAGACCGATCAGGAGCGACACGTTCTCCCGCGTGGCGGGACGGAATGAAAAGCTCATCGCATCTCCCCCATCCCGGCGAGCAAGTCGCCGATCGGTCGCCCGTCGTCCACGGGCTGCATCTCGCGCTCGACCCATCGCGCCTCTTCCCAAGCCGGCAGGCTCGCCCAGCAGGTCCGCGTCGGGTACCCGGGCCAGCGGTTCGACTTCAGGCACCACGCCCACTGCTCGATGGCGTAGAGCACCTTCTTCTCGCCCAGCAGCAGCGCGTCAGGACCAAGGCCGATCACCGACAACGCATAGGGCGCGTAGTTCTCAACCACGACGAACCGGAACACGCCTTCGATCCCGAACACGGCCCGCAGTCCTCGTAGATAGAACGCCGCCTGAATGTCGGCGCCTGCGCCGAAGAGGGTCCGTGACCAAGCTTCCGGATTCGCCGACGCGCTCGTCGTCTTGAGATCGTCCACGGTTCGGTGATCCGCGTGCAGCCAATCGAGCCGCGCCCGACACCAGACGTCACCTTCTCGCCACACGAGGGTCTCTTCCGCCTTGCCATTGGTGAATGGCTGCGGCGAGTCCTCGTAGTTGTCGAGCTGGCGTGCGGCGGCTTCGGCCATCTTGAGGACGTCCTGCCAGCGGTGCGCGAGAATGGCCACCCGACCGGTCGCGCGCGCTGCGGCGCGGGCCTCCTTCGCCCCGGTGGTCCGCCAGTCCTTGGCCTCGACGATCACACAGCCAGATTCCCCCTGGAGGATGTAGGCGTGGGCCGCGGTGCCGAGGTCGAATTTCTCCTCCTCCTCGCGGATGTGCCCCGGGTTCAGCCGCGGGTGATCGTGCCACACATGGAGCGGCGAGGACGCCAGCAACGTGCGCGCGATGGAGGACGACAGCGAGGGCGTCGGGCACGGATCAGCGTGGTACTTCTCGGCGGTCAGCTCGTAGATGCCTTCGTGGTCGATCATGAGTCATCTCCTCTTGAGAGTAAGCAGCGCCGTCTGGCCCCTCGGCGCTGCGGGAAGGCGCGGGTCTCACCGGGAGTCGGTCGGCCAGCGCGCGGTCTCAGGCGCTCTTCGCCACCGAGAACTCCGGGATGACCCCGTGCTCGTCGTAGTACGCGAGCACTTGCTGGTAGAGGTGCTCACGCTCGGCGATGGCCTCGGCTGGTGCATCCCGTAGCACATCGTCCAGGCGCGCGTTGATTGCATCCCGCAGGGCATTGGGCACGATAACGATCATGGCGCCACCTCCGCGCCCTCCGGCATCACCACGAGGCCGAGATCCTCGGGCTGCAGCTCGGGCCGCCCCCGGACCTCGCGCCGCATCTTTGCGAGCGCCTGGTCTGGCGTATCGCCCACGTAGTAGTTCCCGTCGTGGTAGAGACGCACCTCCGCCTCCAGTCCGAGCGCCCCGCCGTCCCACACCTGCAGCGTGATGGCGAAGCGCGCCTTGGGCGGGAGCAGATCCCGTACCTGCGCGTGGAGCTTCACGAGGTCATACGTATAGGCCATATCACTCCTCCTCCTCTTCATCGTCGCCGCAGGCGCACGGCAGGCAGCCGCACGCCGGGCACGCTTGGTCCTCGTCGTCGCGCCCCTCGTCTGGATCAACGTCGAGGTCGGCCATCTCCGCCCTCGACAACCGGAGCCACTGGCCGCAGGCGTAGCAGAGCGGGCTCATGATCGCGCGCCTCCAGTTGACCCCGGCGTCGGCAGGGCATAGAGCGCATCGAGCGCCTGGGGATCGGTGTTGCGCGGAGGGCGGGTCATTTCGTCCTCCTATGGCATGGGCACTCGCAACGCTCGCCGAGCGGATCACTGCATTCCGCGTGATATCCGATGGAGCACTGCCGGTTGCGTCGGTGGTTGTAGGGCACCCGCCCTGTCTTGTCAGCCCCGGTCAGCCGATCCGTGTAGGCGTCAACCGATTCGCCGAGCAGCATCGGCGGCATTTTCGGGTAGTAGCGATGTCGCTTCACGTCGTTACCACCGCGCGAAGTACGCCCGGCAGCGGCACCGCCTGCCTGCGCTGGGCGCCCATCCGCTGCCCATGTTCGCGGGCTGAGACGAGTTTCCGGCGATTGCCACAACGTCGGTCCTGCACAACGCGGGCGAGCCCGGCTTCGACCTGCGCCGCGAGGGAGGCGTAGGTAGCATCTCCCGGGCGGTCACGAGGGAAGACGACGGTGAGGGGCATCAGCGGCCACCTAAGAGCGAGAGCAGGGTTGTCAGCGGATGATCGGGCTCGACCTTGGCCGCATCCCTCGTCTCGGCCAGGTTCGGGCAGTTGTCCGGTCCCCACACGGGGTCGAAGTTAAAAGGAAACTGGAACCACCGGGCTGTCTTTGGGGTCAGATGAGCCCCCGCAATGAGGGCTGCTAGCCCCATCAGATCGTGGGCCATCCAGTCGAAGCTGCATCGGCTGTGCGAGTCCCCCGGGATGTCCTTTCGATAGGCGCACGTCTCACAGGGCAGCATGATCTTCCCCCTCCACCGCCCGCTCCCCGAGCTTGCGCTCCAGCAGCGCGATCAATCCCCGCAGCGCATCCACCTCCGCCTCCAGGTGCCGGATGCGGTCGTCCGGATGGCGGTTATCACGCTCGACCTCGATGAGCAGACGGTTCATGGCCCCTCCTCCAACCCCAGCGCCTTCGCCACGTCGGCGAGGGCAATGTTGTATACCTCGAGCGTCGATGGAATGACAGGAAGGCAGCGCCAGTCCTCAATCGTCGAACGGTGGGGCATCCGCTCCCGCATCCACTCCCGGGCTGCGGCGGCGAGGGCGGGCGGGTCGGGCTGCCAGACGCTGCATGGCGTATAGCCGTGGACACGCACAGGATGCGCGAGCCATCCACGTCGGCAGACGAGGCACGGCGTCTCCGAGAGCGCGGCTTCGAGGGAGTCGAGGGTCATGCGGGTGCCCCCCCGAACGTATCGAGCAACCACCGCGCGAACGCCACGGCCTCATCCGCCGAGGGCATCACGGTCACTTTGTCGAGGAGGATCTGAAGACGCGCTCCGTCCTGTTCGACCATGGTGACCTTTGCCCAAGTCCCTTCGGAGACCTTGTACGTTCGCTGCACGCGCATCTGCGCTTCGTACCACTCGGAGGCTTTGCTCATGCCTGCTCTCCTCGCGCCCGGATGGCGGCGGCGATGTTGTGGGCACAGAAATCATCTGTTTGCTGATGCTCTCTATGCACGCGGACACCGTCGACTGTTGCTGATCCCAAATTACACCCCCAAGATGCGGCCACGGTCGCACACGCCTCTCGTTCTTTCTCAACGAGATGCCGTATTTTTGCATCATACCGTTCCATATTTTCTAGGACGGGGTTCTGTGGGGGCGTACCCCGTTTTTCACATGCCCACCGCACTAACCCAGGCCAGCCTTCTTCAACAGCGATTTTAAGCAGAGCTGGAGCATCTTCATACGTAAAAGGTTCCGCGTCTGCACAGGCCCATGCAAAAACATCGTTCATGTTCAGAGCGAGGGCTGCTTTCCCGTCTTCGGTCATTTGTGCCGATACAGAGAACGGGGATGTTTCGTCGTTATACGCAAATGCTTCGTCACTCGCAAGCAGCATGTGGGCGGCGCGATACCATTCGTTCTCACGACGAATCTGCCGTGTCGCCTCCTCGGCGTAGGTGCGGAGGGCGGTGGCGATAACCGCTATCTGATGCCAATGCTCATCAAGACACGTGGCCTCCCAAACACCCGGAAGGAACGTCTTCGCGTCGGGGAACGCTGGCAGCGGGTCGAGGCTGTGAAACTGTTCTGCACACTTCCGCGCCAGCTCATCGGCCCAGTCGGTCATCGCTTTTTCTTCGTTGTGGTGTTGCGATGATCCTCAACGACGATCAGATCCGCGACGAGAACGATGTTCACCGGCATCGCCGCCGGGGAGGCGATCTGAACGTAGTCGTACCGCCCGTCAGCCGTCTTCGTAACCGTGATCGTGAGCTTGCCGATCATGTCGTCCCCCTCACCGCCGCGAGGCGGGCGAGATAATGACACATCGCACACGGCGCAGAGTCCTCTTCGTCAAGATCCACGCCGACTCCATCGCAATGCTCGTGTTCTCGTGTTGCCGCCTTAACCACCGCCTCCCTCGCCTCCCACTCCTCACTGGCGAGGAGGGCGTCGGCGATGCCCTCCGCCTCGTCATCCAGGAGACTAGAATGAAACTTCTTCATAACCGCGATCTTGGCTATCGTAACCAGCCGGGCGTGGAGCGCAGGGTTAGGCATCGCGCTTCCTCCCTTTGACAATCGGCCGACCGCGCTTGTCACGCAGGGGGACGAGGGAGATCCGCACGCGGTAGAATGGGCCGTGCAATCTCGCCTGCTCGGCGTTCAATGGTCAGCCTCTCAGTCGTGATAGCCGCAGGCGTAGGCGTACTGCGCGGCGTAGAGCCGATCCGTGGAGTCGGGCACATGGCAGTCGCACCCGCACACGACGTGATGCCCGCCGAGCCGGCCGTCGTTGTAGTCCACCCACACATCGGCGGCACAGTCGTCGTGATCGTCGTGATCGTCAGTCCGGCATGGGTCGAACAGTCGGTAGACGGTGGTGTCCATGGTCAGCCTCCTCGCGTGTTCGGTGCATGCGGGCCACGGCGTAACTCGGAGAGCCGATACTTGCGGATCAACCGCCAGACGGAGGTCCGCTGGAGTCCGAGCGCCCGAGCGGCCTGGGAGACGTTGCCGCCCGTGCTGGCGAGGGTGTGGGCCAGCACCGCGCGGCGGAAGCCGTCGACCTGCTCGGAGAACGTCGCCATCACGCCGCCAGGAGCGCCAGCACGACGCCCCACGCGAGGATCGCCCCCAGCGCCGGCGCGGCGGCCAGGAGGGCATCGCGGAGGGGGGCTTTCCCTCGCGCTCCGCGCCGGGCCATGATGGGCGCCCCAAGGAGGGACCAGCCGATGCCCCAACCCGCGCTGCGCGACCCGCTCTTCCTCGCGTACTTCGACCTCTGGTGCCGGTATCGAGCGCTCATCGCGCTGCTCGCCACGCACACCGGGCAGCCCGCAGAGCGGATCGAAACCGACGCCAGAGAGATCCGCCACGGTCTCTACCGCCTGGAGCGCCTGGACGAGGCGCTCGAGGCAATGTGGTCTCAACAGCTTTCATAAGCGCCCGTAGAGCAACAAAACTAATTGTATTTGTCACTTCCTACCCCCCTTCTTTATTTCCAATCTGACGACCTTCGCTTGGCACACAACCCACTCGTCGTGATTCATCTTGACTATTTGCTTCAAGGTTGTGTTTTCTCCCACAATCGTGCCATTTACCCAGAGACTTACACCACAGGCTGCACCAAGAATGAACGCGACAAGCCAACCTAGGGGGCTCACAACGCAACCTTAATGGGAAATGTCCAAGCGTAAGATTTCCGCCGCTGCTCACTACGTTGGCCATGCTGTCGCGCACCGATCACGACGCGTCTGTCTTTGCCAAAGCGGCGCTCCTGCACGATTCGGATAAGCCCGACTTCGAGTTGAGCTGCAATCCCCGCGTATGTTGCATCGTTTGGCCGATCACGTGGAAATATGAGAGTGCTCATATTGCACAATCTCCATGTCGACACATGCGGCGCGTGCTCCTAGCACTAGGAGTGCTAGGAGCAATGACCACTCATCCTCGTCAAAGTGGAGGAGGCCCGGTGCGGTAACTTCGTCGCCCCAATGAAACTCGAGCCGGGCGCTCACTCGACGATCACCTTGAGCGCTCTCAGTGTGCGCGAGAGAAAGAGCACAAAGTCTCATTCAGACTAGATCCTCCTCGTCAAGCTCGACCTCCTCGGGCTCCAGCAGGAGGGATTCCGAACAGCGCTCGCAGACCTCTTCGGGCTCGAGGTCGCTCACGAGCATCTCTACGCCTTTCACTTCGCCGGGTGCAAGGCACGCCGCGTGCACGAGACCATCCGTCATCTGGTACACTTTCATTTGGGGATCTCCTGGCGATTTAACGCCTTTTGAATGCTCTTTTGCTTGGCGACAATCTTCTTTGCCATGCTGCTGTCCATGCTGTTCTGGGCTACAAGATGTTGGACGAGGAGGGACTTTTCTTGGCCGATTCGGTGGCATCGATCCTCGGCTTGGGTGATGACGCCAGGAACCCAGTCAAGTTCTGCAAATACCACATTTGCTGCGTTCTGGAGATTTATCCCCAGTCCTGCCACCTTTAGAGAGCCAATGAAAAGCTCGCACTTGTCATCAGACCAGAAACGTTTGATCGCCTCCTGTCGATCGCTCATGTTCATTGGGCCATAGACCAGAACGGCGCGGTCGGCAAAGCGATCTCGAATCGCCTCGCCCACGTCGTTATGGTGGACAAAGCATACGACTTTGTCCTTCGCTTCTAGGAGATCATCGAGGTGCTCGTTGACGTAGGGAACCTTCGCGCGTGCGAGAGCATGTCGGATGATGGCAATTTCCTCAAAGAAATATTTCCGGTTAAAGCGCATGTTCTCGATAGCACGCTCGAAGTCATTATCAGTTTCAGAGGTTTCGGTTGTTAGACCTAGGAGATCGCGAAGCTCACGCTCAATATCAGCGTGCTTCTTCCATAGGGCGTTCTCTTTTTCGACAAGAGCGAGAAGCTCACCTTCTGCCGGGAGCTCAATGATCTGACGACGCTTGCGTGGAAGTTCTGTTAAGACCTCTTTCTTGAGGCGCCGAATCATTAGGCCAACACCACGCTCGTTAACAATTTCTTCAACTTCCTTCTCGATGACCTGCACGAGCGTTTCATGCGCGGCGCGTGTGATCTCAAGATCGTGCCCAGTGGTCCCGACATGCTCAACGCCTTGTGTTTCGTTCTCGGGAACATACCCACACTGACATAGATACGTGTTAGTGCTTGAGTGCCCGGTCTTGACCACACGCCTATGAGCCACAAGTTTCGTGGTTTTGAAGTGGGTTCCTTGACGTAGGAACTCTTGCAACTCTGCTAGGTGATATCCATACTTATTACCATAGGGACAGTAGCGTCCGTTGAAGGCTCCCTCAGAAGGCCATTGTCGAGGATCAAGAAAGTGTACGAGTGGGAACAACTCGTATGGGTAGTTACAAATGGGCGTGCCTGTTAACAGAATTTTCTTGCAAGGATGATCGTGAAAACGAAAGAGAGCTTTTGCTCTTTTCGTCGCACGATTCTTGATGTAGTGCGCTTCATCAACTATTAGAACATCCCAGGGCTCTTTGACGAGGGCTCCAGCCCACCTTGTGAGTCCCTCGTAGGAACATATGATTAGGTTGGTAGGCATGTAGAGAGAGGGTGTGCATTGGTCAAGGTCGAATTTTTCCCGTAGGGAAGGGTCCATCCACTTGTCGATCTCGGAGATCCAGTTCAGCCGGAGATTGTTAGGACACACTATCAACACAGAGGCGGGCCGTGTGAGGTTGAGATAGCCAATTACCTGGATTGTCTTGCCAAGACCCATTTCATCGGCTAGTAGCACGCTGGGACGTAGGTACAACTCTGCTATACCTGCGTGCTGGTAGGGGAGATACTCCTCTCCCGCAGGAGCCCAGATGCTGTGCGTGTCAATCATTGCTAGACCGTGGGGGCGACGATCTCGATGTCGAGCTCGATCCGCGCGCGCTCGGTGAGATCGACCTTGTCCTTCTCTGTGAGCTTCCTATAGTTCTCGAAGAAACGCTTCGAGTCCTCATCGGGGAGGCGCAAGTACTCGTTGCAGAACTTGAGGAAGGTCATCTGTGTGGCCACGTTGGTCTCCCGTTTAGTTGTGTGAGAAACGCCACATTTGGCGCGAAGCAAGTAAGTCACCACTAGAGGCACGCCACAAACTACTAATGCGAAAGGTCATGAACCAGGCTCGGAGAGGGCTTGTCGAGCACACAAGCAAATCGACATCCCAAATCCCGCACGTGAGGATGAGGTCAAACTCATCGTTCATGGCTTTTGGAACCTGCTCACATCATTTTGAATGCGCTTTGCTTCGTGATAGATGAGATCTAGCGCTCTAACATATCCTGTGAAACCAGGAAAGTGGGCTTTTGAGAGCCCCATGCTCGTGCCCGACAAACGTTTGATCTGCTCGAGCATACCGACGAGCGCGCGTGCAGGATCTTTCTGTCGTTTGGGCATGCTCTACTCCTCACCCCACAAACGCACAAAATTAATCGCATCGACCCACCCATAATGGGAAATGTAGCGATTGCGTGAGAGAATAGCGATCTGAATTTGATCTACCTTGTGAGCATCCTCGCCGTAAGTCACGCGCAGACCTGTTAGCTGAATCTGGGAGAAGTCCGGTGATGTGAGCTCAACGGTGATCATGGTGTTCCTCCCCTAGTCATCATCGAGATTATCGGGATCGTCGGAGTCACTGAACAGCTCATCAAGAATGGCCTTTTGACCAAGCGTCATCCCCCGAGGCGCGGGACAAGTAGGTTGACATTTTGCAGGGCCATTGGGAATGACCCACCGAGTGCGATGACCGCACGCCGCGCAGGGGACCGAGATGTCAATTTGATACGGACGCTTCAGAATACTGTCATCGACGGGCGCCCTTTTATATGCCATAGAAAGGCGCCATTTATACTCAGATAGCTTACGCTCGAGCCACTGTACTCGAGTGAGATAGTAGGCTATCTCATCGGGCGCCCCCGGTAGGGGAACGCCCCGCGACGGGGTTTCAGCGGGTGAAGGCTTGACCGCGGGAAGGCTCATGTCGTCTCCTCCTGCCCTGACTAGGGCGATCTATAGTCCCTAGCATACTACACGACGTCCAGTTTGTCAAGCGCAAGATGTAGGGGTAGCCGCAGGGGCGACCCCTGCCCCTAGGGGCCCGTATGTAGTATGTGTGTGACAGGTAGGCACTAGGCCCTCGCGCATGCTGCGTGTATGACATCTCCTCGTGCCACCAGCAGATCGTCGAGCTCACTTCCTATCCAAGACTTTTTACAAATACCACAGAGCTTAAAGGGAGAGGCGATCATCTTCTCAACGAGTATCTCAAGCACGCGCGGGCCCTGTACTGGACGATATTTTGACCGCACACAGCGAGTATGTCGTAGTCTCATAAACTCGATGCGCCGCGGGCCATCTATCACAATGCGTGCATTCTCTATGTCAACAGGAGAGTCGCAGATGACGCAATTGTCAAGCCCTCGCTTGATAAGTGATTTGATAGTGACGAGCCGCCTGCTATACTTCATTGCGCCTCCCTCCCTCATAAGGTTGCCGTAAAAGACTTTTGAAAAAGTGAGTGTACCTACCTACCCCCAGGGGCCCCCGGCCCCCCCCCCC
>Ga0209341_10004153_pt1 | contig 13387 bp, 19 predicted proteins | sample RifCSP13_2_FD_184020 | JGI IMG/M metagenome (GOLD analysis project Ga0209341, IMG submission 184020) | Soil microbial communities from Rifle, Colorado - Rifle CSP2_sed 13_2 (SPAdes) (version 2) | ecosystem: Environmental > Terrestrial > Deep subsurface > Rock core/Sediment | place: Rifle...
CTCCCACCACGCCTACTACCTCAACCTCAAGGAGCACATCGACGCGCTTCGCGACGACCAGGACACCCCGTTCACCCCGGCCATCCCCCTCTTCCTCGCGTTCCGCGAGGCGCTCCGGATGCTGAAGGAGGAGGGCATCGAGAGGCGACTCGCACGGACAGCGAAGCTGGCGGGCGCCTGCCGCGCCGCGGCGAAGGCCATCGACCTCGACCTCTTCGCGGACGAGCGCTGGGCCTCGAACACCGTCACCGCCATCCGCTACCCACCGAACGTGGACGACGGGAAGTTCCGGAAAATCCTCCGGGAGGACCACCGCGTGGTCGTGAGCGGTGGGCAGGGCGCGATCAAGGGGAAGGTGTTCCGCATCGGGCACATGGGGATCTGCTCCTTCCAGGACCTCGTAGCGGGTTGGGTCGGGGTCGAGGCCACGATGGCGGCGATGGGCCACCTCTTCCCGCGGGGAGCCGCCGCGGCGGAAGTCGCCAAGGCGATGTGAGGCCCGAAAAGGGGAGGGAGGGGGGCTACCCCTCCGTGCGCAGGGTGGGGAGGGTCTCTGTCCGCCGGACCCCCTCGACCTTCTGCAGCTGCTTCAGGACGGCCTCCTGGAGGGCTTCCGGGCGCTCCGCGGAAAGGCGCACGATGAGCTCGTGCTCCCCCGCCGTCGAGTAGACGCGGTTCACAGCGGCAATCTGCCGCAGCTTGGTTCGGACCGCCTCGAGGTTCTGGGCCTTCACCAGTGTCCACGCGTTCCACGGCATCTCCGTCCGCTCCTCCCGCGTCCACTGGTCGAAGGTGGGGTGAGCGGCGCAGCTCTCGCAGAACTCCTTGGACCGGATCTCCTCGGAGAACCGCTGGAGGCCCTCGAGGTCCTTGAACGCGCCGGTGACCACGAGGTCGTAGCGGCCGAAGAGGGGCTCGGCCCGCTCCACGTCCTTGTTCTTCGTGATCTCCCGCATCGCCTTCTCCAGGTTCCCGGGTCGGACGCGCACGAAGAGGACGCCCTGTCCTACCGTTCCAGCCATTCGCATTCACCTCCTCCCGCGCGGGGCCAGGCCTGCCGCGGTGGGGAAACTCGAAGAGTGCACGGAAGCATAAGGAAGTTTCACAAGGATTACACGTACGGACACGTACGGACACCTACGGCGGAGGGAGTTCCCGCCACGCGGCCACCGGAGAGGCTAAGAGCCCCATCCCCCTCCCGCGGGTGGACATGGCCGGGTCCGTCTGCCCCGTCTGCGCCTCGCCCCTGGCTTGGGTCGCCCAGTACCAGCGGTGGTTCTGCCACACCTGCCGGCAGTACCGCCAGCCCGCTGCGCCCCCGCCTCCGCCGCCCCCGGCGCCGGTCTCCCCCACAGGCCGTCCCATGGGGCCTGCAGGCGGCATCTGGTTCGCGAACTACTACCGTATCCGGAAGAAGGTCATCGCCCTCACGAACCAGTACTGGATCGAGGACCTCCACGGCGCCGTCTTGGGCTACAGTAAGCAGAAGATGTTCCGCCTCAAGGAGGACATCCGCATCTACACTGATGAGAGCCTGACCGTGGAACTCTTCCGCATCAAGCAGCAGCAGATCCTCGACGTCTGGGCCACGATGGCGGTGATCGACTCCCCGACGAACACCCTCCTCGGCTTCGTGCGGCGGAAGGCCCTCATGTCCGGGTTCGTCCGGGACGAGTGGCAGGTCCTCGACCCCTGGAAACGCCTCGTCGGCGAGATCGCGGAGTCCACGGGGCGCGGCCTCGCGCGGAAGTACCTCCCCGGGGGCACCCTGATTCCGGAGAAGGTGACCCTGACCCTCGCCGGCCGGCCCGTGGCGGAGATCCGTCAGGAGTTCAAGATCATCGGGGACATTTGGCAGATGAACTGCGTGATGGTGCCCCCGAACTTCGACCGCCGCGTCCTCCTCGCTGGCATGCTCCTCATGGGGATGATCGAGCGGGCCCGCAAGTGACCGCGTCCTCTCCGGGACGCGGGACTCCCGCTTCGCGCCCATCTCCTTCAGGACCTTCGGCCAAACGGCGACGCTGACCCCGCCGAGGTGGGCCTTCCGGAGAAGGAGCCTCTGGGTCGGCGGGGTGGACGGGGATCGAGGCGGCCTTCGGGCACCGGTTCGACCGGGGGGCCGCCGTGGCAGAGATTGCCCGGCGCGTCGACGGCGGCGCCAGAGTCTGCCTACGGGCCGAGGCCGAGCTGGCTCATGAACCCGGCGAGGTCGAAGTACTCGTGGATCTCGACGATCTTCCCCTCCCGGATCTTGTAGAAGGCCGCGTTCGCGACAGCGACCGCCTTGTTCGTGGGCGGGATCGGCAGGCCGCCCGGGCCCGCAAGCGTGCCCGTGTGCGTCCCCGTGACGTTGTACTCCGCGGCGATCCAGTCCCCCTGGGCGACGACGGAGGTGCGCGCGGGGTTGAGGTCGGGGAACGCGGTGGTGAAACCGCGGTACCACTCGATCACGGCCGCGCGGCCCATTACCGGTTCGGGTTGATCTGGGGCGTGGAGGACAACATTCTCCGCGTGGAGCTCCCCGAAACGCGTCCAGTCGTTCGCGCGCAACGCCTTCTCGGCGCCCTCAATCACCTGCAGACTCGTCTGTCCCGCCATGTTCGAACACCTCACCGAGAATACCGGGACGGCTGGCCTCCGTATTTATGCCCTTCGGGTGCGGGGCGCCCGACCGGAGGTGGATTGTCCATACTCATACAATGCCTGGAGCGGTCACGTACGCCAATTCACCGCCACTTGGTCCGTGCGGAACCGCTGGTCGACCACCGTGTCCTCGATCCGCAGCGCGTTCCCCGCGCGGTGCATGACGAGGCCGGTCCAAGCGATCATGGCGCCGTTGTCCACGCACAGGTCCCCCGGCGGCACGAACATCCGGGCCCCGCGTTCCTTCGCCATCGTCGCCACCATGGACTGCAGGCGCCGGTTCCGCGCGACGCCACCGCCAAGGAGGACCTCGTCCTTCTCGATGTGGGCCATCGCGCGCTCCGTGACCTCGGTGACCATGGCGAAGCAGACCTCCTGGAGGGAGTGCGCGAGGTCCTCCAGCGACGCTCCCTGGGCGCGCAGGGCCAGCGCGGCGGTGAGGATTCCGCTGAAGGCGACGTCCATCCCCTTCACGGAGTAGGGGAGCGGGAGGAGCGCGCGGCCGCCGCGGGCGAGCTCCTCGAGCCTCGGGCCCCCGGGGAACGGCAGGCCGACCTCCCGCGCGAACTTGTCCAGCAGGTTCCCAATGCCGATGTCCAGCGTCTCGCCGAACACGCGGTAGCGCCCGTCCGCGTAGGCGATCACCTGGGTGTTCCCCCCGCTGACGTAGAGGAGGACGGGGTCCTCGGCGTCGGTCTTCGCGCGGCCGATCTCGAGGTGAGCGACGCAGTGGTTCACGCCGACAATGGGCTTCTGCAGTTTCAGGGAGAGGGCCCTCGCCGCGGTGGCCACGGTGCGCAAACAGGGGCCGAGGCCCGGGCCCTGGGAGAACGCGACGACGTCGACGTCGCGGAAAGCGACCCCCGCCTTCTCCACCGCGGCGCGGATCATCGGCACGACGCGCTCGGCGTGGTGGTTCGCCGCCTCCCGCGGGTGGATGCCGCCGGTCTCCGGCCGGACCATGGCAATCTCGTTCGCTAGGATGTGGCACTCCTCGTCGACCAGGCCGACGCCGACGGTGTGCGCGGTGCCCTCGATGCCGAGGCAGATCACGAATGGCGGCCACAGCGCTGCGGCTATTTGTGCGTGTCTCGGCCTCCAGGGGGCCGCGGGGGCGGCCCGTCACCGCCGCCGGACAGGCCCTCGTACCAAACGACTCAAATACTGCGAAAACGGCGCTCCACAAAGAAGTAGACCCCGCCCGCCCGTTCTCAGTATCGAGAAGAGGATGACGCTCGCCCTGGCGCCCGCCCCCGCGAAGAACCGCCTCGCCCCGCCGAGGGGGGACTTGCGGAATCTGGTCATCGTGATCCGGACGGTCCTCCAGCTCCGGCTCGATCCGGAGGGCCTCTTCACCGTGGAGATTGCGCCGCCCGCGCGGGTACTCGCCTGAGGGGGACGGCGCCCCGCCCCACCTTTATCCGCGGGACCACCTTCGGCTCCCGTGGACCGCGGCGAGGCCCTCTACGTCTACCGCCCCGTGCCCTACAACGAGCTCTCGGTGGCGGTTTTCCTCATGCTCGTCCTCGGCACGTTCGCCTTCGCCCCGCTCGCCGCCCCCGCCGGCCTCTTCCCGCTGGGGGGCCTCTGCTTCCTCCCCCTGCTCGCCCTCGGCGCGCTCATGCTCCTCACGCGCGCCACGCCGACCGTCATCTACCGCGCGGGGATCGAGGTCTCGCAGCCATGGTGGCGCCGCCGCCTCCGGGGCGCGCGGTTCTACGCCTTCGACGGGATCCGGAACCTGTACCCCGCGAGCTACGAGGTCACGGGCGCCTTCATGTCCCCCTTCGCGTCCTCGGCCGGGACGCTCGTCCACGTCGGCCTGGGGATCGAGACGCACCGCGGGGAGAAGCGCGTCGTCAAGTTCACGCCGGGGGTCCTCCGCGGGTTCCGCTCGGAGTCAGAGGGGTACCTCATCGCGATGGAGTGGTTGCGACGGATCTACCGCGAACGGGGAAGGCCCCTCGTCGAGGACGCTCCGCCGCACACGGACGCGGACATCGCGCGGATGGCCGCGCAGGCCCGTGAGCCGCTCCTCCCCGTCGAGTACATCCTCTTCGCCTTCTTCCTCCCGCCGGCCCTCCTGGCCTCGGCGCTCGCCCTCGCCCCGGCGGCGGTGAGGGAACCCCTGTTCGTCGCGCCTCTCCTCCTTGCCGTCCTCTGCCTCCCCGTCGTGGCGGTGTACGTGACCTGGAAACGCAGCCGGCGACGCAACGACCTCCTCACGGAGATGGCGAAGCACCGCGAGGCCCTCCGCGAGCGCACCCCCGGTCCCTGAACCGGCGAGGTCGAGGCGTGTCCGCACGGTCCGGGGGCTACTTCGCGGAAAGTTCCGTCGCCACCGCCTCGCGGATCAGGGCCCGCACCGCAGGGCGTCCGATGTCCTCCGGCGCGCGGACCTTGACGTGGCGGAGGTTCTTCCCGGTCCCCTCGAGGAGGCCCCTGGGGTCCGCGAGATCCGTGCCGCGGAAGAAACCGAGGATGACGTGCTTCGTGTAGGGGACGATGTTGCACACGTTCCCCTGGAGCGTGTACGTGGGGAAGGACCACTTGACGGTCTCCTGGAGCTCCGGCGCCGTGTCCAGGACGAGCTGCCGCAGGCCCTTCACGAGATTCCGGACCGGAGGCTCCGTCTTCGCGACGAAGGCATCGACCTCCTTGGAGCGCCTCGATTCCGCCACGGGGGGCGGAGGGCGGGGGCCGCCCTTAACGCTTGCGGGGCTCACTCCTTCAGGATCCCCTCGACCCGCCGCATCTCCGCCTCGATGCGGGCCACCGCTTGCGTGCGGTCCCCCACGCGGAGGTCCGGACGTTCCTTCTCGACGCGGGCGAGCACTTCCTCGGCGGTGGACCGATTGAGGATGTCCAGGACCTGATCGCGAAAACCGAAGCTCACGATGAGGGGCTTGTAGGCCTTGACGAGCTCGCTGACGAGCGCCTTCCCCGCCACGAACTCGTCCCATTGCTCCTGGGTCACGCGGCCGAGGAGGGACGCGGCGTCGTACACGGCGCCGGGAACGCGCCCGCCTCAAAGACCCTTTCGCGGCCGGGGGAGGGGATAGGTGCGGCCGCGCCAGGCGATCTCCCGGAGGTTTCGCACGCGCCACAGGTTCACGAGCATGAGCCAGGGCACGACGAGGCTCGCGGCGAGGAACCGCCCGCGGTCCGCGGCGAACGCCTCCCGCCACTCCGGCAGGGCCCGGGCGAGGGCGCGGCGGCGCTGCTCCGCCTTCACGGCGGTGAACGGGAGGTCCAGGAGGAAGAGTCCCGCCCCCGCGAGGAACTCCGGGGCCACGACGACGCCGAGGACGATCCCGAGGACGCCCAGGATCACGGCGCCGTCGAACACGGCGTAGGTCCCGAGCGCGTACGTCGTGAGGCGCGGGTAGTAGGCGTGCACGAAGGCGGCCTGTTGCGTCGTCCATGCGATGCAGGCGCGGCGATCGAGGGCCTCCTCGCTCACGCACACCGCGCGGGGGACGAAACGCACACGGAGGCCGCGCGCCTTCACCGCGAGGGTGACGACCAAGTCGTCGCTCAGCGATTCGGGCCAGCGCTGGCGGATCCCCGCCTCGTCGAAGAAAGCCCGGCGCATCGCCGTCGCGCCGCCCCAGGAGAAGTTGTAGCGGTCGTCCGTGAGCACGTTGTAGCCGCTCGCGTTCCAGGCGGAGCGCACCGCCGACCAGATTCCCCCCGAGGCGGCGTACCAGCGGTAGCCCGTGGCCGCGCCGACGCCGTCCGCGAGGCTCCCGACGAGGCTCGCGAGCCACCACGGGTGCGGCCTCGAGTCCGCGTCGTAGGTGACGACGACGGCATCGCCGGGTCGGAGCTCCTCGGCGGCGCAGGCCAGGGCCGCGGCCTTGCCGCTTCCGCCTCGCGGTCCTCCGGAGACGACGATCCGCGCGGGCACGCCGTGCCGCGCGACCGCAGCCTCGATCACGGGGACCGCGGGGTCCTCGGTCGAATCCACCGCGAAGACGACGCGGTACTCCGGGTAGTCCTGCCTCAGGAGGGCATCGAGGTTCTCCGCGAGGCCCGGGTCGGCCAGGCGCACCGGGGCGAGGACCACCACCGGCGGGAGCGGACCGGAAGCCGCCTCCCGGGACCGGTGCACGTAACGGGCGAACCGCCACCCCTGGACGAGGCTGGCGACCCCCGCCGCGGCAGCGAGGAGCCCCAGGGCGAGGAACGCCCAGGACGCCCAGTCCCACATCGGCGAGGCATCCCGCGCGCGGTATTAGCCTCAGAGGTCGACCTTGACCTCGTCCCCCTCGACGACGACGGGGTAGGTCCGCAGGCGGGCCGCGGGGTTCACGAGGGACTGCCCGCTCGTCACCTCATACGTCCACCCGTGCAGGGGGCATGTGACCACGCTGCCATCGAGCTCGCCCTCCCCCAGGGGGCCGCCGCGGTGTAGGCAGGTGCCGTCGGGGGCGTAGACCTTCCCGCCGACGTTGAAGAGCGCGAGCACGGCGCCGCGGGCCACGACCTGCGCGGTCCTCCCGGGGGCCAGGGCGCTCAGCCGCGCGACGGTGACGAGGGCCACGGGGCGACCGACCCCGCCGACCTCTTTTAAGGTTGGCCGGAGTTCCCCTCCGTGGTGCTTCCTTGGCAATCCCGGAACCGAACCTCGTCGACATCTGCAAGGACTTCGTGCGCGCGATGAACCGCGCCGAGCAGGCGATCGCGAACGCGGGGCCGAAGCTGCCGCGGGAGGAGCGGAAGCGGAGCCTCGAGGAGATCCTCCGCTGGGTGGAGACCACGGACGAGCTCCCGGCCACGGGCCTCACCCGGGAGGTCGCCCGGGAGATCCTCGGGCAGCTCACGGCCTACCTCGTCTACGACGACTACCGCGGTTCGACGGACGCCTACATCGTGTAGTCCGCGTACGGAGAGTCCACGCGAAATCTTGATAGCGGAACGGTCCTTGGGAGACCGCGGCAGGGTGCATGGACTTCCGGAACGAGCGCACGTACCAGGACGCCGTGGAAAAGAAGACGGTGGAGCAGTTCCACGCGCAGTACGAGGCCGCGCTCTCGAAGCTGGACCAGTTCCTCGGGCTGGAGCACCCCCTCTACATCGGCGGGGAGAAGGCGACGACCCCCGGCCGCACGTTCCAGGACACGAACCCCGCGAACACGCGGCAGGTCATCGGGACGTTCCAGAAGGCCGGCCGAGAGGAGGCCGCGCTGGCCATCAACGCCGCCGCGGGGGCCTTCCCCGGGTGGGCCGAGACGTCGCCCAAGGACCGCGCCGCCGTCTTCCTCCGCGCCGCAGACCTCACGAGCCAGCGCAAGTTCCTCCTCGCCGCCCTGATGACCCTGGAGAACGGGAAGACGCGCACCGAGGCCGTCGGGGACGTCGACGAAGGCATCGACATGATGCGCTTCTATGCGCAGACGCTCGCCGACGAGGAGGAGTTCGACCGGGCCATGGGCCGGTACACGACGGACGAGCGCACGCGGGACGTCCTCAAGCCCTTCGGCGTGTGGGCCGTCGTCGCTCCGTTCAACTTCCCCTTCGCGATCGCCGTCGGGATGTCCTCGGGGGCCATGGTCACGGGGAATACGGTGGTCCTCAAGCCCGCGAGCGACACGCCCCTCATGGCTCTGGAGTTCTACCGTGTGCTCGCCAAGGCGGGACTCCCCGCGGGCGTCCTCAACGTGATCACGGGCCCGGGGGGGACCATCGGCGAGGAGTTCGTGTCGAACCCCAAGGTGGAGGGGATGGTGTTCACGGGCTCCTACGAGGTCGGCATGGCGACCTTCCACCGCTTCAGCGCGTCGCGGCCGCGCCCGATGATCGCGGAGATGGGCGGCAAGAACGCCGCCATCGTCTCGGAGAAGGCGGACCTCGAGGTCGCCGCGGAGGGCGTGATGAAGGGCGCCTTCGGGTACGGGGGGCAGAAGTGCAGCGCCACGTCCCGCGTCCTCGTCCACGAGGGCGTGCGCGCAGACTTCCTCTCCAAACTCGTGAAGATCACGAAAGCGATCCGCGTGGGCGACCCCACGCAGCGGAACGTCTACGTAGGCCCCGTGATCAACGACGACGCCTACCAGCGCTTCCAGCGCGTCCTCCCCGGGCTGGCGAAGGACGGCCAAGTCCTCTGCGGCGGCCACGCCCTCCGGGAGCGCGAGTACGCCCACGGGTTCTTCCTCGAGCCCACGATCGTCGACGGCTTGCCCCTGGGCCACCGCTACCTGCGCGAGGAGCTCTTCCTCCCCGTCCTGACGGTGACCACGTACCGCACCTTCGACGAGGCCCTCCGCCTCGCGAACGAGGTGGACTACGGGCTCACCGCGGGGATCTTCAGTCAGGACGAGGAGGAGGTCCGGCGGTTCTTCTCCGAGGTCCAAGCCGGGGTGGTCTACGCGAACCGCCGCGGCGGCGCGACCACGGGGGCCGTCATCGGCGTCCAGCCCTTCGGCGGGTGGAAGGGGAGCAGCCTCACGTTTCGGCACGCGGGCGGTCCGTACTACCTCCCCCAGTTCCTCCGCGAACAGAGCCAGACGTGGTACACTTCCACGGGAACGTAGGCGATATATACGTGGACCGGCTAGCCGCCTCAGGCCTCTTGCGGTAAATACGAGGTGACCGGGCGTGGAGACGAGGAAGGTCCAGAAAGTCGGCGCCTCGACGTTGACCGTATCCCTGCCCAAGGACTGGGTCATGCGGCGGGGGATCAAGCAGGGGGACCAGGTCTTCCTCCAGGAGGAGGGCGCGACGCTCCGCATCGTCCCCGCGCCGGCGTACGCGCAGCCGACGAAGGCGGAGTACCTCGTCGACGCCGACCTGTGCGACAAGCCGGGGATGCTGGGCCTCGTGATCGTGGGGAACTACGTCCTCGGGCGCGACCGCATCCAGATCCGGTCCTCGGGCCGCCTCGCGAGCGAGCACCTCGCCGAGACGCGCGAGGCCGCGCGGCGGCTCATGGGCGTAGGGATCATCGAGGAGACCGCGAACCGCGTGTCCCTCCAGTGCGCGATCGACCCCACGCGCTACCCCCTCGACGCCCTCCTCAAGCGGATGTACAACATCTCCCAGACGATGCTCGACGAGGCCATCGAGGCCCTCGCCACGAAGGACGCCGCGCTCGCGCGGGACGCCATCGCCCGCGAGGAGGACGCGGACACGCTCTACTACCTGGTCCTCCGGCTCGTCCTCTCCGCGCAGATGGACGAGGGCCTCCTCGAGCCCCTCGGCATCCGCCACCGCCTGGAGATCACCGGCTACCGCGCCGTGGCGCGGGACCTCGAGGGCGTCGCGGACCACTGCGAGGAGATTGCGCGGAACGTGCTCAGCGTCCTGGACAACGACCTCGAGGTGCCCGGCGCCTTCACGAAGATGCTCCGGACGAAGGTGGAGAAGGTGAAGAAGGCCTACACCGCCGCGATCGCCGCGCTCCTCTCACGCGACATCACGTCCGCCTACGAGGCGGGGGAGCTCGCGGTCTCCTTCCAGGAGGACATCCGGCTCGTGTTCCGCCAGCTCCTCAAGGAGGGCGGCGACCCGGAGATGATGCTCGCCATGCGCGGGGTCATCCAGGGCCTCACCTACATGGGGGACTACGCGAAGGGCATCTCCATGATCGCGGTGAACCGCTACCTGGAGAAACCGACGAACCTCTGCAAGCCCATCGAGTCGGAGTAGAAACACATACTGCACTTACCCAGCGCCCTTATAGGCCGCGGCCGGTCCCGCTAGGACGATGAGTTCAGGCGCGCGACGCCCGGGGGCCAGGCTCGCCCCGCCGCCGGACAAGTTCATCCGCTGCACCTTCTGCAACAAGCCCATCGCGATCGGGATGACGAGCCACGTCGTCGTCCTGGGCCGCGTGAACAAGCGCCTGAACTTCTGCTCGCGGAACTGCCTCGAGTCCCACCTGGAGATCGAGCTGGGCAGGCGGAGCGGGGACTCCGTCATCCTCGAGGCGTGAGCGGTCACTTGCGGTGGACCGGGCACGTGCGGCCCGCGCGGCAGAAGCGGCACTTCTTCTCGTCGTAGATCGGGAGCGGCTTGATCATCCGACCGTACTTGCGGCGCGGCAGGAGATCCCCGCCGCCGGGAACGGGGGGCCGGGGATAACCCTTCACTCGAAGAGGTCGTGGTGGCCGCAGGGGCACTTCCCGCGGGCGTTCGGGTTCTCCAGGTGGTACGTCGTGCCGCCGAAATGCTCAACGAGCTCCAGGCGCGTCCCCCTCAGGAGGTCCGCGCTTTGCCCGTCCACGAGGAACTTCAATCCCTCTGCGGTGAACTCGACGTCCCCGACGCGGGCCTGCTCGTCCACCTCCATCCGGTAGGCGTGCCCCCGCCCGCCCATGCAGTGGGTGCGCTCCACCGTCACACGGACGTTCGGGGGGAAGCCCTTCTGGGAGAGGAAGGCGCGGAGGTGCTCGGCAGCCGGCTTCGTGACCACGAGGACTTCAGGGGGCATGGCCGCCGGAAGGGGACGCGGGGGCGTGAGGTGTTCCTCCTTGCGGGTAAGGACTGTAAGTACCGCGCGCGGGGGAGAAGTGGGCTTGACCGGGTTTAGGGCGGTTCCGGTTCAAAACACTCCCCTTGGCTGGGGTTTCGCCCCGACCCGCCGGTTCGAGTCGCTCCATCCAGGACGGCGACCCGGGCGGGTGGTGGTCCCGCTTCTCTGCGAGCTCGTGTTCGATGCCCTTGATGGCGCTCCAGTCACAGGGTTCCTCTTAGGGCTCGGCAGGGTCGAAGAGCCGGAGGACAAGCCCCACTCATCGGTGCTCTTCCGGGGATGCGATCCGGACAGATAGTCGGACGCGGAGCAATGCTCGGCCTCCCGGCTCGGGAACTGGATGGCCGAAGTAGGGGGGGTCCTCGCCGGGGGACCGTTGGGGGCATCAGGGAACACCCCCGGCGGGGTACTTAGCCGGTTCCGGGATTCTGTGTGCAGCACACAACGGTTGCTCAATGTGAAACGTTCATATACAGCAATCATCTACCGCCGGTTCGTGCCAGAGGCCGGTGACGCGGACGCCGCCCTGTTCGCCGCAGTGCAGACGTTCCAGAGGGCGATGATGGAGGTCGTCCACCCGATCCTCGACGAGGGCGGGGTCACGAAGGGGGAGTTCTTCCTCCTCTTCTTCATTGGTAAGATGCCCCGGCCGACCGTCGGGTGGATCGCGGATCAGCTCGGCGTCCGGATGTCCAGCGCGACGCATCTCCTGAATGACCTCGAGAGGCGGGGACTCGTGCGGCGCGAGCGGTCGTCCGAGGACCGCAGGTTGGTCCGACCCGTGGTGACCGCGCTCGGCTCCCGGCTCCTCGTGAGGATCGAAGGCCAGGCCCTCAATCGGATGCGGGTCGCCTCCTCCGGCATCGCGGAGCGGCACAAGTCCGACGCCGCCCGGCTCCTGATTGAGGTCGCGTCGCGCATCCGAAGCGCCGGAACCCCCGATGCACGCGTGCGTCCCGCGCACCCGCGCGCCTCTCCCGCTCCCAGGAAGAAGCCACGGAGAAGGTGATCGAGGATGGTCGCATCGAAGAAGAGCGGAACGGCGAAACGGGGTGGCGTGGTCATCGAGTGCCGGGATGTGCGCAAGACCTACGAGACCGGCAAGATCGCCGTCGAGGCGCTCCGGGGCGTCGACCTGCGCGTGGCCCGTGGGGAGGTCGTGGCGGTGATGGGGCCCTCCGGCTGCGGAAAGACCACGCTGCTCAACTGCCTCTCCGGCCTGGATGACGTGTCCGCGGGAAACGTCCGGATCGAGGGGAAGGAGATCGCCCGGATGGACGACAACCAACGCTCCGACTTCCGCGCGATGCGGATGGGGTTCGTCTTCCAGAACTACAACCTCATGCCCGTGCTCACCGCCGTCGAGAACGTCGAGCTGCCCCTCCTCCTCACGGGCGCCAGCCGCGCGGACGCTCGGACGCGGGCCCACGAGTCGCTCCAGGTCATGGGGCTGGAGGGCCGCGAGGGCCACCTCCCCGCCGAGTTGAGCGGCGGGGAGCAGCAGCGCGTCGCGATCGCGCGGTCGATCGTGAACTCGCCCGCGATCCTCTGGGCGGACGAGCCCACGGGGAACCTGGACACGCAGACCGCGCTGAAGGTGATCGAGCTCCTGCTGCGGGTGAACGCCCGGACCGGGCAGACCGTCGTCATGGTGACCCACGACCCGAACGTGGGGAAGCGGTCCCACCGGATCCTCCGCATGGACTCCGGGCTCATGGTGACGGAAGAGATCGGGGAACTCGCGGCCGCCGCGCGAGCCACCTGAGGCGGGTGCCGTCTTGGCCGACATCGCCCTGACCCCCGCGCTCCTCATCCTGCTCTTCGTCCTCGTTGTGCTGGGAGCGTTCGCTGCCCGCCGGAGGGTCCTCTTCCGCATCGGGGCGCGCAACTTCGTCCGGCACAGGTCGACGTCCGCGCTCGTCGTGGCGGGCCTGCTCGTCGGCTCCGCGATCCTCTCCGCCGCCGCGGTCCTTGGCGACTCGGTCGCCTTCACGATCGTCCGTGGCACGTACGAGAACTACGACCTGGTCGACGTCGAGGTCCGGGATGGCGACGGCCTCGTGTTCAATGCGAGCGTTTCCGATGCTCTGCTTGCGTCCGCGCCGCTGAGGGATCGTTCCGACGCGGCCGCCCCCCTCCTGACGACGTTCGGGGCCGTCGACGACCAGGACAGCGGCCAGGCGGAGCCCTTCGTCGCGGTACAAGGTTTCGACCCGATGCTCGACCGGGGGTTTGGATCGTTCGACCCTCGAAGTCGGGAGGGGA
>Ga0209341_10004155_pt1 | contig 13384 bp, 6 predicted proteins | sample RifCSP13_2_FD_184020 | JGI IMG/M metagenome (GOLD analysis project Ga0209341, IMG submission 184020) | Soil microbial communities from Rifle, Colorado - Rifle CSP2_sed 13_2 (SPAdes) (version 2) | ecosystem: Environmental > Terrestrial > Deep subsurface > Rock core/Sediment | place: Rifle...
CCGGCTCCGTCCGGGCAGCTACAAGCTCGACGAGAAGCGCAGCAGCCTCTACCGCCCCGGCACCTTCAACTTCCCGAAGAACACCGAGCTCGAGGTCGAGCTCACCTACGTGCTGCAGCAGCCTTCGGGTCCGCCGCAGGGTGGAGCCGCGCCCGGGTCCGGCCCCGACTTCGGCGGCGGCCGCTACCTCGAGGGCGTGGGCGACGTCGCAGCGAGTGCCGAGGCGGCGAGCCTGCGGATCCACCACTCGTTCGTCGAGCTGCCCGACCCGGGCTACAGGCCGCGCGCCTACGATCCACGCTCCGGCTATTTCGGCATCTCGTATCAGGAGCGCTCGGCACGCCTCGACGAGCCGCTCGAGCGGCGCTTCATCGCGCGGCACCGGCTCGAGAGGACGGACCCCGCTGCGAAGTCGAGCGGCGTCAAGAAGCCGATCGTCTACTACCTCGATCCCGGCACGCCCGAGCCGATCCGCTCGGCTCTCTTCGAAGGCGCGCGCTGGTGGACGCAGGCGTTCGAGGCCGCCGGCTTCAAGGACGCGTTCCGTGTCGAGCTGCGGCCCGCGGACGTTCACCCGCTCGACGCCCGCTACAACGTGATCAACTGGGTGCACCGCTCGACGCGGGGCTGGAGCACCGGCGACGCGATCATCGACCCGCGCAGCGGCGAGATCGTCAAGGGTGTCGTGACGCTCGGCTCGCTGCGCGTGCGCCAGGACTACCTGATCGCCGAGGGCCTGCTCTCGCCCTACCCGAAGGGCGACGAGAACCCGCCGCAGCTCCAGGAGTGGGCGCTCGCGCGGCTGCGGCAGCTCTCGGCGCACGAGGTCGGCCACACGCTCGGGCTCGCGCACAACTACTACGACAGCGAGCTCGGGCGCATCTCGGTGATGGACTACCCGCACCCGCTCGTCACGCTCAAGGCCGACGGCACGCTCGACGCCTCGAGCGTCTACGCGCGCGGCATCGGCGAGTGGGACAAGGCGGCCATCGCGTGGGGCTACCAGGAGCTACCGGCGGGCGCGGACGAGGGGCGCGCGCTGCAGGCGACCCTCGACGACGCCTGGAAGCGCGACCTGCGCTTCCTGACCAACCAGGACATCCAGGTGCACCCGCACGCCGACTGGTGGTCGAACGGCACAGACCCGGCGGCGGAGCTCGTGCGCATGCTGGAGGTGCGGCGCGCGGCGCTCGCGCGCTTCGGCGAGAACGTGATCCGGCGCGGCCGGCCGATGGCCACGATCGAAGAGGCGCTGGTGCCGCTCTACCTCCACCACCGCTACCAGGTCGAAGCGGCGGCATCGGTGCTGGGCGGGCTGCGCTACGGGTACGCGATGCGCGGCGACGGGCGGCCCACGGCGCGGCCCGCATCGGCGGCCGAGCAGCAGGCGGCGCTCGAGGCCCTGATGCGCACGCTCGACCCCGCGCAGCTGCGCCTGCCCGAGTCGGTGCTCCAGGCGATCCCGCCGCGCCCGTCGGGCTACGGCCCGCACCGCGAGCTTTTTCCGCGCTACACCGGCTCGACCTTCGACGCCATCTCCCCGGCGGTGGTGGCGGCCGACCACACCGTCTCGCAGCTTCTCGACCCGGAGCGGGCCGCGCGCCTCGTCGAGCAGAAGGCGCTCGATCCGAGCCTGCCTGGGCTCGACGACGTGCTCGAGCGGCTGCTGGCGGCGACCTGGAGGAAAGCGCCTCCGCCGCTCTCGTCCTACGAGGCCGAGATCGCGCGGGCCGTGGAGCACGTCGTGGCCGAGCGCCTGATGGGCCTGGCCGGCGGCGCCCGCATGCCGCAAGTGCGCGCGCTCGCGACGGAGGCGCTCGCCCGGCGCATCAACTCGCCGATGGGAGGATGGCTGGGAACGGCACACGAGGAGCTGCTCGCCGGGGACATCCGGCGCTTCCTGGAGCGGCCGGCGGCTCCGCTCGCCTCGCCCGCGATACCGGTCGCCCCTCCCGGTCCTCCGATCGGCGAGCCCGCGCTCGACTACCTACGCTCGCTCGAGCCTCTCTGCTCGCTGCCGGGCGGCCGCTAGCGACTCACTCCTTCGGCTTGACGAGCGCCTCGTAGGGCGGGTAGCCGCGCAGCGGCTGCAGGCCGAGGTCCTGGTGTAGCTCGATGTCGTACCACACCCCCTGGGCGAGCGAGCTACGCAGCAGATCGACGGCTCTGTCCTTCTCGCCGAGATGCGCCGCGATTCCCGCCCGCAAGAGGGTGTGGCGGCCGAGCAGGTAGGGTCGTTCCACCCGGCCCAGGCTGTCGGAGATCCTCCGGGCCGTGGCGCGGTCGCCGCGGCGCGCAGCCAGCCAGCCGAGCGCCGCCGGGTACTCGAGATCGTCAGGGTTCTCCCTCGCGGCCTGCGCGTAGAGCGCCTGCGCCTCGTCCCACATCTCTGCGATCTGGAGACTGCGCCCCAGGGCGCGCCTTCGGGCCTCGCTGCCCTTCGGGGGTGGATGGTCGCGATGCCAGGCCACCGCCCTGCGAGCCAGAACGCGGGCCGCCTCCGGGTGACCGTGCGCGCAGAGCTCCGCCGCGACCCCGAGCAGCATCCCGGCGTGGTTCCCGGCCATGGCGAGGCCGTCGTCGACGACGGGGTCGATCTCGCCCGTTCGGCCGAGCGCCGCGAGCGCCTGGCCCTCCCACGTGCGAAGGAAGAGCAGGTCCGGGTGGATGGTGCAACCGCGCCGCACCTCGGCCAGCTCCCGTTCGTGCTCCCCCAGCAGGTGCAGCGATTCGGCCAAGTTGTAGAAGTAGTACGCTGCACGCGTCTCGGGCTGCTCGATCACGCGCTCCCAATCGAGCGGTGCGCTGAGGGCAAGGACGGCCTCGCGGGCGTGGCCTGCGATCTGGGCATAGAGCGCCAGGTGAAAGTTGCCCGCGGCGGTGGCGGGCATCAGGCTGGTTGCCTCGCGAGCCGCCACGAGCGCCTCCTCGTTGCGGCCGGCGACCGAGGCCCGAACTACAGCTACCCATAGCCGCTGCGCCGGGCTCAGCCGCTCCCGCTGTGTCTCAAGGATGGCCACCTGCTCGGCCCTTTCCTCGAAATCCGGCGACCTCGCGATGATCGACATGCGCGGCGCGCTGAACGTGGGGTCGAGCTCGAGCGCGCGCTTGAAGCGCTTGATGGCGCCGGCATCGTCGCCGCCGACCAGCTCGATTCCGCCCAGGTACTCCTGGTAGGCCTGGTAGGTCGGCGCGGCCCCCGCGTCAAACGGACTCCACGTCCGGCTGAACCGGACGGCCAGCGCGCCCATCACGCGCTGGCGCGCCGCGTCGATGGCCGACATCGGGGCCTCGCGAGGCGATGAGGCCGGCTCGAAGACCGTGAGCGTCCCGGTGGCGGCGTCGGTGACGCGCGCCTGGACGCGGAGTTCGGCTCCCTCCAGGTGGTAGGCGCCCGAGACCACCAGCCCCGCCCCGGTCGCCGCTGCGAGGCCCTGCGCCGGATCCGGGGCCGGCGCTACCGCGGCGCGCGCCGTCCCCCGCATCACGTCGAAAACGGTCGAGCTTGGGACGACCTGCAGTGACTCGATCCGCGAGAGACCCTCGCCGATCCAGTCGGCGGCCATCTTGCCGAGCGGATCGAGCGACGCGTCGCCGGTTCGATTCTCGAACACGGCCACGACGACTCGCTTCGGATCAAGAAGGGGACCCGGGGGGACGGTCCGGCGCGGCCACAGCCACGCCGTGATCGCCGTCGCGACGATCAGGACGGCCGCCGCGGCCCCGAGCGGCGCGCGGTGCCCCCGCCACCAGCCCGCCTGTGGCGCGGTCCCGACCCCTGAGCTACCGGAGCCGGCCCGCGCGCTCCCGTCCGGCTTTGCCGTCTCGAGATCTGCCTTGAGCGCCTCGAGGTCGTTCCGCAGGTCCTTGGCGGTCTGGTAGCGATGCTCCGGGTCTTTGTTGAGCGCGTGCGTCGCAATGCGCCCCAGTTCGCTCGGCAGCTCCGGGCGCAGCGCCGTCATGGGGGGCGGCGTGTCCCTCAGGATCGACGTGATCACCGACGCGCCGCTGTCGCCCTTGAACGGCCGCCGTCCCGTCGCCATCTCGTAGAGCAGCACGCCGAGCGCGAAGACGTCCGAGCGCGCATCGAGCGGCCGGCCCTCCGCCTGTTCGGGCGACATGTAGGCGACCGTGCCGACCACGACGCCCGGCTCCGTCGCGTCGCCCGACGTGCATGTGACCGCCTCGGGCGAGGACTCATGCCTCAGCTTCGCCAGGCCGAAGTCGAGCACCTTCACGCGGCCGTCGGGCGTGAGCATCACGTTTGCGGGCTTGAGGTCGCGGTGGAGGATGCCGCGGGCGTGCGCGGCCGCGACCGCGTCGGCCAGCGGAATCGCGATGTTCAGGACGTCGAGGAGGGGCAGACCGCGCGCGCGAATAGCCTGGCGCAGCGTGTGCCCCTCGACGTACTGCATCGTGAAGAACGGCACGCTGTCGGCCTCCTCGACGGAGAACACGGTGACGATGTTGGGGTGGTCGAGGGCTGCCAGGGCTTTCGCTTCGCGTTCGAAGCGTGTGCGGCGGTCAGGACGGCCGGCGACGGCCTCGGGCAGGCGCTTGAGCGCGACCTGTCGATCGAGCGTGGTGTCGTGGGCAAGGTATACTTCACCCATTGCCCCGCGGCCCAGCGGGCGGATGATCCGATAGTGACCCAGTGTGTCGCCGGCCACGGGCCCTCCGGACGGCTTCCATCCTAGTCCCGTTCGGGTGCTCCGGCCAACGGCGGCACGGGGTCGGGCGCAGCTCTAGGCGTGGCAGCCTCCCCCGCGGATAGAGCCACCGCGCGACGTGGCTGCCGCCACGATTCCTCGGCCCCGCCCGGCCCCCCGATAGGCGAGCCCGCGTCCGACTGCCTGGGTTCGCTAGAGCCTCTCTGCTCACTCGGGGACGGCCGGCAAGACTTACAAGCAGCTCCTCGTCACACTTACAAAGCGCACCACGCCGAGGTGACGATCACGACTCCGGGCGTCCTGGTCGCGCCTGGAGGACGCACTTCTCGCTCAGGCACTTCCGTCTATGGCTCGACGGGCGCGCCCGTCTCGGGGTCGCCGCGAAGCCCGTGGCACAGCGCTTGCCTCCCTGTCCGCTGGCAACTGTCGATCAACAGCGAGCGAAGAGAAGCTGCCTATCCGTTCCCTGAGCGTTTGCAGGGAATCTCGAGCGGGCGTTGGAGGCCGTGGTCATGCACACGTCGCTGGTTCGCCGCGCCGCGCCCGGCCCTCTGCCTGCGGTCGAGATCCCGTTCGAGGAGCCGTTGCACCTGCGGGACTACTGGAACGTGGTGCGGCGGCGCCGCGGGCTCGCGTTCTGTGTCCTGCTCCTGATCCTGGCCGCCGGCTTGGCCCGCGTCGTGCTGCTGCGCCCGGTGTACCAGGCCACGGCGCAGATCCTGATCGAGCGGCAGATCCCGAGCATCCTCGAGTTCGAGCAGCACCCTCGCGCCAGCCAGGCGTGGGACGACTTCTACCAGACCCAGTACCGGCTGCTTCAGAGCCGACTGCTGGCCCGCCGGGTCGTGGAGCGCATTGGCCTTCTGCACGATCCCGAGTTCGGCGGCCCGCGCTCCACGGAAGAGGTGACTGCCGCGAGCCAGGCCGCCCCGGGGGCGTCGCCGGCCATGGAGCAGGCGATCAACGCGTTCCTGGCGCGGCTCGGCATCGAGCCGATCCGCGACAGCCAGATGGTCGCCGTGAGCTTCCTCGCCGGGCGTCCCGATCTCGCCGCACAGGCGGTCAACACCCTCGCCGAGGTCTACATCCAGCAGACGCTGGAGTTCCGTTATCGCGTGTCGGCCGAAGCCGGCAGCTGGCTCGCGGAAGAGGCGAACGAGCAGGCTCGCAAGGTGCAGGCCGCCGAGTCGGTGCTCCAGGAGTTCAAGGAGAAGGAGGGCCTGGTCAGCATCGACGAGCGGCGGACGCTCGTTGAGCAGCGGCTCAAGGACCTGGGCAGCGCGCTCACCGCGGCCAAGACACGCCGCCTGCAGAAGGAGGCCCTCTACGGCCAGATGCAGGACGCCGCGAGCCCGGAGGAACTGCCCGGGGCGATGGCGAGCCCCTTGATCCAGGGCCTGCGGTCCGAGCTCGCCCAGCTCGAGCGGCAGGGCGCCCAGCTCGCGGCGAAGGGATACCTCGAGCAGCACCCGGAGGCGGTCCGGTTGAGCCGGCAGCTCGAGGGCACGCGGCAGAAGATCGCGCTCGAAGCCCGCCGCGTCGTCCGGGCCGCCGCGAACGACCACGCCGCGGCCGCGGGCGAAGAGACGCGCGTCGCCGAGGCGCTGGAGGCGACCAAGGGCGAGTCGCTCGAGCTCGCGAAGCGGGGCCTGCGCTACGACGCGCTCAGGCGGGACCTGGAGGCGAGCCAGAGGCTTCTGGACCAGCTCGTGGCGCGGCAGAAGCAGACCGACGTGGCCCGCGACATCCGCGCCTCGAACATCCACGTTGTCGATCCGGCGATCGTGCCTCGCGACCCGGTCCGACCCCGGCCGGTGCGCGACATGGGCCTCGCCTTGCTGCTCGGACTCGCCTGCGCCGCAACCGCCGCCTTCGTCCGCGACTACTTCGACACCTCCGTGGCCCGCCCCAGCGACGTGCGCCGGCTCGGGCTTCCGCTGCTGGGCGTGATCCCCGAGACCACCGCCCGCAACATCCCCCTGATCGCCGCGCGGGGCCAGCGCCGGGAGCCGTTCGCGGAAGGCTATCGGCTGCTGCGGGCGTCGCTGCGCGCCCCGCAGGACAAGGACGGTGGCCAGGTCCTCGTGGTCACCTCCACCCTCGCCGGGGAGGGCAAGTCGCTCACGTCGGTCAACCTCGCGCTCACGCTCGCCGGGAGCGACGAGCGCGTGCTGCTGATCGACGCCGACCTCAGGCGGCCCGTGCTTCACGCGCTGCTCCACAGCAAGCCGGTCCCTGGGCTCGTCGACGTCATGACGGACATGGCCGCCCTTGCGCAGGCGATCCGGCGAGTCGACGGCACGCGGCTCAGCTTCCTGCCGTGCGGCACACCGATCGAGCACAGCCCCGCCGACGTGCTCGCGTCCGGAGCCATGCGGGAGCTGCTCGCGCGGCTGCGCCCGCAGTACGACCGGATCGTGCTCGACACCCCGCCGGCCGGGGCGATCGCGGACGCGCTCGTGCTGTCGCGGCTCGCCGACGGCGTGCTGGTGGTGGCTCGTTCCGGCAAGGTCGCGGGCGGAGAGCTGCTGCACGTCCTGGACCGCCTGGCCAGCGCCGGCGCGCCGCTCTGGGGCGTGATCCTCAACCGCGCGCGGCCCGATCGCCACTCCTACGACTACGGCCCCTATGCCCTCCCGGACTCCCTGGCGAGCCAGGGGCGCCGCCCACTCGCGCTCGGGCCGGCTCGCAGCGACCACGACTCCGGAAGGAGGTTCCATTGAACCGGCCTGCGCACCACGGGCGGCCCCTTCTTCGGCTGTGGCCGGTCGCCCTGCTCCTGCCCCTCCTCGGCTGCGAGGAGCTGCCGGCCGCGCCCGACACCAACGCGCCGCCGACGGCAGCCTTCTTCTTCACGCCGGTGTCGCCCGTGTACGCCGGGCAGTCGTCGGTGCAGTTCAGCGCCTCGGGATCACGCGACGACGACGGCGCGATCGTCTCCTACGGCTGGGACTTCGGCGACGGCACCGCGCGCGTGACGAGCGCGGAGCCGTCCGTGCGTCATACGTTTCCGGACACCCCGGCCCGCTGCCTCGAAATCACCTACGGCGTGTCGCTCACGGTCACGGACGACAAGGGGCTGAGCGCCGTCGTCGCCGAGCGGGTGACGGTCACCGAGCTTCCTTCCCCGACGTCTTCGGCATGCCGATGAGCGGCCGACTCGCGCTCGTCGTCGCCGCCTGGCTGGCCGTGGCCGTCGCCACGGGCGCGCAGGACGAGGCCGTGCGCTCGGGGCGTCACCGCCTGGGTCCCGCCCAGGTGACGCTTCGCCTCCAGCTCAGGAACGCCGGTGTCGACACGAACGTCTTCCAGACGTTCGTGGACCCCGTTCGGGACGAAGTGGTGGTGGTCGCTCTGCAGGGCGACGGCGTGCTCCCGATCGGTCGACGGCTCGTGGTGAGCGGCTCCGGCTTCGTCGAGCAGAACTACTACCGGCGCGCGGGGGACGAGAGCGCGACGGACTTCTTCGGCCAGGGCCGCGCCGAGCTGCGGCTCGGACCGCTGCAGCTGTTCGGTGGAGGCAGCGGCGGGCAGTTCACGCAGCGGTTCTCGATCGACGTCGACGAGCGCCTGGCGCGGCAGGAGAAGCTGGGATACGCGGGCGCCGTGTGGCGCCTGACGCAGCGGCTGTCGCTGACCGGACAGGCCACGGGCGAGGTCACGACCTTCGCGCCGGGGACCTTCCGCCTGGGCGGGAACGTGAAGGAGGCGATGGACCGCAACACCCTCACCGCAACCGGCCAGCTCCGCCACGCGCTCACGCCGAGGACGAGCCTCGTGCTTTCGGCGGACGCGCTCGAGGACCGCTTCATCAGCCAGCCGCCCGACATGCCGCGCGTACGCCGCTCGTACCGTCTTCTCGGAGGCCTCGAGTTCAGCAAGCGCGCGGTCGTCTCCGGAAAGCTGCTCGTCGGCATGCGCGAGTTCCCCGGGACGCTCGCGCAAGGCAGCCCACCCTACCGGGGCCCGATCGGCGAAGTCGACCTGACGCTGCCGCTGGGACGCGTCGCGAGCCTGCGCTTCCAGGGCCTGCGCGACGTGCTCTACGCGTCGAGCCTCGTCGAGGTGGGTGCGCTGCGCTACCGCAACGCCTTCATCTACGAGCGGCTCCTGGGCGAGGCGTTCCTGCCGCTCAGCCCGAAGGGTCTCGCGACGGTGCTCTCGGCCGGGTTCGAGGAAGCCCGCTACCTGCTGCCCTACCCCTACCTGAGCCCGTCCCGGCTCGCCGAGCGAGTGGACCACCGCTTCACGGCAGGCGCGGGCCTCGTCCAACGCCTCGGGGAAAGAGCGCGGATCGGGGGGCACGTCTTCTGGGCCCGGCGGCTGAGCAGCCTGCCCTATTTCTCGTATGAAGGCCTGCGCTACGGCGTGAGCGCGGAGGTGGTGCCGTGAAAGCGTGGTTCTTCGCTCGCCGTCGGCTCGCGCTGCTCCTCTCGCTGGACGCCGTCTTCTTCGCGTGCTCCTGGGCCGGCGCCTACTTCGTCCGCTTCGACCTCGGGGCGGCTCCGCGGCTGTGGTCGCTCGTCGACGGCACCGTGCTGGCGGTGGTCGCCGTCAAGGCCCTCGTATTCGTGGGCGCCGGCACCTACCGGACGCTGATGCGCTACGCCAGCATCCCCGACCTGTTGGTCATCGTCCGCAACGCCACGCTGGCGAGCGTCGCCGTCCTGGCACTGCTCGCGGCCTCGGGCCACCGGCCGCTCTCGCGGGGCGTCCTGGTGATCGACTGGATGCTCACGATCGGCCTGCTGTCCGCCTCGCGCGTCGCCTGGCGGGTCTACCGCGAGGGCTTGCTCGCATTCCGTTCCTCCCAGGCGGCCTGCAAGCGCGTGCTCATCGTGGGAGCGGGCCGCGCGGGGGCGGCCCTGGCCAAGGACCTGATCGCCACGCAGCGGCAGTCCGTGGAGATCATCGGCTTCGTCGACGACGACCCCGACAAGCAGGGTTCCACGCTGATGGGCCTCAAGGTCCTGGGCACGACCCGGGAGCTCGGCGAGATCCCGCGCCGGCGGCCGGTCGACCAGGTGATCGTCGCGATCCCGTCGGCGCCGCCGCTCCTGCTCCGGCAGATCTCCGGCCGCGTCGAGGGCGTCGCGGACGTGCGGGTGGTGCCTTCCATCGAGTCGCTGCTGCGCGGCAAGGCGTCGATCGTGCAGTCGATGCCGGTACCCGAGGAGACCTTCCTCAAGCGCGACGCGGTGGACCTGGCCGACGTGGGCCTCGCGCGCTTCCTGGAGGGCAAGAGCGTGCTCGTCACCGGGGCCGGCGGCAGCATCGGCGGCGAGCTGGCGCGGCAGCTCGCCCAGCGCGACGGCGGCCGCCTGCGGCGGCTGCTGCTGCTCGACAGCGCCGAGACGCCGCTCTACGAGATCGAGCGGCAGACGGCGGCCCTGGCCGGCTCGCGGGTGAGCGCGGTGCTCGCCTCGGTGCGCGACCTGCGGCGCATGGCGGAGCTGCTGCGGAGCGAGAAGCCCGACGTCGTGCTCCACGCCGCCGCGCTCAAGCACGTGCCGATGTGCGAGCTCAACCCGCTCGAGGCGATCGCCACCAACACCTGGGCCACCGCCCGCCTCGCCGACCTCGCCGACGAGCACGGCGTCGCGAACTTCACGCTGGTCTCGACCGACAAGGCGGTGGCGCCGGCCTGCATCATGGGAGCCACGAAGCGCGCCGCCGAGAGCTACGTGCAGTCGCTCGCCCGGGGGTCGCTCACCCGCTTCGCCGTCGTCCGCTTCGGCAACGTCCTCGGCTCGAACGGAAGCGTCCTGCCGCTGTTCCACGAGCAGATCACGAAAGGCGGACCGGTCACGGTCACGGACCCGCGCGCGACGCGCTTCTTCATGACCATCCCCGAGGCCTGCGGCCTGATCCTGCAGGCCACGCACATCACGCAGGGCGGCGAGATCTACGTGCTCGACATGGGTGAGCCCGTGCGCGTGCTCGACATCGCCCACAACCTGATCCGCCTCTACGGCTACGAGCCGGGGCGGGACATCGAGGTCCGGATCATCGGCCTGCGCCCGGGCGAGAAGCTGCACGAGAGCCTCGTGGACGCGACCGAGCACGCGGAGCGGCTCGCGCAGGCGAAGCTGTTCCGCATCCGCGGACGCTGCCCCGACCGCAAGCGACAGGGGGACCTGCTGGCGGTGCTGGAGTGGTGCCTCGACGAGCGTGACGAGGCCGAGGCGATGCGCGTCCTCCACGCGCTCGTGCCGGGCTTCCGCCGCGAGCCGAGCGCGGGCGGCCAGCGGCCGGCGCTGGCTGCCGCTGTGCGGCCCGTGCCGCTCGCCGGGCCGACGCAGGCGGTGTCGTTGTGAGTGTGCTCGCGATCGTCCCCGCCCGCGCCGGCTCCCGGGGCATCCCGGACAAGAACGTCGTGTCGTTCCGGGGCAAGCCGCTGCTCGTCCACAGCATCGAGCACGGCCTCGCCGCCCGCAACGTCGACCGCGTCATCGTCAGCACGGACAGCCCTCGCTATCGGGCGGTCGCCCTGGATTCCGGCGCGGAGGCGCCCTTCCTGCGCCCGGCGGCCCTGGCCGGCGACTTCTCCACGGACCTCGAGGTCTTCGTTCACGCGCTCGAGTGGCTCGACGCCCACGAGGGATACCGCCCCGAGGCCTGCGTTCACCTGCGCCCGACGCATCCCACGCGAAGAGTGCTCGACGTGGAGCAGGCGGTGGAGCTGTTGCTGGCCGATCCCAGCGCCGACTCGGTCCGGTCGGTGGTCAAGGCGCCGCACACGCCCTACAAGATGTGGCGCCTCGACGAGGCGGGAACACTGCAGCCGCTTTTGGCCGGCCCCGTCCCCGAGGCCTGGAACCAGCCGCGCCAGGCGCTGCCCGAGGTCTACCTGCAGAACGCGGCGGTCGACGTGGTGCGAGCCCGGGTCGTCCGCGAGCGGCGCTCGATGACGGGCGGGCGGGTGCTCCCCTACCTGATGGACCGGATCGGCGACGTCGACGCGTGGTCGGACCTGGCCGCGCTCGAGGCCGAGTTCCCCGACGGCGAGCTACCCAGCGGCCGCAGCTTCGTGTTCGACATGGACGGCGTCATCGCCACGCTCGTGCCCGACCTCGACTACCGCAAGTCGGCGCCTTCGCCCGCCCTCGTCGCGCTGGTGAACCGGCTCTACGACGCGGGAAACCGCGTCGTGATCCACACCGCCCGCGGCAGCGAGAGCGGCCGCGACTGGAGCGCGACCACGCGCGAGCAGCTCCGGCGCTGGGACGTGCGCCATCACGAGCTCCACTTCGGCAAGCCGGCGGCCGATTTCTACGTCGACGACCGGGCGATCTCGCCCGCGACGCTCATGGCCTGGATCGAAACCTGCGGCCACGCCCACGGAAGGAGGAGCGCATGACGAACGCGTTTCAGGACCTGCTGTTCGTCTTCGAGATGGCCAACAACCACCAGGGAGACGTCGAGCACGGCCGCCGCATCATCTCGGAGTTGGGCCAGATCGCGGCCCGCCACTCGATCCAGGCGGCGGTGAAGCTCCAGTACCGGGAGCTCGACAGCTTCATCCATCCCGACTACCGCGAGCGCGCGGACGTCAAGCACATCCCCCGCTTCCTGGGCACGCGCCTCGCGCCCAGCGACTTCCGGCGGCTGGTCACGGCCTGCCGCCACGCCGGCCTGCTCACCATGGTGACGCCGTTCGACGAGGCGTCCGTGGACCTCGCCCTGGAGCACGAGGTGGACATCCTCAAGGTCGCGAGCTGCAGCGCCATGGACTGGCCGCTGCTCGAGCGGATCGCCGCCGCGGGCAAGCCGGTGGTGTGCTCGACCGGCGGCAAGTCGATCCACGACATCGACAAGATCGTGAGCTTCTTCGAGCACCGCTACGTGGAGGATCTGGCGCTGCTGCACTGCGTCGCGCTCTACCCGACCCCCCCCGCGCAGGTCCAGATGAAGTTCATGCAGCGGATGCAGCAGCGCTTCCGCCACCTGCCGGTCGGCTACAGCGGGCACGAAGCCCCCGACGACCTCGACGTGGTGAAGGCGGCGATAGCACTCGGGGCGCGGGTCCTCGAGCGCCACGTCGGCCTGCCCCGCGAAGGCGCCCCGCTCAACGCCTACTCGATGGCCCCCGAGCAGACCGCGGCCTGGGTGGACGCCGCGCTGCGGATGCGCGTGATCTGCGGCCAAGGCGACGAGAAGCGGATTCCGCCGGAAGAGGTGCAGTCGCTGCACCAGCTCACGCGCGGGTGCTTCGTGCGGCGTCCCGTGCGCCAGGGCGAGACCGTCACGCGCGACGACGTGTTCTTCGCGATGCCCTGCGGCGAGGGCCAGACCACGAGCGGCGAGTTCTCCGAAGCCATGGTCGCCTCGCGCGACTACGCCCCGAACGCGCCGCTCACCGAGAGCCGCGTGCGGGGGCCGGTCGAGGTGATGCGGGAAGCGATCCACGACGCCAAGGGGATGCTGCAGGAGGCCGGCATCGCGATCGGCTCCGAGTTCGAGGTCGAGCTCAGCCACCACCACGGCCCGCAGCAGTTCCGCCGCTTCGGCGCCGTGATCATCAACCTGCTGAACCGCGCGTACTGCAAGAAGCTGCTGGTGGTGCTGCCGGGACAGCACCACCCCGGCCACTTCCACAAGGAGAAGGAGGAGACCTTCCACGTACTCTGGGGCGAGCTCGACCTGTACCTGGACGGGAAGCTCGTCCACCTGGGCCCCGGCGCCATGCAGCTCATCGAGCGCGGGCAGCTCCA
>Ga0209341_10004160_pt1 | contig 13378 bp, 9 predicted proteins | sample RifCSP13_2_FD_184020 | JGI IMG/M metagenome (GOLD analysis project Ga0209341, IMG submission 184020) | Soil microbial communities from Rifle, Colorado - Rifle CSP2_sed 13_2 (SPAdes) (version 2) | ecosystem: Environmental > Terrestrial > Deep subsurface > Rock core/Sediment | place: Rifle...
GTACGTCGATCTGGGGAGATGTCTGGAGGAGCTGTTCGAGGGGCAGATTCTCCTATCGGTCAGCGACCTGAAGCTCCAGGCCGTCAAGCCGGGAGAGCCATCTCTCCGGATGAACGTGGTCCTCAAGACCTGGATGCGACAAGAGGAGTCGCAATGAAGCAACAGATGAATCGACGCTCGAAGATCCTCCTGGCGGTCACCATTTTGGCCGCCGTCATCCTCGTCTTTGACCAGATGTCAGGCCGCAAAGCCCCGCGGTCCGCGGGCAAGGCTCCGGATGCGCCAGCGGTCGCCAGCGTCCCCGGGCCAAACCCTCCGCCGACTCCATCCGCGGTACCCGCTGCACCTGCCGCTGTTCCCACCGCCGCCGCACCGCGCCTCGCGCCCCCACCCCCTCCTGACCAACCCTGGGGGAAGCGGGACCCCTTTGAGATCGAGGCGAAACGGCTTCCGCGCGGCCCTAAAGGCGCAGACCAGTTCTCGGGCTACAAGCTCACCGGGATCGTCTGGGGGTCCCACGGGTACCAAGCCCTCATCAATGACCGTGTGGTCCGGGTCGGCGATCAGGTGGATGGGGCGCGTATTGTCAAGATCACCAAAACGGGAGTCGAGGTAGAAAAGAATGGCGAGGCCCGATTCCTCCCCCTCGTGGAGAAGGAGTTTTTCCGATGACCCGGTTCGCGTACAAGGGCCGTAACGTGCAGGGGGCCCCGGTGATGGGGACCATGGATGCGGAGAGTCCCGAGGCGGTGGCGCTGCGACTCAGCCAGGCGGGCGTCATCCCGATCACCATCACCCGGGAGCGCGTCCGCATCCCCCTCAAGGCCCTCCCGAAACGGGAACAGCGCGTTCGGGCCGAAGACCTCATCTTTTTCACGCGCCAGATGACCACGCTCGTCAAGGCAGGCATCAGTCTGACCGAGTCGTTAGGTGCGCTCCACCGGGAGACCCAGAACCCGACCCTCCGCGTCATCCTCGACGCCATCCAGCGCCGCGTGGAGGGGGGCATGAGCTTCTCCGAGGCCCTGACCTACCACCCCCGGACCTTTTCGGAAATCTACATCCATACCGTCCGCGCCGCCGAGGAGGGAGGTTTCCTGGATCAGGCGCTCGATCGCGTCGCCATCATGCTGGAAAACGATCTCGAAACGCGGCGGCGGGTCTCGTCCGCCTTTCGCTATCCGCTTTTTGTCCTCATCACATTAGGGATCGGCATCGTCATCCTGATCACCTTCGTGATCCCCAAATTTGCCACGTTCTATACCGCGTTCAACGCGAGACTTCCTTTGCCGACCCGGATGGTCATCGGTCTCGGATCGTTCATGCAGGTCGCCTGGCCGGCCCTGCTGGTTGGCATCGTCCTCGCGGTCGTCGGAGTCCGGTGGGCGCTCCGGAAGCCCTGGGGCAGGGAGACCTGGGACGCCTGGAAGCTCAAGATCCCGGTGGTCGGCCCCCTGGTCAAGAAGCTGACCTTTTCCCGCCTAGGCCAGCTCCTGGCGACCATGATCACCACCGGCATCCCGCTCATCCAGGCCCTCGACCTCACGTCGCGGGCCATCGGCAACACCGTGATCGGCCGGGATCTCCTCCGCGCCCGGCGGGCGGTGGAAGGGGGAGAATCGCTGGCCGCGCCGCTCGGCCGCAGTACCGTCTTCCCATCGCTCCTGACCGAGATGGTCGCCGTTGGGGAGAAGACCGGGGCGCTCGACACGCTACTCAACGCGATCGCAACCCATTACGAGAACGAGGCCAATCACACCATCAAGAACCTGCCGACGATCATCGAGCCGATCCTGTTGGCTACGGTCGCGGGCCTCGTGCTGGTTTTGGCGCTTGCCGTCTTTTTGCCGCTCTGGGACATGGTCAAGCTCGTCCAAAGGTGAAGACGGGGTAAAGGGGGGTGATTGCTCGGAAAAGCTAAGGTGGTCCGGCTCTTGCAAGTATCCCTAATGGTGCCCAAACAAGGGTGACCGAAAATCGGACACCCTATAAACACCGAAACATAAAAAGGAGGCAAAGAGTACAATGCTCCGTTTCCTCAAGAACAAACAAGGCTTTACCCTGATCGAGCTGGTGATCATCATCATCCTGCTCGGCGTCCTGGCCGCGATCGCTATCCCGAGGTACGTGGACCTGAGGGACCAGGCAATTCGGGCCAGCGCCCAGGCGACCCTCGATGCGGGGCGGGCAGCCGTCCAGCTCGACTTCGCCGACCAGATCCTGAACAATGGGGCCTACGTTTACGCCATTGGCAACGGCACGGCGGCTGGCGCCGTATTCGTCGCCGGCGACGTGACCGACCTGGAAGTCGAGCTCGCGTCGAGCCCCAACTATCCACCGAGTGGCCCGTACAACATCCCGGGTGGCGCGGGATTCCGGTGGTGGCTGTCAGTGGCGGGGACCAGCACACCGGCACTGCCCCCCGTCATCGACGGTGGCCTAGACACCACCTGCGCAGCGGGCGATGCGTGGACAGGTGCCAATGACGACTGCAAGGTGAGCCGGCTGTAGCCTCGCGATCAAAGACAAGAAGGTAAGCGGAGGGAGGTTTTTCGCAATCCCTCCGCTTATTTTTTTGGCGTGCGAGACCGTCCCAGCACCCGGCGGAGGAACTGGCCGGTAAACGAGCGCTCGACCTCGGCCACCTGTTCGGGAGTGCCGCAGGCGACGACGAATCCCCCGTCATCCCCCCCTTCGGGTCCCAGGTCGATGATCCAATCGGCGGTCTTGATCACCTCGAGGTTGTGTTCGATGACCAGCACGGTGTTGCCTGCATCGGCCAGGCGATGGAGGACCTCGAGGAGCTGGCGGATGTCGTGGAAGTGGAGCCCTGTCGTCGGCTCGTCGAGCAGATACAGGGTCCGGCCGGTCCCCCGCCGCGAGAGCTCGCGGGACAGCTTGACCCGCTGCGCCTCGCCGCCCGACAGCGTGGTGGCCGGCTGGCCCAGCTTGATGTACCCCAACCCCACGTCGGCGAGGGTCTTGAGCTTCTCCTTGATCCGCGGGACGTTCTCGAAAAAGTGCAGGGCCTCCTCCACGGTCATATCCAGCACGTGGGCGATGCTCTTGCCCTTGTACTGGATCTCGAGGGTCTCCCGGTTGTAGCGCGCTCCCCGGCAGACCTCGCAGGTCACGTAGATATCGGGAAGGAAGTGCATCTCGATCCGGATGATCCCGTCCCCCTCGCAGGCCTCGCACCGCCCCCCTTTCACGTTGAAGCTGAACCGCCCCGGCCTGTACCCCCGCATCCGCGCCTCCGGCGTGAGGGCATAGAGATCTCTAATGAGGCCGAAGACCCCGGTATAGGTCGCGGGGTTCGAGCGGGGGGTCCGCCCGATCGGCGACTGATCGATATCGATCACCTTGTCGATGTGTTCGATCCCCAGGATCTTGTCGTGGGCCCCCGGTCGCTCCCGCGAGTCGTACAGATGCACAGAGAGGGCCCGCTTCAAGATGTCGGTGACCAGCGTGCTCTTCCCGGAGCCCGAGACGCCCGTGACGCAGGTGAAGAGGCCGAGGGGGACCTCGACCTCGATCCCTTTGAGATTGTGCTCCCGGGCACCCGCGATGGTCAGGTAGAGCCCGGTCGGCGGGCGCCGCACCCGCGGGACCGGGATCTCGAGTTCCCGCGCCAGATAGCGCCCGGTGAGCGACGCCTTGCAGGCAATGATGTCGCGGGGCGTGCCGCACGCGACCACGGTACCGCCCGAGACCCCGGCCCCCGGACCGAGATCGATGACAAAGTCGGCGCTCTGGATCGTCTCTTCATCATGCTCGACCACGATCACCGTATTCCCGATGTCGCGCAGGCGCCTGAGGGTGCCCAGGAGCCGGATGTGATCGCGCTGGTGCAGCCCGATGCTGGGCTCGTCCAGGATATAGAGGACCCCGACGAGGCTCGAGCCGATCTGGGTAGCCAGGCGGATCCGTTGGGCCTCGCCCCCCGCCAGTGTGGCCGCCGTCCGCTCGAGCGTCAAATAGTCCAGACCTACGTTGACGAGAAACCCGAGCCGCTCGCGTATCTCCTTGAGAATCCTCCGGGCAATCTCCTGGTCCTTCTCGCTCAAGTGGACGTCCGTAAAAAACCTCAGGGCCTCCTTCACTGAAAACCGGGTGACCGCGGCGATGCTCAGGTCGGCGACCTTGATCGCTAACGATTCCGGCCGAAGGCGCGTCCCCTGGCAGCTCGGGCAGGGCCGCAGCGTCGAGAGGCGGTCCACATAGGTCTCGATCTGCTCCCGCACCCGGGCGGACTCGGTAAACTTGTAGCGGCGGTCCAGCGACTGCAGGCTTGCCCCGAGGAAATCCGCCTCCCCTTCCCGCTCGAGGCGCGCATCGAGCGCGGTCCCCAGTCCGCCGCACGAGGTGCAGGCGCCGTGCGGGTTGTTGAAGGAGAAGATCCGGGGGCTGACCTCGGGGTAGCTCACGCCGCAGTCGATGCAGGCGAGCCGCTCGGAGAAGGTGTGGTCCTTTTCCTGCTCGCCCAGCACGTTCACGGTGACGATTCCCTCGCCGAGACGCAGGGCGGTCTCGAGGGAATCGGCCAGCCGGCGCCGGAGATCCGGACGGATCACGAGCCGATCGACGACCACTTCGATGGTGTGCTTCTTGTGCTTGTCCAGGGCGATCTCTTCGTCCAGGTCCCGAACCCTGCCATTCACGCGGGCCCGGGCGTATCCCTCGCGGCGCATCTGGGCAAAGATGTGCCGGTACTCCCCTTTCCGCCCCCGGACCACGGGGGCGAGGATCTGGAAGCGCGTCCCCTCGGGCTGGTTGAGGATCTGATCGACGATCTGCCCGACCGTCTGCGAGGTGATGGGCTTGCCGCACTGGTAACAGGTCGGCTTGCCCACCCGGGCGAACAGGAGCCGGAGATAGTCGTAGATCTCGGTCACGGTCGCCACGGTGGAGCGGGGGTTCTTGCTGGTGGTCTTCTGTTCGATGGAGATGGCCGGGGAGAGCCCCTCGATCAGGTCCACATCGGGTTTATCCATCTGCTCGAGGAACTGCCGGGCGTACGCCGAGAGGGACTCGACATACCGGCGCTGGCCCTCGGCATAGATGGTATCAAAGGCCAGGGAGGACTTCCCCGATCCCGAAACCCCGGTGATCACCACCAGCTTCCCGCGGGGGATCTCGAGATCGATCGATTTGAGGTTATGTTCCCGGGCTCCTCGGATGATGATGGCATCCGCCGCCATGTTTCCTCCAGCGCGTGGAGTCGATCTTGTATTATACCCCAGTTTTTTGTGCAGGCAAGACGGTTACGACTCAGTGATTTAGTGGTTCGTGGCTGGTGGTTAGTGGCTGGGATGCTAGGACGCTAGGAGGCTAGAAGGCTGGCATGCTTCAGCGCATATCGAAGCGACCGAACACCTAACACCTAATACCCAACACCCGGCTCGTCGCTAGACGGACGAAGCAGAGTCCGCATCTGTGAATCGCTCTCGCGCATGGCTGCGAAGGCCGGGTCCTTGGCCGCCCGCGCCCGCCACCGTTCATCCAGCTCTATCGCCCTGGCGAGCGCCGCATAGGCCCCGCCGGGATCGCCAGACAGGGCTCTCAACCGGGCAACGTGGAACCATTGTGAGCCGGACTTGGGTTGAATGGCTGCGGCGGTCTCGTACATCTTGAGCGCCTCTCTCGTGCGGCCGGTCCTCTCGTAGAGGCCTCCCAGATTGATATAGGGGCTCGCGTCGCTCCGCCCCAGGATCCCATTGGCCCGGAGGAACAGTGCCTCGGCCTCGGCGATCCGACCCTCCTCTGCGGCGAGGATCCCGAGATTGTTGAGGGCGTGGGGGAAATCGGGATTGACAGTCAGGGCTTGAAGAAACATCGCCTTGGCCTTGGGCTTTTCCCCGAGCTTGAGATAGGCGGCCCCCATGGCCCAGTACGCAATCTCCGACTTAGGGTGGATCTGCAACATTTCCTGCGCCTCCTGGATCACCTCCTGGTATCTCCCCTGCACCGAAAAGATCTGGGCCCGCCGATACCGAGCCAAATAGTATTGGGGGTTCCACTCGAGGCTCCGCTCGAGCCGGCTCAGGCTCGCCTCCATCCGCCCGTCCCGGAGTTCCCCTTGGGCGAGAAAATAGTGAACCTCTCCGGCCAGGGGGCGAAGGAAATACTGAAAGTAGAGGAGACCCAAGACCAGAATTCCAGGAAGGAGAACGGCCAGGCGGACCGGCCTTCCGCGCTCCCCCGGGCCGACCTCGCGATCCATCCCGTCGAGCATGCCGAGGAGGATGGCGACATTCACGGCAGAGGCAGGAACATGCACGACGTAGAAAAGAGTGGCGTAGGCGGCGGTGGCGGCGAGTCCGCCCAGGACCCCAGCGAGGACTTCCCTCCTCACCTCGGCGCGACCGGCCAGATGCCGGCCTAGTCGGACAACCCTGAAGAGAAGCCAGAGGGCGACGAGCAGGCCGAGAGGCCCGAGCTCTGCCCACAGGTTGAGATATTCATTGTGGGGATGCTCAATCTGCACGCCGGGATTCCGGTAGATGAACCGAGATCGATATGGGACGAATGCCAGCGCGAAATTGCCGACCCCGACCCCGGTCCAGATGTGATCCCGGATCAACCGGAGCGTACCCTCCCAATAGGCCCAACGCACCTGGAGGCTATCTGACCCAGGATCGAAGATGCTTACCACCCGCTTGCCGAAAGAGGTCAGGCCAGGTAGACACAGGGGCCACAGCGCGACGGCGAACAGGACGGCCGAACCGAGGAGGAGGAGTGGACCAATCTGCGATCGGTGGGGTGCGCTCCAGAAGCTACCGAGCCGCCGCTCCGAAGAGAAGTACACCCGGACGAGGATCCACAGGCCGATCCAAATGCCGACCCAGGCCCCCCGGACCATCGAATGAATGAGAAGCGTCATAGAGAGGAAGAGGGTCGTCCCGTAGACGGTCTTCTCCCAGCTCCGGGATGCGGCAAGAGTGTAGGCCATGCCGAGGGGGATGACCGTGAGCAGGTAGGCTGCTCCGTAATTCGTATTGCCGAAGAGCCGGTGGATCATCTCTATCGGGCCATCGACCATCAAGGGCACTCCGACGGTGCAGTCGTAAAGGGAGAGGCTGCTCACAACGAGCAGGGTCAGCAGAAGAGTCCGGATGAGCGTCTCTTGCCGATCGGGGTGAGAGGCGTAGGCCACCGTGAGGTAGAGGAGGAACAGGAAGAGCAGAAAGGCCATGCGCTGAAGGCCGGAATAGAGGTTGATCGCCTGCAGGAGCGAGAGTCCGGAGACGAGCAGCAGGGTGAAAAGGGGGGCGGCCAGCTTCGGAAGGGGGCGGAAGGGCCGGCCACACCCTCCCCAGAGCCACAGGAAGGTCGTGGCTGGCGCGAGGATCCCGAGAATGGCCCATTTGAGCGACCCGGGTGCGAGAAAAGAATAGACCAGGGGGATGGCGGCAATCAAAACCCCCAGGGCGATGTCGATCGCACGGCAACACGCAGTGCCCTTTGGGGCTGGCGACGCGATGGCCGGACTCGATCCCAGGAAGCCAGCAACTTTTTCGGCGAGGCCCTTCCGCTCGTTCATGCCTTCCGATGCTCCCGTCACATCACCCAGGGTATGCAGCAGCCCGAAAAGAGACGACTGGCATGGCCTGTGATGGGACGAGCAATCCGCGTGCCAGGGCCGGGATGTTGGGTGTCGGGTGTTCTGAAATGGGGGGAGCGCTCAAGCTCAGTCCTCAATGCTCAGCACTCAGTCCTCAGTCCTCAGCACTTTCGCCTACAGATCTTCAAAGTGGGCGAGCTGCTTGAACTGCCGGTAGCGGGACTCGATCTCGGGGTAGGTGAGGTGCTGCAGCCTGTGGAGCGAGAAGGCCTCCACCGCAAAGGAGGCCATAACCGAGCCCATGATGACGGCCCGGCGGAGATTCGCCTCATCGAAATTCCGCGTGCTGGCCAGAAACCCCAGAAACCCTCCGGCAAAGGCATCACCCGCGCCGGTGGGGTCGTAGACGTTTTCCAGGGGAAGGGCGGGGGCCGCGAACCACCCTCCGTCTGAAAAGCTGAGGGCCCCGTACTCTCCGCGCTTGATGATCAACGAGCGGGGGCCCCAGCCGAGGATCGTCTTGGCCGCCCGGACCAGATTCGGCTCCTCGGCCAACATCCGGGCCTCGGCGTCGTTGATGATGAGGATCTGGACCTGTTTCAGGGTCTGCCGTAACGCCTCCGGCTTGCCCTGGATCCAGAAGTTCATGGTATCAGCGGCGACGAGGCGGGGAGAGAGCACCTGCGTCAGGACCTCGCGCTGGAGGTCCGGATCGATGTTCGCCAGGAAGACCACCTCCCGCTCGCGGTAGGGCTCGGGCAGCCGCGGATGGAATTCGGCGAAGACATTCAACTGGGTCTCCAGGGTCTTCGCCTCATTCAGGGCAAAGCCGTACTCTCCCCGCCATCGGAAGGTCCGGCCGGGCCGCCGCTCGAGTCCGGTGAGGTCGACTTCTCGCCTTCTCAGAAACTCCAGCGCCTCCATCGGGAAGTCCTCACCCACCACCGCCACCACGCTCACGGGGGCGAAGAAGCTGGCACTCGAGGCAAAGTAGGTCGCCGAGCCCCCCAGCACCTCCCTCGCGTCCCCAAAGGGAGTCGTGACCGTGTCGAGGGCCACCGATCCGACGACCAAGATCTCCATGTCGTGTCCTCGATGCGTTACGGGCCCAGGTATTTCCCGACGATGGGCCAGAGCTTCTTTTTGGTGGCCTCCGGGATGGCCTGGGGGGCGGTGATGATGGCATCCTTCAGGGCCGACGCGCAGCCGCAGGACCGGCCCGGCCGGATCTTGGGGATCACGCTTCGGACGATCCTCTTGGCGGTCGCCACGTTCTTGTGCAGAATCGCGATGACCTTCTCCACCGTCACATCCCCTTCCGCCTCGTGCCAGACGTCGTAATCGGTGACGAGCGCCATGGTGGCGTAGCACATTTCCGCCTCGCGGCTGAGTTTCGCCTCCTGCAGATTGGTCATCCCGATTACGTCCACGCCCCAGCTGCGGTAGATGCGGGACTCCGCCCGGGTCGAGAACTGGGGGCCCTCCATGCAGAGATATGTCCCCCCTTTGTGCATGCGGGCACCGAGGTCGCGGCCGGCCCCGTAGAGCAGATCGCTCAGGTCAGGACAGACGGGATCGGCGAAACTCACGTGGGCCACGACCCCGTCGCCAAAGAAGGTGCTCGTCCTCGCCCGGGTGCGATCAAAGAACTGATCGGGGATGACGATATCCGACGGGCGGATCTCCTCCCGCATGCTCCCCACCGCCGAGGCCGAGATGATCCACTGGACCCCGAGCACCTTGAATCCATAGACATTCGCCCGAAAGTTGAGTTCCGAGGGGAGCAGTCGATGCCCCCGACCGTGGCGAGCGAGGAAGGCGACCGTGTGCCCGTCCAGGCGACCGAGGATATAGGCATCGGAGGGATCGCCGAACGGGGTCATGACCCGCTCCTCCCGCAGGTGGGTGATCCCTTCCATCTCGTACAGCCCGCTCCCTCCGATGATGCCGATCACCGGCTCTGCCATGTCAGCATCCCGCCACAAGCGGCAGTGGGCGTTGGAGCGGCGGCTGCGGCGCGGCACCGCCGGTTGGCACGCGACCAGAGAGCATGCCCCGTCCGCCCATCCCCTCGACCCGCACATCCACCAGCCTGCCCCGCAGGCCGTCCGGCCCCCCAAAGAGGATGCCCAGATAGTTGTCGCTCACCCCGTGGAGGAGACCGGTCTCGCAATCCCGCTCACCCAGCACCACCACCGGAAGCGTCTGCCCCACGACACTCTGCTTGAAGGCGAGAAACTTCTGCTCGCCGAGCTGCCGCAGAATGCGGTTGCGGCGGGCCTTGGTCTCGGCGGGAACCTGGTCGGGCATTCCCGCCGCCTTCGTGCCGGAACGGCGGGAATAGGTGAAGACGTGGAAGTAGCTGACGGGGAGCTCGTCAAGGAGATGGCGGGTATTTTCGAACGCCGCCTCGGTCTCTCCGGGAAAGCCGACGATCACATCCACCCCGATGGCGATCCCCGGCACCGCCTGGTGAAGGGACTCCACCACCTCCCGGAAGTGCCGCGACCGGTAACTGCGGGCCATCCGTTTGAGGATCTCGTCGTCGCCACTCTGCAGGGCCAGGTGGACATTGCGACAGAGGCGGGGCGAAGCGCCGAAGAGTCGAACCATCTCCGGTTTGATCTCGTGGGGATGGAGCGAGCTCAACCGGATCCGCGGGATCGCCGTCTCGTCCAGCAGGCGCTGCAGCAGCGCCGACAAGAACATCCTCGGCCTCAGATCCCATCCATAGGTCCCCAGGTTGATTCCGGTCAGGACGATCTCAGGATGCCCACCCGCGGCGAGGCGCCGGCCCTCTTCCACCACCCGATCAGGGGGAAGGCTGCGATTCGGGCCCCGGACCGCCGGGATGATACAGAAGGTACAGGCGAAGTCGCACCCGTCCTGGATCTTCAAGAAGGGACGCGTCCGATCCGGCCGCTCCGGCGCTGGCGCAGCCTGAAAGGTGCGCACCGCCCCGATATCGCCGACACGGATGTGGATCCCCTGCTTCCGAGGGCGATCGCGCTCGAGATCCTGGACCTCCCAGCCGGCGGTCCTCAAGTGCCGCATCAGCTCCATCTTCTCGACATTGCCCAGGATCAGATCGACCCCGTCAATGGCCGCAATCCGCTCGGGGGCGGCTTGCGCATAGCAGCCGGTGACGACCACAAAGGCCGTGGGGCTCTGCCGGATGGCCTGGCGGATGAGGCCACGCGCATCGGCATCGGCCCGCTCGGTCACCGTGCAGGTATTGATCACGTAGACCTCGGCCGGGTGCGTGAAGGGGACCGGGGTCAGGCCCGCCGTCCGGGCCTGATCGACCATGATGTCGGTCTCGAACTGGTTCTGCCGGCACCCTGACGTGGCGAAGGCTATGCGCACGGTGCCATCCTCCCGCAAGCCCCCACGTTACCACACCTCGTCTCCTTTGGGTATTAGGTGTTAGGTGTTGGGTATTGGGTGTCGGGTGTTGGATGTTGAGGGTTGAGGGGGCCGAACACCTAACACCTAAAACCCGATACCCTAAAGTGCGCGACATCGATTGACGGCGTTTGACTCCCGAGACGTGGAGTGATAGGAAACGCGCAAAGGAGTGAGGGCAATGCGGATCGGGATCATCGGACTGCCGCACGCCGGGAAGAGCACCGTCTTCTCCCTGCTGACAGGTCAGAGTCCCCCGCCGGCCAAAGGCCCGGCCCCGACGGTCGGGATCGCGAAGGTCCTCGAGCCTCGCCTGGACCGCCTCGTAAACCTCTTCCGCCCCAAGAAGATCACTCCCGTCACCCTCGAGGTGCTGGACTTTCCCTCCCTCGGCCGAGCGGGGAAGGGTGGCGATGCCGAGGGGTCTTTGCTGGCAGAGCTGCGGCAGGTCGATGTGATCCTGCACGTGATCCGGCACTTCGAGGATGCGCGGGTGCCTCATGAGGAGGAATCTCTCGACCCCGTACGCGATCTTGCCCTCCTCGACACCTTACTCCTACTGGCCGATCTCGCCGTCGTCGAGAAACGGATCGACCGGATCGCCGACGACGTTCGCAAGGGCCAAAAGGGCGAAGGGCATCAGGAGCAGCCCCTCCTCGAACGCTGCCGGGGGATGCTGATGAAGGAGCACGGCCTCCGCCACATGGCCCTCACCGCGGCTGAGGCGAAGAGCCTGCGGGGGTACGCGCTCCTGACGCTCAAACCGCTCCTCCTGCTTCTCAACATCGGGGAAGAAAGGCTTGGGAGCGCGGACCCGGTCTGGGCGCGCCTGCAGGAAAAGGCGACCGCGCCTCGGACCGGCTGGTGCCGCCTCGCGGCCAAGACCGAGTGGGAACTGAGTCAACTCCCAGGCGAAGAGCAGCAGGAGTTTTCGCGAGCGCTCGGGCTCGAGACCCTTGAATCCCCCTCGGTCCTCCGCCACTGCCTCGACCTTATGGATTTGATCACCTTCTTCACCGTGGTCGGGGAGGAGCTGCGGGCCTGGGTAATCCCTCGGGGGGCGACCGCGCTGGAGGCGGCTGCCACCATCCACACCGACATGGCGCGAGGTTTCATCAAGGCCGAGGTTATCGCCCTCGAGGACCTCGAGGGCGCCGGATCCATGACGGTGGCGCGCAAGCAGGGGCGCGTACGCTTGGAAGGGAAAGAGTACCCGGTCCAGGACGGCGATATCCTGACGGTGCGGTTCAGCGGCTGATCTTTTCCCGGGTGAGGTCCTGAGCGGTCTCGGCGAGAGGCTTTCGATCGGGGGGCGTAATAGTGCCACCCGAGATGATCATCTTCATTGCCTCATCCACGGAGATGTCGACGGGGATGATCTCCTCCTCGGGCACCAGCAGGAAGAACCCGGCGGTGGGGACCGGTGCGGTGGGGATCAAGACAGAGACGGCGCGACCGGGTCGACCCGGAATATCGAACCGCCGACGGCTGGTAATGAAGCAAAGGCTGTAGATCCCCTCGCGGGGAAACTCCACCAGGGCCACCTTCTTGAACGAGGCGTCCTTCACCGCGAACAGGTCGATCAGTTGCCGGACCGAGCGGTAGATTCCCCGGACCACGGGGATGCGCGCGAAGAGGGTCTCGGCCCATTGGAAGATCCGCTGGCTGAAGAGGGTCCCCGTCATCCCCACGAGGCAGATCAGGATGGCGGTCACGACGACGCTTAACAGGGTCGTCAGCGGGGCCGCCAAGTCCGTGGCCACGACCTGGCGCAGAATGACCCCGAGGAACGGAGAGACCAGCCCCCCTATCAGGCCGAAGAGAATCCAGACGATGTAGACAGTGAGTAAGGTCGGCAGGACAATGACCAGGCCGGTGATAAAATACCGCCGGAGCGAGGTCCGGCTCGCCTGTAACCGCCCGCTCATCTCACAGCTCCTACACCCCCGCAGACCGAATGGACCCGCAAACATTATGCCCCAAGTGACCGCCGCCGACCCCTAGGCCTTCCGTCCGGGTCGAGCGATCTCTTGGGACTCTTTAGTATTTTTTACCACGGAATGCGGTGGCTGTCAACGCCTTTGGTGGGAACACAGCGGTCTTGCAGGGGCCCCAACGATCAGAGCCCTTCGACTCGCTCCCTCCCCTCGGCAGGCTTGAGGCACTTCGGTGGCTCGCTCAGGGCACCATTCGACGCACGAGAAGCGGCCCTCCAGCCGTAGGCGGCCTGCCATGAGCAAGCGGGGAAAGCTCTCGCAAGAAAGCTTTCCCCGCGCGTCGAATGGTGGGCGGTACTGGGATCGAACCAGTGGCCTCTGCCGTGTGAAGACAGCGCTCTCCCGGCTGAGCTAACCGCCCAGGCCCTGTGAGCAATTCTTTATCACAGCTTGGACCGACCTTGTCAAGGCC
>Ga0209341_10004161_pt1 | contig 13378 bp, 10 predicted proteins | sample RifCSP13_2_FD_184020 | JGI IMG/M metagenome (GOLD analysis project Ga0209341, IMG submission 184020) | Soil microbial communities from Rifle, Colorado - Rifle CSP2_sed 13_2 (SPAdes) (version 2) | ecosystem: Environmental > Terrestrial > Deep subsurface > Rock core/Sediment | place: Rifle...
GCGCCAGCACCCTCGGCGGGATTCTGCTGATCGCGCTCGGGATCGCAGTGCTGTCCAAGCAGGCTCCAGGCACCAGGCACCAGGCGCCAGCGTGAAGAGCCTCGCGAAGACACATTGAGCCAGGCCAGGGCCGATTCCGAGACCGGCATCTGGTATCTAGCATCTGGCCTCTGGTGCCTCGCCCTTAGGGCCTTCCGGGGCCGCCGGGGGTCGGTCGGCCCTATCGACGCCCCGTGGCCGGAGGGATGCTGTCGGGGACGAGACACGCACGGAGGGGACGCTCGTGAATCGACCCGTCGTCACGGTCGACGGCAACGAAGCCGCCGCCCATGTGGCTCACCGCCTCAGCGAGGTGGTGGCCATCTATCCGATCACCCCGGCCTCGCCGATGGGCGAGCTCGCCGACGCCTGGTCGTCAACGGGGAAGCCGAACGTGTGGGGCGACGTCCCCACCGTCATCGCGATGCAGAGCGAGGCGGGCGCGGCCGGCACCCTCCACGGCGCGCTCCAGTCCGGCGCACTGACCACGACCTTCACCGCGTCGCAGGGTCTGCTCCTGATGCTGCCCAACATGTTCAAGATCGCCGGTGAGCTCACGGCGGGGGTCATCCACGTTGCCGCGCGCACTGTGGCCACCCACGCCCTGTCGATCTTCGGCGATCACGGCGACGTGATGGCGGCCCGTACCACCGGGTTCGCCATGCTCGCCTCGGCCACCGTTCAGGAGGCACAGGATCTGGCCGTGGTGGCGCACGCCGCCACCCTCGAGGCGCGTGTCCCGTTCCTCCATTTCTTCGATGGGTTCCGCACCTCGCACGAGGTCGCCAAGATCGAGCGCCTCACCGACGACGATCTCCTGGCGATGGTCGACGCCACCGCCATCGCCGCTCATCGCGGTCGCGCCCTCGATCCGGAGCACCCGGTGCTGCGGGGGACCGCACAGAACCCCGACGTGTTCTTCCAGGCCCGCGAGGCCTGCAATCCGTTCTACGACGCGGTGCCCGGCATCGTCACCCGTGTCATGGAGCGACTGGAGACGCTGGTGGGGCGGCGCTACCGGTTGTTCGAGTACCGCGGCCACCCGGAAGCGGAGCGGGTGATCGTGATCATGGGCTCGGCCGTTGGTGCGGTCGAGGAGGCAGTCGACGTCCTGGTCGGTCGCGGGGAGAAGGTGGGCGTCGTCACGGTTCGCCTGTATCGACCGTTCTCGGCCGAGGCGTTCCTCGGGGCACTTCCCCGGAGCGCACGAGTGGTGGCGGTGCTCGACCGCACCAAGGAGCCGGGGGCGTCGGGCGAGCCGCTGCTCCAGGACGTCGCCACGGTGCTCGTCGGCGCCGCTGCCGACGGGTGGCCGCTGCCGCGGGTGATCGGCGGCCGCTACGGCCTCTCCTCCAAGGAGTTCACCCCGGCGATGGCCAAGGCGGTCTTCGACGAGTCGGCCCGGGAGCGGCCCCGCCCTCGCTTCACCGTCGGGATCGTCGACGACGTCACCGGCCTGTCGCTGGACGTCGACCCCGGGTTCCGCGCCGAGCCGCCGGGGGTGGTGGGCGCCCTGTTCTTCGGTCTGGGGAGCGACGGCACCGTCGGCGCCAACAAGAACACCGTGAAGATCATGGGGGAGCACACCCCGCAGTACGTCCAGGGGTACTTCGTGTACGACTCGAAGAAGTCGGGTTCGACAACCGTGTCGCATCTGCGGTTCTCGCCGGTTCCCATCCGCTCTACATATCTCGTCGACCAGGCGGCGTTCATCGGCTGCCACCAGTTCGGCCTGCTGTCGACCACCGACGTGCTCTCGAGGGCCGGCGACGGCGCAACCCTGCTGATCAACACGCCCTACGGCGAGGGCACCTGGGAGCGCATTCCGGTCGAGGTGCAGCAGCAGATCATCGATCGCCACATGCGGGTGTTCGGCATCGACGCCAACGCGGTGGCGAAGGCCGCCGGCCTCGGGGGCCGGGTCAACACGGTGCTCCAGACCTGCTTCTTTGCCCTCAGCGGATTGCTCCCTCCCGACCAGGCGATCGCCGCGGTGAAGGACTCGATCCGCAAGACCTACAGCCGGCGCGGTGAGGCGGTGCTCACCCGCAACTATCAGGCGGTCGACGAATCCACGCGGGCCCTGTTCGAGATCCCCGTGTCGGAGAAGCCCTCCGGCGCCGTGCGGATGCGCCCCCCGGTGGCCGCCGGCGCCCCCGAGTTCGTGCGCACCGTGACCGGAGAGATCATCTCCGGGCGGGGAGACCTGCTTCCGGTGAGCGCCATGCCGGTCGACGGCACCTTCCCCACCGACACCGCCAGGTGGGAGAAGCGGTCGATCGCCGAAGAGATCCCGGTTTGGGATCCCGACATCTGCATCGACTGCGGGCGCTGCGCCCTGGTGTGCCCGCACGCTGCGATCCGCATCGCCTACGTGGACGAGTCGGCCCTCGCCGCCGCTCCGGCCGGCTTCCCCCATCGGGCGACGGTGGGAAAGGACTTCCCCGGCAAGCGCCTGGTGATCCAGGTGGCCCCCGACGACTGCACCGGCTGCACCGTCTGCGCCGACGTGTGCCCGGCGCGCAGCAAGGAGCTGGTCAAGCACAAGGCGCTCGACATGATGCCGAAGGACCCCATCCTCGAGCAGGAGCGGGAGCGGTTTGCCTTCTTCCTCGATCTCCCCCCGATCGACCGCCGCCAGGTGGCGGTGGCCACGCTCAAGGGCTCCCAGGCGCTGCAGCCGCTGTTCGAGTTCAGCGGCGCCTGCTCCGGGTGCGGGGAGACCCCTTATCTCAAGTTGCTCACCCAGTTGTTCGGCGATCGCCTCGTCGTGGCCAACGCCACCGGGTGCTCCTCGATCTACGGGGGAAACCTGCCCACGACCCCGTGGACCGTCGACGGGGCGGGCCGGGGGCCGGCCTGGTCCAACTCGCTCTTCGAGGACAACGCCGAGTTCGGTCTCGGGTTGCGACTCGGGGCCGACGCCCGGCGCAACGCTGCGGGCCGTGCGGTGCGCGACCTTCGTGACGTAGTGGGCGCCGAGTTGGTGGAAGGTCTCGTCGGCGCCGACCAGGCCACCGAGACGGGCATCTTCGACCAGCGTGCCCGCGTGGCCGCCGCCCGGGAGCGGCTCGAGGCGGCGGGGACCCCACAGGCGGCGGCGACGCTGCCGTTGCTCGACGCCCTGATCCACAAGAGCGTGTGGATCGTCGGTGGCGACGGCTGGGCCTACGACATCGGGTTCGGCGGCCTCGATCACGTGCTCGCCGCCGGCCGCGACGTCAACATCCTCGTCCTCGACACCGAGGTGTACTCCAACACCGGCGGGCAGGCCTCGAAGGCCACCCCGCGGGGTGCGGTCGCCAAGTTCGCCGCTTCGGGCAAGGCGACCGGGAAGAAGGATCTCGGGATGATCGCCATGGCCTACGGCAACGTGTACGTGGCCCAGATCGCCATGGGGGCCAACATGACCCAGACGGTGAAGGCGCTCGCCGAGGCGGAGTCGTACCCGGGGCCGTCGCTGGTGATCGCCTACAGCCCGTGCATCGCCCACGGCTTCGATCTGGGCAAGATGATGGGGCATCAGAAGGATGCCGCCGCCAGCGGCTTCTGGCCGTTGTACCGGTACGACCCGCGGCTGGCGGCGTCCGAGGATCATCCCTTCACCCTCGACTCGCGACCGCCCTCGATGCCGTTCAAGGAGTTCGCCGCCACTGAGGCCCGGTTCGCCATGCTCGCCGGATCCGACCCGGACCGCTCCGAGGAACTCCTCAAGGCGGCCCAGGAGGACATCGACGAGCGGCGCCGCTACTACGAACAGCTCGCCGGCCTGGAACGCGGCCTGCCCGGAGAGGAGGTGTCGGTGTGAAACCGAGTCTCGAGACCGGTTACCTCGGGATGCACCTGCGCAACCCGTTCGTGGTGTCGGCCTCCCCACTGGGGCGCGACCTCGATCGTCTGGTGCTGCTCGAAGCCGCCGGAGCCGCCGCGGTGGTGCTGCCCTCGCTGTTCGAGGAGCAGATCGAGCACGACTCGTTCCAGGTGCACGCCGCCCTCGAGCACGGGACCGAGTCGTTCGCCGAGGCCCTCTCCTACTTCCCCGAGATGACGGCCTACAACACCGGCCCCCAGCGGTATCTCACCCTGATCCGGCAAGCCCGGGATTCCCTCCGCATTCCGGTGATCGCGTCGCTCAACGGGGCCTCCCCGGGGGGATGGACCGGTTACGCCCGGAAGATGCAGGACGCCGGGGCGCACGCCCTCGAACTCAACGTGTACTTCGTGGCGGCCGACATCGAGGAGACCTCCGAGCAGGTGGAGCGCCGCTACCTCGACATCGTCGAGGAGGTGCGGCGGGCGATCACGATTCCGCTCGCCGTCAAGGTCGCGCCCTTCTTCTCGGCGACGGCCAACATGGCGCGGCGCATCGTCGACGCCGGCGCCGATGGATTGGTTCTCTTCAACCGGTTCTACCAGCCCGACATCGACCTGGAGAACCTCGTCGTGATGCCCGACCTGCAGCTGAGCACCCCGGTCGAACTCCGGCTGCCGCTGCGGTGGATCGCCATCCTCCACGGCCGGGTTCGGGCCTCCCTCGCCGCCACCACCGGCATCCACGACCATCTCGGCGCCCTCAAATTGCTGTTGGTCGGAGCAGACGTGACGATGATGGCCTCCGCATTGCTGCTCCACGGCCCGGGACGGATCAAATCCTCCGTTGCCGGGCTCACCTCATGGATGAGGGAGCACGAGTACGCATCGGTGGAGCAGTTGAAGGGGTCGATGTCGTGGCGGGGAGCCCCCAACCCGTCGGCCTTCGAGCGCGCCAACTACATGGAGACGCTGGCCTCGTACGAGATTCAGCAGTAAGTCGCCCGTCGCCCGTCGCCCGTCTCCCGCAAGAGTGTCGCCCAACTCCCGAGCGGGCACTCTCGCTGAAGGTCGCCCGTACCGCTCGAGAAGTTCATGACGCGTTCTTGCGGAAAGCGGGCAGCGGGGAGCGGGCAGCGGGTCACAACCCCAAGGCCCACACCCCGACTGTGTGGAACTCGAACCCGAGGCGGGTGAAGGGCGCCTCCAGCCAGTCCACGGTGGGTACCCAGATCCGCATCTCGGCGACCCCGGCTTCGGCGGCCAGGTCGACCAGGGCCAGCGCCATCGCTGGGGCGTCGTCGGGAGCGGTCTCCATCCAATACACCAGCAAGCGCTCCTCGTCGACCTCCGCGATCGCCCACCCCGGACGACCCTCGTAGAGATCCCGATTGCGGGCGGCGACGAGCAGGTGCTCGACCGTCATGCGGCGCCATACCCACTCGATGGGAAAGAGGGCGTGAGCGGCGCGGGCCAGCTCGCCGGTGGACCACGAGAGAAAGGCGGGCTCGGCCTCGGCGGAGTGCGCCGCGTCCAATCGCTCGGGCGGTGGGACCCGACGCCCGCCATTGCCTTCGGGGACCGGCGAGCCCTCGCCGATGACCCGCTCGCCGCGCCGCCAGTCACACACCTTGCGAAAACCCATTGAGGTCGCCTGGGCCTGGGAGGCGGCGTTGGTCTCGTCGATCGCCAATCGGACTACCACGGCACCCTGTTTCCGGGCCCAATCCCACAGGGCGGTGCTCACCGCGGTGCCGATCCCCTTGCGGCGGTGATCGGGGTGTACCCGCATGCCCTGTGCCCACGCCTCTGTGGGGGACACCATCGTCCCGGTCACGGTGGCGACGACCCTTGCCTCCTCCTCGGCCACCATGACTCGCACAGCCGGATTGTCGAGCCATTCGGGCAGCCGCTCGGCGACATAGTCGCCCCAGTCAAAGGTGTCCTGGGTCCACGACGCGATCTGGTCGACGTCGTCGTGGCGGGCAGGGCGGATCAGCATTCAGGAAAGGGTATCGGGAAGCCTGTTACCGGTTGCCCGTTGCCCGTCGGCCCACCCGGCAACGGGGAACGGGAAACGGGGAGCGTCGCTAGTGGTGTGTCGCCTAATTGGTGACCCGGGACGGCAATGACGCGAACTCAGCCACCGTGGCGCTCGCTCGACAGGAGACCACTTCATCAAATCCGCGACGCACCACTAGGAAACTGTTGGACCCGCTCGAAGACGGGATGCCCCGACCGGCCTGGGTCTGTTACAGCATTACCTCGCTTACCAGCACCCGCCACGGATCGCAATCGCGCCGCCAGGGGAGATCGCGCGTGTTGCGGCAGTACCAGGCGAGGAGGGCACCGTTGCGCGCGGTGGTTGTGGTCACCCCCGGAGTGATTCTGCGGCGGAACGTCCCGCAATCCTCCCGAAGACGGTGCCCGAGGTGAGTCCGGTGCCGCCGGGATAGTTGAAGTAGAACAGGCCGCCGACCAGCTCACCGGCGGCGAACAGTCCCGGGATCGGCCATCCCTCGGCACTCTGCACCCGGGCCGACCGGTCGATGCCGACGCCGCCAAACGTGAAGGTGATCCCGCATGTGGTGGCGTACGCCTCGAAGGGCGGAGTGTCGAGTGCGTTGGCCCAGTTCGACTTCTGGATCGGCAGCCCCTCCGTGCGGCGCCCGTCGAGCGCCGTCGGGTCGAAGGGGATGTCCCGTCGCACCGCGGAGTTGAACGCCGACACCGTGCGGAGGAAGCCTTCGGCGTCTACGCCCTCGAGCTTCCCGGCGAGCTCCTCGAGTGTGTTTGCCTTCGCCTTGGTGACCTGGGCGATTCGGTATTCGTCGCGCAGTAGGTGGGTCACCTTGGCGTCGAACACCTGCCACGCCAACTGGTAGGGCTGGCGGAGGATCTCCTGCCCGTACTTGGCGTACGTGTAGTTGCGGAAGTCGGCCCCCTCGTCGACGAACCGCTCGCCGCGAGCATTCACCATGATCCCGAACGGGTAGGAGTGCTTTTGGAACCCGTCGCCCACCTTGAGGTCGCCGAACTGGGGCGCGTTGAAGTCCCATCCGACGGCGTGGCTCCCCGACCAGTTGCCGACCGACAGGGCACCAACCTCGAGGGCCATCCGAATCCCGTCCCCAGTGTTGTGTCGGGTTCCCCGCACCCGGGCGAGATCCCATCCCGGTCCCAGGTACCGGGTGCGCCACTCGGTATTGGCCTGAAACCCTCCGCTGGCGAGCACCACGGTCCGGGCCGCAAGTGTCGTCGGCTTGCCTCGTTGGGTGACGTCGACCCCGGCGACGGCCCCGTCGCGCATCGCCAACGCCACCGCCCGGGTCTCGTAGGCCGCTTCGATGCCGCGTTGTGCGGCGATCGTGTGCAGCGACTCGACGAGGCCCACGCCACCGCCGCTCGCCTCGACCGTGAGACCACCCCAGAACTTGAACCTGCCGTCGACCTTGAACGCCTGTCGTCCGTAGGCCGGGAGGAACCGGATACCCTGGCGGCGCATCCAAACGATCGAGTCGAGCGACTCACCGACGAGCACTTCGATCAGATCTGGGTCGGAGCGGTATTGGGTGACTCGGGCCATGTCGGCGAAGAACGTCTCGGCCGGATACGTGCCGAAGTCCGTGTTATCGCGGTCCTCGTCGGTGAGGTCGGGCATCACCTGGAGCAGGTCGTCGAGACCGTCGTACACGAATCGGAAGGCCCCGGCGGTGAACCGGCTGTTGCCTCCGCGCTCCTCTCGGATCCCGCGTTCCAGCACGAGCACCTTTTCGGCACCGTGCTCCACGGCGGACAGCGCGGCGCACATGCCGGCGTTCCCGGCACCGACCACGATCACGTTGTAGGCGGTGGGAGTCACCACGTCCTCGGTCGACTCGGCTCATACACGATAGCGGTTGATATATCACGCACCGGCGGGTGGCAACTAAACTCGGGTGCAGTGTTCGCCGCCGATCGCCCCCTCCCTCTTGCCGGGTCGAGGGTCCTCGACTTCACCCGAATCCTCGCCGGGCCGTACTGCACGATGCTGCTCGCCGACCTCGGCGCCGACGTCATCAAGGTCGAGCGCCCCGGAACCGGTGACGACACCCGGCACTGGGGCCCCCCGTTCGTCGATGACGCTGCGGCGTATTACTTGGCGGTCAATCGCAACAAGCGATCGGTGGCGCTCGACCTCGCCGATCCCTCCGACCGCGACCTGGCCGTTCGACTCGCCCGCGACGCCGACGTGGTCGTCGAGAACTTCCGTCCTGGCCTGCTCGACGGATTCGGCCTCGGGTACGACGCCCTCCGCGACTCAGGACTGGTCTACTGCTCGGTGACCGCCTTCGGGCCCGGACCCAAGCAGGACGAACCCGGGTACGACATCGCAATGCAGGCCCTCACGGGGTTCATGAGCATCACCGGTCCTACCAGCGGCGAGCCGGTCAAGATGGGGGTCGCCCTGCTCGATGTCATCACCGGCCTCTATGCCGCCATCGCCATCCTTGGCGCCCTCGAGGTCCGGCGCCGGACCGGGGAGAGCCAGCGGGTGTCGGTGCCGCTATTCGACGCGAGCGTCGCCTCGCTCGCCAATCAGGCCGCCAACTACCTTCTGGGCGGGGTCGTGCCCCGACCCATGGGGACCGAGCACCCCAACATCGTCCCCTATCAGGTGTTCTCGGCTCTCGACGGAAACGTGATCATCGCAGCGGCCAACGATCGCTTGTTCGAACGGCTGTGCGCGGTGCTCGGACTCGACCGCCTCGCCGCCGACGAGCGTTATGCCACCAACGGCGCCCGGGTGATTAACCGGTCAGCGCTGGTCGCCGCGATCGAGACAGCGGTTGGCACCAACACGGTCGATCACTGGGTGCAGCGGTTCAGCGAGGCGCGGGTGCCAATCGCTCCCGTTCGGGATCTCGCCGCGGTATTCGCCGCACCTGAAGCGGCATCGATCCTCGAGACTGTCGCCGATCCGATCCGGGGCACGCTGCGCCTGGTGCGGAGCCCGATCGCCGGGCTTCCCCGGCGGGAGACGCTGCCACCTCCGCGGCTCGGGGAGCACACCGATGCGATCCGTGCCCGCCTCTGGGATGCCTGACGGTTCGCTCAGCCGGTGCGGGCGTCCTCGCGATAGAGCCTCCTCCACGACGCTCCCGAGCGGAAGCGCTCGGCGATGACCGCCGGGTCGTCGTCCATCCGGACGGAGAGCACGCCCTCCGGGTCGGACCACGCCCAGCACGGCTTGCCCAGGGCGAACTCCACGCGGGTGCCCGCGGGATCGGATCCGTCAACTGCGGCGATCATCGCCGACAGCGACGTCTCGTCGCGGTGATCGTCGGAATGGCGGCAGATCGAGTCGAGCCCCGGGCCGTTGCCGTGATCCGCGGACACCTCCCGGAGATGCTCGGTGGTGACGCTCCCACCGTGGGGTGCCAGCATCGCCAGCGCCCTGGCGTAACGCGCCGGGCTCGAGCGGTCCTCCGAGTCGTTGAGTTGGTCGAGGAGCACGAACATGTTCGAGCGGGCGACCACCCGGTCCTGGACCAGTTCCATGGCGAGCCGGTCGTACGACCCCTCAACGACGAACATCCGGTCGGCGCCGGCGAAATGGATGTTGCCCGGTGTGGCCATCGGTGCGTGGGCGAGTTCCTTCATCACCAACGTGGTCGCCTCCCAGGCAGTGCGCCACTCGAGCCCGCGGCGCAGCAACAGCCCCCGGTCGAACGCCCGCAGATCATCGACCCCGGGCCGCCGCAGGCGCAGTTCGGTGGTGCGTGCGATGTTGGACGCCGCCACCACGCCGGCGTCATTCACCCCCATCTTGAGATTGGTGGAACCGGCGGCGGCGACGCCGAGCGTGCGTACTCCCTCCTCCGAGGTGAGGTCGATGACGACGTTGATCTCCTTCAAACGGTGGAACCCGGTGCCGACCAGCGAATCCGCCCCGATCTTGTCCGAGTTCTTCAGCAACACCGTCGAGCCGGTGGCGCTCGCCCTGCCCACTGCGGCGGCGACGGTGCACTCTTCGGGTGCCACGACGTGCCCGGTGAGCGCGAAGACCAGGTGGGTGGTGCGGTCGACCCCGGCGCCGTCGGCGATGGCGTTCAGGCGCTGCCGTTCGGCGGTGCCGCGCCGGAGGGCCTCGGCACGGGCGGCGGCCACGAGGTCGACCCACCGCCATCCGGCGGCGTCGACGATCGTGAGGAACCGTTCCACGTTGTTGCGAACCCCCTCCTGGAAACGGCGCCCGTGGTGTTCTCCGTCGCGTCGCGGATCGCGGGCTGCGGGGAGGTAGCCGGCGATCACGGCGACCCGCCCGGCACCTGGACGAGTTCGACGAGCAAGCCGTCGAACACGCTCGGATGGACGAAGGCGATCATCGTGCCCATTCCCCCGGGGCGCGCCCGGTCGTCGACGAGACGCACCCCCCGTCGGCGGAGATCCTCGACGTACCCGTCGAGGTCATCGACCTCCAAGGCCACGTGGTGGAGGGCGTTCCCCCGCTTTCCGACGAATGTGGCCACGACACCGGGACCGGTGGCCTCGAGGGTCTGCAGGTAGCAGTCACCTGCGGGGATCATGCGTTCCACGAAGCCGAGGACTTCCTCGGCGTGAGACACCGACAACCCGAGGAGCTCGGCGAAGCGATCGTGCGGGGAGGCATCCGCGCCGTGTGCAAATGCGACATGATGAATCCGGACGACCCTGGGCATCCGGGCGCGGACGATAGCACTGGGGTCTGTGGAGACGCTCCGGTGCGTAGGATCGGTGTGCGATGCCGAATCCCGCCAGCCGAAACCCTCTCGTGGTGGCAATGACCGGTGCCACCGGAGCGATCATGGGCGTCAGGCTGCTCGAGGTGCTGAAGGATCTCGGGATTCCGACCGAGTTGGTGATGAGCGAGTGGGCTCAGAAGACGATCAGCCTGGAGACCGGTCGTACCCCGGGCGAGGTCGCTGCCCTTGCCGGGGTGGTGCACCCGTCGCGCAACCTCGGGGCGTCGATCTCGAGCGGTTCGTATCAGACGGCCGGCATGGTGGTGGTCCCTTGCAGCATGAAGACCCTGGCATCGATTGCGGCGGGTTCGGGGGGCACGCTCATCGACCGCGCTGCCGATGTGACGATCAAGGAGCGCCGGCCTCTCGTCCTGGTGGCGCGGGAGACGCCCCTGAGCCCGATCCATCTGGAGAACATGCTGAAACTCAGCCGGATCGGTGTCGTGGTCATGCCGCCGGTCCCGGCGTTCTACAACCATCCGACGACTATCGAGGATGCCGTCGATCACATCGTGGGCCGGGTACTCGACCAGATCGGGATCGAAAGTGGTCTGGTACGGCGCTGGAAGCTCGGCGGCTAACCCGTCACACCCTCCCAGACCCCGACCAGGTCGTCGAGGCGACGTTGGCGCCCGCCGGACATGAGCGACACGGTGATGCGGTCGACGCCGATGGCCGCAATGGAGCGCATCCTGTCCCGGCATTGCTCGGTGTCGCCGGCGACCGCCAGTTGTATCGCGAATTCGTCCGACACCACACCGGCGTGTTCCGCCGCCACGGAGAGATGGTCGGAGAAGTTGTACGCCGTGGCGGAACGGCGTATCTCGTCGCGGAATGGGAGGAATGCGGCCGGAATGCTCTCCCATCGGTCGAGCCAGCGGGCCTGCGCCGATGCCCATGACCGAACCGCGTCGATGGCGCCTTCGCCGACGGCCATGGTGACCCAGAGATCGATCGCCACGGAATCCGGATCGCGACCGGATGCCGCGGCACCGCGGCGCACGTGATCGATCTGTGTCCGGTAGGTCTCGGGATGAGAGGGGCCCATCACGATCACGCCGTCGGCAACGGCACCCGCCATAGCCAGCATCTTCGGCTGGCTGGCGGCGAGGTAGATCGGCGGCGGCGGCGTCGAGGCGGCGGTGATGCCGACCGTTGTTCCGAGGTAATCGACCTCGCCACCTCGGAGGAGGGTTCGTACTCGCTCGACCCCGGAGCGCATCTCGACGATCTTCTGCGGCTCGAGTCCGATGGGAAACACGGCGCTGTCACCGGCCCCGATACCGGCGAGGATCCGACCGGGCGCAAGGGCGCTCAGCGTGGCGAGTGTGGTAGCCACGACCGTTTCGTGCCGGGTGAGCAGGTTGGTGACCCCGGGTCCGAGTTTGATTCGTTCGGTTTCGCGGGCGAGGACGGCGAGCAAGGCGAAGGCGTCGCGCATCGCCACCTGGGAATCGATCACCCAGCAGGCGTCAACGCCGTCATCCGCAGCGCGTTTCACCAGGTCGACCACGCGGTCGATGTCCTCTCGGGCGCTCCACCCGATCGAGATGCCCAGGGCGGTCATGAGCCGTCGGAGAGTGCGGCGAAGTCGGCGTGGGGGCGCACCAGATGACCGTACAGCTCGGGTCGGCGGTCCCGCAGCACCGGAAAGATGTCCGAAGCGTGGTCCAGGTGCGCCCCGGGGAGGGTTGCCACCAGTGTCTCTGCCCCCGGCCCGGCGGTGGCGATCACCTCGCCGAGTGCCGAGACGATCCGGCTCTTCCCGTACAGCGACCAGTTGCGGCCGCGCACCTCCATCTCTCCGACGCCATTGGCGAACACCACGTGGCACTGGCCCTCGAGCGCCCGGGCGACGGGGAGTACCTCGCCCAGGCGCTCCAGGTTGCCGAGGTCCAGCCAGTTGGCGGCCACGACGAGGAGTTCGGCACCCCGGAGCGAGGCATCCCGGGCCAGTTCCGGGAACAGCATGTCGTAACAGATCATCAGTCCGACACGCCCCAGCCGGGTATCGGCGACGGCGACCCGGTCGCCGGGCGTGAAGTAGTGGTTCTCTTCCACCGGTAGGTGCACCTTGCGATACACCGCGACGATCTCGCCGGCCTCGATCAGGGCGACCGAGTTGAAGAACTCGTTGCGCATCGAGGTGGGCTCCATGAGGCCGACCGCCATGAGGGCGCGTCTTCCGGCAGTGGCGGCCACCAGCCGGGGAAGGGAGGTCCCGGTCGCCTCGGCGGCGGCGGCGGCGAGAATCTGCTTGCGACTCTGGTCGTAACCCTTGAGCGGGATGTAGCCGGTCACTGCCAGTTCCGGGAAGACGACGAGGTCGGCGGTGTCGGCGACGTCGTGGTAGGCGGCGGCGATCGCCGCAGTGTTGCTCGCCACCGCCGTGTCGTCGGACCACGCCTGGGCGGCGGCGCGCTGCACGACGGCGACGACAAGATCGGTGCGGCTGGCGGAGGCCGGCTCGGTCATCCGGCGGCCTCCAGGAGGACGGCGTCGGCCTGACCGAAGCCGCCGCAGATCGCAATCGCGGCCCACCGTCCTCCCTCACGGGCGAGCCGTCGCGCCGCGGTGAGCACCAGCCGGGCGCCGCTGGCGCCGATGGGATGCCCGATGGCGACTGCTCCTCCGTTCGCATTGGTGCGCGCCAGCAACTCCTTCTCCAGACCGGGGTCACCGCCCGCCATGCGACGGACGCTGACCAGGGGGGTTGCGGCGTACGCCTCGTTGATCTCGATGACGTCGAGGTCGCCGACCGCGAT
>Ga0209341_10004162_pt1 | contig 13376 bp, 17 predicted proteins | sample RifCSP13_2_FD_184020 | JGI IMG/M metagenome (GOLD analysis project Ga0209341, IMG submission 184020) | Soil microbial communities from Rifle, Colorado - Rifle CSP2_sed 13_2 (SPAdes) (version 2) | ecosystem: Environmental > Terrestrial > Deep subsurface > Rock core/Sediment | place: Rifle...
GCGACCCTGTGAAATACAGCTTTGCTCACGGGGGCAAGGATGGCGTGCCGCACCCAGTCGCAAGGAAGGTGTACGACCAGTCTATCAGCTATTTGCAGGGGGCCGTGGAAGGCGCCGAGATCGGCAGGGAGGAGCGCAAGGAGGCGCTTAAGGGGCTGGCGCAGTTTTCAGAGAGTATGTTTTCAAGCTAGAAGACAAAAATACTTGTCTGCCGGAATATTCTGCATGGCTAAAGTCATGGTTGGCAATGCGTCCGACATAGGCGCTGGCACGATGACCCACGTTACCGCTGGCGGAAAGGAAATACTGGTCGCTAATGTAGGCGGGATTTTCTATGCGACTGGCCGGCGCCGAACTACATGAAGGGACACTGGAGGGAAAGGAGCTAACGTGTCCCTGGCACGGTTCTAAATGGGACGTCACCCGGGGAGAAATGACTTGGTTCCCGCAAAAGCTCAAACCGATAGGCTCGTATAAGGTCACGATAGAGGACGGAACCGTGTTCGTGGAAGTCTAGGGATGCGCCGGTAAAAAATGGCTCGGGATCAGTTGCCCCTGATCCTCCTCAGGGCGGCTCCAAACTCGGTCAGCGGCACTATCTTGACGGTGTTAAACGCCGAGATCCCGGCCTCTATACAGAGCGTCTCGATGCCATGCGCGCTGTTTGCCTCCAGTATTATGGTCCACTCGTGTTCAAGGACTGAAAAGTAAAAGCCAACTATCTTGGTAACTCCGTTTGCGCCCATCCTTTCTTCCAGCTTTTTGTCCATCTGCAAGAGGACCTCCCTGCTCTTGTCATTGTTGAGCGGGCACGATTCCGGCGAGTGCGTTGCGAAAACCCCGAAAAGTTGCGGCATGGGCGTTTCAAGCGCGCCATCATATTTTAACGATGCTTTTTCCCGTGGCTTTTTATTATCCCGGCGGGGCATCCTCATCAGTTGAACATCGGCGAGTTCCTGTCCACGCTCCCGCAAGACATCATGAAGGGTGGGGTCGAGATCCCTGACAGGGTGCTGAAAAAGATGTTCTTCATTGCAGGGCTGCGCAAGGGTGACGTCTTTTGCCACCTTGGCTGCGGCAGCGGCAACGCGGTGAGGCTTGCCGCCAAGCTCGGGGTCAAGAAGGCAATCGGCGTCGAGCCGGACGGCGATCTCGCTTCCGCGGCGAAAAGAAAAGTTGCGCGGCTAAAGAACGCCGGAATAACAGTCGCTGACCTGCGCGACGCGGACATTTCCTCTGCGACTGTCGTGCTGTTCTGGTCTTCAGACCTGGAGCTGGTGGACGCCCTCGTGAAAAAGTTCCGCCGCTCGCTCAAGGAAGGGGCGCGCGTAATCACGGTGTGGTCACCTCCGGGCATGATGCTGCCGAACAAGGCTGACTTTCCATTCTTTGTGTGCAAAAAGCCCTTCAGGTACGCTACGTCCGTCAGGCAGCAGATACAAGCAATCTACGGGACAAAGTGCGTCGACTTTACCGCGGCGTGGCGCTTGGCAGAAAAGTTCATCGATGAGCTCGGAGTAGTGCCTCAGGAGTACAGGCGCTTTGTGAACATGTTGCAGGGAATGGTGATATGGATAAACGCATGGAACATGGGGGTTGCGTGTGAGGACGGCGTCCCACCCCCCGTTCAGTCCTATCTTGGCATACTGCGCGAGTTTTTCCAGATAGACCTGTCAGACATGTTCACCCGCGGTCCGAAGGACGAAAGCATGGTACCAGACAAGATGGGCTGCTGCTAAGGTTATTACTTGCTTTTTCGACAAATACACATTACCTTACGAATACGGCCCAGAAAGGGTGGTGCTGCAGGTGGCCTGCACCGACTACGAAGCCGGGAGGAGCCTTGCATCAGCCATGCTCGGGAACATGACCATGATGGCCGGACCAGAAGCAAACTCTGTCGCTGGGCAGGCAGAACAGGGCCCTGGGTGGACGTTTTACACTCTTTCAGTGGACAAGGCGTTTATGCGCAGGGTCGCCGGGCTGCCTGCCTGCCTGAAAACGACATCATGCGGATGAAGGGTGCGACGCTTGACCAAAAGTTTTCCGTGAGGCTCAACCGCCAGCTGTAGGCAAGGGCGGAAGGCGTGGGCGTCCAGCTTTTGTCGGACCTGCGTTCGTTGCAGTTCGGACTATTTTAATACCAAAGTGCGCTATCTGCAGCCATGGACGCAAGGGTGAGAAAGGCAGTCTCGTCAAAAATAGACGAGGCCATAGCCTCCGCCGGCGAGATAAGGCAGATACAGAGCAGCCTGAAAGCAATTCCTGAAGCCCAAAATGCCGATTTTGTGTTTGGAATTGCTGTTGGCAGGATCTACAACTCGTTCCACTACCAGACAAGGCGCGTCCTTGGTCGCGACGCGACCGACGAGGAGTTCGCACAATTCCTTGAAATTCTGTCCAAGAGCGCGGGCAGGATACGACAGGCATGTAAATAGCTGCGCCCCGCCCGTGGTTCTGCCCCTCTCAATACATGTTTTTACCTGCGCGCAAAATTTCGAGCGTAAAAATTTTCAAATCTTTTTAAGCTAGCCGGATTTACTCACACAAAGCTTGGCTTTAGACCACTCGGAGGAGATGGTGATCCTGACGCCGGAGGAAATCAATCGCTTCATATCGACGCTCAAGGTGCGATACAACAGCACATCGCCGAAAAAGAAGGCAGGCAGATAGCTCGAGCAAAGGGGGTTGCAACGGGATGGACGGCTTGCAGCATGGTCGCCCATCGACTTTTTGACGCATGAATTCTTCTAGCCTAAAGATTATAACCTCTGGCTTCTTGATACAGCTCCCAGTGCTGGATCTCAAACTTGCCAACGCCCACAGGAACCTCTCGCTGCCAAAACTGGTCGAGATGATCCTTGAAAGGGGCGAGGGGGTGCTCTCTTCGACCGGCGCTCTCTCGGTAAAGACCGGCAAGTTCACCGGCAGGTCGCCTGACGACAAGTACATTGTCGACGACCACGTCACACACGACGCGGTGGACTGGGGCAAGGTCAACCGCCCCATATCTGAGGAGAACTTTGAGCGCATCTACGCGCGCATGAAAAAGCACGTTGAGGAAAAAGAGATGTTTGTCTTTGACGGCTTTGTTGGCGCAGACCCCGAAAACCGCCTGCCCATACGGGTGATAAACAACCGCGCTTGGCACAGCTTTTTTGCAAGGCAGATATTCATCAGGCCGACTCCAGAAGAGATAGAGCGCCACCGGCCCGAGTTCACGCTCATAGGCGCCGACGACTTTGCGGCCGACCCTGCCTCAGAGGGGACGCGCACCGAGACTTTCATCATCATCAACTTTTCAAAGAAAATCGTCCTCATCGGCTTGACATCGTACGCCGGCGAGATAAAGAAGGCCATGTTTTCCATCATGAACTTCCTGCTCCCGCGAAAAAGCATTTTCCCCATGCACTGTTCCGCAAACGTCGGCAAGGGAGGCGACGTGGCACTGTTCTTCGGCCTCTCGGGCACCGGCAAGACCACGCTCTCTGCAGATCCTTCGCGCCAGCTCGTGGGCGACGACGAGCACGGCTGGTCCGACAACGGAGTTTTTAATTTCGAGGGCGGTTGCTACGCCAAGTGCATCAACCTGAAAAAGGATCACGAGCCGCAGATATGGAACGCTATACGGTTTGGCTCGCTCATGGAAAACGTTGCTCTAAACGGGACTCGCGAGCCGGACTTTGCCGACGGCAGCCTGACGGAGAACACCCGTGTCGTGTATCCACTTGACTTCATCGACGGTGCGGTAATCCCAAGCGTCGCCGGCCACCCCAAAGTCATAATATTTTTGACGGCAGACGCCTTTGGTGTCATGCCTCCCATTGCAAAGCTAACAAAAGAATGCGCTATGTACCACTTTATGTCCGGCTACACCAGCAAGCTTGCCGGCACGGAGCGCGGTATCACGGAACCTAAAGAGACGTTCTCACAGTGCTTTGGCGGCCCGTTCATGCCCCTGCACGCGCAGGAATACGCTAGGATGCTTGGAAAAAAGATAGCCGAACACGGCACGCGCGTCTACCTGATTAATACGGGCTGGACGGGAGGTCCGTACGGCATTGGCAAGCGCATGAACCTCTCCTACACACGGGCGATGGTCACGGCCGCGCTGACAGGCGAGATGGAGAACAGCCCAGTTAGGCACCACGATATATTCAACCTAGACATGCCCACGTCGTGCCCCGGCGTGCCATATGAAGTGCTTGACCCACGCAACACCTGGCACGACAGGGACGAGTACAACTCGGCCGCAAGGCGCCTGGCGGCGCTTTTTGCCAAGAACTTTGACAAGTTCGGTAGCATCTCAAAAGAAATCATGAATGCCGGCCCAAGGCCGTAGGGAAAAATGGTAGCCCGGAGCAGATTCGAACTGCTGTCTCCAGGTTTCTTTTCTCTGTGAGATCCAGAGCCTGAAATCCTTAGCCCTTCCACCTTGGAGATTGGCCACTAGACGACCGGGCTGACCAACAACACGACTATGCGTCCGTTATTTTACCCTAACGCTTGGTGTTTACTTCCCTGATTACCTGGCCGTACTCCAGTACCGCCCGCTTGCGCAAGTACGGTATCAGCCGGTAATGGATGGAGTAGATGTTCTTGTTCCTTGCGATGATGCCTTTAATCAAAAGCGACACAAAGCCTCCGGCCACCTTTGACGCCCGCATCCCGGTGTCTTTGCAGAATCTGTCGCGCTTGGCGTGGTACTCTTTTAATGAAAAGTACGGCTTGTTGAGGTCAAGTATCAGTGGCCACACCACACTCTCCCATACCATCCGCCTGTTCTCGGTGGATGAGGCGTGCTTGCCCTTTCTCCTAGTTCCCTCTACCTCCGCTTGGCCTTGGCTCAGCATCTAAGTACGTTTAAACACCGCGGGTTTATAATTTATAACAATCCCAACTTTGCATAGTAGTATTTCGGTTAAAGACTCGCTGGACGAGCTTGCCAAAAAATGGCCAATCGACGAGAAGCTATACGACCTGCAGGTAGCCAAACGGAGCGATGTCGTGGACACGCAAGTCAAGGTAGGCGGCGTGGTGTTCCACGTGCCGGCGCTTGAAAATGACGGCCTTTACGTGCTTTGGAAGTGTCTGTGGCCCGACTGCCACAACTGCTGTGAAAGGCAGGGGCGATTACCGTTGACAAAGGACGACATCGCGCTCTTGACTAGAAAGCTGGGCTACGAGTCAAAGGCCGAGTTTGTCAGAAACGAGACTGGGATCTCTAGCTGGCAGGAGCAGGGAGTCGGCAACCTCATCACTACACTCAGCATGTTGTCATTAAAGAGGAAAAAGGACGAGCGGGAAGAGGAAGATGGCACGCCACTGCGGTGCAGGTTCCTTGACAATGGCGGCTCGTGCACAATCCACCCAGACAAACCCGGCGTGTGCTGGCTCTACCCGTTTGCGTCATGGCTCGAATCCGATAGACACAGCAAGCCCGTAGTGCACGCCACTTTTCAATTTACAGGCGACTGCCCAGGCTTTTACCTTGACAAATCCTTGGACAGCATGATGCCGGTCCTTCAGGAATACGCGCCGAAAATATACGGCTACAACATGGCCGTGCAACGCACGACAAGGGAAAATTACGGCTTTATCAGCTTTGGAAAATAAGGGGGGAGAGGTCAGGCCTTGAACCTGTTTGCGACCTCATCCCAGTTGACCACGTTCCACCACGCGGTTACATAGTCGGCGCGCTTGTTTTGGTACTTGAGATAATACGCATGTTCCCAGACATCGAGCCCAAGCAGCGGCGTCAGCTTTTCTGCCTTCCACCTTGTCCATGGGCTTGTCTGGTTTGGCATGGTGATGAACTGCGCTCCGCCCGACGCGTTTTTCGCCAGCCATCCCCAACCGCTTCCCTGGACTCCGATCGAGTCTGTCTGGAACTTTGTCTTAAAGTCGGCAAAGCTGCCAAACGCTTTCTTTATCGCTTCTGCAACCTCGCCGGAAGGCTCGCCACCCCCGCCTTTTTTCATGTTGTTCCAGAAAAGCGCATGGTTGTTGTACCCGCCGCCGTGAAAGTTCACCGCGCCACGGACGTTTTCCGGCACGGTGTCGATGTTCTTTAAAATATCAACGACGTTCTTGTTCTGGAACTCTGCACCAAGGTTTCCAAGAGCCTTGTTGAGGCCGTCCGTGTACGCCTGGTGGTGCTTTGTATGGTGAATTTCCATGGTTTTTGCGTCAATGTGTGGCTCCAGCGCGTCGTACGCGTATGGTAATTGTGGAAGGGTAAAGTTTGCCATGAGGCAGAATCGCCGCCGTCGCATATAACGTTTTAGCAGCTCTTAACCTCTTGCCTGCGGTGGAACTCTTGAAAGCGAAAGCGCGTGGTCGTCTATCATTGTGCCTGCGCCGACGCTCACCATCTCTATTTTAATTTTAAGATCTGCTGCTTCTTGTTCTGAAAGGTCATACTTTCCTGCGATGACATTCCTTACCTTTTCTGCAGGGTCGGAAATTTCGTCAAGGCCGGAGCGCACCGTCATGTCAAGCGTCCTGCCGATCATCTCCTGCGGCACCTTGCCCGACGGGTCCGATTCTATCGCAAACACTATCTTGTCTACCAATATTTCATGGGACAGTTCTTCAAGCGCGTTTGCCGTGTAAAACACCTGCACGTCAAGAATGTCGATGGTTTCGCCCTGCCTGCCGACCACCGCGGTGCTTTCCGAAAAGAGCTGGCCGCTCATGGGCACGTCTATGATGACAAACCCTTCAACAAACTTTTCATCGCCGACGAGCTGGCGCAAGTTGTCGCATACGATGCCGATCGAGGTCTGTGGCTCGAGCGCCATCAAGACGGGGTGCGTAGTCCTGCCGTCGTTTACCACGGCAGTCCAGGTGAACTGCACGCCAAAGTCCTGCTTGTTCAGGATGCCGATGTCGGTGTCATAGTGGCCGGGCCGAAGTGGCCCCTCTTCTCCAGAGATGGTGCCACACTCAAACTTGGCCGTGTAGACAACATTTTTGGCCGCCGGTACATTTGATGAACCTAAAGGGGAGTCAGAATCGTTCTGCGCCAAGCCGGGCGCGTTCTGATCGCGCGGAAGCGACACAAATAGCACAACGACTGAAATTGCCGCTGCTATGGCAACTACAATAGCGAGGCTTTTCACTTGGGACAATGTATTGCATTGTAGTGCGCGTTACTTAAATCGTAGCTGCACCATCTTGGGTCAAGATTAAATATGTTGTTTTTTGAATCTACTGGCGTGCGAGCCGGAAAAAAGTTACTAGCTTTTGGCTTTTTAGGTCTGTTGGTTCTGTTGGTTCTGCCGACTCTTGCAAGTCACCATGCTTTTGCCGACGGGCTTTTCCAGGAAAATTTGCCGCCGGCGTCAATAGGCGACAGAGATGCAAGCCTCTTTGTCAAGATCAACCCCCCGATCCTGACCACAGAGACAGAGCAGGATGCTTTCCTGCAGTTCAGGCTCTTCGATGCCAAGAACGACGAGACCATAAAATTCACGACGTTTGTAATTGAAGTCACCAAGGGCACTGACCCCAACACTAGGCCGCTCCTGAGAGACGTCTTCCACACGGAGAGCGGCCTCCTGACGCTCAAGATCCAGCCCGAAGAAGGAGAAGTACGGGTCTTTGCGACGAAAGAAGACTTTCTTCAAGCCTACAAGGCAGACCCTGGCGGAACCATCAACATTCGAGGTCCTATACTTCTTGAAGGTGGTCTGTACAGGTTCAAGATAGATGTACTGACAGTGGACAATATACGCAACCTTTTTGCTCCCGGAGATGAACCGTCGTTTGAGACTTTTCTAAGTGTGGGCGATATCTATAAGGCGGACGTACAGTCGGGCGACCAGACCTATTCGACGACCGTCATATCCTACTACGACAAGGTCCAGGACTTTAGATTTGACCCCGCTACCCTGACCTACTCTTGGTCGATGCCCTTTGACTGGAATGTGGAGAGAATACAGGCTGCTGCGAGCTTATTCGTACACGAGGAGATAATCGTCCCGAAGTCCTTTAGAGGCGTCGGAGACAGCGTGGCCTTTAACGCGTCGGTGAACGGCGTGCCTATATCCGGGCGGATGCTCTCTCTCGATCCGTTCTCGTCAGAAGAGGAGCTAACATTACACTTCTTGTTAAACAGGAATGACATCATCAGCCTTGCACAGCAGCTCTCAGACAAGCCTAATACGATGCAGTTCGAGTTCTTCCCGGTATCTGACGGCGGCGACCAAACATCGGGAGAAATTGCCACCGACACTGGTGGGATGCTCGTCCTGCTGGTCTGGAGTCCAGACCAGCTTACTGCAAACACTGACCTGACGCTCGGATTAGAGTTCCACGACGCTTTTTCCGGTGATAGAATAACGAAAGACGTGACGTACGATCTGCGTACGTTTGATCCTGAAGGATATCAGTTGCATTCATTTATTTTCCAGCTGGCTGAGGGTGGCTCTGACTCGCTGACGCTGACGTTCCCTACAGACGAGAAGTACCGCATAGAAGTTGAGGTCAAGGAGGTCACTTTCGATGGGCAGGCGCCGGACCTTACCAGAAACGGCATAGCAAGAGGTATAGTTGTGGTACCGGAGTTTCCAATGGGGGCGATACTTGCCGTGGCCGGCGCGCTCGGTTCGATTATCATGTTCCAGCGGCTGGCGCGAAAAGCTTGAAGGGCGGATTCTACGACGAGCTGTCAGAAAAGACCTACCGTGAGATGCCCTTGCGCCTGCAGGCAGTAGGGAAGGTGATGCTCCACATCGACCGGTTCGAGGTGGGGCAGAGCTACGTCACTGCAAAGGTGGAGGACAGAAACGGCGACAGGATAAGCATAAACATAGAAGGTGGCCGGACAGGTATTGACCTGCAGGAGAACCTCTTTCGAATAAAGGGCGTGATGCCCAAGTCTGCCTACGTCACGACCACAATAAACGACACGGGCAAGCTGTTCGTGAGAAAGCTGCCGGTGCTCGGAGTCAAGGACTGGCTTCTGATATACGAGGACGACCTGTTCCTGCTTGCCGTCAAGGACGCCTACGACGAGGTCGAGATAATCGCTGTCTAGATGTTTTTGCCCCACATGCCGGCAAAGACGGTCTCGCTGACCGGCCTCCTCGTCCTCGCCGCCATCTCCTTTTCCTTCGCCGGTTCTGCGAGCTGCTCCGGGTCGCCGTAATAGCCCACCGCCACCATCGTTACGGGGTCAAAGCCTTCCGGTATCTCGAAAAGCTGGCGCGCCTTTTGCCCATCAAACCCGCCCATGACGTGCATCGCAAGCCCCTGGTTGTATGCCTCAAGGAACATGTACGCGGTGGCGGCCCCTGCGTCGTGCAAATATTTTCCGTTGTCCGCGCCGTTATGCGTCAGGGTCTTTTTTGCGACGACGCACATCAGGACCGGCGCTTTTCTGGCATACGAGTTTCCCTCGGACAGGATCGACCGAGCGTCTTCGAGCCGGCCCTTGTCCTCCGCGGTGAACAGGATAAAGCGCCACGGCTGCTCGTTGTAGCTGGAAGCGGCCCACCTTGCCGCCTCAAACAGCGACATTATCTTCTCGTTTTCGACCGGCCTCTCGGAAAAGGCCCTCGCGCTCCACCTCTTTGCAATCAGCTCGCTTACGGGATAATCTGTCACGGCTGTCTTGTCCATGACTTTGCAAAAGAGCCATCTCATTTATGCTTTGTAAAATAGCTGACAGGACGCGACTTTTGACCGCGCCTGCCAGCGTTTGTTCCCCATCGGTTTGGTCGATGTAAGACTACTCACGCGCAATGATAATTTAAACCTGATCCTTGCGCCTAAGGCGCTTGTCTATTTATTTAAACGAACAACTCAACAACATCCAGAAATACCTTTAAATGACTATTGGCATCCTGAAGTGTAGAATGCCCGTAGTAGGGATCGATGATCTGGCCATCTACGTCCCGAAACTTTACATCGACTATAAGGATTTTGCTCGGGCCAGAGGCATTGATCCGCAAAAACTAGAGTATGGCATCGGCATACGCAAGATGGCAATTGCTGACACCAATCAGGACTCTGCCTGCATGGCCGCAAACGCCTGCTTGAAATTGATGCAAAAGAACCACATGCACCCGGAGGACATCGGCAGGGTATATGTCGCTACCGAATCCGCGCTAGACGAATCCAAAGCAATGAACTCTTTTGTCATAGGTATGCTCGAGCAGGTCTACGGCGAGGGCACGTTTGAGCACGCCGGCGGCATCGAGTGCAAGTTCGCATGCGTCTCTGGTTCTTACGCTTTGCACGATAACGCCAACTGGATACGCGCGGAGGAGAACAACGGCAAGGCCGCAGTCGTCATCGTGAGCGACATCGCCAAGTATGACCTTGGCTCAGCCGGGGAGTACACACAAGGAGGTGGCGCCGTAGCACTTTTAATCAAAGAAGATCCGCGCCTGATGACCTTTGACCCCAAAGTAGCATCAACGATAATCAAGAACGAGTACGACTTTTATAGGCCGTTTGGCAAGGAAACACCACTCGTCAACGGCGGCTACTCTAATCTTTTGTATCTCATTCAGGTAAAGAAGGCCTTTGACGCATACAAGGAAAAGGCGATAAGGACGGGGCTGGTGAAGCTGAGCGAGGGGGAGGCGATAACCGACCACATCGACCTCTTTGCGGTCCACCTGCCGTACCGCAGGATGGGCGAGAAGGCCCTTGCCTACCTCATGAGGCACGAGTGGCGCCACCTGCCGAGGTGGAAGCACGTCATAAAAGAGATAGGCTCAAACGAGCCGCAGCCAAAGGATCCGCGTGGCACCATCGAGTCAATACTTGCCGACACGGAGTTCATGAAGGCCGACGAGCAGTTCCGCCGGGCGTTCATGCAGACCTCCTTTTACAACGAGGTCTACGAGAAAAAGCTGGCAAGTTCACTTGAAGCGTCAACACAGATAGGCAACCTCTACACCGCCTCGATGTACATGGGCCTGCGCAGTCTGCTCGAGTTTGAGCACAAGAAGGGCACCGACCTCGAGGGCAAGCGCGTCGGCTTTGGCTCGTACGGCAGCGGCAGCAGCGCGATGGTCTTCTCAGGCGTCATACAGAAGACCTACAAGGAAATCGTAAAAGGTATGGATCTTGAGCGGGACATAGGCGAGCGCGTGAAGCTGTCGATAGACGAGTATGAAAGGCTGCACCGCAAGGAGATAGACCACAACTCGGCGGTGACAAAGACAAGGCAAGAGTTCGTGCTGGTTGGCCTGGGTGGCAAGACCGCAGACAAGGCGGGCTTCAGAGAATACGACTATATCAGCTGACCACGCGGAACTCGATTCCCTTCTTCTTGAACATCTCTATCAACTTCGAAACGTTCTTTTCGCTTTCAAGCTCCAGGCTCAGGTAGACTCCTGCTGTGCCTGCAGGTATGTTGGAGCTGAGCCTGTCGTGCTCCACTTCGACGATGTTGACAGATAGTTCCGCGATGCCGTCGACTACGTCCTTGAGCGCGCCGGGCTTGTCGGGGAGTAGGATAAAGATCTTGACCATCCTACCCATCTGCATGAGGCCCTTTGCCACCACTTGGCCGAGCAGGTACATATCGACGTTGCCGCCGGACAATATAGAAACCACCTTCTCTTTCTTGCCTGCCGTGTGGCCGTTTGTCAGCAGATAAGCGAGGCTAGCGGCTCCCGCCGGCTCGACCACCAGCTTGGCGCGCTCCATGAGCAGAAACATGGTCTTGACTATTGTAGTGTCGTCCACAAGTACGATGTCGTCAAGATACCTGCTTACGATGTCAAACGTCAGTCTGCCGGGGCTCTTGACCGATATGCCATCGGCTATGGTGTAGCCGGCCTTGACTGACTGGAGCGAGCCCTTTTTCATCGACTCTTTCATGGCCGGGAACGCCTTTGACTCGACGCCTATTATCTTGACATTTGGCCTCTTTGCCTTGACCGCTATTGCCATGCCTGCCGCAAGCCCGCCTCCTCCAACCGGCAGGTATATCCTGTCGAGGCTAGACATGTCCTCCAAAATTTCCAGGCCGACTGTGCCCTGGCCGGCTATCACGTCCGGGTCGTCAAACGCGTGGATAATCGTGCGCCCCTCTCTCTTTGCCATCTCCTGCGTGGCCTCCCAAGCCTCTTCGTAGTTGAAACCTCTCTGGACGACGCTTGCCCCGTACGACTTTGTCGCCGCCACCTTGGCCGGCGAGGCGTTTTTGGGCATCACGATGGTGCACGGAACGTCCTTCCGGGCGCTTGCAAACGCGACTCCCTGTGCGTGGTTACCTGCCGATGCCGCAATGACTCCGTGCCCTGCCTGCTTTTCTGTAAGGCTGCCTATCTTGGCAACGGCTCCCCTCACCTTGAACGAGCCCGTCAGCTGCAGGCACTCGAGTTTCAGATGTATGCTGGTGCCGACAAGCCTTGAAAATGTGGTGGAATACTGCAGCGGGGTCTTTCTCACGATGCCGTTCATGATCTCTTGAGCCTTGACTATGTCGTCGTAGGACGGAGCCCTTAGCCTGCCGGGGCTCCACACGCTGTCTGCGGTCAACGCTACGCAACAGCCCTGCGCCTTAATTATAATTTGTGCCCGCATCCCAAAAAATTCAATAACTGCCTCTCACAAGTGCTGCCGTGAGCTCTGCAGGATTTGTGGCCGGCATTACGGTGGGCATAGCGTTTGTCGTGGCGTTTTCCATAACGCCGTTTCCCTACAGCGACAGGGGCCAATACGAGGATGTGACCATAATATTGGAGAGGGCTGTGTGCTTTGGAGCCTGCCCAGATTACACGGTGACAATACACGGCAACGGCACGGTAGTGTACGAGGGCAGGAACTTTGTCGCCGTGCAAGGGAAGCAGACTGCACACATTGCAGAAGAAAAGGTGCAGGAGCTCGTGGACGAGTTTTACCGCGCTGGCTTTTTCTCGCTGCGCGAAAGGTACGAAGAGCAAGTAACTGACCTCCCGTCGCAGACCACATCGATAACCATTGACGGCAAGACCAAGACCGTCTACCGCTACGGCTTTGAGCCCCTGAGGCTTGCAGAGCTTGAACAGGATAGATGAGATAGCCGGGACTGAAAAATGGGTAAAGGGATAGGCTACTGCGTACAGCCTTCCATCTTTTGAATCCAGTAGCCCAGCTGCTTGATGGATTTCTCCACGAACGGCGGAGCCTCCTGTATGTGGCAGAACTGGCACTCTTCAGACGTCATCTTCTGCCCCGACTGGCCCACGGTTGCGAGCCACTGCTGGCCGTACTCGATGGCCTTGTCGTGCGGCGTACTTGCCTCGACTATGACGTCAAAGTGCATAGTTCTGCCGTCCTTCTTCGTGACGTATGTATCGTAAACTGCGCATTCCATACCCGGAATTCTGCTATATCGTTATTTAATCTATGAGCCCTTTGCAAGCACA
>Ga0209341_10004164_pt1 | contig 13369 bp, 11 predicted proteins | sample RifCSP13_2_FD_184020 | JGI IMG/M metagenome (GOLD analysis project Ga0209341, IMG submission 184020) | Soil microbial communities from Rifle, Colorado - Rifle CSP2_sed 13_2 (SPAdes) (version 2) | ecosystem: Environmental > Terrestrial > Deep subsurface > Rock core/Sediment | place: Rifle...
CCCGGCCAACTTCACCCGCGAGCAGAACTACACCCAGCGCCTCAACACCCAGGTGAACCTGCCCAAGATGGAGGAGGGTGGCCTCGACGCTTCCTTCTTCGTCGTCTACGTGGGGCAGCAGCAGGACTTCACGCCGGAGGGCTACCGGCGGGCATACGACGCGGCGATCGAGAAGTTCGAGGCCATCCATCGGCTGGCCGAAGCAATCGCGCCGGGACGCATCGGCCTGGCCTACACCGCGGCGGACGTGCGGCGCATCGCGGCCTCCGGGCGCAAGGTGGCGTTGATCGGCGTGGAAAACGGCTATCCCGTCGGGGAAGACGTGACGCGGGTCCGGGAGTTCTACGCCCGAGGCGCTCGCTACCTCTCGCTGGCCCACAATGGGCACAACCAGCTCTCCGACTCCAACACCGGCGAGCGGGACGGCGCGTGGAAATGGAACGGCGTGTCGCCGCTGGGCCGAGAGGTGATCGCTGAGCTGAACCGCGTGGGCATCATGATCGATGTCTCCCATCCCTCGAAGCAATCCATGATGCAGACGCTGGAGTTGTCCCGAGCCCCGGTCATCGCGTCTCACTCGGCGGTGCGGGCTTTGTGCGACCACAGCCGGAACCTCGACGACGAGCAACTGCTGGCATTGAAAGAGAACGGTGGCGTAGCACAGATCGTGGCGTTCAACTCCTACGTCAAGACGCCACCGCCTCCGTCGCCCCAGCGCACCCAGGCCATCGCCGCGCTGCGGGCCGAGTTCGGATTGCCGGCGCAGGGAGGCGGCGGGGGTGGTGGTGGTGGTGGTGGCGGTGGCGGCGGCGCCCTCGCCGGCCTGTCCGCTGAGCGGCGGGCGGAGTTCCAGCGCCGGATGGCGGAGATCGACCAGCAGTTCCCGCCGCCGCCCCGGGCTACCGTCAAGGACTTCGCAGACCACATCGACTACGCCGTGAAGTTGATCGGCATTGACCACGTGGGGATCAGCTCGGACTTCGACGGCGGCGGGGGCGTGGACGGCTGGAACGACGCCGGCGAGACGTTCAACGTCACGCTGGAGCTGGTCCGGCGAGGCTACAACGAAGAGCAGATCGCGAAGCTGTGGAGTGGCAACCTGCTTCGGGTCATGGACCAGGCGCAGGAGGTTGCCCGGCGGTTGCAGGCCGGGGCGTAACCTGGAGGAGGTCTCCCGTGATTCTGGTACGGCCTGGTCGAGAATTGATGACAGGTAACAGTGGCGATAGCTTCATCTCGGGAGGGGGAGACTTGATGCAGCGGATAGACACCCAGCGCGACGAGCTGCGCGAGTTGAACCGGTTCGCGATCATCGGCGCCCCGGCCGCGTGGAGCCGGTTTCTTCCTTCATCGCCTCGCTAATCACCTCGCTCGCAATGCCCGCTCGTGCCGCTCGCGGCCCGCTAACGCGGGCCGCGGTCCTGGTCCTCGCCTTCTCCGCGTGCGGCGACGGGACCGGGCCGGACCGGATCGTCGCAGGCGTCGATCTCGACGAGCTGTTCGCCGCCCCGACGGCCGGCGAGATCGCCGCCGTGAGCGCCGAGTGGGGTACCCGCGACGTGTCGGCCCGGGGGGTCGAGATCGTCCAGAGCGACACCGTCACCGTGGGCACCGTCACGCAAGTCGCCGTGCGCGTCGTCGCGCACTCGGTGGCCGGCGCGCGCCACTACGGAGCCGTGGGTGTGCCGTCCGGCGCGTCGCCGGCGAGCCTGCCGCTCCTGGTCGTAGGACACGGGGGAGACGAGGGCATCGACATCGACGACGCGCTGCTGCTGCTCGGGTTCGGCCTGGGCTCGGCCGCGGATGATTTCGTGTTCGTGGTTCCTTCATTTCGCTCCGAGCCGCTCACATTCCAAGGGGCGGAGTACCGGTCGGGCGGAAGCCCCAGCCCGTGGGATTGGGACGTGGACGATGCGCTGGCACTGCTCCGTGTGGCCCGTGAGATCACGCCCGAAGCGGACACCAGCCGCATCGGCGTGGTGGGATTCAGCCGTGGCGCCGGCGTCGGGTTGCTCATGGCGATTCGGGATCCCCAGATTGACGCCGTCGTGGAGTTCTTTGGTCCCACGGATTTCTTCGGCACCTTCGTGCAGGACGTGGTGGAAGAAGCCCTGCTCGGCATGCCGCGCAACCTGCCGGGATTGGCCGATCTCGACGCCCAGTTCATCCAGCCGCTCAAACGGGGCGAGCTCACCATCCAGGACGTCCGGCCGGAGCTGATCCGCCGCTCGACGGTGTACTTCGTGGACCGGCTCCCCCAGGTGCAGCTGCACCACGGCACCGCAGACAGCACGGTGCCCGTGAGCCAGGCCGAGCGCCTGATCGAAGTAATGCAGGACGCGGGTCGTCAAGCGCCCGGCTTCGAGTCCTTTCTTTACCCGGGCGGGGGGCACAACCCACTCACCCTCTTTGGAAGTCTGGATCGGACCGTCGCGTTCCTCCGGCGCACGCTGGCGATCCTGGTCTCCGCGACCCGGCCGCAGGCGCCCTAGTACTCAGGCCCGTTTCACTCTAGCTTCATCCACTAGGACGTTCTGTATACCGGTGCGTGAGACCCGCTGAGCCCCTGTCCCGTCTCCGGAACCTCGGGTTCCAGGAAGTCACGGCTCCCGGCCTGACGTTCGAGCAGGTCCGGGTCGACCGCGATGCTCTCGAGGTGGTCGGCACGCGTCCCGCCCTGGGCACACTCGTCTCGGTCACGGCGATCTCGTCCTCCTCCGCCCACGGGGAAGTGGCCATCGCCGCCGCGTTCGCCGAGCTGGACCGACTGGTCGAGATCTTCAGCCGCCACGAGCCCGACTCCGCCCTCAGCACCTTGAATGACGCCGGCCATCTCACTGGGCCGCCGCCCGAGTTAGTGCGGGTGCTCGAGCGCTCCCGTTACTTCCACGCGCTGAGCCAGGGGGCCTTCGACGTCACCGTGAAGCCGGTGTTGGACCTCCTGGGCCTGCGGTTCCCGGCGACCGCGCCGACTGCGGGAGAGCTGCGGGATGTCGCAGCGCTGGTCGGCGCCGAGCACCTGACGGTCAAGCGTCGCAGGATTCGGTTTGCCCGCGGCGGCATGGGCGTGACGCTCGATGGCATCGCCAAGGGCTACATCGTAGATCGCATGGCCGACGTGCTCGGGCGCCACGAGATACGCCGATTCCTGATCAACGCCGGCGGTGACATCCGCGCCAGGGGCCTCAAGGAGTCCCGGCGCCCCTGGATGGTGGGCGTGCGCGATCCGTCCACCGACGCCGTGCTGCCGGACGTGATCGCCCTCCAGGACGGCGCCGTGGCGACCTCGGGCAGCTACGAACGGTTCTTCGATCCAGCACACCGGTTTCATCATATCATCGACCCCGCCTCCGGCCAGTCACCGAGCGTTGCCTGGAGCGTCTCGGTCACCGCCCCGACGGCGCTGGCCGCCGACGCGCTCGCGACCACGGTGTTCGTCTTGGGGCCGGAAGCCGGGATGAGGCTTCTCGAGGCGCTGCCGGAGTGCGCCGGATTCATCCTCACGGAAGGCGGGGTCCAACGGCGGTCGAGTCGTTGGCCCGGACTCACTATCGGTCAGAAGGAGAGCATCGTATGACAGGGACCTTGCCGGAGCGCCCCGGAACCGGGGGCCGTACGTATCAGCGCTACCAGCTGATCGGGCTCGTCGCCCTCCGATGGCTGGTGGGGTGGCATTTCATCTATGAGGGCGTCGCCAAGCTGGTGAATCCCTACTGGACCTCGGCGGACTACCTCGCCCGCGCGCACTGGCTCTTCCAGGGCTGGTTCCAGGCCATCGCTGCCAGCCCGGGCGCCCTGGGTGTGGTGGACTTCCTCAACGTCTGGGGCCTGATCCTCATTGGGCTTGGTCTCGTGTTCGGCGCATTCACGCGGACCGCCACGAGCCTTGGGATCGCGCTACTGGCCCTGTACTACATCGTGGATCCGCCGTTCGCGGCCGCCACGTCCGCCGGTCCGGCCGAGGGCAGCTACCTGATCGTCAACAAGACGCTGGTGGAGCTGGCAGCGCTGGTGGTGCTGCTGGTGTTCCCCACGGCGCAGCGGGTGGGTCTGGATCGCTGGCTGCGGCAGTGGCTCGGCCGGCGCGGTGCTGCCGCCCAGGCGCCCGAAAGCGCCGCGGCCGCCGGTGCCGTGCTAACCCGGCGGGACCTCCTCGAGGTACTTGCGAGCTTGCCGGTCGTGGGCGTGCTCGCCTATGCGATTCTCAGGAAACAAGCACGCGACAACGCGCGGCGCGCGGCCATCATGGCCGAGCTCAAGGTGAGCGAGGGCGGAGCCGCGGTGATTCCGTCGGCGATTTCCCGGCCGCCCAGCCGGCGGATTCGGCTGGGCATCATTGGCAATGGGGGGGAAGGAGAGGCCCTGGTACGGTTTGCCGGCTTTGCGCATCCGGATTGGGTTGCCAACGCGACCAAGGCGCACGACGAGAACCCGCGCGACACCGAGCTCCGCGATTTCCTGGCCCAGGAAGACCTGAACCTGGACCTCGTTGCCGTGTGTGACGCGTTCACCGTGCGCGCCGAGCGCGGTGTCGCGGCCTCCAAGAACGACACTCGCCCTGGCGGGGGCACTCGTCCGTTAGCGGGTGCTAAGACCTACCGGCGGTACACGGATCTGTTGGCCAGCCCCGACGTGGACGCCGTCATCATCGCCACGCCGGATCACTGGCATTCGCGGATCGCGATCGCCGCCGCGCAAGCCGGCAAGCACGTGTACCTGGAGAAGTGCATGACCCGCACGGTGGAGGAGGCGATCGCCCTGCGCGCCGCGCTGCGGGCCGCGCCCGGCGTGGTCTTCCAGCTCGGCCATCAGAACCGCCAGGCGGAATCCCACATGAAGGCGAAGGAGGTGGTGGACGCCGGGATCCTCGGGCGCGTCACGCTGGTGGAGACCACCACCAACCGGAACGACCCCTGGGGCGCCTGGGTGTGGGACATCCACAAGGAGGGGAACCCGGAGACCATCGACTGGGAGCACTTCCAGGAGCCCGCGCCGCACCAGGTGCCGTTCAACCTCGAGCGGTTCTTCCGGTGGCGGTGCTGGTTCGACTACGGGACCGGCCTCTCCGGCGATTTGCTCTCGCACGAATACGACGGAGTGAATCAGATCCTCGGCCTGGGCATCCCCAAGTCGGCCGTGTCCTCGGGCGGGATCTACTTCTTCAAGGACGGGCGCGACGTCCCGGACGTCTTCCAGGTGGCATTCGAGTATCCCGAGCGGGATCTCACGCTGGTCTACAGCGCGACGCTGGCCAACGGACGCAATCGCGGCATGGTGTTCATGGGCCACGATGCGTCCATGCAAGTCGGCACCGGCGTCGTGGTTATGGCCGATCCGAGCTCCACCCGCTACAAGGAGAAGCTCGAGCGCAGGCTGATCGATCCGTCGCTGCCGTTGTTCACCTACCGGCCCGGGTTCAAGGGGCTCGATGCCGTTACGTCGGCCACGGAAGAGTATTTCGTGAGCCGAGGGTTGCTGTGGACCTATCGAGGGGGCCAGCGCGTGAGCGCGTACCACCTCCACCTCAAGGAATGGCTGACCGCCATTCGGGACGGTGGGAAAACCAGCTGCAACATCGAGGCGGGCTTCGAGGAGGCTGTCTCCTGCCACATGGCAACGGCCGCGTATTTGACCGGGCGGCGAGTGGCCTGGGATCCGGTGCGGCAGCGCATCGTGTGACCAGCGGTCGGAGGAGATAGGGAAAAGGGCGGCCCCAAGGCCGGCAGGCGAATGAACGTGTTCGAGCGGTACCTGAGCCTTTGGGTCGCCCTCTGCATGGTCCTGGGGGTGGCGATCGGCAAGTTGTTCCCGGGCATCACCGGCACGCTCCGCGCGATGCAGTTCGGGGAAGTGAGCCAGATCAATATCCCGATCGCCGTCCTGATCTGGCTGATGATCTACCCGATGATGCTCAAGGTCGACTTCGCCTCGATCAAGAACGTCGGGTCGCGGCCCGCCGGGCTCCTCGTCACTCTGTTCGTCAACTGGCTGGTCAAGCCGTTTTCCATGGCGTTCTTCGGGTGGCTGTTCTTCCGGCACGTCTTTGCGCCGCTGGTCGGCCCGGAGCTCGCCAGCGAGTACATCGCGGGCGTGATCATCCTCGCGGCCGCCCCCTGCACCGCCATGGTATTCGTCTGGTCGTACCTGGCGGACGGCGACCCGGCGTACACGCTGGTGCAAGTCTCGGTGAACGATCTCATCATGCTCGTGGCGTTCGCGCCGGTGGTGAAGCTGCTCGTCTCCGGCGCCTCGGGCCTCGAGGTGCCCTTCGAGGTGCTGCTCTACTCGGTAGGGATCTTCGTGGTCATCCCGCTGGCCGCAGGCTCGGTGAGCCGGGGGTTGCTGGTACGGCGGCGGGGGCTGGAGTGGTTCAACCGGCGTTTCCTCCCCACCTTCGCGCCGGTCACGGTGCTCGCCTTGCTGGCGACGCTGGTCATGATCTTCGCGTTCCAGGCCCAGAACATCACGACCCGGTGGCTCCACGTGCTGCTGATCGCCGTCCCGATCCTGATCCAGGTGTACTTCAACGCGTCGATCACCTACGGGCTCATGCGGCTGCTCCACGTGGAGTACGCGGTGGCGGCTCCCGGAGCGCTCATCGGCGCGTCCAACTTCTTCGAGCTGGCCGTGGCCACGGCAATCGCCCTCTATGGACCAGGGTCGGGCGCCGCGCTCGCGACGGTGGTGGGGGTGCTGGTCGAGGTGCCCGTGATGCTCTCGGTGTGCCGCGTCTGCTTGGCTACGCGGACCTGGTTCCCGCCGGTGCCAGCCTAGCTGCCTTTCGGGGTCCCCCCATCGCGCGGACGCCTGATTCGGCGTATTGTTTGTCTAACCACCTTTCTCATACGAGAGGTCCCTCATGTTCCGCATTCGTGGTTCCGCGCTGGTATTGGCCGCCGTCCTCTGCGTTCCCCACGTCGGCGCAGCCCAGGGAGACCCCGCTCGCCCCGTTGCCGGTGGCGGTATCTCGGTCCCGGGCTGGAAGGGCGTCATTGACGCCAGTGAAGCGGCGGCAGGAATGACGCTGGATAACGCGAAACTCGCCAAAGAGGGCGATGCCCTCCAGGTCACGACCGGCCCCGCGGTGGCGTACTGGAATCCGGCCAACACGGCGAGCGGTGACTACACGGTCAAGGCGACGTTCACCGAGCCGAAGTACATGAGCCTGATGAACCATCCCCACCCGTACGGGATCGTCATCGCCGGCAACGATATGGGGACCGACACGCAGAGCTACCTCTACTGTGCGGCGTACGGCAGCGGCACGTTCATCGTGCGCGGATTCGGCCCCGAACCGTTCCAGATGGGCGGGCGACGCCCCCTGGCGCACGACGCGGTGCACAAGGCGGCGGGGCCGGGCCAACCGGTGACCCAGGAGATCGCGGTGTCGGTGAAGGGTGACAAGGTCGAGTGTGCGATCAACGGCGCCGTGGTGGCCAGCTACCCCAAGTCCGAGCTAGTGGCTCCGGGGAAACTCGAGTCCACGGATGGCGTGTACGGCATTCGCTTCGCGCACAACACTGAGGGGATGGTCATGGGGCTTACCGTGACCAAGCCGTAGCTGAAGCGCCCGCGGGTGTTACGCCGTGGGCTCTCCTTTGGGTCGCGGCTGAATCTTGCCGTCGACGATGCGCCGGCCGAACTCGAGACAGCGGGACACGGCCATCTCCTGGCTGGCGTAGGTGTTTCCCGCCCGGCACCGTCTGGTGCCCAGGCGGCGACCTGCGGGGGTGATGTGCACCTCGAGCGTCCAGGTGGGGGGCTTGCCGCGCCGTCTGGTTGCGGGCTTGATCACGTAGCCGTTGTACTCGATGGATTCCATCGGAGTCTCCTCTCAAGAAAACGGGACCTCGGGCGTTGCCCCAGGTCCCCGGCCGTCTGGCGCTGGTCTCCTGCGCTCGTTGACTCAATATCGCCGTTCGGACCGGAAAAAGGAAGGAAACACTTCCCACTAGCGCCGTCGGGGCGGTCCCGGGTATAGTTCTCCGCGGTTGTACGAACCGCGAGCTGGCATCCTTCCCGAAGGACGGTCCCGCTCAGGAGCGGGTCCGGCGCTGACGACACGCCCGGTCTGATTCCCCAGGTTCAACGCAAGCAACTGAAGCGGTGCGGCCTAGCAGTCGCAGATCAGCGCACATCGGCGCTCCTCTGCGCTCATCTGCGGCCTGCGCGTGTCCGTATGCTGTGAAGGAGTCAAGTCAGGTCATGCCATTTGCCAGCTTGGGGCTCAGGTCCGAGCTCGTCCGTGCGGTCGCCGAAGAGGGATACGACGTCCCCACGCCCATCCAGCGGGAGACCATTCCGCTCGCCCTCACCGGTCGCGACGTGGTGGGCTCGGCCCAGACGGGGACCGGAAAGACCGCCGCATTCTTGCTACCCATTCTCAATCGCCTGGCGCACGAGCACGAGCCGAGTCACCGGCTTCGCGCCTTGATCCTGGTGCCGACGCGCGAGCTGGCCGAGCAAGTGCTCGAGCGCGCCCGCGCCTACGGCCGGCATCTCCACCTTCGCGCCGCGGCGATCTACGGCGGCGTGGGGATGGAGCCGCAGACGCAGGCAGTCCGCCGGGGCGTGGACATCGTGATCGCAACCCCGGGGCGGTTCCTGGACCATATGGGCCGCGGGCACCTCGACCTCTCCCGCGTGGAAGTGCTGGTGTTGGACGAGGCGGATCGGATGCTCGACATGGGCTTCGCGCCGGACGTGCGCCGCATCCTGGACGCGTTGCCGAAAGTCCGCCAGACGCTCCTGTTCTCGGCCACCATCTCGGACGACGTGGACCGGCTGGCGAGGCGGGCACTCCAAAACCATGCGGCGGTCGAGACCGATCGACGCGCTTCGCCGGCGGAGGGCATCGAGCACGGGATCTTCGCGGTGGACAAGCTGTTGAAGAAGGACGCCCTGGTGAGCATCCTCAAGCTCGACTTCATGCGGCGCGTGTTGGTATTCACCCGCACCAAGTACGGGGCGGACAAGCTGGCGCGGCACCTGAAGCACGAAGGCGTGCCCGCCGCCGCGATGCACGGCGACAAGGCCCAGTCCACGCGGCTCCGGACGTTGGAGGAGTTTCGCGAGGGCGGGATCCGCATCCTGGTGGCGACCGATCTGGCGGCCCGCGGGATTGACGTCGACGACATCGAGCTGGTGGTGAACTTCGACGTGCCCACCGACCCCGAGATCTACGTGCACCGGGTGGGCCGCACGGCCCGCGCCGGCGCACAGGGCCTGGCCCTCACGCTGATGTCGCCGGATGAGTGGTTGCTCATGGCCGACATCGAGAAGCTGATCGGGCAGACCTTTCCGCGGGAAGTGGTGCCGGGGTTCGAGCCCGCGTTCGCGCCAGTGCAGCCGCTATCACGGGTCCAGCCGGCCATCAACCGGGGCCCGTCGGTACGTGCGCGGAGGGGCTCGGCGCGGCGCCGGTAGTCCTAGGCCGGCTGCTGCTGGGTGAGGCAGTGCAGGGTCCCCAGGCCCCACACCAGATCCACGGCGTGAATGCCCACGACCGGCCGGTCTGAAAACACCTCGCCCAGGATCCCCAGCGCCACGCGATCGTTGGGATCGTTGAACGTGGGCACCAGCACGGCCGCGTTCGCGATGTAGAAGTTGGCGTAGCTCGCCGGGAGTCGCTGCCCGTCGAAGTAGAGCGGCGCCGGCATCGGCAGGTCCACGATCTCCAGACTGGAACCGTCCTCGACCCGCATCCCCTCGAGGCGCTCGCGGTTCTCGGCGAGCGGCCGGTAGTTGGCGTCCTTGGGATTCGTCTCCTGGCACAGCACGACGGTGCGCGGACCCGCGAAGCGGCACAGGTCGTCCACATGGCCGTGAGTGTCGTCGCCCGCGAGGCCCAAGCCGAGCCACAGCACGTTGGTGGCGCCCAGGTAGTCCCGGAGGATCCCTTCCAGCTCCGAACGTGAGAGGCCGGGGTTACGGGCCTGCACCGCGGGATCGAGCAGGCATTCCTCGGTGGTGAACAACGTGCCGAGACCGTTGACGTCGATGCTCCCGCCCTCGAGGATGACGCGGCCGGCGCGCGATCTCGGTTCGAAGGCGCGGAGCTTGAGGTGCCGGGCCACCAGATCGGCGACCTTGTCGTCCTTCTTCCAGTGCGGGTACTTGGCCCACCCGTTGAAGTGGAACCGCGCGATCGCCACGTTGGCCGGCGGTCCGTCTTTCCGCACGAAGGTCGGCCCGAAGTCCCGGGTCCAGCCGCGATTGGTGGGGAACCGAAAGAACTCCACCCGCTCGAGATCTACCCCAACCCTGCCGAGCACTCGGCGTGCCTGCGACTCGTGGGCCTGGGAGTTGACCAGGATGCGAACCGTTTCACCGGGGGCGAGCTGGCGCACGATCTCGCCGTACACCCACGGAATCGCCGCGAACTTGCCGGGCCAGTCGGTCCGGTTGTGCGGCCAGCCGATCCAGGTGGCCTGGTGCGGCTCCCATTCGGCCGGCATGCGAAACCCGAGGCTCGCCGGGGTCGCCGCGCTTGGTGTCATCGGGAAACGGGAAGCGGGAAACGGGAAACGTGAGATCCGGAAGGTGTGCCCATCGCGTTACTGCGCGTCGCCCAGATAGCGCGCGTTGATCCCGCTGTACGCGTCGACCCGTCGATCACGCAAGAACGGCCAGTTGCGGCGGACTTCCTCCACGCGCGCCAGGTCCACGTCCGCGATGAGCAGGGCCTCCCGGTCGCTGGGTGCCTCCGCGACCAGCACGCCGAAGGGATCGCACACGAACGAGTGGCCCCAGAACTCGAGCCCCTGGCCGGTGCCTTCCGGCCGCTCCAGGCCCACGCGGTTCACCGCGGCCACCCAGCAGCCGTTGGCGATCGCGTGCCCCCGCTGGATGGTACGCCAAGCGTCCAGTTGCTCCGCCCCGTGCCTGGCCTTCTCCGACGGGTGCCAACCGATCGCCGTGGGATAGAACAGCAGCGTGGCGCCCTGGAGCGCCGTGAGTCGCGCACCCTCGGGGTACCACTGATCCCAGCAGACCAGGGCGCCGATACGACCCACTTTGGTGTCGAACGCCCGGAAGCCCAGATCGCCGGGTGTGAAATAGAACTTTTCGTAATACGCCGGGTCGTCGGGGATGTGCATCTTGCGGTAGATCCCCTTGATCGCGCCGTTGGCATCAATCACGGCAGCCGTGTTGTGGTACAACCCGGCGGCCCGTCGCTCGAACACGGGGGCGATCACCACGATGCCGAGGTCACGCGCCACCTTCCCCAACGCCTCGGTGCTTGGCCCCGGCACGGCCTCGGCCAGGTTGAAGCTGTCGTGATCCTCGCGCTGCGCGAGGTAGAGGGTGCGAAACAGCTCGGGCAGGCACACGATCGCCGCGCCCTTGGCGGCGGCTTCCTTCACCCGGGCCACGGCGGTGGCGAGGTTGGCCGCGGGGTCGGCGGTCATGCGCATCTGCACCAGACCCACTTTGAACCTGGTCGGCGGCGTCGGGGCTCCAACCATAGGAGCAGAACAGTACGTGCAATCCCCGAGAGTTCAATGGCCGCGGCGGCTTACGGCGTGCTCCACGCGGCGCTAGGTTGCCCCCCGGCTCGTGGAAACCGCTGGCGTGATCCTGCTCGTGGCCTGCATCGTCGCGGGTCTCCTCCTCATTCCCCTGGGGCTTCCCGGCCTGTGGGTGATGGTCGCCGGTGTGTTGGGATACGGCTGGCTGAGCGGCTTCCGCACGGTCGGCGTCTGGACCATCGCTCTGGTGGTGGGGCTGGCGTTTGTTGGAGAAATCCTGGAAGCCTGGATCGGGTTCCGGTTCGCGCGGCGTTACGGGGGCTCGCGACGCGCCGGCTGGGGCGCCCTGGTCGGTGGTATCGCGGGGGCCATCGTGGGTGTGCCGGTGCCGATTATCGGCAGCGTGATCGGGGCGTTCGTCGGCTCGTTCCTGGGCGCGGCGCTGTTCGAGTATGCCCGGGAGCAGCGCGCCGAGGTGGCCGCTCGGGCCGGTTGGGGGGCCGTGCTGGGCCGCGCCGTGGCGGCAGCGGCGAAGATGGCGCTGGGGGTCGTGATCGGCGTGGTGGGGCTGTTCGCCGCGTGGGGGTGAGGACCCTGCCGCTGTCACGCGCTGGCGGGTTCCAAAGGGCGCGTTGGTGCGGCGTGGTCACGGCGCGCTGGGCGCTCCGGAGGTTTAAGGCGATGAGAGCGGCGGTGGGATCCCTCCGGTCGCTAGCAGTACCGGCGGCCCGGCGCCGCCTACGCCGTGGATCACGCGCAACGGTCCTCCGTGGCGCCGAGGCCACCGGTACTGACGCGCCCTTCGGGACCCACCGCCGCTCTCATCGCCCAGGCCCCACCGCGCCCGAGCGTTGAGTCCACGCTGCACCGCAGCGCCCGGCGGAACCCGCCAGCGCGTAGAGCTGCTTAGACACTTCATCACGCGAAAACGTTGCTCCGCGTTCGGCGCGCCATCGCGGCGGTGACGAGGCGCAACCTTTAGCGCGGCCGGGTCATCTAAAGGGTCGACCCAGTCGTGAGCGGGCACATGCCGTTGGCCGCCCTCACCGCGGTCCTACTGACCGCGTTTCAAGTCGCATCAAATGCCCAGGCCAATCATCCGCCGGCCGCGGACCCTCCACCCGTCGCGGCCCGAGCGCTGCGGCCCCCGGTGATCGACGGCAAAGCCGACGACGAGGTCTGGCAGGGAGCCCAGCGGATTACGGCATTCCGCGAGTTTCAGCCGCGCGAAGATGGTGAACCGCGGTTCCGCACCGAGGCGCAAGTGGCGTACGATGCCCACAACTTCTTCGTGTTCGTGCGGATGTTTGACCCGCATCCCGACAGCATCCTGCGCCTGATGGCGCGCCGCGACGTGCGCGCGGCCTCGGATCAGATCAAGATCATGATCGATTCCTACCGCGATCGCCGCACCGGGTACGAGTTCGCGGTGAATCCGGCGGGCGTCAAACGTGACTACGCCATCTACAACGATGGCGAAGAAGATGACGCCTGGGATGCCGTCTGGGAGGCGGCCACCACGGTGGACTCCCTGGGCTGGACCGCGGAGTTCCGCATCCCGCTTTCGCAGCTCCGGTACACGCCGGGCCCCAGCAACACATTCGGGTTCGGCGTGTGGCGCGACATCCAGCGCTACACCGAGCGGGTGAGCTGGCCGCTGTATCGGGTGTCGCAGGCGGGGCTCGTCTCCCAGCTGGGCGAGATCACCGGGCTCACGGGACTCGCGGCCCCGCGACGCCTCGAGGTCAGGCCGTACGGCGTCGCCAAGAACATCTCGGTGCCGGAGGGCGGCGGATTCGGGCGTTCACAGGAGTTCACCGGCGGCGCCGACATCAAGTACGGCCTCACCTCCAACCTCACGCTGGACGGGACCGTCAACCCGGACTTCGGTCAGGTCG
>Ga0209341_10004165_pt1 | contig 13368 bp, 14 predicted proteins | sample RifCSP13_2_FD_184020 | JGI IMG/M metagenome (GOLD analysis project Ga0209341, IMG submission 184020) | Soil microbial communities from Rifle, Colorado - Rifle CSP2_sed 13_2 (SPAdes) (version 2) | ecosystem: Environmental > Terrestrial > Deep subsurface > Rock core/Sediment | place: Rifle...
TCCTATACCCGAACTGTATTCACTTGGGGAACCCCTGCCTGCTGCGCCTGCACATTACCAGGGGGGTGACTCCATCCAGTTACACGAGATCTACATGCTGAATCCAGTCGAAGGCTGGGCTATCAGTGGTCCATATGTGCTCCGCACCGCTGACGGCGGGATGACCTGGCGTGAAGCAACTCCGATCTTGCCCGCAAACGCCTTTTCAAACGCGTCAGTCGAAGCCCACGGCGTCTTTCTGGACTCGCAGACCGCCTGGGTCAACTTTTCCTTCGTCGATCAGCAGCGACACTGGGTACTTGAGGTCCAGGTCTGGCACACCACGGATGGCGGCCAAACCTGGACCCCAAGCGCGCCGCTCTTTCATGAGGAATTCGGTGATCTTGGTTGGGTCGAGTTCGCCGCACTCAATGCCGAAAATGTATGGCTGATGGTGCGCAATTTCGCTTCGTCCGCAGGCCGGCAATACACGAACCACTTGTTTCGCACCACAGATGCCGGTGCCACTTGGACCCCTCTGGTGGGTGACGCAGACGCACAATTCTGGGTGGATGTCACCGGGATGGCCTTCAGCGATCCAGCGAACGGCTGGGTGACTTGGCAAACGGACCCCCCTGCGCCGCCGGCGTACGCGGTGACCGCCGATGGCGGCGCCAGCTGGGAGAGCCGCGAGCTTCCGCCCCCACCTGATGCCCCTGACCTGTTCGAACAGGTTGAAAATTGCGCGCCTTTCCAGCCCAATTTGCTTTCCACGAGTTCCATCCGTCTGCTAGTGGGCTGCTTCGATTACTTTGATCCGCCGGGAGAATATCTCTATGCAAGCGAAGATGGTGGCAAAACATGGGAAATGATCCTTTTGCCGGGGCCGGTATTGGCCTCTCACGCCCGGTTGATCTATTTCGATGCAGATCATGCACTGCTCTTAGGCCGCGAGATGTATAGCAGCGCAGATAGCGGCCGCACTTGGACCTATGTCAAGACCGTCGACTGGGATGGGCAGTTCTCCTTCGTCAATCAGCAGCAAGGCTGGGCGATTCCCAACTTTAACGCCCTGATGAATACAGTCGATGGCGGCCGCACTTGGGCGCTGATCGAGCCAGTAATTGGCCAGTGATTTGCTAATCGACAAACGGGCGGGTACAGAAAGCTTTGGAAGCCGAGGTCCGCAAACGGCTGCCGCTGGCTGCCGATGGACCGCTACGGTGGCGGCGAGGGCGTGGGCGGTGAAAGGAAATCTCTGATCGCTGATCGCTGATGTGGAATGCGCCATCTGCCATCTGCATTCTTCATATGCCTCGCGAATTGGATTACCATTGCACGGCATGCGCCCGTACTACTCCGATACCAACCCTAAGATGGAAGAGTTGCAGATTCGCCTGCTGCGCGAAACGCCGCCCTGGCGGAAGATGCAGATGCTGGCGGGCCTGAACGCCGCAGCTCGCAAACTGGCCCTCGCCGGTTTGCGCCGCCGGTTTCCGCAGTCCGGTGAAGCCGAACTGCGCCGCCGGCTGGCGGGACTGCTGCTGGGCGAGGAACTGGCCAGCAAAGTCTATGGGGAACTAATCGATGGATCCTGATCCGATCCAGGTTGCCCTGCGCGTGACTTCGATTTTCGAGGAGATGGGAGTTCCCTATTTCATCACGGGGTCGATAGCCAGCGCATTGCACGGAATGGTGCGCACAACCCAGGATGTAGATATCGTCGCCAGGCTGAGTCCCAACCAGGTGGAACGATTGGTGAGAGATTTGAAGGAGGAGTTCTTTATCGATGAGGAAATGATCCGTTCGGCTGTAGCTCGAGAATCCAGTTTCAATATCATTCATCGTGACACATTGTTTAAAGTGGATGTTTTTGTTCCCCGGGACGATCGTTTTACCCAATCCCAGTTTTCGCGCACACAAAAGGCGGAACTGTCGGAAGACTCCAGGATGCAGGCAATGGTGGCCAGCCCCGAAGACACGGTTCTGTCCAAACTGCTCTGGTATCGGCAGGGCGGTGAGGTTTCCGAACGACAATGGCGTGATATCTTAGGCTTGCTAAAAGTGCAGGGAAAAGGGCTGGACCTGGAATACCTGGGCCAGACCAGCGTGGAATTGAACGTTGCTGATTTGCTGGAGAAGGCGCTAAAAGAGAGGTGACAGGTCCGATGAAATGGCAACGGCTGTTGAATGCTTCGGCTACTGTGGTTCTTCTGGTCAGCGCCGGGTGCAATGCTGTGGCAACGCCAACCAGCCCACCACTTGCGCCTGCCACTTCCACACCTTCGCCAGCCCAAACAGAAACGGAAACCGCACCCGGACCAGCCTCCCCCACACCAGAGCCGCCTTCACTTGGGGAGCCGGCTGCGCCGCCGCATTACCAGGTCGGCGACCCCATCCAGCTGGACGAGATCCACATGATGAATGCAAATGAAGGCTGGGCTATCAGCGGACCGTATGTGCTGGTCACCACAGACGGTGGGGTGACCTGGCGCGAAGCGACGCCGCCAGAGACGCTGCCTGACGGCGCGACGGCCAGGGCCTATGGCGCCTTCCTTGATACGCAAACTGCCTGGGTCATTTTCTCCATTGGCAAGGATCAACAGGATCCACAGATCGCCTCAGAGGCCACAGTCTGGCGCACGGTGGATGGCGGCCAAACCTGGACCCGAAGCGCACCGCTCTTGCATGAGGCTTATGGTGATGTTGTCTGGGCCGAGTTTGCCGCGCTGGACGCCGAAGAGGTATGGCTGATGGTGCGTGGGGTGTATTCCGCCGCGGGCAGACACTTCAGGGCCCATTTATTCCAGTCCGTGGATGCCGGCACCACCTGGACTCCTTTGGCCGGTGAGGCTGACTTGAACTGGGACTTCACGGGGATGGTGTTTTCCGATCCCGCGAACGGTTGGCTGACCTGGCAAACGACGGGAGCGTACGCGTCTGCACCGCCCGAATACGCGGTTACAAACGACGGCGGCGACAGCTGGGAGACCTTTGAGCTCCCGCCCCCGCCGGATACCCGTGACTTTTTTGATCAGTACGAGTACTGCGAGCCTTATCAGCCGAACTTGCTTTCCACTGATTCCATCCGCATGCTGGTGGGCTGTTTTGATTATTTTGACCCGCCACAGCAATTTGTCAGCTATCTGTATGCGAGCGACGACGGCGGGTTTACATGGGAAACAATCCTATTGCCTGATCCGGTGCTGGCCTCGCAGTACACGTTGATCTACTTCGGATTACCGGCATCCAGCCGCCATGGCGCTCTTCTGCTAGGCCGCGAAATATATAGCAGTACAGATGACGGCCGCACCTGGGAGCATGTCAAGACGGTTAATTGGGACGGTCAGTTCTCCTTCGTCGACTCGCTCCGGGGCTGGGCGATTGCCAGTTCGAGCGAGGGGGTCGCCCTGGTAAGGACGGTGGATGGCGGCCGCACCTGGGCGCTGATCAAGCCAGTAATTGGCCCGTGAGATTGCGACAAATAGCCGCTAAAAGAAGAGGGCGAAGGCAGGGTGCAGTGGCCCCGGCGCCCGGCCGGTGGTCAGGTGATTCGTGATGGGCACTCGGTGCTGGCGGTGCTTCGCCGCCCGTTGCTGCCGCGGCCGAAACGAAGCTGGCTTTGCTGAGATATTCGCCGTTGTGCTTATGGCAAACATCCTGCGTCCTGCACCTTGGTGCTTGCCGCGCCGTGTGCGTTGAAGGCCTCGATTATGTAAACGTAAGGCCCGCCATAAGCAGGGAAGTCGTTGTGCTCTTGTTTGCCGGCGCCCTTTGTGCCAATCACGTTTCCATCGCGGTAGATGCGGAACCCTTCTTCATTATCCGAAGCGTCAATCCATACCAATTGCACTTTGTATTCCTGGCCGGTGCATGTCTGCTTGATGTAAGCGTTGGCAGGCGCATTCGGCGGCGTGCCACCCTCACTGTCGCCCTCCTCTGGTTCTTCATCTTCCTGCGGCGGAAGCGGGTAGGCGGCTATCGGTAGCGCATCGGTCGGGATGTCGGTTAAATTCACTGGATTACCATCCACGTCAGCCATTCCCTCCGCGTATGCCCAGCATTTCTGCCCGGTGGCAGGCCCTTCGAACTGCAGCCACAGGTTATCTGTGCCGCGGGCGATGGGTGAGTATTCCACGCCTGCGAACAGCGTATCGGCGATATCGAAGGCGGTGCTGTTTCCCAGCCGGCAATTCGTGTCCGAAAGGGGAACGACGACCAGTGTAGACAAGGCAAAGTGATATTCGTAGGCGCCAACGTCGCAGGCGTCGTTATATGGGCGGAAGAGGTTTCGCTGATCTTCAGAAATACAGCCTTCAGGGATCGCATCTATCGCCGGGCTTCCTACCTGCAGCGCATGCGTCCACGTTGGGCCTGTGTTATCGGCCAGGGGGCCGAGGTGCAAAAGGGCGGGCGCATAGGTTTCCTCGAAGCCGCAGCTGCCATCCGAGTCGATGTTGACTCCGGAGGTGCTGGTCCACGTCGCGTGCCTGGCGGCTGTGTCCGCGTCGCAGTCTCGGCCACCGTTGGCTGTCATCAAAGAGCTTTCCACTGTGGCTGCGTCAAATGACGAATACCAAAGGAACCCGATTCCTCCGTTCTCCGCAATGGTGGAAAACCGCAGCGTCACGTCAGCCCCTCTCACCAGAATCCCGCCGAGCGTGTTTCCACTGATTGTCGAGTTGACAAGTGTCAGGGGGCCATACGACCAGATCCCTGTCGCTTCGTTATTGGCAATCAAACTGCGCTCAATGAGCGTCTGCCCGGCAAGGGAGACCGCCGCGTTTCGCGAGGGGTTGACCGTTCCTTCAATGCTCGTTTCGATAATGGTGGCGCCTGAACCCGAATAGTTAACATGATTAATGGCTCCGCCCGAGTTTCCGTTGATCGTGCTTCCTCGAATGGTCAAGCTACCGTTCGCTACGATAGCTGCCAGGTCGGGAAAGCGAGAGTCGGGGGTGGCATTGTTATCCGCCACCTCGCTATCGATCACTGAGATTGTACTCTCGGCCCACGCACCATCGATGGCTGCGTTCAGGTTCCCCGAGAGCTGGCTGGATCGCACCACAAGCCATCCGCCTCTCATGATGATTCCCCGGTAATTGGCGGTGAGGGCGCTGTTGATTAATTCCAGGCTGGCGCGATTGGACATGAGAACGCCGCTTCTTTCAAGCCCCGACCCCAGCCCACCCAATCCATTTGCATTGATCGTCACGCGGGTCAGTGTAGTTGCACCGCCACTGATAGACATGGCGGCGTATCCGTTGTGTAAGAAACGGCTGTCGCGGATTGAAATCGAGCTTGTGGGGACGTCAGGATAGGGTATCAACCCAAACCAGCCATTGTTCTCGACCACGCTATCTTCCATCACCAGTGTGCTGCACAGCAGGCCCGCATTGTTGTTGTCGCGGATCTCACTGTCATGGATGGCGCAGTTCTGTGCCTGAACCCCACTGGCTCCGGCAAACGAAGAGCCTTCGATGCTCACGTTGGTCAGGCTCAACTGTGCTGTGCCGTCATGGCGGATTGCCCGAGACGGAAAGCCCTGCACACGCACGTTCTCGATGCTTGCGTTGCCGGCCGCATCGTCAAAACCGATGCCGGTGCTGGCCCACTCGGTTGACCTGTTGCGAATCGTCAGGTCTCGGATCACCACATCATCGGCCCCGACGATGAGCAGCCCGTAATAGGTGCCGATGTTAAGGAAGGTCGTATCCATCCCGGCCCCAACGATGGTTACCTGCTTGTGGATTTCCGCCCAGTTGGCGATAGCCGTATCCATGGTGAGGTACGTCCCGGCGGCCATGTTGATCGTGTCCCCGTCGTCGGCCTTGTCTGCCGCGCCCTGCAGGGTCTGGCAGGGATTAGACACCGAGGTGCAGCTATTCGCGTCATCCCCGGCGGGTGCCACATAAAGGTTAATAGGCACCGGGATCGCCGAAACGGCCGGCCCTAAATCAGGCGGCAGAGGCGCAAAAGGCGTGAATTCACAGGCGGAGAGAAGGATTGAAAAGCATATCAGGAAGAGGCGAACCTTCGTATTCATCACATATTTACCCCTGGAGGAGCTTATGCAAGTTAGACGCGGCCCGCCGCCCTTTCCTTCATAATTGGCCGCTTTTCGCTCCTAACGCTCAAGAGGTGACTGGAGCGATAACAGGATTATTGCATTGATTGGAATTTGCTGTCAAGTACGGTAGGGGAAAGGCAATGGCGCAGTCCATCGAATGGATAAACTGAGGCCCGCAAGCGGCTGCCGATTGCTGCGGGCAGCAGCGTTCAGCCTGCTGGGAGGGAGTGGCGCTGGTCAGCACGGTAGATGGCGGCCGCACCTGGGCATTGATAAAACCAGTAATCGGAGGGTAAGCTAGCTTTTGCCTGCTGTCGTCTGCCGCTTGGTTTTCCAGGCTGTGCCGGCTGCTGAAGGGGAAACCGGGTGCGGGCGGGCTGCCGCCGGCTGCGGACGGAAGCGAGCTGCTGGCGGCGAGGGCGTGGGAGGAAGAAGGGAAGAAAGTAGAAACCCACCTTCCGAGAATCGGTATTCACCTATACACGTTTTAGGCTAGCAAAAAAAAGAGTGTTGAATTAAACTTGATCAAACCAGAAAGGGTTGGATATGAGATGAACGTTTTATTCGCTGGGCAAACCGGCATTCATAAGAACAGAGTTTTGGAAAACTTGGCAAGTGCTATCGGAGGTTTTTGCGGTTCAGGAAAGACACCAGATCAGTTACGTAGTGAAAAGATTTTAGGTATCTATGAGGCTGAAAGTGTATTTGACGCCGCACCATATGGATTATCAAGTTGGTTGGAGGAGGAATATCGTGCCCTTCAAGAAAGCCACTGGAATCAAGAGGTTGGCAAATTACTTAAAATTATTGCCGGTGATGGAAATAAGAACAATTTCTTGAGCTTCCATGCCGTTTATAGGCGATATCGAGAATATTTTTCTCCAATTAGCCTAGATCTATTGGAGGAATTCAAGCCGGATTTGATGATTACATTTATTGACGATGTCTACGATGTTGCATGGAGACTAAAGCAAGATCACGGAGCAACTAAAGGTGATAGCTTTGAACTTGGCGAGATTATTGAATGGCGCGGTATTGAAGTAATGGTAATGGATAGACTTTCCAGTTATTTAGTTAAAGGGCCTGGAAAGATTCCGCATTATGTTGTTGCCATAAAACACCCGGCTAAGATGTTAGCAAAGTTAATACTTTTTCCTAAGCTTATGCGTTTGTACACGGCATATCCTATTACTGGTCTGAGAGGTGTTAAAGAAGAGCAGGAGAATTTGGAAATAATAGATGAGTATAGGTCATATATGCATGAAAATTATATAGCGTTTGATCCCAACACAATTGATGAATTTTGGTTCGATCGATTGATTACTCGAAGAGAAAAGGATGTTGCGGATGGCAAAGATATAAAGGGAACGCCATACGACTTAGACATGGAAATAACGAGATGGCCTATGCGTAGCAAAATTTTAGACTTGCCTCAGCTTTCCGATGGCGTAGAAAGGCCAAAAAAACTATTGCTCGAAGAAAAAGAAGTAGAAGATGTTGCCGAATCTGCTAAGCAACAGATAGCGACCAGAGACTATCGCCTTATTTCCCAAGCGAATGCTATGACTGCGTTTCGGCCATTATTCAGAGGAAATGCATCAACTGGAGTGATACGAGAGTTAGGGTATGCAAAACTAGCTCATACGCGAGCCTATCAATTTTGGGAAGAAAAGGACGGGGACGGAAATCCGGAGCATCACCCATTTTTATCAAAAGGAATTTTCACTTCCAATAAAGATGAATGGTATCAATGGTTAAGGGACCACCAGGAGACACTTGATAAGTTTCCACGGCACCACGCTCATCATGGCGAGTTCTCTGGTTGTTAATTACAATTCTGTTAGCATCTTGACACAAAACATATGTTCTAGTATAGTCAAGGTAGTAGGAAAATCGAAAGGAGGTTTCGATGGGTTGGGAAGATAAGGCCATTCAGGCTATTTTTTTCAGTGATGGCTCCCCTCAAAGCGACGAGGCAAGAGAAATACTTGAGTCTGCCAAAATTATTTATGAAGAAGTTGAAAAACTTGGGGAAACAAATGGTAGCCTAAATGGTTATAAACCCCCCTTGGTAAGAGCAAAGGAAGGGGAATTTGAAGGTGTTGATCGGATAAAAGCCTTTGCTGACTATGTGAAAGACCGCGTAGAAGCATAAGGCTCCGATTTACGAGAAAGACAAAGAACACCGGCTTAATACCGGTGTTCTTTTCAAAAAGAATGCCTTTTGCGGTGAGATTGTAATAAAATCTATTCGGTTACCCTACAAGCCTTGAGGGATAAATATGACGATAATTATCGGGTTGTACTACGACAATGGTAATGGTGCAATTGTTTTAGCTGATAGCCGGACCATGCGTGGTGGAGATTACACGCAAGATCAGAAACTTTTCAGGGTTGATAAGGACGTAATATTCGCCCTCTTCTGGATTGTCTGGTATGGCAGCAAAACTGCTGCCTAAAGTTGAGCGTAACAGAATGAACACTAGACGCTTTTTAACTAGTGAAATTCTTGATATCTTTGAAGATGAAATGGCTGAACTTAACGAAAGATATAAAATGACTCGGCCTTATCGGTTTAGTTCCGATGAAACATTGCTTCAAGCAATGGTTGGCTTGCATGATGATAAACATCGTCCGCAGTTATATTCTCTTTACGAAAATGGGTATGCCGAGATAATTCATGATCACCACGCGATTGGCCATGGTGCAAGACATGCAAAAAATATTCTACGCACGTTATTTAAACGCGATATTTCAAAAGAACGTGCCTTGGAAATTGGAGTACATATTCTGCTAGAAGTGGCTGAGGTTGACGCAATGGTTGATGCATTTCCCCAAATAGCTATTTTAGACATGGATCAAAAAGGTAAATCTCGTATTAGCATTCTTAATGAGGATAAAAAAGGTAAATTTCAAATTGCGTCTGAGGTTATGAAGCCCATCAAAGAAAAAGTTCAAGGCGTGGAGCAAAAAAGAGCTGCAATTTTCCATGCTTTTATGGATGGGCAAACTATAAAACTGGACAAGGCAAAGGAGAAAAAGAATGTTCCGAAAGAGACGTACGAGAACGCAAGCTCAAAAAAACGGAAGCAATTCGGCGTGAGCGAGAAGAACTAGATAGAAAATTGCATCGCGAAGAGGTCTTTCGTAGGAGGTTTTACGAAGGCACAAAAGGGAGAGAGGGATTTGGTGTTCTTTTAAAGAAAGTTGATAAACCTAAAGAAGAGGAACCTAAAAAAAAGGATTGATTTATTGCAAAGGTTAGACTCCAATTTTCTCGGAAATATTTAATACCTTGGTCTCAAACGAATCAAACAGAGCAATTTCTGTATTCTCTGATAAAAAACCCTCCTTCCTTGTTTTCTCTAGATATTTTATGTCTTTGACCAGCAATTCATCATGCAACGCCGCGATTAACTCTTCAAAATCCATTACCGCTCCGTCTGAGTATTGCCATTTTTTCGAAAGTTCATCTGCGGCAGTGGATCCTGCAAACTCTACTATGACTCTATTTAAATAATCAGGGGATTTGATTAATGCGTCAATAATGCGACTCTGAAGCTCAAGAAAATTTCTATCGTGAAATTCAGGATTGAACGAGTTAGTTGAAATCTCTCTTTTTTCAATTAAAGCTCTCGGAACATCTCTTATTTCGACCTCAATATCAATTATTATCTTAACAGTCCTTTTTGTTTTTAGCTCGGCATTTTCAAATCCATTTACGTTCATTTCCTCTTCCTCCATGTTCTTTCTGGTTTTTTTTGTCGACCTTCAGTTCTCCCACCTCCCAGACCTCACGTATTAGATATAGTAATGCACTAGCCGTACATGTTGTCTCCCTAACCTTTTGTCCAACACCTTGATTTCCACCCCAATTTTCGCACAAATTCCAGTTTCCTTAAATGTGAGTCTCATGCTTTGATTCGGATTTTCCAAATAAACCAACGATTTTGTTTCTGAACCAGTTATTATAAAAACATAGGTAGAACAGTATTACGAGGTCAAATGCGGTTATTATCGTCTTATACCCAACCAATGCTTCTGTTGCGGCGATTATCTCTAACATAACTAAGGAGGAGATTCCAAAAAATAGTTGAAAATATGCCCAACTCTTTTCACCCCTTATTACTTCTGCTGTCAAATTACTCTTTTTGGTAAACCAACCCCATTCGAGCCTTAATCCGTTGAGGAAAATGAGCACTAATAGAATCTGAAGAAGAGGGAAAATGAACCAGTCGTCTAGAAATCTATTAAACACCTCGTTATTCTCCTTATCATGGCCTCTATTTCAAAACCCAAGTTCCTTCTTGATTTCCTGCTCTCCCTTTTTTCCTCCCCCTTTGCTCAGCAGATCCTCCCAGAACCTATCGTCGTACCTTCTACTCCGCACCGGCAACGGCATTGGCACTCCCCAGCCGAGCAGCAGCACCTCTTCCTTCGGCTGCAGGCGTGCCAGCATGCCGCGCAGCGCGTCCCGCCCGGCAAGGCCGCTGAGCACGGCGCGGATATCGTCCTCGTCGCCAAGCCACCCCGACACCCGCGTGCCAAGCTGCGACATCACTTCGTCATAGATCTGGCTGGGGCGCTGGTCGATGATCAGCAGGGTTACATAATACTTGCGCAGCTCGCGGGCGATGGTGCTGAAGGTGGTCTGCACCGCCATCTCGCGGTTGAGCAGCTTGTGCGCTTCTTCCACGGCGATGACCAGCGGGCGCGGCTCGAGTTTGTTGCTGCTTCTATATTCGTTGGTAGCTAGCTCCCAGCGCTGGCGGATACGGCGGGTGAGCAAGTTGCTCACCAGCAGGTAGTCCAGGTCGCTCTCGTGGTTGCCAAAGGAGAGCACCACATGACTGCCCTTTTCCAGCGTGTCGATGATATTGCCGATGGTGTCGGCAGCGGGGCGCTCGGTGAGGTAGGGCAGGCGGAAGACGCGGCCCAGCTTGTTGTGCAGCCCTTCGGCCGCCATCACGTTGACGCCGTGCTCGTCCGCCCAGGCGGCGACGGAATCCGGCGCGGGCACGCGTTTGCCTTCCTCGGTTTGGATCACCGCGCCGTTCTTGAGTTCCTTGAACTGCTTGAACCAGTTCTGGCGTCCAAAGGTGGCGATCAGCGCGTCCAGCGTGGTGGGCGTGGTCTCTTTGAGGTTGAGCTCGCGGGTCAGCAGCTCGATGTCTTCAGGCTGGATATCGCTCATGGCGATCTCCAGGTTGAAGTCGGGAGCAGTGCCGCGGATGGTGGCTCCCGCGCCCAGGCCAACAACCTTGATCTTGGTGCCGAACTTGGTCTTGAGGCCGGTGACCGGGTTGCCGTACTCGTCCTGGTCGTTGTAGGCGTACTCGTTGTGCATATCCAGCACCAGCACGGAGGCGGCGTTGTGATGGATGAGCCCGGCCAGCAGCAGGCGGGTGAGGAAGCTCTTGCCGGTGCCAGTGGCGCCGAAAATGCCGGAGGAGCGCTGGATGAATTTTTTCAAATCTATGGCGACGGGGTGCCCCTGTTCCCGGGTGTGGCCGATGACGAAGTTGCCCTTGGCGTCCGGCTTGCCGAAGATCTCGGCGATGTCGCCTTCCGCAGCGAGCATCACCGGCGCGTGGTGCGACGGCACCGTCTTGACGGGCAGCGGACCCTGCGGGTCCTCGCCGCCTGTGATCATCAGCGCGGGCAGGATCTGCAGGTTGGTGTAGAGCGTCTGGCCCTGCAGCAGGCTGGCGAGCTCGGCGGGCAGCCGCGTGCCGGATTGCTCGTCGGCGAAGCGCGGATCGGTGGACCCGAGCTGCAGGTCGGTGACCAGACCATGGAAGATCCAATCGTTCGACTGGATCACCACGAACGCGCCTTCCTGCACGTCTTGCGCCGGCACCTGCAGACGTACCGTTAGGCCGTCCTTAAGGGTGCCACCGACGATGAAACCAATGGGCGTCCTTCCTTGGATTTGCTCGGTCATTCTTCACCTGCCAAGAAATGCATATTGAGCAGAGTTGTGTGCCAGGCGGAGCCTGGTAGCAACTCCAACGCGAACGGCGTGCGAGTCCTTGTTGAATATCCAACTTCAAACGCCGTTCGCAAGCCGCCGCCGACGAAACCGATGGGGGTCCGGCCTTGAATGTTCTCAGCCATCATTCACCTGCAAAAGAGAAAACCAATGTTGAATGCTGAATTTTGAATTATGAATTGAGAATTGCATGCTTGTTTCCCTTAGCAGTTTTGCTGGAAACTGTCAGAATAGAAACCAGCTGGTTGGCTTCATCGATCAGACTATAGAGTTTTGATTCAGGCACAAGGCCCGATTTTCGGAGCATTTTCAACCAGTAGAGCGACTCGTCTGCTTCTTCAATCGCAATTGCGAGCTTAGCAATGAAGTCAGTGCGTGAACGACCGCGGCAAGCCGCGTGGTAATTGGCTCCAACGGATGTAGCCGACCGCAGCAACTGTTTCCCGATTACGGTTGCGCTCTTCCTTCGTGGCAATGAATCGGCAAGACTGATTACTCTTATCCCGAATTCCATCGTTCTTTCGGGAAGGTCTTTCTTAGGATACTTAGTTCGAGGTTCCATCTTCACTCGCAATTCAGCATTCATCATTCAGCATTCACAATTGCATCTGAAATGCTTCGCAGTATCTGGCTCAGCGTCTCGTAGTCGCTGCGTAATCTATTGATCAGGTAATCGGCTGCACTGCGCGCCCAGGCGGCGCCATCCTTGCCGAGTGCGGCGCGGGCCTGTTGAATGTGCGCGGCGAGCAGCTCGCCGACGGGGATATCCTCGCGCGGGACGATGTGCTCGAGATAATAAAAATTGCCGGCTAGAAAATTCGCCGTCTCCTGCGCAGTGCATTCCCAGACTTCGTCGAGACTGATCGGCGGGCGCGCCGGAAAAGTTTGGAACACGGCGCCGCCGCGCTTGTAACCCAGCGTGAGTACGCTGATCTCCAGCGGAACGTTGCGATTGATGCGATTGTCCGCAATGACGGTGGCGTCCACGTTTTCCGCGGTGACCAGTTGCTGCACCAGTCCGTCATCCATCACCGTGATGTTATAGATGATGCCGTAGGTCTCGAGGTTCTCGTTGGTGGGCACACGCACCAGCGAGCCGAAGCGCGGCACTTCTTCGCGCAGCACGCGGGTGCCGGCGACAAAATCCTGCGCGGTGGAACGAAGCACATACCCAATTCGCGATTTGTTTTCAGCCATTTTTACACCTTACGAAAACCAATTCTGAATGTTGAATGATGAATGTTGAATGATGAATCTGTGCTCCAATTCAGCATTCAGAATTCATCATTCACAATTTCTTTTTGGTTTTTATTTTCTCCTTCCCGGC
>Ga0209341_10004166_pt1 | contig 13366 bp, 16 predicted proteins | sample RifCSP13_2_FD_184020 | JGI IMG/M metagenome (GOLD analysis project Ga0209341, IMG submission 184020) | Soil microbial communities from Rifle, Colorado - Rifle CSP2_sed 13_2 (SPAdes) (version 2) | ecosystem: Environmental > Terrestrial > Deep subsurface > Rock core/Sediment | place: Rifle...
AGGAGGACGACGAGCGCAAACCCGATGACGAGGATGACGAGGAGGATGATCAATAGGAAGGCGGCGAACAGCCGGGTGATGAGAGAGTTCATGGTCGGCGGATGATGAAGGCTGCGCCCACGAAGGTACCGGAGCGATGTAAAACGCGTGTTAACTGGGCGCGGGCGGCGCGTTCATCCCGCGACCAGCTTGTAGCCCACGCCCGTCACGGTTTCGATGCTCACCCGGCTCCCGGCGAGGATTTTGCGGAGGTGGGCGATGTGGACATCCACCGTGCGCGTCTGGCCGTAGAAATCGAACCCCCAGACCAGGTTGAGCAGCTGCTCGCGGGTGAGCACCAACCCGCGATGCTCGGCGAGCGCGTGCAGCAGGTCGAACTCTTTGGCGCGCAGGGTCGCGGGCTTCCCGGCCACGGTCACTTCGCGCCGGGCGGGGTCAATCGTCACGTCTTCCAGGTGCAGGGGGGCGGTCGGCGATTTGACCTGGCGCTCGGCGCGCCGCAGGATGGCTTTGACGCGCGCCACTAACTCGCGCGGGTTGAAGGGCTTGGTCATATAGTCGTCCGCGCCAAGCTCGAGGCCGATGATTTTGTCAATGTCTTCGTCGCGGGCGGTGAGCATGATGATCGGCAGGTCGGATCTGGCGCGCACGCGGCGGCAGACCTCGTAACCGTCGAGGAGCGGGAGCATCAGGTCCAGCACCATCAGGGCGGGGGCGTCCCCGGCCACGCGGTCGAGGGCCGCCTGCCCGTCGCCCACCGAGGCCACGCGGAACCCCTCGCGTTCGAGGTAGAGTTTCGCCAGTTCCACGATGTGCGTTTCGTCGTCCACGAGCAGGATCAGTTCGCCGGGCATGGGTCACCTGGGATTTCGGATGCGAATGATTGTAGGTTAATCAGCGGGGCAGGGCAACTCAGGGAGTGGCTTCGCCAGAAAATTGCTTGACAAGCCCTAGCCCCTCGGCTAAAATGCCAGCACATTGCCTGAAGACCCTGCGTGCTCTCCGTGGGGTGATGCGCCGAGATAGCTCAGTTGGTAGAGCACGCGACTGAAAATCGCGGTGTCCTCAGTTCGATCCTGAGTCTCGGCACCTGAGCGTGATGCGGGCGTGGTTCAGTGGTAGAACGTTTCCTTGCCAAGGAAAAGATCGTGGGTTCGAATCCCATCGCCCGCTCTCCAAGCCGATGGCAGATGGCGGATGGCTGACAACCAGAGGCTATCTGCCATTTGCTATCTGACGCGGCGACGTGGCCAAGTGGTAAGGCAAGGGTCTGCAAAACCCTTATTCGGCGGTTCAAATCCGCCCGTCGCCTCTTGACTCGATTGACGATTGCAAAAGGCCCTGGGAAACCAGGGCTTTTTTGCTTTTTCGGACGCGCGCAGGAACAAAGACGAGGGGTCGGTCGCCGGCAAATACCAGCCAATGCCAGAAAACACCACCCAATAGACGATGAACTGTGTCCTGCCGGCACTGGTGGAGTAGGTTGCCGTACTGTTCAGAAACGTGCCTGACCGCTTGGCGGGCCAGTCGGCGCCAGATGAGGGACGCGACTGGACTGTGCATTACGCGCTGTTCGCTCGCGCGGGGTTGACGGCCGCGGCGCGTGCCCTGGCGCAGACACATCAGGCAGTGTGGGTGGATTTGAAGCAATTGGATCGAGAGTTGGAATAATCACGTCATGGGCAAGCCCAGAATCAACTACACCGAACTCACCCATCAGGTCGTGCGCGAGTCGCCCGAACCACTGCCGTTCGCCGAGATCATGGCCCGCGTAGCCGCCCTCGCGCCCATCACCACCCGTAATCCCAAGGGCACCCTTCGGAATGCGGTCGGCCAGAGCCGCCTCATCGTCGCCGCGGGCGACGGGCGCTACGGCTGGAAGCCACGCCTGATCACCGGTTCGGTGCTGCGGGTTACGCTGGCGGAGCGTGACCTGGCCGGGCCGGGGATTGAATTTGGGGACGAGGTGCGCGATGCGCTCTGGCCCGCGTTCTTCGAGTCGCAGAAGCGGAATGACCGGTCGCCGGTCCAAGTACAACTGCCGGAGGGGGCGGTGACGCAGTGGCCGTTAGACTTCTTCGGCGCGAGTCGCTGGGGGACGACTGGCTCACCTCAGTTCTGGGATTGGTTTCGAGGCGTGCAAGCCCATCCGGGCGATCATCTGATCGTCACTGCGCTTGACGGTGAGGCCCGCCGGTATGGCGCCGCCTTTCAGCGCCGCGCCGAACGGGATGAGGCCGCTATTGCCGAGCGCAACCGGACGATCCGTCAGGCCGCGCTCGACTTTCTGCGCCGCCACCCGAACCTGCCTATGTTCTGGGACATCACGGCGCACTTGCTGGCGACCGGGCAGTATCGTCACCCCACGCCGCCCGATCCGCTCGATGAAATCTGGACGCCGGACGTGTACGACGCTGAGGCGAAAAAGAAAGCCGGCGACTATGGCGGAACCTGGATGCTGGTCGGCGGGGTGCACCCGGACACGGGGGCAGGCGCGCCCATGGGCGATCTGATCACGCAACTCTTTGGAGCCGGCGGGCAAGTGTATGACCCGGACAATCCACCGGATTTGCCGCCCGAATAACTGTATTCGTTTTTCATGAGCGGTCGGGCCTGGGATCGCTCCAGCGAGATCGGCTCGCCGTGGTCGGAGACCGATCGGCACACGCATCAGATCCGGCTGGGCGATCTGGGATTGCAGCCGGACGATCGGTTCCTGTATCTGTTCGATTACGGAGACGGGCACGAGTTTGAGGTGCGGGTGCAAGCGTTCAACCCGGCTGCGCCGCCCGACGAATACCCGCGCCTGGCGTCACGGCAGGGCAGAGCGCCCCGGCAGTATTGAGCCTCCCTTCAAACCGGCTTCCCGAGACGCGAGCTCGCCTTGCTGGATGAAACCTAAAAGCGGCTAAGGGTCAATGCCAACCCCGCAGACCCTTAGCCGCTTTTCGTTTTGATGATCCTCGCCCATCCTCATACTTCTCCCACCCCGGCGCCAGCGCCGAGAGCAGGCTCTTGAACAGCTTGCCGTGATTGGGCACGCGCACGTGGAGCAGTTCGTGGACGATGACGTAGTCCCCAAAGCCGCGCTCGCGGGTCAGCAGGCCGGTGTCGAACGTGAGCCGCCCGCGCGTCGAACACGACGCCCACTTCCGCCGCATCGGGCGGAGATGCACCTCCGCAGGCTGAACGCCGATCCTGGCCGCCCACTCCTGCACCCGGGCGCGGAAGGCGGCTTCCGTCCAGGCACGGCGGCGCATCTTGCGTTCGGGGGGGATCGGCCTTTTTTCAACCATCTACTTCCGTTCCAACTTCATCAGGGCATCCGCCACTTCGGGCGATTGATCCGCGCCGAACAGCGGCAGGAGGGCCTTGTAGAGTTTGGCCTTAAGAGCGCGGCGGGCGTTAGCGTGGGTGCGCCAGTGCGGGTGGGCCTCAAACAGCGCATTGATCTCCACGGCCGGGCCATGCGGGTCTGCGAGGCCGTACTGACGCAGGGTGACGAAGATCGAGAAGGTGTCCGTGTCGAAGTTCTTCTCCGCGCGCTCTTTCTGGATGCGGTTGTATTCCTCCACTAATTGGGCCGCCTGCTCTAGCGCGTCTTGCGTGGTCATCTGCCGGTCGTCGTAGGCGGCGTGGATGGCTTCGGCCCGCTCGCCGATGGAAACCAGATAGGGTTGTTGCTCAACCTGCTTATCCACTGTAGCCGTCAGGCTCTTGATCAGGTTGAAGACCTTGACCGGCTCCGGTTCTGCGCCCTCTTTCAGCGCATTCAGTGTCTGCGCGTTAATCTCATATACCGCTTGCGGCGCTTGTATGCCGTCCGAGGTCACGTGCTCGCGGACGATGGCGGCGCTCTTAGTCAGCAAGTCGGGATCGGCTAACACGCGCGGGGAAAAATGCAGGCGGATTTTGGTATACAGGTCGGCCAGCCGCGCATAATCGGCGACGAAGTCGCGTAGGAAAACATCAGGCGAGATGATCTCGTACAGGCTCTCGATCTGCTTGAAGAACCTGAAGAACGCCTCGCGCCGGTCCTTGTCCGTGAAGTGGGCGATGGCGGCGTCCAATGCCTTGTCGTCGCTCTGACGCGGCGCCAATTGCAGATACGCCGGGGCCTGCTCGCGCATCAACCGGGCGAAAGTCGTCTTGAGTACGTCGAGGTTGGCGATGACGGACTGCACTGCGTCCGAGTCGAAGGCCAGCGCCTTCTCCAGTTTCTCGAAGATGCCGACGAAGTCCAGCACGAAGCCGGACGGCTTCTTGACTTCGCCCTCCGACTCGTAGGGCCGGTTGACGCGCGCGATGGCCTGAAGGAGAGTATGGTCGCGCATCGGTTTGTCGAGGTACATGCAGTACAGGATGGGGGCGTCGAAGCCGGTGAGCAGTTTGTCGGTGACGATGAGGAGCTTGGGCAGCGCCTCAGGCTTGACGAATGCCTTGCGGAGTTTCTTCTCAGCGTCTTCGTCCGATGAGGGCGCGTCCGCCTGTTGCGCGGCGCCAAAGGGGAACTGCCGCCGGACGTAGTAGCGCTGGAGTAGTTCGTCGTCGTTGTGGGCGGCGGTGTAGACGACCACCGAGTATTCGGGCGGCAGGTACTGGTCGAGCGCCTGCTTGTACAGCGCGCACGCTTCGCGATCCACGCCGACGAGGAAGGCTTTGTAGCCCAGCGGCTCGACGTTGGCGCGGTAATGCTCGGCCACGAAGCGCGCCACCTTGTCCACGCGGTCGGCGGATTTCAGGAAGGTCTTGAGCGTGACCGCCTTATCCAGAATCTTGTTGAGCTCGTCAATGTCGCTGACACCCTGAGCATCGGCCAGCGCCAGAAATTCGCGCTCCAACTGCTCGCGCGGCACGCGCACCTCGTTGGGGGCGAGGGCGTAGTGCAGGGGGACGGTGGTTCCATCGGTGATGGACTCCGAAATGTTGTATTTGTCCAGATAGCCCTGTGGGTCGTCTATGCCGAAGGTCTTGAACGTGCCCTGTCCGTAGGCGGTCTTGTCAATCGGCGTGCCGGTGAAGCCCAGATACGTGGCGTTGGGGAGCGCGCCCATCAGGTAATTGCCCAGGTCGCCGCCCGTGGTGCGGTGCGCCTCGTCCACCAGCACGTAGATGTTGGCGCGCGCGTTGATGGCCGCCGGGATGTCGTCGAATTTGTGGATCATCGAGACGATCAGGCCGCGATAGTCCGAGGCCAGCAGCTCGCGCAGGCGGGCCTTGCTCGTGGCGACCTCGACCGCCTTGAGGCCGTAGGCGCTCAGATTGCCGAAAAGCTGCGACTCCAGCTCGTTGCGGTCCACAATCATCAGCACAGTGTTCTTGCCCAGCGTGGGGTGGGGGCGCTCCAGCAGTTGCTCGGCGGCGACGATCATGGTGAAGGTCTTGCCGGAGCCTTGCGTGTGCCAGATCAGGCCGGTGCGGCGCTCGGGATCAAGGGCGCGGGCGACGACCTTCTCCACGGCGCGGGTCTGGTGCTGGCGGAGGATGAACTTGTGGAGTTCGTCGTCTTTGCGGGTGAAGAGGATGTAATCGCGCAGGACGCGCAGGAGGCGCGGACGGTTGAAGAATGTTTTAATGGCGCGTTCAAACGTAGGGGCAATCCCGTGTGATTGCCCGCTCTCCGGGCCGATACGTGGATCGGCCCCTACATTCCATTTGAACAGGTTCTTGCGGTCGAGCGCCCACGTCACGCCGTAGTAGGAATCGTGGAAGTGGGTGACGTCCCAGACCTGAGGAGCGGTGACCATCTCCGGGGTTTCGCGGTGGTAACGGCGCACCTGCGTCAGCCCGGCTTCGATGCCGTCGCGCTTGTTTGCGCCTTTGGTCTCCACCAGCACCACCGGGAGGCCGTTGACGAGGAACATCACGTCGGCGCGGTTGGTGTGGCGGCCATTCGTGCACTCCCACTCGTCGGTGACGTGGTAGACGTTGTTCTCCGGGTGCTCGAAGTCAATCAGGGCCAGGTTGAGTTCGCGCTTCTGGGCCGGGTCGTAGATGGACTTCTGCCCGCGCAGATAGAGCAGGGTCTCGAAGTTGCCCTCGATCCCGGCGCGGACGTTTTCGAGCTGGCGGATGATGGTTTGGGGGTCCGCTTCGCGTGTGAGACGCGGGTTGAGTTTGTGGAGTTGGGCGGCCAGCACGTCGCCGAAGAACAGACCCGCCTCGCCGCCGCGCCGTGTCAGGGCGTCGTCGCGCGAGATGAACGTCCAGCCGATTTCGGCGGCGTAGCGGATGAGCGGATCTTGGACTTCGGAGCGTTCGGACACGCGGCTCTCTGTCAGGCATGGCACGTGGTCACGAAGCCGCTGGTTCGAATACCTCGTAAGCCACGGCCTTGGGCTGGGTCACTACTTTGGAGGCCGATAGAATTTCAAGGCGCACGATCTCGCCGTCGTAGCCAAAATCGGCAATGACTCCGGGGCGCACCTCGTCAGACTCACAGATGCGCGCGTCGCGCAGAACGATGGTCAGGGTAGCGGTTTCTTGGTCGTAGACAATTTTCATGGCCGCTTTGCCCTTCAATCCGCGAGCGCTAACTCCCGGACATGGAGAATTTCTCGGCCAAGCAATGGGCGCACGTCGCGCGGGGTGAGCGTCACCACGGCCACGGTTGCGCCCGCCGCCGTGACAAATTCTACTTCAAACGCCTCGCCTTTGGGGTAGCGATGGACGATGGCCCCCACGTCGCCTTTGACAAGGCCATAGTCCGCCAAGTCACGGGTCAGTGCAACGGTATCGAGTTCGCGTAACATGCTAACTCTCCTGTGCCTCTTCCGAAGGGTATGCCGTCACAAAACGCGGAGCGGTTTGCTCGTCGTCAACAATCCAGACGGTCAGCACCGCAGCCGTTTGGCCTGAAGGCGCCGCCAGCTTGCGCTCCGCCGCCGCGATTTTGGTGTCCACTGTTTGCAAGATGCGGACGATGTCGCACTACCCCTCAGCGGGTGTTGGGGCATCATCAACATTTGGAGAGTATCCCAACTCTTCGGCTTTCTTCATCACGAAGGCCTTGATTTGACGAGCCTTTTGGATGGCCTCTTTTGCCTCCTCCACACTAATGTCTTCAAGTGTAAGGCCAGGATATACAAAGTCCATCCTATAGCGAGTTAACATCTGGCACTCTGGCCGCAGGCTCTCGAAATCAGCATCCTGGTGAATGGCGATGCAAGCATCCAGAATTTCCACCAGATCGTGGCTTTTCGTGATCTTCGCCTTGTTGAGCATCAGGTAGGCCTTGAGCGAATACTCAGCCACCATGTGGGCCATTGTGCCGGCCGTATCCGTAGGCGGATCGTCCACATTGAAAGGGGCCAGTTCAAGGTAAGCCAGTTCGTGCTCAGCCTTGCGAAACCACTCCCGTGTCCGCTGGCGAATGTGTTCGCTCAGTTTGGGTCTCCGTGGCGTAGTCATACAGGCTCCTGCCTTCCTTAAGAGCTTCCAGAACCAAATCCCACTCACCCTCGTTTTTGTCTTGCAGTTCCTTGATTTCGGCCTCGATCACAACGATGGCGTCCAGGCCAAACGATCGGTAGGGGAACAGTTCCAGAAGTTGGCCGAACCTATCGCGGCGTTTCAGAGGGGCAAACGGGTGGCGATCATCCAGCACGACCAGCAAGTCAATATCGCTGTCCCGCGTGGCCCTGCCGCTGGCCTGCGAGCCAAACAGCACGACTTTCCTCGGGCGAAGGCGCTCAACGATTCGATCCTTGACCGCCGTAATCAAGGCCGGAGTGATGCGTCTCGTCCGGCGATCAATGCGATCGAAGTTGTATCGGGATTGAACGGTTGACATCGAGTCCTTTTGGCATGAGTCGGACATGCCGTGGTTTGGCACAAGTATCCGGCTAAACGAATAGGGCGTCAATCAGAAGTGTGGCCCTCACCCTCCCCGTCATCAACTCCCCCAGCATCGCCCGGAACAACTCCTCCAGCCCCGCCCGCTTGCGCTCCGCCGTCGCGATTTTAGCGTCCACCGTTTGCAGGATGTAGGCGATTTCGCGCTGTTCGTCAAGCGGCGGCTTCGGGATTCCGTATGCCTTCACGTAGCCGAGGTTCAGATGTGAGATATGTCCCAGCGCACCAGCGTTTCGAAGGTTGTTGTATTGACCCATCAGCCATTGCCACAAATACTCTGAGTCGAGTTCCTCACAAGGGCAAATCGCCGCCGTGTTTTGAGTTGTAGCCGCAGAGATATTTAGCAATGCCACTTGCCCTCTTGTCTTTCCCTGACCGTACATTGCCATGAGCACAGTTCCGGGAGGGTAAATTCTCAGGTTGTAGTCTTCAACTGCTTTTTGAGTGATGTGCGTTTCAGCCTTTATGATCCTGTTGTTCGCAATTTCGGATGTCTTTATGAACGGAATGTTGCCTCCGTAGTATTCGGGTTTGTCAGTCGCAGGCGTGGTTCCAGTAGCAATAGCACAAACATCCCCCAATTTCTCCACCTCCCAACTCTCCGGCATCGGCCCCATCTCCGTCTCCTTCAGCGGCTCGCCGCGTCGTAGACCCTCGGTGAACAGCTTTGCCATGAGCGCGCGCTTGAGTTCGCGCGCCCGCCCGGCGATGGCGGCTTGCGCCTGGGCGGCGGCCTGAATTTTGGAGAGGACGTGGGCGATGGCGCGTTGTTCGGGGAGGGGAGGAATGATAACAATCGTATCTTTTATGACTGTCTGACTTATATTCGGTTGAGCGCCCCCGTAGCGGGCTTTCAATAGTTCAGGGCGAATCCGAATGAAATAGTATTGCAGGTACGACGGAGTAAAGGCATCAGCCTTTGGAAAAATCGCACACACTGCTTGATTCGTCGTCGCGTCAATGCCTAAGATTCCCGTTTTGCCGACTGTGGCCCCGTACAGTGCAATCAAAAGAGTTCCCTTTGGAAAGACTTTGGCTGATGAGTTTTGGAGGGCCTTGTCGGTAATTTTCTCTTCAGTGTCTCGAACAACCAAGTCGTCAAGTTCACCAGATTTCACCCAAGGAATCCCACCTTGAAAAAGGCTTGGGTCATTTCTGCTGGGCGTTCCGCCGCTCTTTGTTTCGGCAATGCTTCCTAACTTCATGATTTCCCACTCTTCAGGGATCAGCCCAATCTCAGTTTGCTTGAAGCCGCCGGGCGGGGCTTCATTGTTGCTCATGGTTTCACCCGGCGACGTACTTCTTCAAAGTAGGCGCTGAACTCGGCGCGGCTAATATCGGCCTTCGACGCATCGGGCAGGATGGCGTTGAATAGCCGCTCCAACTCGCCGAACTCAATCAAGCGCTGGCGCAGCATAAAAACCACATCCTCCATATCGGACTCGAAGCCGCGTGCGATTTTGCTCAGGGCGATGCTGTAGAGGTCATAGATATAGACCTCGAGTTGCCCGTAACGCCCGACGAGACGCCGCCGCTCACGCGCCTGCGGCGGCAAGGGAATGAACTCGGCCAACGGAACAGGCTCAAGGTCTATTTTCAACTCGGTTGCCAACGTGTCCAGCGCAGACTGAAACTCCGCCTCGGACTCTGCGTCCAATTCCACCGCATAATCTACGTCCCGGGTTTCGCGCGGACTGCCCAAGAGCAACAAGGCGCTGCCGCCCAGCAGATAAAACGCGCCGCGCCCAGTGTAGCGTTCGCTCAAACGCTTCAGAAACGCTTGCAGGGCCTCGGAGGTTACCGGCTCCATACCTGTTCCAGTTCCCAGCGCCGCAGCAATCGCTCGGCGACGTTTCGGTAAGTTCCGGCCCAGTTAACGGCTGTGCCGGTGAGCCGCCAGTGTGCCTCCCCCAAAATCGCTAGTCGCTCGTGAGGCGTCCCTTCGGCGGGTAAGCCCAACTCCGCCGAGAATAACTCCGGCAGCCAACGCCAGCCGTCGGCCACAAAGCGCTGTAGCCGATCCGCATTCTCGCGCTGGGTCAGGCAAGCCGCCATGTACAGGAGTCTGAGCGTCAGCTGTTCAGGAGGACTCAGCCGCATCAGTGCAGCTGGAATGGATTCGGCGTACTCTGGATGAGCCAGCAAGACGGCGATGACGGCCAGCCGCACCCGTGCGCTGGGCTGGCGGATCAGGTCAGCCAGCAGGCTGGCAGGAGGTCGTACGCCGGTCGCCTGATAGAGTGTCTGGCGGGAAAGATAGCGAACGCCTACCAACTCCAATTCGGCGACGAGTTTTTCTTCTTCGGCGAGGCTATCCAATAGCGTGGCAGGCATGGCGGGCAAGGTGGTTATGGTTCGAGGAGGTCTGAAACGCGGCGCGGGCCGTCGTAGGTGAAGACCAGTTGGTTGAGGACATCACGGCCCAGGACGGCCTCCTTGACCTCTCGACTGCCGTATACAACCATGTCCGGCAGTTCCAATGAGCCGATTTTCACCGTCACTTCAAAGCCAACCACAATCTCCACCGGACGATCAACGCCGCTGGGCGTCAGATCCCTGCGCACGCGCCCGGGCTTGAATCCGGCCGCCTGCAGAAGATGAAAAGGCGCGAGCGTACCATCCGCACCCGTATCGAGTATGGCTGTCAGCAGCGGCGTTATGCGCGCTTCGTCGTCGGCAAGCGTCGGTTGGACAACGGGCAGGGGCTCACCGCCCGAATAGCCGCTGAAGCGAAACTGGGGCATAGGAAATTTACCGCAGGCGCGGGCTGCGGATGACTAGCGGTTGGTGACGTTCTTCATCGGGACTCACATAGAGTACAGCCCGGTCAGGGTAGAGTGCTTTTACCTTGCGACGCAGGGCCGCGCGGTCTTGATCGGCGGCTACGATCTTGTCCGGCAACACCGCGACGATTTTGCCCGAATAACTTCGCCTCACCTCTTCCGGCAAGCCGAACCAGTAATCCTCTGCCGTGACCAACTGCCGCTCCCAATCCGTCAATTCGGGAGGACCGGACGGTGGGACCAGCTGTTTGAGAAACGCCGCGAAATCCAGGAGCAGTTGGGCCTTGTCGCCGGGCAATTCGTCCAGCAGGGCTTCCAGTTTTTCTTTCACTTCGTCGCGTGTCATTGTTCCACCTCCGAACTCATCTCTGATTATACGGCTGATACCCCAGCGACTTCAAAATCGTGTTCACTTCGGCGTCCAGCGCGGCGGCGTCGGCCTCCGCCGAGGCCAGGTCGTCAATGATGCTCTGCACGTCACGGTGCTGCTCGGCCTCGCCCGTGTCCACGTAGCGCGAGGGGCTGAGGTTAAAATCGTTCTGCTCGGCCTCGGCCAGCGTGATGAGGCGGGCGAACTTCTCGGCAGGCTTCCAGGCGTGATAGGTCTCAGCGATCTTGCGGAGGCCCTCGTCCGGGATGAAGTTCTTGGGCCGTCCTTTCTCGAATTCTTGCGAGGCGTTGACGAGCATGATCTGCCCGCGCCGTTCCGCCGGTTTATGCTTGTTGAGCAAAAGGATGATGCCCGGCGCGGTGGTGTTGTAAAACAGGTTCTCCGGCAGAAGCACCACGCCCTCGATCCAGTCCCGTTGCGCCAGCGCGCGACGCGCATCCTTCTCTTTGTTCGTCCCCTGCCCGCCGCTCCCGCGCGAGACCGCGCCCGTGTCCAGCACGATGGCGGCGCGGCCCCCTGAGCCTGTCGAAGGGTCGTTGAGCGAAGCCGCCATGTGTTGCACCCAGCCCCAGTCGGCGGAGCTGGCTGGGGGAATGCTCATGAACCGCTCGAAGGGGTCGTTCTCGTAAAAGTCGGCGGTGTAGCCGTCCTGATTCCACATCGGGTTGGCGGCCACCAGATCAAATCGTTTCAATTTGCTCCCGTCCAGCAGTTTGGGATTCCGCAGGGTATCGCCGATGACGATCTCCCCCTCCATGTCGTGGATGATCATGTTCATCTTGGCGATGGCGTAGGTGACGTGGTTTAACTCCTGGCCGTATAACCGTAGGGGCGGAGTCATGTCCCCGCCCGCCGTGGGGCCGACACGTGGGTCGGCCTCTACCGATTCACGCGCCGCCAGTTGGCACTTGATCAGCAGTCCCGCCGAGCCGCACGTCGGGTCGTCTACCGATTGGCCCGGCTTGGGGTCGAGCAGATACGCCATCAGCCAGCCCACTTCTTTGGGCGTGTAGAACTCGCCCGCACTCTGGCCCTGGCCCTCGGCAAATTTCCGCAGGAGGTATTCGTAGGCGCGGCCCAAGATGTCCGGCTCGGCGTCGTTCAGCCCCAGCCGGGGGCGGCTGATGATCTCGATGAGCGCCCACAACTTGCCGTCGTCCAAAATACGCTGGCCGCTGACGGTGGCGTTGAAGTCCACGATGTCAATCACACCCTGAAGCGCGGGGTTCTCGCGGGCGATGGCGCGCAAGGCGTCGGTGACACGCTCGCCCACGTTGGCGGCCGACTGGCGAATCTCGCTCCAGCGCCCTTTGGGCGGGATGTAGAAACGGACGAGCGCGTGATCCTTTTTGACCAGCGCCCGCGCGGTCTTCTCGTCCCCGAACTCCTCGGCCAGCCGCGCCACTTCGTCGTCGAACACGTCCGAGAGGCGTTTGGCGAAGATGAGGGGCAGGATGTAGTCCTTGAACTTGGGCGCGTCGAGCGCGCCGCGAATGGAGCAGGCGGCGTCCCACAGCCACGTTTCGAGGGTCTTGATGTCAAGGTGACCGTTGGCCGCTGAGGGCGCAACGCCGAAAAGGGAGGGCTGTGTTGTGGCGTTTGGCATCGCGGCGATTCTAAGCGCGAAGTGAGGAGGATGCAACTAAGTTGATCGCCTTCCTGATAGAGAAACAATTCAACGCTGTGGTACGCCTCGTGGCTGGTGACCCTGAGCTTGTCCACCATCTTTTCGATCAAGAAGAAGCCCCAGCCCCGGGCGATTGCCGGCCCTCGAGTTTGGCCTGCAGGTCAGGCGTTTGGGGTGTGGTGACGAGGCCGCCGGCCTGATCTGTGACGCGCAGTTCGGTGTAGAAATCGGAGAACGTCATCTCGACCTGCTGACCCAGAAGTTTCTCGCCCGTTATCAGAACTCGCGGTGGAGCAATGCGCCAGCCCGACCATGCTGAAGATCGCGGAACTGTTGGTCCTTGCCGGTCAGGCCCTCCCCGAAGTGTTGGAGGCGGCGGACCGCGTCGCCCAGAATCCGGGGGTGCGGAAGCTGTTATCTATGCTCAATACCTGCGGCGAGATTCAGGGGTTGATGGGACAGGGGTGGTTTGGCTTTGCGCCGGAGGGTGGGCTAATGCTTGAGGCGCTGGTCAGGCGGCTCAGCGGCTTGCGACAATCTCTCGCCCAAAGCCGCTCCGACCCCGATCAAGATGGGGTTCACTTGCGCCAGTCTTCCAGCGCCAGGTCTCGAAAGTCGGCGTAGTCCGCGAGGTTGAGGGTGACCAGGATCAGGTCGTTCGTTCTGGCGATCGCGGCGATTTGCCCATCGGCAAAAGAAGGCGTCTGGCCC
>Ga0209341_10004168_pt1 | contig 13363 bp, 11 predicted proteins | sample RifCSP13_2_FD_184020 | JGI IMG/M metagenome (GOLD analysis project Ga0209341, IMG submission 184020) | Soil microbial communities from Rifle, Colorado - Rifle CSP2_sed 13_2 (SPAdes) (version 2) | ecosystem: Environmental > Terrestrial > Deep subsurface > Rock core/Sediment | place: Rifle...
TGCATCAGCGCCTCCTGCTCGGATTGACTCTTGGAGACTGGGGATCCCGGGTTCGCATCGTCGGCGGCGGGGGACGCCTGCCCCTGCCCCGTCGGGCACGGTAGCACGCGTGCGTCCGCTTTTTCAAGACGCAGCCACGAGACCCTCCCGGCACAGCACGAGCGCATCCTCCCGCGGCTCACGGTAGTAGTCGCGCCGCACCCCGCCCGGCCGGAAGCCCAGCTTCTGGTAGAGGGCGAGCGCCGGCGCGTTGCCTCGGCGCACCTCGAGCAGCGCGCGGCGGGCGCCGGCCCGGGCGGCCTTCGCCAGCGCAAAGCGAAGCAGCCAGGCGGCGAGTCCCCGCCGTCGCCAGTCGGGCGTGACCGCAACGTCCAGGATCAGCATCTCGTCGACCACGACACGGTAGACGCAGTAGGCATGAACGCCCTTCGCGGCCCCCTCTCGCGCGGCGGGTGATCGCAGGACGAGCACCGCCCCCGGGGCTCCGTAGGCGACCTCTTGCGCGAAGTGCTGCCGCGGCCACGGGTGACTGAAGCACGCCGCTTCCACCGCCGCCAGCGCGGAGACGTCCTCCGGCCCTGCCCGCTCGAGCCAGAGGGCGTGCGGGCTCACCGCTCGGTCTTGCGGATGTCGGCGCCCCTCAGGTACAGGGGCCGCAGCGCCCCCGGCGGCTCGCCCCTGCCCTCCCGAAGCCCGCGGATCGCGGCCTGGCCGAGCCTGGTCGCGAGGAACAGATCGACGGGAGGGAACACGGCGCTCGCCATCGCGGCCGCGATGGCTTCCCGGTAGCGGAGGGCGCCATCTCCGACGAAGGCCACCTCGCCCTCCAGCCGGTCGAGGACGGCGGCGAGCGACCCCACGCGACGCTCGCCGAGCGGGCGCCCGTCGCCGGCGTAGACGCCCGAGAACACCTGGTCGCGGAAGGCATCGACGAGGGCGACGACGGTGGGAGCGCGATCGGTCGCGGCCAGGGCGAGCACGTCGAGGGAGGACATGCCCACGCAGAGGCGCCCGGCGGCCAGCGCGAGGCCCTGCACGGTGCTGATGCCGACGCGGAGACCGGTGAAGGATCCGGGACCCGTGGTGACGGCGAACCCGTCGAGCGCGCTCACGTCCAGGCCGAGACCCCTCAGCGCGAGCTCGACCGCGGGAAGGACCCAACCGGAGTGACCGTCGGCGGGGGTCATCCGCACCTCGGCGAGGGCCCCCTCCTCGGAGACGATGGCCACGCTCCCGCGAGGTGTCGAGGTGTCGACGGCGAGGAGGCGCACGAGCTAGCTTATACTCCAGTGTCCCAATGCCGCGCGAGACCGCCCGACGGCGGGAGATCCTGCCCCGGGAACGGTCCGGAGAACCTCCCTTGTCCGCACCCCCCGGCCTCTACACCCCGGCCATGCAGCAGTACCACCGCATGAAGGCGGAGCACCCGGACGCCCTGCTGTTCTTCCGCATGGGGGACTTCTACGAGCTGTTCTTCGACGACGCGGTGGTGGCGGCCAAGGTCCTCGAGATCGCGCTCACGTCCCGCTCCAAGGACCGCGACGGTGCGGCGGTGCCGATGTGCGGCGTCCCCTACCACGCCGCGTCCTCGTACATCGCGCGGCTGGTGAGACAGGGCTTCCGGGTGGCGCTCTGCGAGCAGATGGAGGACCCCCGCCTGGCAAAGGGGGTCGTGCGCCGCGACGTGGTCCGCCTCGTCACCCCCGCGACCCAGCTCGAGCCCGCGGCGCTGGAGGCGGGGGAGACCTCCTACGTGCTCGCGGTCGAACCGGGAGGCGCGAGCGTGGGCGCGGCCTGGCTCGAGCCCACCACCGGCGAGTTCTTCGTCGCGGAGTGGGAGGGATCCTCGGGCTGGGATCGGCTCCGGGACGAGATCGGGGCGACCGCCCCCCGCGAGATCCTCACCCGGCGCGACGCCGGACTACCGGAGTGGCTCCTCGATCCCGCCCAGCCCGAAGGGGCCATCCCCCGCTCCCCCGTCGACGAGCGCACCTTCGAGCCGGAGCGGGCGCGGCGGGAGCTCCTCGCGCATTTCGGGGTGGCGAACCTCGAGGCCTTCGGCTGCGAGCAGCTGCCGCGCGCGGTCGCGGCGGCGGGCGCCGCCCTGCGCTACGTACGCGAGACACAGAAGCGCGAGGTCTCCCACGTCACCTCCCTCGTGACCCGCGGGCCCCAGGACGCCCTCGTGGTCGATTCCGTCACCCGGAGCAATCTCGAGCTGGTCGAGAGCCTGGCCGACGGGGGCCGCCGAGGCACGCTCCTGGACGTGCTCGACCATACGCTGACCCCGATGGGCGCCCGCCGACTACGCGAGTGGATACTGCGCCCCCTCGTCGAGCTCGAGCGCATCCAGGACCGGCTCGACTCCGTGGAGGAGCTCGCCTTCCGCACCGTCGAGCGCGGGCGGCTGCGGGAGGCCCTCGGGCGGGTGCAGGACCTGGACCGGATCCTCGGCCGCATCACCCTCGGGACGGCGAGCCCGCGCGATCTGGTCGCCCTCGCCCGGTCCCTTCGCGCCCTCCCCGCCGCCGCCGAGGCCGTTGCCGAGTGTCAGGCCCCCCTCGTGCGGGCGCTGCTCAAGGAGCTGGACCCGCCCCTCGATCTGGCCGAGGACGTCGAGCGCACGCTCGTGGAGGAGCCCCCGGCCATGCTGCGCGACGGGGGGGTCATCCGCGACGGCGTCGATCCCGAGCTCGACGAGCTGCGCTCCACGAGCCGCGGCGGGCGCGCGACCATCGCCGCCATCGAGGAGCGCGAGCGGGCGCGGACGGGGATCGCCTCCCTCAAGGTCCGCTTCAACCGTGTCTTCGGGTACTACATCGAGATCAGCAAGGCCAACCTCGCCCTCGTCCCTCCCGACTACGTTCGCAAGCAGACGATCGCCGGCGGCGAGCGGTTCATCACGCCGGAGCTCAAGGAGTACGAGGACCGCGTGCTGCGGGCGGACGAGCGCATCCTCGAACGGGAAGCGGCCCTCTTCGACGCGGTGCGGGGTCGCCTTGCCGCCGCCGCGAGCCGGGTTCAGCGGAGCGCCGCCGCCGCCGCCGCCCTCGACGTCCTCGCCTCGCTCGCGGAGGCGGCAACGCGCTTCGACTACGTCAAGCCCCGGCTGGGTGCTGGCGACGAGCTCGCCTACGTCGAAGGCCGCCACCCGGTCATGGAGCGGGTCCTCGCCGAGCCCTTCGTCGCCAACGACCTCCACATGGGTGAAGACCAGCCGCGCCTGCTCGTGCTCACGGGGCCGAACATGGGCGGCAAGTCCACGTACCTGCGCCAGACCGCCCTCATCGCCCTGATGGCGCACACGGGCAGCTTCGTCCCCGCCCGGGAGGCCAAGGTGGGCCTCATCGACCGCATCTTCACTCGCGTCGGTGCGAGCGACCAGATCCTGCGTGGACAGTCCACCTTCCTCGTCGAGATGCAGGAGACCGCCCACATCCTCCGCCACGCCACCGCGCGGAGCCTCGTCCTCCTCGACGAGATCGGCCGAGGCACCGCGACCTTCGACGGGCTCTCGATCGCCTGGGCGGTGGCGGAGCACCTCGCCCGCGACGCGGCGGGGCCGAAGACGCTCTTCGCCACTCACTACCACGAGCTCACCGACCTCGCTGCCGACATCGAGCGCGTGAGCAACCTCCACGTGTCCGCGCGGGAGTGGCGCGACAGCGTCGTGTTCCTCCGAAAGATCGAGCCCGGCGGCTCCGACCGCTCGTTCGGCATCCAGGTGGCGCGCCTGGCGGGGCTCCCGGCGGAGGTGGTCGCGCGGGCCCAGGAGATCCTCCGAAACCTCGAGCGCACGGAGTTCGATCGCGAGGGCCGGCCCCGCCTCGCCCACTCCACGGGCGAGCCCTCGGCGCCCGGTACCCGGCAGCTCGCTCTCTTCTCCGGCCGCGACGAGGCTGTCCTCGCCGAGCTGCGGCGAGTCGACCCCGACCGCCTGACCCCCCTCGAGGCCCTCGCCCTGATGGCCGAGCTCCGCCGCCGCCTCTCCGACTGATGTAGACTGGCCTCGGTGCCGATCCGCCCCGACCCGCTCAAGCAGCTGCTCGACCTGCAGGAGAGGATGAACCGCCTCTTCGAGGACACGCTGGGCCGGGAGCGCTTCGAGGAGCCCGCGCTGCTCTCCGGAAGCTGGGCCCCCCTCGCCGACTGCTACGAGACGTCGGAGTCGTACGTGATCGAGATCGAGCTGCCGGGGACGGCCCGCGAAGACGTCGAGATCCGCTCCGACGGGGACGAGCTCGTGGTGCGAGGGGAGCGGCGGATGGGCGGTGGCGTCCGCCCCGAAGCCTACCACCGGCTGGAGCGGCGATACGGTCCCTTCGCCCGCACCTTCCGCTTCCAGGACGGAATCGAGCCCGAGCGCATCACCGCCGATTTTCGAGACGGGCTCTTGCGGCTCGAGGTGCCCCGGGCCAAGTCCCGGGCGCGTAGTGTCCGCGTCGAGCGCCCCGAATGGAAGCACCGCTCCATAACCGAAGTCGGCTGAATGCTGCAGGCCACGCGGCAAGGGGCTCGGCGGGCGGGGCCCCGGCGAGGACGCCGCTGCACTTCGAAGCTGCGCGCCCGCAGACGGGGTGCACGGGGAGCCCTCCGGTCAGCCCTCGCGCTGACGATGCTTCAGTGACACGGCACTTTCTAGTCGAACGCCTTCTCGAAGCCGGGCTGGAGGACGATCTCACGCCCCTCCACGCGGATCAGCCCCTGGCGCTCGAGGTCCTTCAGCATGCGCGTCACCGTCTCGCGGGTGGTGCCGATCCGGTTGGCGATCTCCTGGTGGGTCGCCCGCCGGAAGGCGATGCGCCCGTCCTTGAGCCGGCGACCCTCCTCCCGCGCCATGTCGAGGATGACCCGCGCCACGCGCCCGTAGACGTCGAGCAGGGCCAGGGTCGAGATCTGGTGGTTGGCCCTGCGGAGCCGGGTCGACAGCACCTTGATGAGGGCGGCGCTGATCGCGGGGTTGTTCCCCATGACGCCCTGGAAGTCCGTCCGGTGCAGCGAAAGAAGGTCGGTGTCCTCGACCGCGATCGCGGTCGCCGAGCGCGGCTCGTTGTCGAGCAGCGCCATCTCGCCGAAGAAGTCGCCCGGGCCCAGCATGCTGAGGATGATCTCCCGCCCGTCGTCACCCAGGATCGTCACCTTGATCCGCCCCTCGAGGATCATGAAGACGGAGTCGCCCTCCTCGTTCTCGAAAAAGACGACGGTGTCCTTCGGGCAGCGCCGCCGCGAGGCGAGGCGGCTCAGGCTCGTGATGTCGAGGTCGGAGAGCTCGGTGAAGAGCGGCACGCTCCGGAGGAGCTCTCTCTCGTCCATGGAGGCCTCCCTCGCCGGCGATGGTACACCGTTTTCCTCCGCCTTCCTCACGACCCGGCGAGGCGCGCGAGGCCGTCCACGACCCCCACCGCTTCCCGTCCCGACACCACCCGCCAGGGCTCGAAGGCACCCTGGGCATCGAGCTCCATCAGCCCCGCCCCGAGCGCTCGCTCGACGGCCTCGAAGTCGAAGTGGGTTGGGGCCATGTCCGTGGGCACGGGCGCCGCTGCCCGTGGCGATCCCAGAAGATCGAGCACGCGTCCCACCGCACGCGCGAGCTCCGCTCGCCGCACGATCCCCGCGGGCTGGAACGTGTGGTTGGGGTAGACATCCATGACCCCCAGCGCGAGCACGCTCGCGATGTACTCGCGAGCCCATGAGGCCGCGATGTCGACCGCGACGCGCGGCTCGCGGCTCTGGACGCGGGCGAGGGCGGTCACCTTCACCGTCAGCAGCGCCGCGAGATCCGCCCGGCTCAATCGCTCGGCGGAGGGGATCCGGCGGTACTCCTCCGGCATCCCGAGCAGATTCAGGCTCTCACGCGCGGCCCGCTCCCCCCGCGCCGCCTCCACATCAGCGGGGTCCTGCTCCAGCACCCGCTCGTACGCGTCCCGGGCGCGGGCATAGTCCTGCATCCCCATGAGGATCCCCCCTCGAAGCAGCAGCAGCTGGCGATCCCCCGTCGGGTCGCTTTCCAGCGCCGACGCCGCGTCCGCGCTGCGCCCCTCCGAGACCAGGAGCTCGGCCAGGGCTGTTCTCACCGACGTCAGCTCCGGCGCCGCCTCGAGGGCCGCCCGGTACGCGGACACCGCGCGGTCAGGCTCGCCATTCGCGATCGCGGCTTGCGCCTCCGCCAGGCGCCGCTCGGTGACCTGCACCTTGAGCTCGGCGAGCCGCTTGCGGAGAGCGGCGTCGCCGGGGGCCCCGGAGAGAGCCCGGCGGTAGAAGCCGACGGCGGCCTCCGCATCCCCACGGCGAACCGCGACCGAGCCTTCCCCGGCCAGCGCGGGGACGTAGTCGGGCCGACGCGCGAGAGCGCTGTCGAAGCGCCGGGCCGCTTCGTCCAGGCGGCCTGCGCGCAGACACGCGTAGGCGAGGCCCGTCTCCGCGGGCACGAGTCCGGGGCGACGCGCGAGCAGCTTCTCGAAGGACTTTGCCGCGGCGCCGGCGTTGCCGCCGAGGAGCTTCTGCCAGGCGGACGCGATCCGTCGGGCCTCCTCCGGCGTCACCTCCCCCGCCGCGGCGGCCGGGAACACGTAGTCCTCCCCCGCCGGGATCCGCGGCGCCGACGGACGGACACAGGAGCCGAACGCGATCACCGCGAGGAGAAGGAAGGCCCCGCCCCGCCTCAAAGGAGGTGCTCCCGGTACCGCTCGAGCAGGCGCGAGGGCAACTCCGCGTGCAGTGTGACCTCGTCCCCCGAGACCTCGTGTCCCAGAACCCGACCCGCGGCGTAGACGGTGGAGATCCCGGTCCGGTCGCCGGCGCGGAACCGCAGCCGCACCCGCCGCAGCTCCAGGCCGAGGCGGGAGACGATCGCGCCCAGGAGTGCGGGCAGCCCGGCGGCGGTCAGGGCGGAGACCAGCACCGCCCCCGGGCGACCGGCGAGACAGACGGAAGCACGGGCGGGGGGCGTGCAGTCCGCCTTGCTCAGCACGAGCAGGCGCGGGCGAGAGGCGGCACCGATCTCGCCGAGCACACGCTCGACCGCGGCCTCACGCTCCTCGAGGTCCTCCGCCGATGCGTCGACGACGTGCAGGAGCAGGTCCGCTTCCGTCACCTCCTCCAGCGTCGCTCGGAAGGCGGCTACGATCTGATGGGGAAGCTTGTGGATGAAGCCCACCGTGTCCACGAGCATCAGCTCCCGCCCTCCCCCGAGACGGACGCGGCGCACGAGAGGGTCGAGGGTCAGGAACGGCTGATCCGAGGTCGGCGCCGAGGCTCGCGTGAGCGCGTTGAACAGCGTGGACTTGCCCGCGTTGGTGTACCCGACGAGGGCCACGATCGGGGCGTTGCGCCGACGGCGGGCCTCGCGGCGCACGAGCCGCTCCCGCCGCACCCTCGCGATCTCGCGGCGGATCCACTGGATGCGTAGCCGTATCCGACGCCGATCGGTCTCGAGCTTGGTCTCGCCGGGTCCACGCGTGCCGATGCCGGCGCCCAGCCGCGAGAGCAGGATGCCGTGACCGGTGAGCCGCGGCAGCAGGTAGTCGAGCTGCGCGAGCTCGACCTGGAGCTGACCCTCCCGGCTCCGCGCGCGCCGCGCGAAGATGTCGAGGATCAGCTGGGTCCGGTCCACGGTCTTGACCCCCGCCGTCCCCTCGAGGTTGCGCTGCTGGGCGGGGGACAGCTCGTCGTCGAAGACGAGCAGGTCGGCGCCGGCCTCGCGCGAAAGGCGGGCAACGTCCTCGAGCTTGCCCCGGCCGATGAGGGTCGCCGGATCGCGGCGTGCCCGCGCCTGGATGACCGAGCCCACCACCGTCGCCCCCGCGCTCCGAGCGAGCTGGCCCAGCTCCTCGACGGAGGCTTCGGTGCGACGGCGATCCCGCCGGCCGGTGGACACGCCGACGAGCACCGCCCTCTCCCCTTCCCGCCCGCGCTGGCGACGGGGGATGGCCGACGCCTCCCGCTCCCCGCCGAGGCTCAAGCCGCCGGCACCGGATCCCGGGGCTCGATGACCCGGGTGATGCGCGACTTGTTGATCAGGTGGTGGTGGCTCCCGTCCCGGACGTTGAGGAAGGCCGGGACCAGATTGAGCAGGTCCAGCACGCGTCGGCGATCGACGGGCAGGTCGAGCACCACCTCACCCTCGAAGCGGAGTGGGCCGCACTCGACCACGACGTGTCGCGACGGGACCGGCACTTCCTCGAGCGCGTCGTTCTGGTCGGCGGAGGCGGCTACGGTGAGAACGAGGACCCCCTGCTTGCTGAGGATGACGGGCGCGTCCTCGCCGTCGGGAAGGAAGGGGAAGAAGCCGACCGGTTCGTTGATCCACTCCTCGGCGCGCATGGCCCCGGGGTGGGACTCCGACGTGGCGGGCAGGAAGACGCGGCCGCAAACCCGGCCGCCGTGCGCGAAGAAGACCTCCGCCGCCCGCAGCACTCGGGGGACGCGGAAGTCCCGCTGCGTGCGTGGCTGACCGCTGCCGCGATCGACGCCGCCGTCCTCGCTCGTCATTCCTCCCGCGGACGCATCGTTTCATTATGGAACCGGCGACCGGCCCCGCGCAATCCGACCTGCCCACGCGATCTGCCTCGCGAGCCCACGGAGGAGCACGACCTCGCGCGGCGTGGGCGTGGCCCGCGCAAGCAGCCGCCGCAGCTCGGCGAGGATCGCCTCCGGGTTCGCGTCGTTGAGGTAGCCGATCTCGAGAAGCGCCCGACGCAGGTCCTGCGCCGCCTCCTCGAGGGCCCCCGAGGAAGCAGGCTCGCCGCGGGGGACAGGCGACCCGAGGCCGAGCGCGGCCAGGCGCAGCTCGTAGGCGAGCACGAGCACCGCCTGGGCCAGGTTGAGCGAAGGGTGAGCCGGATCCGTGGGAACGTGCACGACCTCGTGGCACTGCTCGAGCTCGCGGCGCGTCAGGCCCGAGGCCTCGGGGCCGAACACGACGCTCAGCCTCCCGCCGGAGGCGCGGCGCCCTGCCTTCGCGCCGAGCTCGCGAGGGGTCCAGGCCCCCGGCTGCGGTCTGCCCGTCGTCCCGACGACGAAGGCGCTGTCGGCAACACCCTCCCGCAGATCCTCCGCCCCTCGCGCGCCGTCCAGTACCTCCCAGGCACCATAGGCCAGGCTCCGCGTCTCGGGGAGATCGAGGTCGCGCGGCGCGCCGACGAGCCGCAGCGAGCGGAGGCCCATGTTCTTCATGGCCCGGCAGGCCGCGGCCACGTTGGCGGCGCGGGAGGGCCGAACGAGAACGATGTCCACCCGCTCAAGCTCCATCGACCGGCGAGTCTAGCAGCGCGCCGGCTATAATCGCGACATGAGCGCGCGCGGCGCCCGGGCGGGGCGTTGAAGCTCATCCGCCCCCTCCCGCGTGCCCTCACCCGTTCCCTCTCCCTCCTGGTCCTGGCGGCGTGGGCCCTCAACATGGGTGCGCTCGTCCACCGCACGCGCGCGAGCGGAGTCGCCCTCGGCGCCGATCTCGCGCGCTATGGCTCCTCGGCGCAGTGGCGCGGGATCTATTACCGCGGTGACAAGATCGGCTTCTCCGTCGGCCAGACCCGGCCCCACGGGGAAGGCTACGAGATCCGCGAGGACGGGCGGCTGCAGATGACCCTTCTCGGCTCCCCGACCGCCGTCCGGCTGACCAGCGTGGTGGAGGTGGACCGCGCCTTCAACCTGAGGCGCTTCCGCTTCTCCCTCGACCCCGGCACCGGAGCCACCGAGGTCAGCGGCGATCTCGACGGGCGCCGGCTGCGGATCGCGGTGCACACGCCTTCCGGCGATCGCACCGAGATCCGCGACCTGCCCGAGCCGCCGGCGCTCGCGCTTAACCTCCCGCGCTCGCTCGCCGCGCGCGGCCTCCGGCCGGGTCAGACCCACCACGTGTCGGTCTTCGACCCTGCCACGCTCCACAACGCGCCCATGACCCTGAAGGTCCAGGCCCGCGAGCTGGTGCGCGCGGCCGGCCGCCCGGTCCCGGCTTTTCGCGTCGAGGCTACCTTCGCGGGGATCGTCACTCGCTCCTGGATCACGGACGTCGGCGACGTCGTGCGCGAGGAGAGCCCCCTCGGCCTGATCGTCGTGCGCGAGACGCCGGAACGGGCCCAAGCCCTCGCGGTGCCGGGAACGATCCAGACCGACCTCCTGGAGGCGGCCGCGATCGTGCCCAACCCCCCGCGCCGCATCGATGATCCGACGGCGGTCCGGCGTCTGCGTCTCCGCCTGGAAGGAGCCGAGGCCTTCGCCGGCCCCGACCTCGAGGGCGCCGGACAGACCCTCGCCGGCGCCGTCATCGAGCTCAGGGATGCCCGGGAGCTCGAGGCCGGACCCGCGGAGCCCGACCTCTCGCGCTACCTGGCTGCAGAGGCGCTCCTCGAGAGCGACGCCCCGGAGATACGGTCGGAGGCGGAGGCGGCGCTTGCCGGCATCCGCGAGCCGCGCCCCCGCGCGGAGCGTCTGGTCCGCCACGTCCACGCCCTCCTCGAGAAGAAGCCCACGTTGAGCATCCCGTCCGCGCTCGAGGTCCTGCGCACCCGGGTGGGCGACTGCAACGAGCACACCGCCCTCTATGTCGCGCTGGCACGCGCCTCGGGCCTGCCCGCACGCATCGCGGTGGGCCTCGTCTACCTGCGGGGGGCGTTTTACTACCACGCCTGGCCCGAGGTGTGGGTCGCGGAGCGCCCCGGACGGGGGTTGTGGCTTCCGGTGGACCCGACCCTCAACCAGTTCCCTTCCGACGCGACCCACCTCCGCCTCGCCCGGGGCGGGCTCGACAAGCAGGCGGCGATCCTCGCCCTCGTGGGTCGCGCGCGGGTCAGGATCCTCGACGTGGAGCTGCGGCCCGGGGCCACGCCCGTCCTCGTCGGCCGCCCCGCGAGCGACCTGCGGCCGCTGGCCCTCTCCCTCCCACGGCGCGACGGCGGGGGGCGGGGATGCTGGTCCTCACCGGGGCGATGACGATCCTCGCATGATCCGAGTCGAGGACGTCATCAAGACCTTCGGCTCCTTCCGGGCGGTCGACGGCGTGAGCCTCTCCGTCTCCCGCGGCGAGATCCATGGCTTCCTCGGCCCGAACGGCGCCGGCAAGACGACGACCATCCGCATCATCGCCGGCCTCCTCAAGCCCACCGCCGGCCGCGTCAGCATCGACGGACATGACCTCGAGCGCGAGCCGGAGGCGGCCAAGCGCGTCCTCGGCTTCATACCCGACCGCCCGTTTCTCTACGAGAAGCTCACCGCGGCCGAGCTCCTGCGCTTCCACGCCGGGCTCTACGGGCTCGAGGGCCCGGACGTCGAGGCCCGGATCCACGAGCTCCTCGAGCTCTTCGAGCTTCGGGCCTGGAAGGACGAGCTCGTGGAGAGCTTCTCCCACGGGATGAAGCAGCGGCTGGTCCTGTGCGCGGCCTTCCTCCACCGCCCACGGGCGGTGGTCGTGGACGAGCCCATGGTGGGCCTCGACCCCCGCGGGGCCCGGCTCATCAAGGAGGTCTTCCGCGAGATGAGCCGCGACGGTGTCGCCATCCTCATGAGCACGCACACCCTCGAGGTGGCGCAGGAGATGTGCGACCGCATCAGCATCATCCTCGCCGGTCGCATCATCGCCCGGGGGACGGTGGACGAGCTCCGGGCCCTCGCGGGAACCGAGGACGAGAAGCTCACCCCCGTCTTCCTCAAGCTGACCGGTGGGACCGCGCTGCGCGAGATCGAGCTTTGAACGAGGCCTTCCCCTACCTGCTTCGCCCCCTGCTGCTCAGTGCGAGGAACCGCCTGCGGCGCCGGGAGAAGGGCGATGCCCTGCGTGCCGGCCTCTTCGGCGGCATCGCGGCCGGGGTTGCGGCCACGCTCTTCGCGGTCTTCTTCTGGCTCACCTGGCAGCTCCTCGACTACGAGGAGCTCGGCGACTACATCGTGCGCCTCGGCCTGGGATGGCTCTTCCTGACCTTCCTCTCCTTCATCGCCTTCAGCGCGGTCGTGAGCTCCCTCGTCACGTTCTTCCTCGCCGAGGATCTGCGCCTCCTCTTCGCCGCGCCCGTCCCTGTCGAGAGGCTCTTCTACTCGCGCTTCGCGCGGACCGTCGCGCAGTCGGCCTGGATGGTCGTCGCCTTCCTGCTTCCCGTCCTCGTCGGGGTGGGTCTCGCCCGCTGTGCCCCCGTCGGCTTCTACCTCACGGCGGTCGTCACCGTGGTGCCCTTCGTCGTGATCCCGTCCGCGCTCGGGGCGATGGTGACCCTCGCCCTCGTCAACGTCTTCCCGGCGCGGCGCGCCCGCGACGTCCTCATGCTCATGGGTCTCCTCTTCGCGATGACCCTTGTGCTCCTCCTGCGCATGCTCCGTCCGGAGCGGCTGCTGAGCATCGAGTCCCTGCCCGACGTGACGGCGTTCTTCGCCACCCTGCAGTCACCGGTCACGACGCTTCTGCCCTCGTTCTGGGCCGGAGAGAGCCTCTTCGCCGCTCTACGCGGCGGCGGGGACGGCCTGCACGTCGCGGCGCTGTGGACCACCGCCCTCGCGGCGACGATCCTGGCGCGGGCGGCCTACTCCCGCCACTACTTCTCCGGCTGGAGCAAGGCCCAGGAGGCGCGCAAGGCGCGCTTCACCCATCTGCGGCTCCTGGAAGACCTCGCCCGTCGCCTCCCTCTGGCACCCGCGCGACGGGCCTTTCTCGTCAAGGACCTCAAGGTCTTCCTGCGTGACACGAGCCAATGGTCCCAGCTCCTGCTTCTCGTGGCCCTCGCCCTCGTCTACGTCTACAACTTCCGCGTGCTCGATCTCGACCGCATTCCCTGGATGAGCGGCGTCGTCCGAAACGTCTACGCCTTCGTCAACCTGGCCATGGCCGCTTTCGTGATCGCGGCCGTCGCCGTGCGCTTCGTCTTCCCCGCCGTCTCCGCCGAGGGAGGTGCCTTCTGGGTCGTGAGGAGCGCTCCCGTCGGCATGCGCTCGTTCCTGTGGTCGAAGTTCTGGACCGGCCTCGTGCCCATCCTCGTCCTCGCCGAGACCCTCACCGTCGTCTCCAATCATCTCCTCGGGGTCGGCGGCTTCCTCCGTGCCCTGGGCGCCGTCGCCATCGCCTTCATGACCCTCGCCCTGGTGGGCCTCGCCTGCGGCATGGGCGCGCGCCACCCCCGCTTCGCCGCCGAGAGCCCGGCGCAGGTGGCCGGCTCCTACGGCGGCGTCGCCTTCATGGTCCTGGCGGTGCTCTTCATACTGGCGGTGGTCGCGCTCCTCGCCTGGCCGGCCTCGATCTACCTGTGGCACGAGCACCGCCTGCTCCCCCTCCCCACTCACCGCCAGGCGTGGATGGCGGCCTGCTTCCTGGCCGCCTTGCTGCTCAGCGCCCTGACCTTCTGGATCCCCATGCGGCGTGGGGTGAGGGCCCTCGAGGAGCTCG
>Ga0209341_10004171_pt1 | contig 13359 bp, 11 predicted proteins | sample RifCSP13_2_FD_184020 | JGI IMG/M metagenome (GOLD analysis project Ga0209341, IMG submission 184020) | Soil microbial communities from Rifle, Colorado - Rifle CSP2_sed 13_2 (SPAdes) (version 2) | ecosystem: Environmental > Terrestrial > Deep subsurface > Rock core/Sediment | place: Rifle...
CCTCGGCGAGGACGGCCATCGCCCCGGGCTGGTTCTTCAGCTGGACGACGAACTGGTTGGCCATCGGGATCCTCCGCGGAACGGCAGGCCCGGTCGGACCCTGCCGAGCGCCCATCCTACCCGGCGCGGCACGGGCCCGCCCCCGGATCGCTACGATCGTGACCGATGACGGACACGGGACTCGCCGCCGGCGCCGCCCTCACCGCCGAGGCCGCCAGCCTGCCCGCCCCGGCCGCGGCGGCGCTTGCCCAGCCCGAGCCGGGCCGCGAGCGGATCGTCGACGCGGCCGGCTACGCGTGGCGGACGATCGAATGGGGTGACGCGGCCGATCCGCCGGTCCTCCTCGTCCACGGCGTGACGTCGAACGCGGAGACGTTCTGGCGAGTCGGCCCGGCCGTCGCTGCGGGGAGCCGGCACGTGGTCGCGGTGGACCTGCCCGGTCACGGCCGGACCGGGGGCTGGCGAGGACGCCATCTGTTCGCCGAGACGGCCGCCGATCTCACAGCGTTCGTCCGGGCGGCCGGCCTGGAACGGCCACGGCTCGCCGTCCTCGGCCACTCCTGGGGCGGGATGACCGTGGCGGCCCTGCCGGCGGCCGGTCTCCGCCCGGATCGCCTGATCCTCCTCGACCCGCCGGTGCTCGAGCTCGCCGCCCTCGATGCGATGACCCGCGACCCGCTCGAGCGCCCCTACTCGTCGCTCGAGGCGGCGGTCGACGCCGTCAGGGCCGCCAACCCCGGCTGGGCGGCGGGTGACATCCAGGCCAAGGCCCTCGGCTTGACCCAGTTCGTGTCCGACGCCGTCCTCGCCGTCCTCCTCCAGAACGGCGATTGGGACGGCGGCCTCGCGGCCCTCGCCGATCCCGCGGCCGGGAGGATCCAGGCGTGGCTGATCCGCGGCATCCCCGAGGCGGGCGGCCTCGTGCCGGATTCCGCGCTCCCCGCGTTCGAGGCTCGCCTCGGCCGCGACCACGTCATCACGCTCGCCGGAGCGCCCCACTCACCCCAGCGGACCCACCCCAAGGCGACCGTTCGGGCCATCCTCCGTGCGATCTCCTAGGGGGCCCGCCCGCGAAGTCGGCCCGAGTGGCCCTTGGCGCGGCGACGACAGCGTCGCAGGCTGGACCAGCTGCAGCCGGGAGGTGCGCTCATGGCCGGACCCGTCACCCTCGAACCCGTCAACTTCCTGCGCCCCGTCGACCGCAGCGACGAGCTTCGCTCCGTCGCCGCCGTCCGGTTCCTCGAGCTCCCACCGCGGACCTGCGTGATGATCGACGGCCAAGGTCCGCCCGAGCCGGCGGTCTTCCGCGACCGGATGCCGGGCCTCTACACGGCCGCCTGGTCGCTCCGCTTCGCCCTCAAGCGCCGTGGCGTGGTCACCCGGGTCGGGCCGCTCGAGGGCCTGTGGTGGACGGTCGATGGCACGACCGACCTCGACGCGATCTTCGGTGGCGATCAAGCCGCCGGCCGCGCGGCCTGGCGCTGGACGCTCTTCATCGCCCTGCCGGACGAGGCAACCGAAACCGAGATCGAGGCCGCCCTGGCGGCGGGTCGGGCGAAGCTGGGTGCCGGGCTCGCGCCCAGCCTGTGGGTCGAGTTGTTCGCCGAGGCCCGGGTGGCCCAGGTCCTTCATCTCGGCCCCTACGCCAACGAGCGGCCGACGATCGAGCGACTTCATGCCGCGATCGCCGCGGCCGGGCTCAGGCCGCGCGGCCGGCATCACGAGATCTACCTGGGCATCCCCGGCAAAGGAGCGCCGGAGCGGCTCAAGACGATCCTCCGCCAGCCCGTCGCGTAGCTGACGCTGCCGCTCCAGTCATTGATTTGTCGCTTGCCGCAACAACACCATCATGCCATCGAAGCTTGAGCCACGGAGTCCGGCAAGCCAAGGGTCGGCAGCATCTATCGGCGGCTCCACGAGTCCGTTCGAGTCGCGGAGATATCCCTGAGGTCCGACGACGCGATAGTAGTCAAAGCCTGCCAGCGGGCCCGAGGGATCCTGCCCCAAGCGCTGCGCCTCGAGTCCCTTGTTGCGCAGGAACAGGATCACCCGCTCGGCTGGCAGCCTCGCGGCGAAGCGTGGGTAAAGACGCGCATCGCTCATGAAGAACTCGACCTTGATCGCTGTGCCATCCGCCAGTTCGCCGATGATCGCGTCCACAACCTCGATCGTTAGCGTGCCGAACGCCGAGCCGCTCGAGTCACCAGGGATCTCCCGCCCGAAGTCGATGTCGATGGCACGCCCAACCACGACAGCGTCGGCCTCGCGAGCTAGGTCGTCGAGAGACCCGTACACTTCGAGGGCCACTCCCCCAGGCGACACCTGAAGCCAGAACTCCGCTACCGGCCAGGGCTCCTTGGAAAGCAATTCGGGCTGGCCAGCGACCTGTGAGCCACTCGGCGGGCTCGCCGCGCCGTCGGCAGGCGCGCCACTGGATTCGGCGCCACTCAAACGTCCAGTGCAGCCGGCGCCGACGACGATGACGGCCATCATCGCGGTAGCTCGCATCGTACGGCCGATCAGCCGGCGCTCAGTAGTGCGCATCGATCTCATCGCGGTCGTGCTGTGACGTGGTGGTGTACGGCGGGATCCACACCGGGCTGATGGTCGCAACCCGCATGCACGTGCTCCCCGACGAGCGGTGGCGGAGGCCAAGCGTGTGGCCCAACTCATGGCAAGCGACGTAGTTTCGGTGGGCGTTGGTGGTCTGCGTGTAGTTGTACGCCGTGTTCCAGCGAAACTCCTGCGGCACACACCAGCGTGTCCCGTTTGACTCACTGCCACCATAACTTGCCCCAGAGGCACATTGGGTCCACGCAATCACTCCATTGCCGGGAACGTTGACGTCGAAGACGTGAACGTCGTAGCTCAGACACGGCGGGAAGAACTGGTCCACGGCCAGCGGAGCTACACCGTCGTAGTGGGCAATGGCCGCCACGACCGCGTTCGAGTGCTGCAACGAAGCGCTCGAGATGCAGACGGAGTGGATCGCGCCGTTCGCGATGCATTGACTTGATGGGGTTGTGTCACAGTGCTTCCCAGCGTCAAGGGGACCCCCGAAGTCTGCTGACGACGCAGGCGAGGCGGTCGTAAGCGTCAGGATCAAGGCAATCGCCGCTGCGGCTCTCCGCACTCTGCTCCTATCCCTCCCAACGCTCGACCTGAAGCCGAGTCGACAGTATCGACGAGAGAGAGAGTCAAGCGCCAAGGAGGTGTCGAGGGAGAGTTTCGCCTTGGGGGGCCATGAATTGGCGCCGGTCTCGTGGGCCGGCCCAATCGAGGCACGGGCACTGCGGAAGTGCCGCCGAGCCTCCTCGGAGTGGTTCCACGAGGCGATGGCGGCGGCCGGCACCACGAAATCTACCTGGGCATCCCCGGCAAGGGGCACCGGAACGGCTCAAGACGATCCTGCGGCAGCCCTTCGAGTAGCCGCCGTGGCGGCCGCGGCGAGGCCCGTCGAGCGCCGGAGCTCGATCGCCCGGCGGTAGGCCGCCACGTAGGCCGGGGCCGAGCCGGTCCGCCAGTCGAAGTCGACGGCCATCCCGCGCACCAGGAGGGATTCCCAGGCGCCGCCGCCGGCCCGATAGCGGCGCCCGAACTCGCCGCAGGCCCAGCGGAGCCCCGCGGCCGTGGCATCCCGGAACACGAAGCCCGTGCCCGCACCGGGGTTGTCGTGCTCGTCGCGGACCGTGTCTCGAAGGCCGCCCGTCGCGTGGACGATCGGCGGTGTCCCGTAGCGAAGGGCGATCATCTGGCCGGTCCCGCAGGGCTCGAAGCGGGACGGCATGAGGAAGCCGTCGACGCCGGCGTAGACCCGGCGGGCCATGTCGCGATCGAAGCGCTCGATGAGCGCCACCGCTGCCGGCTGTGCCACCGCCAGCGCCCGGAGACCGCCCACGAGCTCGGCCGGTCCGGAGCCCTGGACGACGAGCCGGAATCCGTCGTCGAGGAGCGCCGGCGCCGCCTCGGCCAGGAGGTCGAAGCCCTTCTGCGGGTCGAGCCGCCCGATCATCCCGAGGATCGGCCCGCCGTCGGCGGGATCCATCCCGAGGCGGGTGAGGAGGTCGGCCCTGCAGGCGGCCTTGCCGGACCGGTCCTCGAGCGAATACGGTGCGGCAATCACGGCGTCTGAGGCGGGATCCCAGAGCTCGGTGTCGAGGCCGTTGAGGATCCCGAAGAAGCGGTCGCCCCGCGATCGGAGGACCGGGTCGAGGCCCATCCCGAAGGCCGGCGTGAGGGCCTCCGCGGCGAAGCCGGGGCTCACCGTGTTCACGAGATCCGCCCGCTCGATGGCCTCGCCCAGGAGATCGACGCCCACCGCGTCGGGGGCGAGGACGGACCTCCACTCCGGCCCCAGGTCGGCGACCCTCGCCCGGGACGTCCAGCCGTGGTAGGCGAGGTTGTGGACGGTGAGGAGGATGGCCGGCCCGGCCACGCCCGGGCCTGCCCCCACGTAGCCGACCGTCGGGGCCGCGTGCCAGTCGTGGATATGGAGGACGTCGGGCGGCCGACCCTCCGCCTCGAGGGCGGCGAGCGCCGCGCGGCAGAACAGCCCGAAGCGGCCGGCGTTGTCGGGGAAGTCGCGGCCGGCCTCGTCGCCGTAGTAGCCGCCGACACGGTCGAACGACGCGGGGTGGTCGACGAGGCGGAGACGGTAGCCGTCGCCCTCGACGTCGACGATCCGGACGATCGTCATCGCCCGGCGTCCGGCCGCGGGATGGGCGACCTCGATCGTCCGCTCGCCGGTCACCCTCTCGGGCGGCACGCGGACGGCCCGGTAGCGGGGCAGGAAGACGTCGACCGGGAGCTCGAGCTCGGCGCCGCCGACCTGGCCGAGCGCCCGGGCAAGGGCATCGACCACGTCGGCCAGGCCACCCGTCTTGGCCCACGGCTCACACTCGGCGGCGAGCAACGCGATGCGCATCGGCACGGGGTCATGGTATCGGCCGCCGCTCGCAGCCGGCGCGAGCGGGGAGGAGGCGAATCGGCGCTTCACAGGGTGTCTAAACCGGTACAATGCCGCGCGCATGGATCCCCTCGTCCGCGTCCCGTCGGCGCCGTCGACCATCATCCGCGTACCGCCGAGCCTGGAGGGCCTGCAGCGCCTCGCCTACAACCTGTGGTGGTCGTGGCACCCCGAGGCCCGGGCGCTCTTCGCCCGCCTCGATCCGTTCACCTGGGGCCGGACCCACAGCCCGATCCCGGTCCTGGCCGGGACCATCCGCTGGCCGGAGTTCCTCGACAGCTCCGACTACATGGCCGAGTACGCCGAGGTCATCGGGGACTTCGATCGCTACCTGGCCAACGGGCGCGATCACTGGTTCCACCGCCAGCACGCCAGCGAGCTGCCCGGCCCGATCGCCTATTTCTGCGCCGAGTACGGGCTCCACGAGACGCTCGGAATCTACTCCGGCGGCCTGGGCGTGCTCGCCGGCGACCACCTCAAGACGGCCAGCGACATGGCCCTGCCCCTCGTCGGCGTGGGCCTCCTCTACCGACGCGGCTACTTCCGCCAGACAATCGATGCCGACGGCCACCAGGAGCACGCCTACCCAAACTACGACCTCGGTCGCCTGCCCATCCTGCGGGCCCTCGACCGCGAGGGCGAGCGCCTGACCGTCACGGTGGAGCTGCCCGGTCGCGACGTCCGGGCCGACGTCTGGACGGCCCAGGTCGGCCGGGTCCCGGTCCTGCTCCTCGACACGGACACGCCCGAGAACGACGAGGGCGATCGGCCGATCACCCACCAGCTCTACGTCCGGGGCCGGGAGATGCGACTCCACCAGGAGCTCATCCTCGGGGTCGGCGGCGTCCGGGCGATCCGGGCCCTGGGGCTGGATCCGGCGGTCTGGCACCTCAACGAGGGCCACTCCGCCTTCCTACTCGCCGAGCGGGCCCGGGAGCTCGTCGCCGACGGCGTCCGCCTCGAGGACGCCCTGGAGCGCGTCCGGCGCGACAGCGTCTTCTCGATCCACACGCCCGTCTCGGCCGGCAACGAGCGCTTCGACGCCGGCCTCGTCCGGCGAGTCGCGGGAGCGCTGCTCGATGGTGATGGTCGACCGAACACCGGCGGCGTGCCGGTCGACCGGGTCCTCGATCTCGGCCTCGGCACCGACGGCGACGCTTCGCAGTTCGACATGACCGCCTTCAGCCTCCGCCTCACGACCCGGGCCAACGCCGTCAGCAAGCTCCACGCCGTGACCGCGAACGCGACCTGGCACGAGGTCGTGGGCCACGAGATCCTCGGCGTCACGAACGGGATCCACACCCCGAGTTGGGTGGGGACACCGCTTCGCCAGCTGCTCGACCATTACCTCGACGCGAACCTGGACCACCTCGATCCGGCGACGAAGACGAGCCGCTGGTGGGAGCGGATCGAGAAGATCCCGGCGGCCGAGCTGTGGGAGGCGCATCTCCGCCAGAAGGGCGAGCTCGCCCACTTCGCCCGTGGCCGGCTGCGGGCCCAGCTGGCCCGGCACGGCGAGCCGCCCTCGGTCCTCGACCAGCTGTCCAACGTCCTCGACCCGGCCGCCCTCACGATCGGCTTTGCCCGGCGCTTCGCGACCTACAAGCGGGCGTCGATGATCTTCACCGACATGGAACGCCTCGCCCGGCTCGTCCACGACGCCGACCGGCCGGTCCAGCTGATCTTCGCCGGCAAGGCCCATCCGGCCGACCGGCCGGGCCAGCAGGTGATCCAGGAGATCTTCACCCGGACCCGCAGCTCGGCCCTGCGCGGCCGGGTCTACATCCTCGAGGACTACGACATGCGGATCGCCCGCTTCCTCGTCCAGGGCGTCGACGTCTGGCTCAACAACCCCCGCCGGCCCCTCGAGGCTTCGGGCACGTCGGGCATGAAGGCGGCCGCCAACGGCGTCGTCAACGTCTCCGTCCTCGACGGCTGGTGGGACGAGGGCTTCGCCGGCGACAACGGCTGGGCGATCGGCGGCCGCGAGACCAACCCCGACGACGCCGCCCAGGACTGGGCGGACGCGCAGGACCTCTATCGGCTCCTGGAGTCGGAGATCGTCCCCGCCTACTACGATCGCGATGCCGCGGGGATGCCGATGACCTGGATCGGCTGGATGCGCCGCTCGATCGCGGCCGACATCTGGCGCTTCTCGACGACCCGGATGCTCCACGAGTACGCGGAGCAGATGTACCTCCCGGTCGCCGGCGTCCCGGCCGTCGCGTCGCGCCGCTGAGGCTCGTACGGCCCCGGCGCGGCGGGCCTCGCTCGGTCGGGCACGCTGCACGGCTGCGTTGACCTGGAATCAACAAACGGTGCCCACGACGCAGTGGCCGGCGCCGGGCCCACCCTGCCAACAGGGATCGTGACCCTCGGTCACGTTTCATCACGTTCCGTGCCCGGATTCAGCGGATGGGCCCGTTCAAACCGGGAATCGTGACCCGGAGTCACGTTCGATGACGTTGGGAGCCCGGCTTCGGTCGATCGGCCGCGTTCGAGCCGGGAATCGTGACCCTGGGTCACGAGGCGTGCGGTTGCTCTCCGCCCCGGCCCTCGACGGCTCAGTCGGCGACGAGGACGACGGCGCTCCACGGCTCGAGGGTCATCGACACCCCGTCGGCCGACACGCTCCCGCTGCCCACGCTGGGCACCTCCAGCCGACGCAGCCCGGCCACCGTCTCGGGGAACAGCCCGATCCCAGCCGGCGAGTCGCCGGCGTTCACGGCCACGAGGGCCCGGGCCGCTCCGGCCCGCCGCGATAGGAGGACCCATCGCGCGCCCGAGGCGATGACCTCGACGTCGCCCTGCCGCAGCGCGGCATGCCGATGCCGGGCATGGACCATGGCCCGGACGCAGGCCCGGGTGGCCGCGGCCTCGTGGCCGACCTCGGCCCCGGCCGGCGGATAGGCGCCCCGACAGCCGGGGTCGGCCGTCCCCGCCATCGCCAGCTCGTCGCCGTAGTAGATCGAGGGCGCACCCGGCAGCGCCATCTGGAGGACGGACGCGAGCCGGAGGCGGGCCGCGTCGCCGCCCATGACGGTCACCGCCCGGGGCGTGTCGTGGCTGCCGAGCAGGTTGAACTGGACTGCCGCGACGTCCGGCGGGTACGTGTGCCCGAGCCGCTCCAGTGCCGCCGCGAACCCGGGGCCGTCGAGCGGTCGGAGCTCGCGCCGGTAGTTCGACTGCCGCGCGATGACCGCATGGTCGATGGCGCCCGCGCCGGCGAAGCCCAGGATGGCGATCCCGAGCGGGTAGTTCATGACCGCATCGAATCGGTCGCCGGCCACCCAGTCGGGTGCCTCCTCCCAGATCTCGCCGAGGAGGTAGGCATCGGGGTTCAGGGCCCGGACGCGGCGCCGGAACTCCGGCCAGAAGGTCGGGTCCTCGATGTCCTGGGGCACGTCGAGGCGCCAGCCATCGATGCCGAACCGGATCCAGTGCTCGGCCACGGCCATAAGGTGGGCCCGGACCTCGGGATGGTCCACGCGGAGCTTGGGCAGGCCCGGCGAGCCCCACCAGGCCCGGTAGCCGCGGGGCGCCTCGTCGCCGTATGCGGTGACGGGCTCCCGGCCCTCGAGGACGCCCTCGTCCAGGAAGAACCAGTCGCGGTAGGGCGAGGCCGCCCCGGCCTCGAGGACGTGGTGGAAGGGCCACCAGCCCCGCCCGACGTGATTGAAGACCCCGTCGAGGATGACCCGGATACCCCGCCCATGGGCGGCGTCAAGGAGCTCGCGGAGGGCGGCCTCGCCGCCGAGGAGCGGATCGACCTCGAGGTAGTCGTAGGCGTTGTAGCGATGGTTGGACGCCGCCGTGAAGATCGGGTTGAGGTAGATCGCGGTGATTCCCAGGTCCTCGAGCTCGTCGAGCCGCTCCGCCAGGCCCAGGAGGTCGCCGCCCTTGTAGCCGTGGATCGAGGGCGGCGCGTCCCACGGCTCCAGCGGTCCCGGCTTGGGGACCCGGGAGCTGGCCGCGAAGCGATCGGGGAAGACCTGGTAGAAGACCGCGTCGCGGACCCAGTCCGGCGCGCCGCCAGTCATCGAGGCCGCCGTCGTCGTGCCCGGATCCCGGGGCGCGCGCTGCCATACTCGGGGCGATGAATCGCCGGTCTCGTCACGTGTCCCTCCGTGGTCGGAAGCATCGCATCGCCGCGACGCTCGTCGCCGCGGTCGTGATCGGGGCCTGCCAACAGTCTGCCGTCTCGCCGACTCCCGTGCCAGGCGGTCCGTCGGGCGCGACGCCGACGTCGTCGCCCGTCCGGGCGACCGCACCGGCCTGCCAGCCGACCGCGACACCGGCCACGGCCCGCCCGTGGTGGTCGGACGAGATCTTCTACGAGGTCTTCGTCCGCAGCTTCCAGGATTCCGACGGCGACGGGATCGGTGACCTCGCCGGCCTGACGAGCCGCCTCGACGACCTCAACGACGGCGACGAGAGCACGACCGACGATCTCGGAGTCACTGCGCTGTGGCTCATGCCCATCGCGGAGTCGCCGAGCTACCACGGCTACGACGTCATGGACTACGAGACGATCGAACCCGATTACGGGACGAGCGACGATTTCCAGGCCTTCATCGCCGCCGCCCACGAGCGCGGCATCTCCGTCATCGTCGACCTCGTCCTGAACCACACGTCCAGGGACCACCCCTGGTTCCAGGACTCGCTGACCCCGGGCTCGGCCCACGAGGACTGGTACCTGTGGTCCGACACCCGACCTCCGGTCGCGAAGTCGGACGGCAGCCGGGTCTGGCACGAGGCCAACGGCCGCTTCTATTACGCCTACTTCTGGGAGGGGATGCCGGACCTCAACCTCGAGAACCCGGAGGTCACGGCTGGGCTCGACGGCGTCGCCCGATTTTGGCTCGACGAGATGGGCGTGGACGGCTTCCGGCTCGATGCCGCCCGGCACCTCATCGAGGACGGCGAGGAGCTCGAGAACACCCCGGCAACGTTCGCCTGGCTGAAGGCCTTCCGGGAGCGCCTCAAGGCCAACCATCCGGACGCGCTCATCCTGGGCGAGGTCTGGGATGCGTCGTCGATGTCGTCGCGCTACGTCCGCGAGGGATCGCTCGACCTCACGTTCGACTTCGGCCTCGCCAGCGCGACGCTGATCTCGCTCAACTCGCGCGACGCAGGCTCCATCGCAGCCGCCGAGGCCGACGTGGCCGAGCGATACCCGACCGACACCCTGGCGACCTTCCTCACCAACCACGACCAGAACCGGGTCGCGTCCCAGCTCGCCGGCGACCTCGGCGCCGAGCGGCTGGCGGCGACCCTCCTCCTGACGGGGCCGGGGGTGCCGTTCATCTACTACGGCGAGGAGATCGGGATGAGCGGCTCCAAGCCCGACGAGCGCATCCGCACCCCGATGCGCTGGGACGCGACGACACCGGGAGCGGGCTTCACGAAAGGGACGCCGTGGGAGGCGCTCAGCAGTGACCCGCCGGGGACGGACGTCGCGACCGAGGCGGCCGATCCCACGTCGCTCCTGTCGACCTATCGGAACCTCACCCGACTCCGCGCCGACCACCCGGCGCTCGTCGATGGCGCGCTCATCCCGGTGGCTGCGGCCGACCGGCACGTCGTCGCCTTCCTCCGTTCGAGCGGTAACGAGACCGTCCTCGTCGTCGCCAATCTGGGCATCGAGGCGGTCGCCGCGCCCGCCCTGAGCCTCGAGATCGGTCCGCTCTGCGGCAGCCCCGCGGCCGTGGCCCTCCTCGGGCCAGAGGCGCTCGCCGCCCCCGAGGTCAGCCCGACCGGCGGGTTCGAGGGCTACGTCCCGAACCCGGAGCTCGGCCCCCGCGAGGCGATCGTCATCGAGCTCGGGCGATGACGACCGGACCGGCGTTCCCAGACACGTCCACTCCGGCGCCGCCGGCGCCGCCGCCGCCACGGCCGCCGGCCGTCGAGCTGGCCGCCGCGATCCTCATCGTGGGTGGGATCGTCAACCTCGTCGGCGCCTTCCTCGCGGCGGCCACGACGACAGGCGAGGGGGATGCGTTCCTGTGGCTGACCCTGGTCCTCAACGCCACCTCGGTCACCCTGGGCGTCCTGACCCGGATGGGACGGCTGTGGCTCATCACGGTCAACTTCGCGGCGATCCTCGGTTTCCTCGACCTGCTCGGTGCGAGCGTCAATCCGGCCGCGCTCATGCTCGGACTGGCCGAGGTCCTCGTCGTCGTGATCCTGATCCGACACAAGCCCTGGTTCGACGAGCTTCGCCGCTGGCGCGCGACCGCCTTGGACCGTGGCCGGATCCGGTAGTCCCGGGCCCGCTCAGCCCTTGACGCCGCCGACGGCAAGCCCGCCGACGAGGTAGCGCTGGAAGACGAAGAAGACGACCGAGACCGGCAGGGCGAAGAGGATCGCGAACGCCGCGAACTGGGACCAGTTCGTCGTCCGGGCGAACTGCCCCACGAGGCTGTTCAGGGCCAACGACAGGGTCCAGTCGTCGACCTCGCTGACGAACATGGCGACCGTCAGGTACTCCGTCCAGCCGCCGAGGAAACCGAGGAACCCGGTGACCGCGATGGCCGGGATGGCGAGCGGCAGGACGACCTTCCGGAAGATCTGGTTCTGCGTGGCCCCGTCGACCGCGGCTGCCTCCTCGAGGTCCCTCGGGATCGTGTCGAGGTAGCCCTTGAGGTTCCAGATCGCGAACGGCAGCTGGGCCGAGATGACGGCGAGGGTGACGCCCAGGAGCGACGCCCGCAGGTTGAACGACAGGTCGCCGACGTTGATCTGGAACTGGTTGAGGAAGATGAAGAGCGGGATGATCGTGGCGACGGACGGCAGCATCAGGACGCCGAGGACTGTGATCATCAGGACCTCGCGGCCACGGAACTTGAGCCGCGAGAAGGCGTAGGCCGCGGTGATCCCGATGCCCACGGCGACGACCGAGCTGCCGACCGCGATCTTGAGGCTGTTGAGAGCCAGCTCAATGAAGCTGATCGGGTTGGTCGTCGGCTGGGCGATGACCTTGGCGAAGGAGTCGAGCGTCGCCCCGGGCGGAATGAGGTTGAGGCCGTCGGGTCGCGACAGGTTCCGGGGATCTAGCGACATGCTCACGATCCATACGACCGGGAAGAGGACCGTGAAGGTGATGAGCAGCAGGATCAGCTGGATGACGATCTGCCGGCCGAGCGGCAGTCGCTTCTCCTCTGAGCTTGATGTCCGGGCACTTGCGCCGCGGCCCAGCAGCCGGCGGGTGGCGGTCATGACGGTCATCGGTCGGCCTCCCCAGCCCGGCAGGTTCTAATCGGCATAGCTCTTCGTTGCTTTCGCCATCCGGTTCGTGATGAGCGTCACGACCAGCAGGAGGAAGAAGAGGTAGACGGAGAAGGCCGCGGCCACCCCGAACAGCCGCCGCTCGTAGGCAAGCCGGTAGGCCTGCGTCACGAGGATCTCCGTTCTCCCGAAGGGCTCACCCTGGGTCATGAAGAACGGCAGGAAGAACAGGTTGAAGGTGATGACGAAGCCGTAGATGGCGTAGGGCAGCATCGCCGGCCTGAGGAACGGGATCGTCACGTTCCTGAACTTCTGCCACGGGCTGGCCCCGTCCATCTCGGCCGCTTCGTACAGCTCCCCCGGGATGGACTGCAGGGCCCCGGTGGCGACGACCGAGTTCAGCGGCCAACCAAGCCACGTGTTGGCCGTGATCATCGCGAAGTAGGCAAGCGGCAGGGGCAGCCAGGAGATCGGGTCGTTCGGCTGGCGGAGCCAGTTGAGGTGGAAGGCCGGGTTGTCAGCGCTGAGGCCGAAGAGGCCACCGGCGGCCTGGAGGCCGTAGTTGATGGCCCCCGAGTCCGGGTCGAACATGTTCCGCCAGACCGTCGCCACGATGATCTGGGGGATGACGACCGGGAGGATGAAGAGGGCCCGGTAGATGCCCCGGAACCGGACGCCTTTGGTGTTCAGGACCACGGCCACGAGGACGCCGATGACCACGTGGACGACGACGTTGCTGAACGCCCACCAGAGGTTGAAGAGGACGAGCCGGATGAACTCGAAGTTCGGGATCGCCAGCTTGGACTGGGCGATCCGGATGTAGTTCTCGAGGCCGATGAACTCGGCGGGGACCGGGTTCCGGACCCGGAAGTTGATCTGGCCGAAGTCGTGGAACGACATCCAGACCTGGAAGATCAGGGGATAGAAGGTGATGATCGCCATCACGGCGAACGCGGGAACCAGGTAGAGGTATGGCCCCGCGCCCCGGCGGGCCCTCGAACCTCGGCTCCGTGCCGGCAGCGCGGCGGCGGCGGTCGTCATGACGAGTCTCCCTCTCCTCGGATGACCTGAAGCGCTGGGGCGACGTGAGGTGAGTATCGGTCCGGGAGTGGCGCCCGATCAACCGGTCGGGCGCACGCCAGGAACGACGATCTTCAACGTCGGGG